>Ga0255743_10003411_pt1 | contig 12557 bp, 13 predicted proteins | sample 101ome_19_FD_179950 | JGI IMG/M metagenome (GOLD analysis project Ga0255743, IMG submission 179950) | Coastal salt marsh microbial communities from the Groves Creek Marsh, Skidaway Island, Georgia - 101405AT metaG (version 2) | ecosystem: Environmental > Aquatic > Marine > Intertidal zone >... | reverse complement strand
TAAGTAGAGACCAGTTTGCGAGGTATCTATCTTGGCAAATCCATTATTATTTGTTTTATATTTTTTTTTTTTAAATTTATCTCCATCAAGATAAAAAACTAAAAATTGTCTGTTACTAAAGGGTTTACCTTGAATAAGAATTTTTATTTCAGATATGTTATTTGTGTATGGATCATTGAGATTAATAATCTCAAATTCTAAATTTTGTTTTGGATGAAAAAAGTTTTTTCCATTATATTTAAAAATAATTTTTGCAAACCTTTGATATATTTCTTTTGGAATACTTTTTTTTTCTGAATTATATGGAAGTTTGTAGTCATTAATAAATTCTAAAAATGTTTCGTAATTTTCGTATTGTAAAATCTCTTTATTCGATTGATAATATAAATATTGCGTATCATTTTCTATTAAATTTTGTTGAATAGCAGGAAAATCTCCATCAATCTGTTTTAAATTAACCAGCCCTTTTTTATTTTGAATAAATAATTTTTCTGTTTCTTCTTTTAAATAAGGATAATTTTCACCAATTAAATTTTGTCCAACTTTAATATGTGCAATTAATTTTTTATCTTTTTTGATTTCATACTCTTTGGCCTGCAACCATAATTCATGAGCATTTAATTGCATTGCATTAACTAAAAAAAATATTAATAAAACTGATAATAATCTCATATGATCCGTTTATTATTTATTCTATTATTCATACCTGCGGTAGCTTTTTCTCATGAGCTTAAACCATCTATCGCAAATTTTAAATTTGTTAAAAAAACCGATAACACAAATTTTAAATTAAAAATTCAACTTAATTTAGAAGCAATTCTTGCAAATATTGACCCCTCGCATTCAGATACTGATCAATCAAAGAACTCAAATTATTATAATCAATTGCGAAAATTAAAACCTGATATTTTACGTAATAAATTTAAAAAAAATCTATATGATTTTAAAAACAATATTTTCATCACACAAGCTGATCAAAATTTAAACTTTAATATAGATAAGGTTGACATTGATGAGATTGGAAACATTGAGGTTTCTAGAGAGACAATTATTTATATTTCTGGTCAAAATATTAATAAAGAAAAACTAAAAGTAGGTTGGAACGAGAACTATGGTCCTTTAATTTTAAGAGTTTTAGATTTTAATGAAGAAATTGTTTATACAGAATATTTAAAGACAAATTCTATTTCAAAATATTTTTCGATTAATAATAAAAAACAGAGTTTATCTTCAGAAATTTACAATTATTTAATCGTTGGCTTTACACATATTGTTCCCAAGGGTTTAGATCATATATTATTTGTTATTGGTTTGTTTTTATTTTCTCCAAAATTCAAACCACTTTTAATTCAAGTTTCGGCTTTTACATTAGCCCATACAATTACTATTTTTCTAGGAGTGCTTAATATTATTAAAATTCCTACAACTATTGTGGAACCAATTATAGCATTATCAATTTCATATATTGCAATCGAAAATATTTTTTTAAAACAAATATCTATCTGGAGACCCATAATTGTTTTTATTTTTGGTTTATTGCATGGACTTGGTTTTGCTGGTGTTATTAGTGAGATTGGCTTATCAAAAAGTAACTTTGTAGCGAGTCTTGTATCATTTAATGTTGGTGTTGAGTTAGGACAATTGTTTATTATTGCGATTTGTTATTTTGGGGCAGCTTATTGGTTTAAAAATAGAGCTTGGTATAAAAAATTCTTTACAAATCCATTATCAATAATAATTTCAATCATTGGACTTTATTGGTTCATTGAAAGAATAATTTAAATGTCATTACATAAAAAATTTTCAATTATTGTTATAGCATCTAAAGATGAAAAAGATTTTTCACTATTAAAAAGGCTGAAAGAAAAATTTTCTGGTCATGAAATTATTTTATGCCTAGATGAAGCGAATGAGATTTCTATTGAAGATTTAAATGATATTAACTTAAATATTAATAAGCTTGTCAAAGTTCCACAATCGACTAGAGGCAAATCTCTTAACGCTGGAGCTTTAAAAGCAGAACATGATTATTTATGGTTTTTACATATTGATAGTCAGATAGATAAAATTGAAAGAGATGATTTAGATAGACTTCAAAAAAAACAACTTGGATATTTTAAACTCGCATTCGATGATAAAAAAAATACTATAAACGCTCAAGGAGCTAATTTTAGATCAAAAAATTTTGATTTACCTTTTGGAGATCAATCTTTTTTAATTCATAAAAATTTATTTAATCTAATTGGTTGCTTTGATGAAACATTAAAAGAAGGCGAGGATCATAAATTTGTTTGGGATGCAAAAGCGCTTGGAGTAGAGATTAAAGAAATAACTAGAGAGATTATTACTTCAGCAAGAAAGTATGAAGAAAGTTCTATTTGGCAGACCGTTAAAACAGTTTTTAAAACAGTAACACAAGCTAATAAATTCAAACAAACTAGAATTAAAAATATTTTTTGTTTTTTTACTAAAGATCCTCTTTCAAAAGACTCTAAAACTAGACTTAGAGAAACATTAAAAGATCAAAATCTTGTTGATCATTTTAATTTACATTGTTTAGAAATTGTAAAATCTAATATTGTATCTTTAGATCATAACGAGAATAAAATTGTAATAGTAAATAACAGTGCAAACAGCGAGTATTTAAAAGAACTAGGTTTAGACAAGTACAGTGTATTAAATATTCACGAAGAAAATATAGGAAGGTCGATGCAAGAGACTTATGATATTTGCGCACCCTTTGCTGAAAATATAATTTTATCGGGATCTGATATTCCAGAATTAACATCAAGTCATTTAATAGAATCTGTTAAACGATTAAAAAATTTTGATAGTTATATTATAGGTACGAAAGATGGTGGCTTTTGTTGTTTTTCAACAAAATTAAAAAATTTGGAAGGATCTTTCTCTAGTATTAATTATTCTTCAAATCATGTGCTAAATGATTTTACTAAATATTTATACAATACTAAAAAAAGTGACTTTACCCTTGTAGATGTAGATACGCTAGGCGATCTTCAAGCAATGTATGAAGAGTTAAAAGATAAATCAAATCTGTCCAAAGAACAAAAAGATTTAATTGAGTTTATTGATAAGAGAAAATACTCATAAATGTACAAAAGATCATTTTTAAAAATTATTTTAAAATCTTTTTTATTTTTAAGTCTAAGCCAAACTTCTGCATTTTCAGTTTTAAAAAAATTAATAAAAACGGAAGAAGAGTGGAAAAAAATACTAACGTCTGATCAATTTTATATCTTAAGAAAAGAAGGAACAGAGCCTCCATTTTCTAGTCCACTTAATTTAGAAAAAAGAGAAGGAGAATATGTTTGTGTAGCTTGTAATACAAAACTTTTTCATTCATCGATGAAATATGACTCTGGAACAGGCTGGCCATCTTTTTTTGATTTTTATAAAGGCAGTTTAGGCACGAAGACTGATTACAAGTTAATTTATCCAAGAACAGAGTATCATTGCATTACATGTAATGGACATCATGGACATGTCTTTAATGATGGACCAAAACCAACTAATAAAAGATATTGTAATAATGGGATAGCTTTAAAATTTATTCCAAAATCCTAAAAAGTTTAATTCTTATTTTTAAATAAATAACTTAGTTTAAATGTAGCAGTCCAGGCAATTAAGACTAATCCTATTAATGCCTCTAAACCAGTTGCAATCCTCATGGTACCATTAGGGAAAATATCACCAGTACCTAATGTCGTATAACAGTTAATCGAGTAATAAAAAAAATCTAAAAACGTTCCTTTGATATTCCCGCCAAATAAATTTAATTGAGGATAGGTATTAAAAGCGTAATAATAGTAATAAGCGAATAAGGTAATTTGGATTAAATGAGATCCTATGAGACAAGCTGATATTTTGATGAAATCTTGGTAAATAAATTTTTTTGCAATGTTTTGACTAAGATAATTTAATGTAAGTCCATGTATTTTGAGACTCAAAGCAACTAAAATGACTGTAAAAATGATCGACCAAAACATAAATATAATATAAATTTATTTTAAGATGATACAAGTTAGTAGAACCTCGAGATACATTATCAAAAAACTTGATCCTTTTTACGAATTATTAGGACCTTTGGCTTATCCAATTATAAGATTAGCGGCTGGGATTATGATGATCCCACATGGTTACGGAAAATTATTTAATGATGGAGGGATCGAAAGAACTGCAAAGTTTTTTTCATCTATTTCAATTGAACCATCTGTTTTTTTTGCATGGTACGTTGGTATTGTAGAATTTGTTGGTGGAATATGTGTAGCGTTAGGTTTGTTAACAAGAATTTTTTCAGCCCAATTAGTTGGAGTTTTATTTGTAGCAACTTTTGTTGTGCATTTTCAAAATGGTTTCTTATGGGTGAAAGGTGGATATGAGTATCCTTTAATGTGGATGTTAATTATGATTGCAATCACTTTTAGGGGTGGTAGTACACTTTCAATTGACAATCAATTACCAAAAGAATTTTAATGAGTCTTTCAAATTTACCTCTAAATAAAGCAGTCCCTGTTTTGCTTATAATTGTTGGTATGGTGTTGTTGGCAATTACTTTTATTGTTTAAAAATCCTTAATTATTAACCTTTTAAAAAACTCAATTACAACCATTAAGATAAAAATTGTAACAAAACTTTAACATTAGTTAAATATTAGTTTCATCATTATTTATTAATTAAAGAGCCAAATTAATAACTTAAGGAAAAAAAATGAAACAATTAAAAACATTATTTTTTTTGATCCTATCATTTGTTTTCGTATCCAATGCAATTGCTAGAGATCAAATCAAAATTGTAGGCTCTTCTACAGTTTACCCTTATGCAACCGTAGTTGCTGAGAGATTTGGTAAATCAGGAAAATTTAAAACGCCAGTTATTGAAAGCACAGGAACTGGTGGAGGAATGAAATTGTTCTGTGCAGGTGTTGGAACTAACCATCCAGATATTACAAACGCATCAAGAGCAATCAAATCTTCCGAAAAAGAGCTTTGCTCAAAAAATGGTGTTAAAGATATAATTGAAATAGTCGTTGGTAACGATGGCATATCTTTTGCACATTCCGTAAAAGCAAAGGATGCTAATTTTACCAAAGAACATTTATGGAGAGCATTGGCTCATGATGTTGATGTAGATGGTAAGCTTGTAGCTAATCCATATAAAAAATGGAGTGACATTGACAAATCTTTACCAAATTATGGAATAAAAATTTTGGTTCCTCCTCCAACATCAGGCACAAGAGATGCTTGGAATTCATTAGTGATGGCAAAAGGTTGTTCAAAAACTGCAAAAGCTGCATATGAAGCTGCAGGTAAAAAAGCAAAAAAAGCATGTGTTAAACTTAGAGAAGATGGACTTGCTATTGAAGCAGGAGAGAATGATACATTAATTGTAAATAAACTTGCTGCAGATCCAGAACTTTTTGGTTTATTTGGTTTTAGTTACTTAGTAGCTAACAAAGACAAAATTAAAGCAGCAAAAGTGAATGGAGTGGTTCCATCACTTGAGGGAATTCAAAATTATTCATATCCGATTGCAAGACCATTATTCTTTTATGTAAAAAAAGCTCATATTGGAGTTGTTCCGGGAATTCATGAATTTCTAAAAGAATTCACTGCAAAAAAAGCAACTGGGCCCAGAGGTTATTTAACTGATGTTGGGTTAGTTCCTCTAAGTCCAGATAAATATAATTTAACAAGAAATTCGGCACTAAAATTAACTGCAATTCAATAAATTAGTTATTTAGTGTTAAAGTTTCTAAGGGCCGGATTATTCTGGCCCTTTAAACATAAAGGGCTAAATGAACTTAGTATTGTTTTTATTCATTTTTCTTTTTTCAGTTTCTTTATATTTTTTTTCAAAATCAAGAATTGGATATTTTGCTAGTAGTAAACAATTTAAATTAAAAGCATTACCAAAGTATTATGCTTATTATTTATCATTGTGGTGTGCGTTACCCGCACTTATAATTTTAGTATCATGGAATATATTAGAACCGGCTATTATAAAAAATTTAATTTTTTCCAAAATTCAAACTGATAGTTTAAAAGCAATATCAAAAGATGAGCTTAATTTAATTTATCAAAAAATTAAAGCTTACTACACTGGAAATTTTAGCGGCCAGTTAGATGAGAGTATCAAATTAGGAGCTGAACAATATAAACGCCTCCTCTCAGTTGCTGCGAGCTCTAAGGTGGTTGTTTTTTTATCAGCAATTATTTTGTTTTCAGGACTTGCCTTGAAGAATATTTCAAACAATGTTCATGCAAGAGAGGGTGTTGAAAAAATAATAAGAATAATTTTGTTTACAAGTTCTGTTGCAGCAATTTTAACTACTGTGGGTATTGTATTTTCACTCTTATTTGAAAGTATTAAATTTTTTACCACTATTAATTTTTTTGATTTTATTTTTGGCACATCTTGGAGTCCCCAAAAGGCTTTTGTGAGCGATGCTTCTGCAGAACTGACAACTGCTCAACTTAAAGAACTAAGCGAAGCATTTGGTGCAATACCGTTATTTGCCGGGACTGCATTTATTGCTTTTATCGCAATGTGTGTTGCAGTTCCTATTGGATTATTTTCAGGAATATATTTTGCTGAATACGCCAGTACAAATGTCAGAAAATTTGGAAAGCCGATAATAGAAATATTAGCAGGAGTACCTACCGTTGTTTACGGGTTTTTTGCAGCATTAACAGTTGGTCCTTTTTTTAGAATATTAGGAGAGTCCTTGGGATTAGAAGTTTCATCCGAAAGTGCGTTAGCCGCAGGTTTAGTCATGGGTGTTATGATCATCCCATTTGTTTCCTCGTTAACCGATGACGTAGTCAATGCTGTACCACAATCATTAAGAGATGGATCGTATGCAGTTGGCGCCACAAAATCAGAAACAATCAAAAAAGTTGTATTTCCTGCTGCGTTACCAGGAATCGTTGGATCAATCTTATTGGCTGTCTCAAGAGCAATTGGGGAAACTATGATTGTCGTGATGGCCGCTGGTTTAGCTGCAAATTTAACAATTAACCCATTAGAATCAACAACCACAGTGACAACACAAATTGTAATGATCTTGGTGGGCGATCAAGAGTTTACAAGTGCAAAAACGCAAGCAGCATTTGCTTTAGGTTTAACATTATTTGCAGCTACTTTAGTTTTAAATTTTATCGCTTTGAGAGTAGTCAAAAAATATAGAGAACAATATGAATAATGAGCTAAGAAGAAAAAAAAGGTATCAAGCAGAAAAAAGATTTCAACTTTATGGAATTATTGCAATTTCATTAGCATTATTTTTTGTAGGTTTGTTGGTTTTTAAAGTTTTTTCAGATGGAACAAGTGCTTTTTCAAGAACAATGATCAAGCTTGAGGTTACATTTGATGCAAATAAACTGGGGATCACAAATGTTAATGATAAAGACGAAGTTGATAATGCAGATTATTATACTCTAATTTATGACAAATTTATTAAAAGTTATCCTTTCTCAAACCGCGAAGAGGAAAAACAGATAATTAAATTACTAAGCCCTGATTATGAATTTGAAGCAAAAAATTATTTTTTAAAAAATAAAGATAAATTAAACAAAACAGTAACACTTTTCCTTACAGCATCAGATGATTTCGATCAGTTACATAAAGGTAACTTTCCAAGAGATATTCCAGAAGATCGAAGAAGATTATCTAATTATCAACTAAAAATTTATGATCAGTTTTTGAAGGATGGAAAAATAGAGAAAATATTTAACAACTACTTATTTTCAAAAGGAGATAGTCGTGATCCAGAATTAGCAGGTTTTGGAGGTGCAATATTAGGATCATTATTTACTATTTTAATTTGTCTATTAATTTCATTTCCAATAGCTTTAGCAGCAGCAGTATATCTTGAAGAATTTGCTCCAAAAAATAAACTGACTGATTTAATAGAAATCAATATCAATAATTTGGCAGCAGTTCCGTCCATAGTTTTTGGATTATTAGGGCTAGGAATTTTATTAAATGTTTTTGAGCTACCAAGATCTACACCATTAGTTGGTGGAATTGCATTATCACTTATGACTTTACCTAGAATTATAATCCCAGCACGCGCATCTCTAAAAGCAGTCCCTCCATCAATACGTGAAGGGGCTTTAGCTATAGGAGCTTCAAAAGTCCAAACCGTATTTCACCATGTTGTACCATTAGCGATGCCAGGAACTTTATCTGGAACAATTATTGGCCTTGCACAAGCATTGGGGGAAACGGCGCCTTTATTATTAATTGGAATGGTAGCCTTTGTAGTTGAATTACCTGGTAGTCCAATGGATCCATCTGCATCACTACCTGTGCAAGTTTACTTATGGTCAGAATCTGCGGAAAGAGGCTTTGTAGAAAAAACATCAGCAACAATTATGATGCTACTTGGTTTTTTAATTGTTATGAACTCACTTGCTGTATATGCAAGACAAAAATTTGAGAAAAAATGGAACTAGAAAATAAAAGAGAAGCAAAAGTTATAAGTAAAAATATTGATGTTTTTTACGGTGATAAACAGGCTTTATTTGGAATTGATTTAGAAATTTATAAAAATGAAGTTACAGCTTTAATTGGCCCATCGGGTTGCGGAAAATCTACTTTTTTAAGATGTATTAATCGAATGAATGATGTGATTGATATTTGTAAAATCACAGGTGAGATAGAAATAGATAATTTTAATATTTATAAACCTAATGTCGATGTAGTTCGTTTAAGAGAAAAAGTTGGAATGGTTTTTCAAAAACCAAATCCTTTTCCAAAAAGTATCTATGATAATATTGCATACGGTCCCACAATTCATGGAATTGCCAAGGATAAAAATGAAATGGATCAGATTGTAGAAACAAGTCTGCAAAAAGCGGCTTTATGGAATGAGGTGAGAGATCGATTGCATGAACCAGGAACAGGTTTATCAGGTGGACAACAGCAAAGATTATGTATTGCTAGAGCAATATCTATTAACCCTGAAATTATTTTAATGGATGAGCCTTGCAGTGCCTTGGATCCAATTGCAACTGCAAAAATCGAAGAACTCATAGACTCTCTTAAAACCTCATTCACTATTGTAATTGTAACACACTCAATGTCTCAAGCTGCGAGAGTTTCTCAAAGAACAGGTTTTTTTCATTTAGGCAAACTAATTGAAATGGGAGAAACTGAAAAAATATTTAAGAACCCTAATAATACCATGACTCAAGATTATATAACTGGTAGATTTGGATAATTATGAGCGATGAACATATTGTAAAATCATACGACGAAGAGCTTCAACATTTAAATGATAGCTTGGTTCAAATGGGCAGTTTGACTGAAAAGTTACTTCATGATTCTATGAATGCAATTACAACAGTGGACAAAGATGCTGTCAGTAAAATTGTAGAGAGTGATGCTAAAATCAACAAGTTTAGATCGTCAATTGATCAACATATCATGACTATATTGGTAAAAAGATCACCTGTAGCAATAGACCTTAGATATGCCATTTCAACTTTAAAAATTTCACAAGACCTTGAGAGAATTGGAGATTTGGCAAAAGGAAATGCAAAGAAAATTTTACCTTTACCAGATGATTTACCACCAGAGATGCTGAAAAGAATTGAGAGTTTGGGAGAAATGGTACAAAAACAATTAAAGTCTACTTTAGATTGTTTCATAGAAAAATCTGTTCAAAAGAGTTTAGATACAATTAAAAGTGATGAACAGGTTAATGACTTAGCGACCGCCTCAATAAAAGAAGTGTTAGAGTTTTTATCAAAAGATAAGAGGAATTTAGATTTTGCAACAAATTTACTTTTTGTTTGTAAAAATTTGGAGCGAGCAGGTGACCATCTTTCACGTATATGTCAAAACGTCTATTACCTAATAAAAGGTGACTATCCGGAAAAATAATTTATGGATGCTAAAGTCTTTTTAGTTGAAGACGAACAGTCAATTATAACTTTAGTCGAATATAATTTAAAAAAAGAAGGTTTTAAGGTTTTGATTTCTAGTGATGGAGAAGATGCTCTAAAGGAAATAAAAAACCAAGAACCTGACCTAGTTTTATTAGATTGGATGCTACCCAATCTTTCAGGAATAGATATTTGTAAGTCACTCAGAAAAGATAAAAAGTTTCAAGACCTTCCAATTATTATGCTTACCGCTAAAGGCCAGGAAGAAGATAAAGTATCCGCATTAAATGCAGGAGCCGATGATTATATTACTAAGCCTTTTGGCCACAGTGAACTAGTTGCAAGAATTAATGCTTTATTGAGAAGAAGAAAGCCTAGAGTAGCTGAAGATAAAATTATTTATGAGGATCTAATTATTGATCGCATCCAAAGAAAAGTTTTTAGAAAAGAAATTCAGATTGATCTTGGTCCCACAGAGTATCGAATGTTGGATTTTTTTATCAGGAATCCTCAAAGAGTTTATTCAAGAGACCAGCTTCTTTCTAATGTTTGGGCTGATAATATTAATGTCGAAAGTCGAACAGTAGATGTTCATATAAGACGATTAAGAAAAGCAATTAACATTGATGGAACAAAAGAATTGATTAGAACTGTAAGATCAGCTGGTTACTCTTTAGATTAATTTGCAATTGGAAGCTTAACTTCAAACTCACTTCCAACATTTATTTCACTTTTAATATTTAACTCACCACGGTGCTGGTTAATTAAATGTTTCACAATTGCTAATCCTAATCCAGTTCCTCCAATTTTTTTACTTTTTTCTGGATCAATTCTAAAAAATCTTTCTGTCACGCGCCCCAAAGAAGTTTTGGGTATACCATATCCTTGATCAATAATTTTGATTTCAACAAAATCATCTTTTATTTCAGCGTGTACTGATATTTCTTTATTTTCGTCACTATATTTAATTGCATTTTCAATAATATTATAAAACACTTCTATTAATTTGTTCTGATCACCTAAAACAATCATATCGCTTGAAATAAGATTTGAGATTTTAATTTTTTTATTTTGAGACAAGGTTTCTAAATTTGAAATCACGATATTAATTATATTTTTAATATTAACTTTATCGTTAGGTCTTCTATGCTCTTCTTGTTCAATTTTAGAAAGTGTTAATAAATCAGTAATTAATTGATCCATTCGATTGGTTTCATTTTTCATAATATTTAAAAATTTTTGTTTTGCAGCATTGTCAGATTTTGCAGGTCCATCTGTAATTGTTTCTAAACCAAGTTTAATACTCTGTAGTGGTGTTCGAAGTTCATGTGATACGTTTGCAACAAAGTCAGACTTTAATTTTTCAATTTTAAGAAGATCAGTTAGGTCTTGAAGTACAACCATAATTGTAAAGTTTTCATCAAAAAGATTTTCTTCAATATAATATAAGTTAGCTTTAAAAAATTGATAAGTTGGAAAATTAATTTCAGAATTTACAGAAGAATTTTTTTTATTTTCAAAAATATTATTAATTGCTTCTATAAAGTTAGTATCTCTGATGATTGAAGCATAATGGTTTGCAACTATTTTTGAACCAAATTGATTTTTAGCAGCTGTATTAGCAAAAACAACATTTTTGCTTTTATTTAAAATAAAAATTTGATCCTGAATTAAATTTAAGGCTCTCGTCCACTTTACATTTTTGCTTTCATATTCATCATCTCTATTTTTTGGAGATAACTTAAAATTATTGTTCTTTGAAAAAAATTTTATGATTGCAAAAGCAATAATAAATCCTGAAAATAAATATAAAAATTCCATACCTAAAGATATTATAAATTTGTTACAGATTTATTAAATATTTAAATTATAATTAAGTAATATGGGGTTAATTTAACTTAATCTTTAAACCATCATAACAAGGATTTATATTATTTTTTTTGATTTTCTTTTTTAATTGAAAGTAATCCAAGTCTTGATTTAAATTAGTTAAATAAGCTTTTTTTGGATTAATAATTTTAATATAATGAAGACATTCTGTTAGGTTAACATGTGTATTGTGCTCTTTGTATCTAAAACAATCGATGATTAAAATATCTAAATTTTGTAATTTTTTAAGCTCAGAATTATTTATCTTTTTAAAATCAGGAATATAAGCAAAATTATTAATTCTGTATCCAATAGTTTTCATTGTTCCGTGAGTAACATTTATAGCTTGAATGTTTAGATTTCTGATTTTTTTCTTATTTGAAATGATATTACTTTTTAATACTGCTGGGTAATTTTTTTGATTAATAAAAAGATACTTGAACATCTTTTTTAAACTTTTTTCAGTAAATTTAGTTAAGTAAATATTAAATTTCTTTTTATATTTAATATAAAATGTTCTTAACTCATTAATTCCCAATATATGATCAGCATGAGCATGGGTAAAAAGAGCAAAATCAATATTATTGATTTTATTCTTCAGTAATTGAGATCTAATATCTGGAGAGGTATCGATAATAAATTTTATATTGTTTATTTGGACAAATATTGAGCATCTTGTTCTAATATTTTTAATGTTTTTTTTGCACCGCCCCCAATCACCATCTATTTTTGGAACACCCTGAGAGCTGCTACAACCCAGTATTTTTATGAAGTTTT
>Ga0255743_10003393_pt1 | contig 12595 bp, 12 predicted proteins | sample 101ome_19_FD_179950 | JGI IMG/M metagenome (GOLD analysis project Ga0255743, IMG submission 179950) | Coastal salt marsh microbial communities from the Groves Creek Marsh, Skidaway Island, Georgia - 101405AT metaG (version 2) | ecosystem: Environmental > Aquatic > Marine > Intertidal zone >... | reverse complement strand
GTCTCTATGCACCTTGTTTTTTCCTTTAAAAATACTAACTACATATGTACTAGTATCGCAAATAAAATTTTAAACAACGGAGCAATAATGTCTGGTTCGCCGTGGGGCAATGGAGGTAATGATCGACCATCTGGAAATGGTGGCGGTAACAAAAGACCACCTAATATTGACGATTTGGCTAATCAGTTTCAAGATTCTTTAAAAAAAATGTTTCCTGGAAAAAAAGTTCCAGGAGGAAATAAGCCGATACTTTTATTTGGGATTATTATTATTGGTTTATGGTTAGCAAGTGGTTTTTATAGAGTTTTACCTGATGAGCAGGGCGTGGTCTTAAGGTTTGGTAAATACGTAAATCAGACACAACCGGGTTTACATTATCACTTACCCTATCCAATCGAAACCGTGGTTACACCAAAAGTAACTAAAGTTAATAGAATTGACGTGGGTTATCGATCAGCTGCAGATACAGGGAGAGCGACTAGTGTGAGCGACGTGCCCGAAGAAAGTTTAATGTTAACTGGAGATGAAAATATTGTTGATATCGACTATTCAGTTTTTTGGATCATTAAAGATGCTGGTAAGTTTTTATTTAATATCCAGGACCCCGAAGACTCAGTTAAAAGTGTTGCCGAAACGGCAATGAGAGAAGTGATTGCAAAAAGAGATATACAATCAATTTTGACAGAAGGAAGAGCACAAGTAGAAATTGATACGCAGAACATTATGCAAGAAATTTTAGATAGTTACGATTCAGGAATTACAATTACTCAAGTTCAAACTCAAAAAGCAGACCCTCCAAAAGAAGTGATAGATGCTTTTAGAGATGTTCAAGCTGCAAAGGCAGATAAGGAAAGAGCACAAAACGAAGCAGAAGCATATGCTAACGATGTCATACCAAGAGCAAGAGGGGAAGCGGCACAAATTTTACAACAAGCTGAAGCATATAAGAGAGAAGTTGTTGCCTTAGCAGAAGGTGAAGCTAGTAGATTTTTAGCAATTTATGAAGAATATAGAAAAGCTAGAACAGTAACACAAGAAAGAATGTATTTAGAGACTATGGAAAAAGTTATGGCCGATATAAATAAGATTATTATCGATAAAAAATCTGGTGGTGGAGTAGTTCCGTACCTACCGTTACCTGAGTTAAAAAAGAATAAAGGAAATTAAATGAGCGAAAGAACTTTAAAATTTTTAGGACCAATAATTATTCTTTTAGGATTTTTAGTTTATTCAACTTTTTTTATCGTCACGGAAGTACAGCAGGCAATTGTTTTACAGTTTGGTGATCCTAAACGAATTGTACAAAAAGCAGGGTTAAATTATAAGATACCATTCATTCAAAATGTTGTATTTTTAGATACTAGAATTTTAAATCTAGACGCTCCACCTGAAGAGGTAATTGCATCTGACCAAAAGAGATTGATCGTTGATGCATTTGCAAGATTTCAAATTAAAGATCCGTTACAGTTTTATATTTCAGTTGGAAATGAGAGAGTTGCAAGATCAAGATTATCTACAATCGTAAATGCTAGAATTAGAGGAGTTTTAGGTAAAGAAGAGTTAGCAACTTTGGTTTCAAAAGACAGAGCAAGATTAATGAATCAAATTACTGAGGACGTAAACAGCGAAGCTCAAAAATTAGGAATAAGAATAATTGATGTAAGAATTAAGAGAGCTGATCTTCCCCAAGCAAATAGTGAAGCAATTTATAGACGAATGCAAACAGAAAGAGAAAGAGAAGCAAAAGAGTTTAGAGCAGAAGGTGCTGAGATTGCACAAACAGTGAGATCAACAGCTGATAAAGAAGTAACAATTATATTAGCTGAGGCTAATAAAAAATCTCAAATTTTAAAAGGAGAGGGTGACGGTCAAAGAAATAAAATATTTGCTAGTGCTTTCGGTAAGGATCCAAGATTTTTTAGTTTTTACCGATCAATGCAATCATATGAAAAATCTTTAATTGGAAAAGATACTTCTTTAATTTTATCACCTGACAGTGATTTTTTTAAGTACTTTGGTAAATCGGGTACAGTTCAAAGAAGATCATCTCCAGCTCCAGCAAAAAAAAAGCAGTAGGTTTTTTATGAATGAGCTTATCATAGCAATTGGTTTGCTTTTTGTTATTGAAGGTTTGTTATATTCAATATTACCAGATCAAATGAAAAGTATGATGCAAAAAATGAAGGATATCCCATCATCAAATTTAAGAACTGGTGGCCTTTTTTTTGCTTTAATTGGGTTTATTATTGTATGGATAATCAAAGGATGAAAAACTTTTTAAAATATTTTTTTATTTTATTTGTTGTTCAACTCTTTTTATATCCCGCAAAATCTGTAGATGTTTCTAAGGGCTTTTCTAAACTTGCGGAAAAATCTATGCCATCGGTTGTTAATATTTCAGCTACGACTGTAGTTGAAACCCGTTCACAACCATTTCCATTTCAGTTTCCTCCAGGTTCACCTTTTGAAGATTTTTTTAAGGAATTTGAGCAGAATCGAGGACCTCAAAAAAGAAAATCTGTTGCTCTTGGATCTGGATTTGTAATTAAAGAAAATGGTACAGTAATTACCAATAACCATGTCATCCAAAATGCTGAAGGAATCTTTGTAAAATTTACTGATGGCAAAGAGTATGAAGCTAAACTAATTGGTACTGATCCGGTAAGTGATATTGCAGTACTTAAAATACAATCAGATAAAAAATTTCCAGCAGTCAAATTAGCAAATTCAGATGAAGCCAAAGTTGGGGACTGGGTGCTAGCAATCGGAAATCCTTTCGGACTTGGGGGTACTGTTACTCAAGGTATAATCTCAGCAATTAATAGAGATATAAATATGGGGCGATACGATAATTTCATACAGACCGATGCTTCAATTAACCAGGGTAACTCTGGAGGCCCATTATTTAATATGGATGGAGAAGTGATTGGAATAAATACTGCAATTTTTTCTAATTCAGGAGGCTCAGTAGGAATCGGTTTTGCAATTCCATCAAATTTTGCAAAAAATGTTATTGATCAATTATTAAAATTTGGAGAAACAAAAAGAGGTTGGTTAGGTGTGAGAATTCAAACCGTAACCAAAGAAATTGCTGAAAGTTTAGGATTAAAAGATGATATTGGAGCATTAGTTTCTGATGTTAACAAAGGAAGTCCTGCTGATAAAGCAGGATTAGAGCCTGGAGACATTATTATAGAATTTAATGGAAAAAAAGTTAAGACGATGAGAGACCTTCCTCGATTAGTCGGAGAAGCACCTGTAGGAAAAGCTGCAACTTTAAAAATTTGGAGAGATAAAAAAGAAATTACAAAAACTGTTGTGCTTGGACGGTTGGAAGATACCGCAGAATTCAAACAAAAAATTCCAACGAGTAATAAAGAACAATTAGTTGAAAGCCTTGGCATAGATGTAAGAAATATTAATGAAGAGGACGGAAAAAATAGATCAAAATTAAAAGATAAATCTGGGGTTATAATAAAAAATATTAATCCAAATGGTCCAATGGGCTTACTTCCAATCAGACCAGGTGATGCAATTATTGCATTACAAAATAATTCTATAAAGAATGTTAAAGATTTTGAAAAAAAATTAAAAAAACAGATTAAATCTGGAAACAAAAGCTTATTACTAACAATAGTCGATCTTAATAATACCACAAGGTATATAGGCGTAAAAATCAAATAAATTTTAAATGAAAAAAGTAATACTTCTAGCAGGCCCAACAGCCTCTGGAAAATCAGACCTCGCTATTTTTTTGGCTAAAAAAATTAATGGAGAAATCATTAATGCAGATAGTATGCAAGTCTTTAAAGAGATAAAAGTTTTATCCGCGAGGCCAGAAAATTATAAAAAAATTAAACATCATTTATATGGTTTTTTAAGTGTTAAAAAAAATTTTTCTACTGGCAAGTGGTTAAAATTAGCTGAAAAAAAAATAAGAGAGATTTTAAAAAGAAAAAAAATACCAATAATTGTTGGTGGAACTGGTTTATATTTTAAAGCATTAACAGATGGAATTGCTAAAATACCAAACATATCCCAAGCAAAAAGAAATAAAATTATTCATACATTTAATCGCATCGGAAAGGAAAAATTTTATAAAAAACTTATTCAATTAGATCCTAAATGTAAAAATAAAATGATAGAAAATGACAAACAACGGATGATTAGATTTTATGAAGTTAAATATTATACAAAAAAATCTATATTTGATTGGCAAAAGGTAACTAAAAATAATTTAAAGAATATTGAGTTTATCAAAATTTTTCTTAACTTACCTAGAGAATTCCTTTTGGGTAAAATCGATAAAAGATTTAGGAAAATGCTACTTAATGGAGCTGAACAAGAAGCTAATAAATTTAAAAATTTAAAAATATCATCAAAATTAACGGCAAATCATATTTTGGGGCTAAAAGAATTGATTTTATATATTGATGGAAAATTAACGCTTAAAGAAGCATTTAATCAGGCCATTATAAAAACAAGACAGTATATTAAAAGACAAATGACCTGGTTCAGGGGCCAAATGACTGACTGGAAAGATTTCGATGATATCAAAAACCTAAAATTGAGAAAAAAAGTTTTAAATTTTATTAGAACATCTTGACCCCAGAGGTAGTTAAGCTAAATTCAACCTTTTGGAGAAATGGGCAATCAATTAACAGGGGCAGAAATTGTATTTAAGGCACTGAATGAACACGGTGTTGAGTTTATATTCGGCTATCCAGGTGGCGCCGTACTTCCATTATATGATCAGATTTCACAACAAAAAAAAATCAAACACATTTTAGTAAGACACGAGCAAGGCGCAGGTCATGCGGCTGAAGGTTACGCAAGATCATCAGGTAAACCAGGTGTTGCTTTGGTAACATCAGGTCCAGGCGCAACTAATATGGTGACCGCATTAACAGATGCTTACATGGATTCAATTCCAATTGTTTGCATTACCGGACAAGTTCCAACCCATTTAATTGGAACGGATGCTTTTCAAGAATGTGATACAACTGGGATCACTAGACCATGTACAAAACATAATTGGTTAGTAAAAGATGTTAATCAATTAGCTGAAACAATTCATAAAGCTTTTCACATAGCAACTTCTGGAAGACCTGGTCCAGTACTGATAGACATTCCAAAAGACATACAATTTCAAAAAGGAACTTATAAAAGTGCTAAAGAAATTGAAATTGATACATACAAACCTCTGGTAAAAGCTGATCTGTCAATAATTGAACAGGCAGCTGAATTAATTGTTAAATCAAAGAAACCTATAATTTATTCAGGTGGCGGAGTTATAAACGCTGGCACAAAAGCATCAGATGCATTAACTGAATTTGCTCGTATTACAAATTTTCCTATTACATCTACATTACAAGGTTTAGGAGCGTTTCCAGGAAGCGATCCTCAATTTTTAGGAATGCTTGGTATGCACGGAACTTACGAAGCAAATAACGCTATGTATGAATGTGATTTGATGATTAATATTGGAGCAAGGTTTGATGATAGAATTACTGGAAGAGTTGATGCATTTTCACCAAATTCAAAAAAAATTCACATTGATATTGATCCATCATCGATTAATAAAATTGTTAAAGTAGATGTTCCAATTGTTGGTGATTGTTTAAGTGTTTTAACCGATATGTTAAAAACTTTAAAAAATAAACATTCAGATTTTTGTAGTTCGAATAAAGAGCATCTTAGCGCATGGTGGAAACAAGTTAACAAATGGCGAGAAAAAAAATCCTTGTCTTATAAAAAAGATGACAAATTAATTATGCCTCAATTTGCTGTAGAACGATTATACGAATTAACTAAAAACCAAGATACTTTTATAACCACTGAAGTTGGTCAGCATCAAATGTGGGCTGCACAATTTTATAAGTTTGATAAACCAAATCGCTGGATGACGTCTGGTGGATTGGGGACTATGGGTTACGGTTTGCCAGCAGCTATTGGTACACAAATTGCCAATCCTAAAAAATTAGTCATAGATATCGCTGGTGAAGCATCTATTTTAATGAACATTCAAGAAATGTCGACAGCTGTTCAATATAAGTTACCTGTAAAGATTTTTATTTTAAACAATCAATGGATGGGAATGGTTAGGCAGTGGCAAGAATTATTACATGAAAAAAATTATTCGGAAAGTTATACTGAGGCATTACCTGATTTTGTAAAATTAGCAGAAGCTTATGGAGCAGTTGGTATTAGAGCCACAAATCCAAAAGAATTAGATGAAAAAATCAAAGAAATGGTCGATATCGATCGTCCTGTAATATTTGATTGCCTAGTTAAAAAAGAAGAAAATTGCTTTCCAATGATCCCTTCCGGAAAACCTCACAATGAAATGATTTTAGGACCAGATGATGAAGAAGGAATAAGCGAAGAAGGGAAAATATTAGTGTAATGCCAAAATCTGCATACGAAATAGATCTACAGGATAATAAAATTGAAAGATATGTTGTTGTAGCATGGGTTGATAATGAAGCAGGAGTATTAGCTAGAATTTCAGGTTTATTTTCAGGTAGGGGCTATAACATCGAGTCTTTAGCTGTTGCCCAAGTTGATGAAGATAGACATATTTCTAGAATTACAATTGCTACAAATGGATCAAAACAAGTCATCGATCAAATTCAAGCTCAATTATTAAAACTTGTACCTGTCCATAAAGTAGCAACTTATCCAATCGATGATACATCAATATTTAGAGAGCTTGGGTTAGTAAAATTCATTGGAGAAGGAGAAAATTTAAAAAAAGCAGAACAATTATGTGTTGACTTTAAGTTTGAGTTTTTAGATAAATCTTCGAAATCTTTTATTACTCAAGTCCTGGGTACTAGAAGAGAAGTAGATGAGTTTGTAAAAAAAATTAAAGATTTGGGGCAAATAAGCGTTTCAAGAACTGGAGCTTTAGCGATGAAAAAAGGTCCAGAAACAGTTAAAGATAATAAAGGAAAAGTGCTATGAAAATGTATTATGACAAAGATGCAGATGTAAATTTAATTAAATCAAAAAAAGTTGCGATCGTAGGTTTTGGAAGCCAAGGGCATGCACACGCTTTAAATTTAAAAGATAGTGGAGTTAAAGAAGTTGTTGTAGCTTTAAGAGAAAATTCACCTAGTATTCAAAAAGCCGAGTCTGCCGGTCTAAAAGTCATGAACATTTCTGATGCTGCTGAATGGGCAGACGTATTAATGATTTTAGCTCCTGATGAATTACAATCTGGAATTTATAAAAATCATGTTGAGCAAAGAATTAAGCAAGGTGCAAGTTTAGCTTTTGCTCACGGTTTAAATATTCATTATGATTTAATTAAAGCCAGAGATGATCTTGATGTATTTATGATTGCGCCAAAAGGACCTGGTCATTTAGTTCGAACAGAATACCAAAAAGGTGGTGGAGTTCCATGTTTGATGGCAGTACATAAAGACAGCACAGGAAAAGCAAAAGACCTTGCATTATCATATGCATCAGCTGTTGGCGGTGGAAGATCCGGAATAATTGAGACAACATTTAAAGACGAATGCGAAACCGATTTATTTGGTGAACAAGTTGTTCTTTGTGGTGGTTTAGTTGAATTAATTAAAAAGGGTTTTGAGACATTAACTGAAGCTGGCTACCCACCTGAAATGGCATACTTTGAATGTTTGCATGAAGTAAAATTAATAGTTGATTTAATTTATGAAGGTGGAATTGCAAATATGAATTATTCAATTTCAAATACCGCTGAATATGGTGAGTATGTTTCAGGTAAAAAGATTGTTGATGATAAAACAAAAGAAAGAATGAAAGAAGTTTTAAAAGATATTCAATCTGGAAAATTTACAAGAGATTGGATGAAAGAAAATGAAAATGGACAAAAAAATTTCCTTCAAATGAGAAAAGAATTATCCGAGCATCAAATTGAAAAAGTTGGAGAAAAATTAAGAGCCCTAATGCCTTGGATTTCTAAAAATAAGATTATCGACAAATCTAAAAACTAATTTTAATCATTCATTCCGCTGATATCGGTTTGAATCATTTGTTCATGAATTAAAGAAACACGACCATCGTTAATGTATGAATAATATTCTCTCCCACACTGTATTGCATGAGCTTTACTGTTTCCTTGAAGAGCATTTTGATAGGCCATCCATAGCTCTTCTTTTTGAGCATCAGCTTTAGCGTCAAGAATTTTGCAAATTATTATTATACCTATTGTTATGGTAAAAAAAACTATCCAGCCAATGTTTTCACTATCAAAACTACTTCCAACGCAGCCAGATATTATTCCAATAAATGCTAGAAGTCCAATCCAGTTTTTAAAGCCTTCCATTTTGACTGAGTCTAATTTTATTTAATTACAAGCAGTGACTCTGTAAGCTCTACCTATTTGTAACACTTGACCCGCGTACGTTTGAGCAGTGTTAAAGTTCCAATTAGCCATTTGAGAGTTGTTCATTTTAGAAAACTTATCTCCGTCGTTCCAATGAGTAAGTGCTCTAGACATAGAAGTTAACATTGATTTTCTATATGAAGACGGAGTAGCATCATAGCATCTCTTAGCTTTTATAACCATCGCTGCTGAGCTCGATCTTGTTGCAGAATAAGCTGTATCTACAAAAATAAGGCTGACCAAAATGACAAATACTGATGTTGATAGTAATTTTAAATTAAACATATCTAAAGTTACTAAAATAGATTTTAAATATCAATCAAAAAGCCCATTTTGATTCAATCAAAGGTTTAATTAGTAGATTTTTTATAAAAGATGATTAAATATAACTGCATGGCAAAAAATAGAGTAATTATTTTTGATACGACGTTAAGAGATGGTGAGCAATCACCTGGTGCCTCTATGTCTTTGGAAGGCAAATTACAGATCGCTTCAGCTTTTCAAGATTTAGGAGTTGATGTTTTAGAGGCCGGTTTTCCAGCAGCTTCACCAGGAGATTTTGAAGCTGTATCAGAAATTTCAAAATTACTTAAAACGACGGTTCCATGTGGTTTAGCAAGAGCGGTAAAAAATGATTTAGAAAAATGCGTGGACTCATTAAAACACTCTAAAAATTTTAGAATTCATACTTTTATCTCAACAAGTGATTTGCATATAAAGCATAAACTTCAAAAGTCTAAAGATGAAGTTTTAGATTTAATAAAATCTAGTGTTGAATTTGCAAAAAAACATACCGATGATGTTGAATGGTCACCTGAAGATGCAACAAGGACGGATCCTGATTATTTATGCAAAACAGTTGAACTTGCAATTAAATGTGGGGCAACAACAATAAATATTCCTGATACAGTTGGTTATGCATTACCAAGTGACTATGAAAGAATTATTAAAGATTTATTTAATAGAGTACCAAATATTGATAAAGTAATTGTTTCTACTCATACCCATAATGATCTTGGTTTAGCAGTTGCAAATGCTTTAGCCGGTGTTGCTGCAGGCGCAAGACAAATTGAATGTACAATTAATGGAATTGGTGAGAGGGCAGGTAATGCCGCTTTAGAAGAAGTCGTTATGGCAATGAAGACTAGAAGTGATTTGATGCCGTTTGAGACCAATATAAAGACTCAAAAAATAAATAGTTGTTCAAAATTATTATCTAATATTATTGGATTTCCTGTTCAATACAATAAAGCAATAGTTGGTAAAAATGCTTTTGCCCATGAGTCAGGCATTCATCAAGATGGAATGTTAAAAAATAGTCAAACTTATGAAATTATGACTCCAGAAAGTGTTGGTGTAAACAAATCCTCATTAGTTATGGGCAAGCACTCAGGCAGGCATGCTTTTAAAGAAAAATTAGCAAATCTTGGATATTTTAACTTAGATGAAAGTAAAATAGATCACGCATTCAATAAATTTAAAGAATTAGCTGATAAAAAAAGACATGTCTTTGATGAAGATATTGCTGCATTAGTTGATGATGATTTAATGAAAAATAATAATAATATTAAATTAATATCTTTAGATGTTGAAGCTGGCACAAAGGGTCAAAAAGCAAAATTAGAATTAGAAGTTTATGGAGAGAAGAAAACAACTGTCCAGTCAGGTGATGGTCCAGTTGACTCTATATTCAAGTGTATAAAAGAAATTTATCCTCACGATGTAAACTTACAACTTTACCAAGTTCATGCTGTTACAGAAGGAACAGATGCCCAAGCTACTGTGAGTGTGCGTATTGAGGAAAAAGGTAGAATTTCTGTAGGTCAAGCAGCTGATACTGATACATTAGTTGCATCTGCTCAGGCTTATATAAATGCATTAAACAAATTAATTTTAAAACGAAAAAGATCTGCACCGAGTTCTAAAGATTACTCTGCAGCTATTTAAAGAGAGAGGAAAATATGTCGATACTTAATAAAATGATGGGAATGTGGTCAACGGACATGGCGATTGATCTTGGTACAGCTAACACCCTGGTGTATGTAAAAGGGAAAGGGATTGTTTTAAATGAACCGTCTGTTGTTGCTATTGTAAATGAAAAAGGAAAAAACCAAGTTTTAGCAGTTGGTGAAGATGCTAAGCAAATGCTAGGAAGAACCCCAGGTTCAATTCAAGCAATCAGACCACTAAGAGATGGTGTTATTGCAGATTTTATCGTTACAGAGGAAATGATTAAACACTTTATTAAAAAAGTTCACCAAAGAAGCGCCTTTGCCAATCCTAGAATTATAATTTGTGTACCAACAGGATCCACACCAGTTGAAAGAAGAGCTATTCAAGAATCTGCCCATGCGGCAGGGGCTAGAAAAGTTCAACTGATTGAAGAGCCAGTTGCTGCAGCCATTGGGGCTGGATTACCGATTTCTGAGCCTACAGGATCAATGATTGTTGATATTGGAGGTGGAACTACTGAGATTGCAGTTATGTCATTAGGTGGAATTGTATATTCTCAATCTTTAAGAGTAGCAGGAGATGCTCTTGATCAATCAATTGTCGCTTATATGAGAAAAAAATTTAATTTACTTATTGGTGATGGTACCGCAGAAAAGATTAAAAAAGAAATTGGAACATGTATACCAACAAATGCTGATAACACTTATATTATGAAAGGTAGAGATATCCGAACAGGTGTACCAAAGGAAATAACACTGACAGAAAAAGATTCTGCTGAAGCGATGTCTCCAATTATTACTCAAATTATTCAAGCAATAAAAGATGCACTAGAGCAAACACCACCCGAGTTATCTGCAGATTTGGTAGATATGGGTTTAGTGTTAGCTGGTGGTGGCGCATATTTGAAAAATTTAGATAAATTAATAACTAAAGAAACTGGTTTACCAGTTTCTATCGCAGAAGATCCTTTGTCATGTGTTGCTATTGGTACTGGTAAAGCACTAGAACAAGAAGGCATCTTCTCTTCAATGCTTACAGAATATTAATTAATGAAATTTGCATCTTCAGAAAATGTCGATGTAAAAAAAAATGTTATAATTTTTATTTTAATATCTTTTTTTTTATTCTTTGTAGACAGAACTAATAATAAATATCTAATAACTGTTAGACAAAGTATAAATGATGCAATCATTTATACAACTGTGGTTGTAAAATCTCCATTTCATTTTTTAATTGAAGCGTCAACTTCAGTTACTAATTTTTTTAAAAAAGATGAATTTATTGATAAAGATCAAATTTCAATTTTAGAAAATAAGGTAAAAGAATTAGAAAATGAAAAAATTACTTTGAATTTACAACTTGATAATTTAAAAAAAATTACTGGCGAAGAAAATTATAAGTTTGAAACGGTACAGACAAAAGTTTTATTATATAAAAGTAATATATTGCACCAAACTATAATCATAAATAAAGGATCAAATGATAATATTAAAATTGGAGATCCCTTAATAAAAAACAATATTTTAGTAGGCAAAATTTTAAAAACTAATTTTAATTCGTCCCACGCTATACTTATCACCAACATCAATAGTCGCGTACCTGTAAGGATTGGAAAAAAAAATTATAATGCAATTTTAGTTGGTAATCCAAATTCTGATAGATTATTAGATTTAGAATTTTTACCTAAAGAATTTATTTTTGAAGATGGGGATTATATTTATACAAATAGTATAGATGGAATTATGCCAGATGGATTATTAGTTGGTCAAATTAAATATGATGATAATAAAAAATATTATGCAAAACCTTTATATGATTTTACTCAATTAGACTACTTAACTGTTGTCAAACTTAACAAGGGAAAATGATCAGTTTTATAGGTAAATATATTGCAACAATAATCTTATTAATAAGTGTTTTGTTAGGTTCATTTGATGTTGGTTTTTTAGAAAAGCCAATATCAAATTATATAAATATTCAATTAATATTAATCTTTGCATTTAAAATTTCTAATCCAAATTTAAATTTTGGAAGGGGTATTTATTTATTTTTAATAAGTATTGTGAACGATTCACTTAATGGCTTAGTTTTTGGAACTTCAGCAATTCTTTATTTTATAGTCTTTGCAGTAGCAGCATTTCAGTCTTCAATAAAACTAAGAAGTATATTTATTTCAGAATGGATTGCTTTCACCGTTTCTTTACTTATTGCATACATAGTATTTTTTGGATTAATTAATTTATCCGGCGAAAATATTGTTGTGTTTAA
>Ga0255743_10003391_pt1 | contig 12599 bp, 7 predicted proteins | sample 101ome_19_FD_179950 | JGI IMG/M metagenome (GOLD analysis project Ga0255743, IMG submission 179950) | Coastal salt marsh microbial communities from the Groves Creek Marsh, Skidaway Island, Georgia - 101405AT metaG (version 2) | ecosystem: Environmental > Aquatic > Marine > Intertidal zone > Salt... | reverse complement strand
GACCTGTATCGATATGGGTAAACAGTCCGTATTGTTGGTTTGGCTGGTGTTGGCGGCGTCGCGCGGTGAAACGCGCGGCGGATGCGAGAGGGAAACACTCGATGATTTCTTTGTTAAACTCGAGACTGACGGTTGATTTGGCTCGCTCGTTTCGTTTTCTCTTGTAAATTTCAGGCGCAGCGGTAAGGCTGGCTACGTGTACAAGCTCGGCATCCGCAACGGCAAGGCCAACGTCGACGAATACTCCCCGATCTGGTCCCCGCAAGAGTTCAAGTCTGACGGTGACAAGTACGAGGGTAACTTGCTCTACTGGGCGGCGACTGTTGCCGGTGTCATCGGCTCTGGCGCGCTCGCGATCTACCTCACCTCTGCGCTCTAAGCGGTGCTCGCAGAGTCGTCGAAAGCCGTCGCGTGCAGCGGTGGCGTTCGTCTTTAGCATGGTGAAAACGTAGAGAGCGATCGATCGCATGTAATTCACAACGAAGCGCCTAGCTTGCGTTAACGCAGCTTCTTCTCGTGTAAATTTCCTATTCGCGCGCACATGATTCATCTCGATGCGTTGACTCGAGGACGATGAAAATTGCATCGACTGGAGGAGCGTTGACTCGACTCGGGGGCAAGCCAAACGTTGTTGGCTAAATGTTTTTAGGGTAATATCACAAAAGTCGCTCGTCGCCTTCTCCTTCCTTTTCTCAGTTTGATTGTTGCTAGGTATTTTGTTTGTTTTCTGTACAGGTGTTGTTTTTTTCGTTGGAAAAAAGTTGCGTCTTATCGGGTATCCTTTGTTGGCGGAATCGGTTTGTGTCGTGTTTTTGTTCTTCTTTTACGTCTTCGCTCGTCCCATGACGCAGTGAGACGACTTTCTCGACTGATGATATGTTAGGTGTTGTGGACGTTGTTTTATTGTCCGTCACCCTTGAGTTGCTTGGTATCGATGGCTCCCATCATTCCACCCATGCCGTCGCCGCCAAATTCCTTCATGGCGAGTCGTTGCTCTTCGAGATCAACCGTCTGAGTGGTGTTCTCGAGCTCTTCGCGAGCCTTGGCGCGCGCTTCTTCGCGCGCGCGAATTTCAGCTTCTTTGGCTTCTTCGACGGCGCGCTTCTTCGCTTCCTCTTCAGCCTTCTTTTCAGCTTCGAGTCTGGCACGTTCGGCTTCGGCTTGAGCGGCGTCCTCTTGGCGCGACTTGTCGAGCTGTTGCTTTTGTTGAGCGGCAGCTTCGAATTCGCTCCACAGGTCATCAGGGATGGCATCTTGAGTGGCCGCTGCGGCTGGCGCCACCGGGGCGGACGGAGTGTCCGACGAAGCGAGGGTTTCCCAGCCAGACGGATTCTGGATGTTTACCGCAGCCTTGGAGACGTTTTGCTTGATGCCCGGCGCCTCGTTGGCAAAGACGTTGGTCGACTGATCAACTGGGATAGCGCCTGGTCTAGACGTCACGGCGGCAGCTCCACGCTTTTCAGGGTTGCTACCAGCACCTTCGGCGCTGTCATAGCTCGACGTATCAGAGTCAGAGTCGGAGTCATCGCTGTCGGATGCGGCGGCGGCTCCGGCGGCTGGCGGCGCTTGTGGTTTCTTGCCAGTCTGCGCGTCGACGACTTCCTTGTAGCTACCACCCGTCTCTTGCACGTGCTTCAACGTATCTTCGACAGCGGCGAGCTCTCTTGCGGCTTGGGCTTCGCGCATCTTGGCTTCGAGAAGCTGTTCTGCAGCGTTGAGTTTGCGCTTCTTCGGACGCAAGACGCCGCGAACGTACTTGTCGAGCTTCCACAAAGTTTCAGAGTCGAGCTCTTCAATGTTGATTTCAATCTCGTCGTCATCGGCTTGGTCCATACCCTTCTTGCGCTCACTGACAATTTGAACAACGCGACCTTGCTTTTCTTCCGGAAGCTCTTGCAAAAGCATGGTGAGATCGTGCTTCTCTTCAAAGGACATTTCGCGCTTGGGCAGCGCTGTCTCAGCACGAGCCGCGCGCTTGATTTCGCTGCGCGCGCGCTTCTCCTCTCTGAATTCCTTGTACACGTCTTCATCCATGCGCGCGTCGTCAAAGTCAAAGTCTGGATCCTCTTCCGGATCAGCCTTGCGCTTCTGGGCGCCACCACGGGATCTGGACTTTGGACGCGGAATGGGTTCGTCGTCGTCGAGGAAGTCGTCATCCTTGTACATGGCCTCTTGCTTGGCGCGTCTGAGCTCTTCAATCTCGCGGCGCATCTTTTCGAGTTGCTCGCGAGCTTCTTGAACGGCGACGGCTTCCTGACTGATGGGCGTCGCGGGAGTGTTACGAATATCAATCTCTTCTTGAGCCCGGATGGCTTGATCGTGCGCCGTGTATTCTTCGAGTTGGCTGTTCAACCACGCGTTCTCAAACTCATTCTTCATCACCGCACCCATGTGGCCGGCGTCAGAGTCAGGGGAGTTGTACGTCGCACAGTTTTGCCATATCAACCGCATGTCATCGCGGAACTGTTCCGGGTTCTCGTACTTCCGATCATCAAGCTTCTTCTTGATCGCTCCCAAATCCATCGGCTGCTTGATGATGTCGTAGTAATCGGGGATACCGAGGCGCACCGCATCGACTGGGTACAGGAAGATTCTGTGAAACTTGTGTTTTTTGGTCAAGTTGAGAACTTCGCGGCAACGTCTGATCATATCCTTATGACGGAGCTGTCGTTCTTGGTCAATTTCGTGCTCGCGCTGAAGTCGCGCGTTGGTGATGAATCTACCGTCACGCATCTTCTTGTAACCCGCACTCGCCATCGCGGCTGCAGACTTTTTGCCACCCTTTGACCCGCCAGAGCTGTAGTTGCTGTAAGTGGGCATCGACTTGACGGGTCGCGTCGACGTTGGGCGCGGTGGCGGAAGAGAGGCAAAGCGAGACTTCTTTTCCTCCTCAATCTTCTGCACCTTGGTCTTGGCTTCCTCGATGGCTTTCAGACGCGCCAAGAGCTCCTCCTTTTGTCGACGTTTTTGCTCCTTGCGCTGAATGCGTCGCAACTCGCGTTCTTCTTCGGTGAGTTCCTCGTCCGGCTTCTCGGGGATCTTTGCGGAATCGTCGCCAGCAGTCGGTGCCGCAAATACGCCGTCGGAAAAGTCGCCCTCGCCACCATCTGCCTTCGCGGACGGCTTACGAACGCGCTTCTTACTCTCCATCCAGTTTGCCTCGAACGGCGCGTAATCACCAGCTGGCATGTACGCGTAACCCTTTGGCGCCTTGATCGATTGGTTAATCGTGAGCAAAATCTCCCCTCGTTCCGCCTTGACGGCGTTTGCGAGCCACTTCCCCTGCGCCGCTTCTTGCGGAACATCCGCCGCCCCCGCGCCATCCGTTCCAGGCGTCGCCGGCGCGTCAGCCATCGTCGCGTCCTCCGGCACCACCGGTTCGGTGGTCACCTTTTCCGCATCAGCGGCTCCACCATTCTCAACAGCTACGACTTCCGCAGACATATTTTCCCTCGGACGAAAGTCTTCTCGTCCGGCTTTGTCAAGGTCTCTGGAAATAAGATCTCGCGTCGGTTCAAACGCGTCTTCGTTCGTTTCTCCTGTGCGCATTGATTCGCACAAATCACCGAAAAGTCAGTCAACCACGTTCTCACGCGTCGTTCAAACCGCAAAATCCCGGCCGACGGCGTCCTCGCGTCACGCTCGACGAACAGTTGATTGGAAATTAAAATGCAGATCCCGAAATGAAAGCTTCAGAAGAACCCTCAAAGACCGAGACGCATTCGCCACCCTATACCCGCCCCGTCGTCGCGTAAAACCCCAACCCTCGGTGTACATCGAAGAATCCCTTCCTCGCGCATCGTTTCCGCGTCGTTTCCACCGTTTCACCCGTCGCAACCCGGCGATGCGCGGACGATTCACTCAGATTCTTCAAGAATGAATGAATGCCTCGTGTACGAAATTCCTTCTTCGAACGTCCCTCCGTCGTCCGTCGCGGCTTTTATCGCGGGTTTACGCGCGCGGAGGATCGATCGTCACCGTCTGCGTCGATGCTCGTCGCGCGCGTCGGCGGACCGTCGCGCGCGTTCGCTTCGTGCGTACGTACCGTCGTCGTCGGGTGGAAGGGGGTGTCGACGTGAGCACCGGGGAGTGAGGCGCCGCCGGTCCGATTGAGACCAAAAGATTTATGTCGTCAGGGTTGTGACCTATACATTTGATACCTACATAGCTTTATGGGTATCTTTTATATTATACCGTTGAGATTCGGACATTTGGGCGAGTGGATAGAGGACGACTCGCGCGCGTTCGGATGAACGATTCGCGACGACGCGACGACGCGGGTCGTGGCTGTAAGTGTTTACTTTTTTTGTCTCTCTTTGGTATCTAGTGGTGTTACAGTGGGGTGAGCGTGGACGAAGCGTCGGCGGTCGTCTTTGTGCTAGTTTGCGTCTCGTTCGGCTGAGTCTTCGGCTCGGGCGGCGCCGCGCGCCTCTAAATACGCGAGCGCTTCCTCGGCTTTGGAGGCGCAGTCGGTGGATTCGAAACACTCGACGAGTTGCCAGACGGTGGTGTCGGTGGGTGGTGCGCCGGCACGAAGGGCGTCGGCGAACGCGCGCTCGGCGAGCGCGGGGAGCCTGGCGCGCGAGTACATCGAGACGAGCGCGTCGTGCGCTCGAGCCGGCACCGCGCGGAGATTTTCCTCCCCGACGAGGTCCCAGAGCTCTTTTTTGCGTTCTTGCGCCGCGCGCGTTTCGTTGTTCTCGCACGCTCGGAGCAGACTGCGGACGAGGGGCTCGGCGCGAAGCTCAATATCGCGGAGCCTGAGCGCTTCGGCGCGTGCGCGCTTTTCCTCCGCGCTCAGCGCTTCGCCTCTCTTGCGCGACGACGTCGATTTCGACGCCGCCTCGGCGTCGAGCGGGCGACGCACGACGCGCCGCCGGCGCGCGCGAGCCGGCGCGGTCGCGTCCGAGGCACGATCGGAGTCTGAATCAGCGGCAGACGCTCGCGGTGGTTGGAAACGACTGCGCCTCAACGAGGACGCTTTGTGCGCGATAAAACGCCCCACAACAGCCTTGTCGACGACGCGGCGCCCGGAGAAGGACGGTGATGACGCGACAACGCGCGTGAGGGAGAGCGCGCGCATGTCCATTGGACCGATGCGGCGCTGTGTGGCGCTATGCTATGGAGTTGAAGGAAACAAAAGGTACAAAATACAAAATCACCGGTCGACTTCGTCGAAACGATGCGGATCTAAATCGTACATCTTGCGCTGTTTCGGATCGCTGAGCGTCGTGTACGCGCGCTGTAAAGATTTGAAAGTTTTCTCCGCCTTGGCTGCCTCCTCTTCCGACGCTTTGACCCATTTGTCAGGGTGCCACACCGCCGCGAGTTTGCGATAGGCCGATTTCACAGCCTTGGCGTCGGCGTCTGGCTTGATGCCCAAAATGTCGTAGAATTTGCCCCCGTTCGGAATCTTGTGCCCGGTGCCGGTGGGTCTCTTAATATCGTGTGGAGAATTCGTGCGAAGCGCCTTTGAGGCTGCGGTGCGGACCATGTTGTCGATTCCTGGGTACGTTGGCGCGAGCGTCTGGGCAAATCTCAAATCGGTAAACGCATTGTGATGATCGCCTCGAGCGGCGCACATGGATGCCCGGAGAATGAAGGTTTCGTAATCTCGACCATTTAAAGCGATGCACTCGGTCAAGTCTTTGGAAGCTTTGGCGAAGCGCGTGTTCGCCGTCTCGTCGTTGACGGAGTCGTATTCGTGCAGCTTGAACACACATTCGGCACGCTTGCGTAGAATGCGACCTCGTAACCACGTCTTCATCGATCCCTCGGGTATGCGTAAGATTTGATCTAACAATCGAATTGCGTTGCTGTACTGACCGTCTTCGCAATCGCGCTCGGCTCGCTGAATCAAATCCTGCAGATGAAGTATTCGTCCGCCCAATTCGACGCACTTCTTACACGCGAAACAATCATACGAATCTCTGAACGAAGCGCTTGAGATTTCAGCCAGAGCTCCGTCGACGTCACCCATGCGCAAACGAGTCTCTGCAACGATGTACTTGCGATCGAGAGAGTCTTCCATCAAGGTTTTACATCGCTCGAGAGCCATCTCGTATCGTTGACATTGTACCAACGCCTCGGCCACGTTGGCTTTCGCGCCTTCAAAGTTTGGATTGGCGCGTAAGAGGCCCTCTGCGCTCAGTAACGACTCAGCTGCGATTTCTTCGTCAATATCTCGCCTCGGCAGCGCGGGCCTGGCTCCGTGTAAGGCTGCTTGCTCTTGACGTTTTACTTCGGCGCTCGCAGCGGCGGCGGCGTGCTCCGCTTCTTGCCTACCCTTGATAGCCTTTTCATTATCCGGATCAATCGTGAGAACCGAATCAAACATCTCGAGTGCCTTGTCCGGTAGCCTCAACTTCAAATTGGCTGTTCCCGCGCGAAGAAGCGCTTTGACGTATTTGGCGTCTCTCTCGATGGCGCACTCGGCGTCCTCGGCGGCAGCTCGGAAGCGTTCCAGCTTAATCCCCGCCGCCGCACGATTCGCGTGGTACACAGCTTTTCTCGGTTCTAATCGAATCGCCTCTGTGAACGCATCGAACGCCTCCTCGTACGCCTGACCGCGCATCGCCTCCATTCCTCTATCGTTTGCGTCCTCGGCGCGCGTCTCGTCGTATTCCCCATCCCTCCACCACGGTACGCTCTCCGGCCTCTCCCTCTGCTCGGTGCTCATCTCATTCAGCGACATCGTCAATCTAACCATCTTCTCCAGCTCCGCCGCCACCGCGGGATCCTTATCCACCCCCGCGCACCGCGCTCGCCATCGAAAATCCTTAAACTTTTCGCGCCTCCAAAGTTCTCCAGCTGTGCGCTCATCCGTCGCGAGTTCCACGCTCGCCGCGTCCCCGAACCCGAACCCGAATCCGGACGCGCCCGCCGTTTTCACGAAAGACTCGCTCCCGATGGTTTTCGCCTCGTCATCGGGCGAGCGCGGTCGTCCCATGGTCGCGCGCGACGCCCGACGCGCACTCTGCGGTTGCGCAGAAACGCCTTTTCGGGTCGTAACGCATGAAAACGTCCCATCGATCAAATGAAAATCGAACCTTGTTTTCACGCTGTTCATCGTGAGTACGAAGCGTTTTTTTATCCTATCGATTTTCTTTGAACCTGGTTGCCTTTTTCCAGGTTGGCAGACGGCGATTAGTCGCGATTGGACAATCACCGGCGCCACACGACGACGACGACGACGACGACGACGCGCGAAGCGTCCGCGAGCTACGATGCGAACGATGCGCGCAAACGCGACTTTTGCGTCGACGACCCGTTCGTCGGCGCGCGTCGGCGACGGACGACGCGCGCGCGCGGCGGTGACGCCGACGACGCGTAAAGCGAAGCGAACGAGTGGTTGGGAACGACCCGCGCGCGCGATGACGCGCGGTGGGCGCGAACGCGGTGCGGTTTGCGTCGCGGCGGCGGTGAATGAAACCTTTGTTCAAGTGCCGGCGACGGAAGAGGAGGATGACGCGGTGGTGCGCGCGGTGCAGGATGATGGGGAAGGACTTTCGTTTGTGGTGTTTGGCGCGTCGGGCGACTTGGCAAAGAAGAAGATTTACCCGGCGCTCTTTGCGTTGTATTACGAGGGGAGGTTGCCGAAGACGTTTAAGATTTACGGATACGCGAGGTCCTCGATGACGACGGAGGAGTTTCGGGATAAGATTGCCGAGTCGTTGACGTGCAGGATCGACTGGTCAAAGGCGGGCGAGCAAGACTGCGCCGCCAAGAGCGAAGAGTTTTTTTCTCGGTGCGAATACGTGGCGGGGCAGTACGATCAGGCGGAGGATTTCAGAGCATTGGATGAGTTGATGACGAAGGAAGAGCGTGGGATGAAAAAAGTCAAGCGGGTGTTTTACTTGTCCATTCCGCCGAGTATCTTCGTCCCCGTGGCTCAAAACGCGGCGAGAGAGTGCCAAAGCAAGACTGGGGACACTCGAGTCATCGTCGAGAAGCCCTTCGGGAGAGACTTGAAGAGCTCGCGAGAGCTTACGGCGGCGCTGGCGAACGATCTGAGCGAAGAGCAAACCTACCGCATCGATCACTACCTTGGTAAGGAACTCATCGAAAACCTCACCGTGTTGAGATTTTCCAATATCATGTTCCAGCCGCTGTGGAACAGAAACTACATCCGAAACGTTCAGATCAACTTTAGCGAAAACTTTGGCACCGAAGGCCGAGGAGGATACTTTGACAACTACGGCATCATTCGAGACATTATGCAAAACCATCTTTTGCAGATCTTGGCGCTCTTTGCCATGGAGGAGCCGGCGAGCTTGGACGCGGAGGATATTCGCAACGAAAAGGTCAAGGTGATTCGGAGCATGAGACCGATCGAGATGGACAACGTTGCCCTCGGACAATACAAGGGTCGTGAAACAGACGGAAAGACTTTTCCGGCATACCTGGATGACCCCACCGTCCCGAAGGGTTCGCTTTGCCCGACGTTTGCGGCGATGGCGCTCTTCATCGACAACGCCAGATGGGACGGCGTGCCGTTTTTGCTCAAGGCGGGCAAAGCTTTGCACAAGCGCCAAGCTGAAATTCGCGTCCAGTTCCGTCACGCCCCGGGTAACCTCTACGGTGAACGCCAAGGACGCGTCGAACACGTCACGAATGAGCTCGTCATTCGTATCCAACCAGACGAAGCCATTTACCTTCGAATCAATAACAAGGTTCCAGGTCTGGGTCAACGTCTCGACCAGACTATTCTGGATCTTCAATACAAGAACGCGTACGGTGCCACCGAACTGCCGGATGCGTACGAGCGTTTGATTTTGGACGTCATCAACGGCGACAAGCGTCTCTTCATTCGCAACGACGAACTCGAGGCGGCTTGGAAACTGTTCACTCCTCTCTTGGACAAGATCGAGGGACAAAAGATTGCACCAGAACTGTATCCATACGGATCTCGCGGTCCGATCGGCGCGCATTACTTGGCCAGTCGTTTCAACGTGCGTTGGGGCGACACTGAGTAGATGTAGTAAAACATTAAGCAGCAGCAAGCAGCAGCAGCACAAATGAAAACTTAGACTCGCGACTTTTTTGTAATCAACAGAGAGAAGAAAAGAACAAGTGCAAACGCATTCAGCAACGATTATGGTTTAAATTCGATTAAAAGAATGGTGGGTTGAGGAAAAATTCACTGCGGAAGGGTGGTGTCGGCGCTCACTCTGGGATTTCGTAGAGCACCTTACCTCTAGACTTGCCAGCCTCGAGGTAGTTGTGACCCTCGACAGCTTGCTCGAGCGGGAAGCAGCGGTCCACGGCAACTTGGAGCTTACCAGAGGCGATCCAGCCGAAGATGTCGTTCGCGCGAGACATGAGCTCATCGCGGGTGACGGTGTAATCGTTCAACTTCGGGCGGGTGAGGTAGCCAGACTTGTTGATGAAGCGGAGCGGCGGGAACGCCGGAACGGCGCCAGAGGCATTACCGAAGGAGACAAAGATACCACGGCGGGCGAGGACATCGATGGAGGTCTCATAAGTAGCGAGACCGATACCATCGATCACAGCCTTGACGCCTTCACCCTTGGTGATCTCCATGATGCGTGGGACGAGGTCGACAGAGGTGTAGTCTTCGTAAGACGTACCCGGAGCTTCGTCGTACACGATGAGCTCGTCAACACCCGTGGCGCGAGCGATGTCCTCCTTGCTCTTGGAGCAGGTACCGATCACCTTGTAACCGCGGAGCTTGGCCATTTGCGCCGCCCACTGGCAGGTACCAGAGCCGGTACCGTGGATCAACATCCACTCGCCCGGTTGCACCAATCCGGCGTGTGCAGAGTGCGTGAGGTAGTGCGCCGTCATACCTTGCACACCGCACGACACCGCAACGTCGAGCGGCACACTCTCCGGCACGGTAATGACCTTACTCGCCGGCACCGCCGTGTACTGAGCGTAAGTTTGGAACACGGAAGAGTAGCTCACGCGATCACCAACCTTGACGCCTTGCGCGATGGCTTCGTCGCTCGCCGCCGCAATGTATCCGCCACCCTCTTGGCCACCGATGAACGGCAACTCACGCTTGTACAACCCGCTTCTGTGGTACGTATCGATAAAGTTGATACCAGAGAATTTGTTCTTCACGATGACTCCGCCCGGGGTCAACTTGGGCGTCGGGTAATCTCGTTCAATCTTCATGTTTGAAGCCGGGCCCGTTTCGCGGATCACCGCCGCCGTCTGCTCGCGTCAATCGTCACGTTTCGCGCGTCGTCAGTCATCGCGTCGTCGTCTCGCGCGCCACGGCATCCGTGTCGAGCCATCCTCTTCCTCGCGCGCGACGATCATCATCCATCATCGACCGGTACGACGCGCGGATGGATGGATGGATGGTTGGATAAAGAAGAGAAAATCTCGATCGGCGGCGGCGCATTTTCGAGTCACTTCGCGACGATGCGCGCACCATGACGTCCGGGACGCCGCCAGAGGCGAACGCGCGAACACCGGTGAGGTGTTTACGCAGGGAGCGGGCGGAGCGGGACAACATTTTCAAAGCGGGCGGGCGTCGAGCGCGTCAGCCTTTGAGGCTTTTCAGGTTTTCTTTGAGGTTCCGTTGAGTCGGGTGCTTCATTCTTGGTTCATGAACCGTCAAAAGTGTATAGGGTACCTGGTGCGAGGGCAAGGAATGTTTTACAAAATGGGAAACGCTCTAGAATCGAAAAGCCCGAACGGGCGGATGCGCGGACGGCGGAACGGAGGACTCACGCGACGTCGGTGTCGTCGTCGGTAAATGTGACGACGGACTCGGCGTCGGAATAACTGAGGGGCGGGTCGGTGTCGCGCGCGGGAAGACGTCGGCGAGCGGCGTTGGATTTGGCCGACGCTTGGGCGAGCGATTCGCGAACGGCGCGAAGCGATCGACGTTGATCGACGGATAACCCGTCGATCGGGGTCTCCCCGGCGGCGTTGACGACGTTTTCGTTCGCACCCTTGTTGATGAGGTACTCACCGAGCTCAAAGTAACCGTATCCGTAGCAATAGTGGAGGGCGGTGTTGCCCTGTTTGTTCTTGGCGTCGAGGGGTACGCCCGCCTTGACGCACATTTTGGTGACGCGTTTTCGGTTGTTTTGTGCGGCGACGATGAGCACGGTGTTGCCAAAGCTGTCTCGGATGTCGACATCGAATTCAGCGAGGTTTCGGACGAGAATATCTTGCGCCTCACTGATTCTTCCGTTGCGCACCGCGCTAAAGACGGGATGCTGCGCGCCGTTTGCGTCGCCGCGTCGCGCTTGAGTTGCGACGTCATCCGGAATGATGAGCTTGCTGGGTGAGAACTTTTTGTACGTCGGAGACGCTCCGGAGTCTTGACCGCCACCGGCGTTTCCGTTCGCGTGACTCCTCTTCACCGCTGGCTCTGGAGAGCGCAACCAATCGGGTAAATCTCCTTCGTCCAAATCCGGCTTTGCCGGGCTCGGCGTGCTCGGCGCCGGACTCTGCTTTGCGACATTCGACGCGGCATATCTACGCTCAGCCGTCTCTTCTTCCCTCGCCCACATTTCGTAATCTTTCTTCGTATCCTTGAGCTCGTCCGCGAGCGAACGCACGCGCGATTCGCTCGCATCGCGCGCTCTTCTCAAGGCGTTGATTTGCTCCAACATGGCGCGCTCCTTTTCGGTGAATTGTTTCGTCGTCTTGCGCATTCTATTCAATTCCGTCTTCAATCCCGCCTCACCCACGCCGCTGAGATCGCCGTCGTCGCGAACGACGGAATCGATGTTAACGTCGCGCCCAGCCGCGGCTGCCGCCGCCGCGACAGCCTCTTGTCGTCTCGCGGACACGTTCATCAATCGTTTCTCCTCCTCGCGCAATTCCGCAACGCGCCGATCCGTCTCTTCTCGCTCGCGATTCAACGCCGTCTCTCGCTTCGCTAAAGCCTCCTCTCGAACGCGCAACGCATCCTCTTCGCGCTTAACTTTTAATTCACGCGCGCGAAGGCGTTCCTCAGCCTCTGCGCGATCGATATCAAATCTCAAACGCGCCGGTTCGTCCGCGTCGTCCTCTCGAGCGCCGGCGTCATCCGGCGCTAAATCCACGGGCGCCTCGCGCGCCTGTTCAACCGACGACGCGGCGACGACGATCGGGCCGAGCGCCTCCGCTTCTGCGTCTAACTCTTCTATCGTCCGCCCGCCTTCTAGCGAACGCATCGTGTCATCATCGTCGCCACAGAAGCACGACGTCAACCATCTAAACGATTTCAAACGGCGGCGTCCTCGTCCTTCGCGCTTCTTCCCTCCATCGTCATCTTCGTCATCCTCATCGTACGACTTGGAAGCTGAATGTCCTGACGAACTCTCTACTACTCGATCACCTTCACCCGTCGTCGTCGTCGGCGGCGGCGGCGTTCGTCGCTCTTCCTCTTTTCCTCCTTCGCTCGACGCCCGCTCGCCTCGAATCCGCGCGTCGACACCCATCCCCGCTCGTCTCTCCTCCATCCTCGCCCTCAACCGTTCGCTCAACCGAGACGTCGTCGACGTCGTCGACGCACCACCGGAATCCCCTCCCGGTCGTCGTCGTCGTCGTTCGCGATCCGGCGACGAAAGCCTCTCCCGAACCACCGAGGAGGCGCGCGAAACCGTTGCCGAAGTCGACGTCGTCTGCCG
>Ga0255743_10003380_pt1 | contig 12641 bp, 13 predicted proteins | sample 101ome_19_FD_179950 | JGI IMG/M metagenome (GOLD analysis project Ga0255743, IMG submission 179950) | Coastal salt marsh microbial communities from the Groves Creek Marsh, Skidaway Island, Georgia - 101405AT metaG (version 2) | ecosystem: Environmental > Aquatic > Marine > Intertidal zone >... | reverse complement strand
TGAAAATGGTAATGAAATTAGGGAATTTATCAAGAATAAAGTTAAAAAGAATAGTCCCGATTTAATAAAGCTTGATTCAAAACTGCTAACCAAATCGTTAATTATACCATACCCATTAAAAACTAAAAGAGAGAATACTAACAAGAAACTTATAGTACTTGAAAGAAAACCTATTTTATTTTTTGATATAGAGTAATCTTTAGCTTTCTTATATTTTTCTTTTTCATAAAAGTCTTTCAATTCATTTGGAATATCATCTTTCCAGTTTTTATGATTTATATAATCTAAAATATTTGAAAACAAGTAATTAAAAATCACTAGTCCTGTAATAATAAAAAACCAACTTTCTGTTGACATAAATTTGAATTTGAATAAATTAGATTTAAATGTAATAAAAGATGATTAATAAGTATACAATTGTTGGAACTTTAGGTATTTTAATTTTTAGCTCTGGTTTATGCGTATTTGGAGAGGCTATAATTAGAAAATCACAGAACCTTGATTTTTTCTTAATAGGTACAATTTCTTTAGTACTAATTAATGCAGGTGCATGCATAATGATAAAAACCAAAGAATTATCTAATTAGACTCATAGGTGTCATAAAGATAAAATGGTAATGCTAACGAGAAGCCTACAAAGAAAGGCAATAAATACCTAAATATTTTTTTCGGCTTATACCAATAAGTATAAATTATATATATTAAAAAAGTAAGTGCAGCAATACTTAAGTCATATGAAATCATAGATACTGCATAATTTTCATAAAGCAATCCCCAAAAACCTTCCATTGACCAATTGTTAAGCTCTAAAAATTTATAGAGATTATAATAAGGTAGTATAGTACCCAGTATACATAAAATAAGATATATTTTTTTCATAGTTAAATTGTTATATGTTCCATAGGTTTAAAAATTAGGAGTTCTTTTTTTACTCTTTTAAACTCGTCAATTGCTTTAGCCTGATCAATTTCAATTAAACCAAATGTGTCAAAATGATATCCTAAAATTTTATTACATTTTAAAAAGTCTGAAGCAATTATTGCGTCTTTGTAACCCATTGTAAAATTATCACCAATTGGAAGAATTGCAAGATCTAATTTATATTGAAGTGGAATAAGTTTCATATCATATGTAAGTGCAGTATCCCCTGCTATATATAATGACTTATTATTTGAGGAAATTATAAATCCTCCCGGTTGCCCTCCATTTGATCCATCAGGAAAAGTGGAAGTGTGAATTGCATTTACATACTTTACTTCGCCAAAATCAAAATCCCATTTTCCACCATGATTCATTGGGTGGCCTTTTAGACCTTTATTCTGGAAATGATTTACGATTTCAAAATTAGAAACTATAACTGAATCGTTTTGCTTAGCAAGTTTTTCTACATCTAAAGTGTGATCTTGATGTGCATGAGTGATCAGTATAAAGTCAGGTTTTAAATCATCTAAATTAATTTCTGATGCCATAGGATTTCCTGAGATAAATGGATCAACAATAATTGAGTATTCATTAATTTTTATCTCTAATGTAGCATGACCTAAAAAAGTTATTTTCATAATTATTTATTAATTCTTTCTGGATAGTCAGTAATTATCGCATCAACTCCCATTGATTTCATCCTCTTTATATTCATAGGATCATTAATTGTGTAGGGATGAACTTGGATATTATTAGACTGAATTTTTTTTACTATTTGCTTTGTTAAAAACTTATTATTTGGGTTTAAAGCAAGAGCATTAATTTTTCTAGCTAATTTAATTGCATCATCAATTTTATATAATGAATCTACTAATATTGCAATTGGCACATCTTGATTAGCATTTCTAAACTTTATTAACTCATCCCATCTAAAGCTTGATATTATAAATTTTGAGGGAGGAAGACTAAACTTACTTATGTGTTCAATTATAATTTTATTGGTCTCAAGTGCAGTATTTTTTCCTTTGAGCTCAATATTTAAAAATATATTTTCAGGAATTATATCTATTACCTCATTTAGTGTTGGTATGGATAATCCTCCTACTAATTTTACTTTTTTAATTGAGTCTAAAGAAATTTCCTCAATAAATGCATTTGAATTTGATAATCGAGTTAAAAATGGATCATGGTAAACTACCAACTCTCCAGTTTTTGATTTGAATACATCAATTTCGATTCCATCAACATTTAACTCAATTGCTTTTTGGACTGACTCAACAGTGTTTTCTAGAGCGTGTCCCATAGCACCTCTATGCCCTACTACTATTACATCCTTATTAGAAAGACAAGAGCCTAAAAAAGTAATAAATATTAGTAATAATATATTTCTGTGCACTATTTTCTATTTAATACTGTAGATGATGCCTGAGATTTTGCAAGGACAGTTAAGTCGCTTATGTTAACATTATCTGGACAGTTTACAATAAATGATATGACCTTAGCAATATCATCTCCGATCAAAGGGTTTAATCCTTCATATACCGATTTAGATCTATTTTTGTCATTTTTAAATCTAACCATTGAGAAGTTAGTCTCAACAAGACCAGGGTTTACCTGTGAAACTTTAATATTATATTTATTTAAGTCAATTCGCATGCCCTGGGATATTGCATCTACTGCAAATTTTGAAGCACAGTAAATATTTCCTTTTGGGTATACTTCTTTTCCAGCAATTGAGCCTATATTAATTATGTGTCCATTATTATTTTTGATCATTGAATCTAACACATACTTTGTAACATATAGTAACCCTTTTACATTAGTATCTATCATCATATCCCAATCCTCAACATCTCCTTCATAAATAAAGTCAAGTCCATGTGCATTACCAGCATTATTGATAAGAAGTTCAATTTTCTTCCATGAATTATCTAGAGATGAAATTTTTTCAGAAACTTGTTGATGATTCCTAACATCAAATTCGAGTGTTATGACTTTTGTTGTTGATGATAGATTCTGCTCTAATTCATCAAGTTTTTCTTTATTTCTTCCACATAGAATCAATGAATATTTATTGGCTAATTCATATGCCGTTGACTCCCCAATTCCTGATGTTGCTCCAGTTATTAGTGCTATCTTTTTATTGTCTCCCATCTAACTAAAATATACATATAACAAGCCTGCAGCAACAGCGCCTAGGGAAGGACCTATAACAGGGACCCAACTGTAAGCCCAATCTGAAATTTTATTTTTTCTAGGTATTAATTGATATACAATTCTTGGTCCTAAATCCCTTGCTGGATTAATTGCATAACCTGTAGTACCTCCCAAACTTAAACCTATAACCCAAACTAATATACCAACAGGAAGCGCACCAAGTGAACCAATACCAAAATTAGCATCTAATCCTTCAACTATTATATTTGGTTCAACTATATATAGTATTCCAAATATTAACATAAATGTTGCAAGAAACTCACTAAAAAAATTATTCTTATAATTTCTTATTGCTGGAGAGGTACAAAATGAGCCCATTACAGCAGCTTCATTTTTTGTAGCTCTGTAATGGTCAATATAAAAAACATACGTTAACCAGCTGCCAAACATTGCACCTAAAAGCTGAGCTATTATATATCCAACTGCTAATTCAGAAGAAAATTTGCCTGCAACTAAAAGGCCAATAGTTACAGCAGGGTTAAGATGAGCTCCACTAAATTGTCCTGTAACATATGCCGCGACAAATACAGCAAAACCCCATGCTGTAGTTATTGTTATTAAAGGTGTTTGATCAAAACCTTTTGTTTTTGAAAGGCTGATATTTGCAACAATTCCAGATCCTAGAAGAAGTAAAATTGCAGTTCCAACAAACTCAGCAATGTAAGGACTTATCATACTATATAATTTTTAATTAATTTATTAAAATTTTTTAACTCTTCGTCTATCCATTTTTGATCCTTCTCTAGAACCTCAGCCATTTTCTTAGCAACCTCTGGAGCAATTCTCTTTGACTCTTTAGCATCAAGAAATATACTTCTTGTTCTTCGTGCTAAAACATCCTCAATTGTTAAAGCCATTTCATGTATAATTGACCACTCAATAATATTATTTGTTATATGAAACTTTTTAGATAATGATTTATTATCATTTATTCCACCAAGTGACTCAACTTTTTTCTTTTGAGAACCATAAACATGCATTGGATCATTCCAATCAACAATTTTCTTATATCCAGCTAGTTTTAATTTTTCTGTTTTACATTTCTTCTTTTTTAGTCTATTGATTGAAATTGCTGCATTAATTGCATCCTCTGCAATTTTTCTATATGTAGTCCACTTTCCTCCTAATACACTGATTAATCCTGAGGGAGCTATATCTATTTTGTGACTTCTTGATACTTCCTTTGTAGATTTCTTATTTGATGTAGCTGCTAATGGTCTTAGGCCTGCAAATACTGATTTTATATCAGATCTTTTAGGCTTTAAGGTCATATATTTACTAGCGTTGTTTAATATAAAATCAATTTCATCTTTTAGTGGTTTTGGTTCTACATTTGCTGTTTTAACTTGGGTATCAGTTGTTCCAACAACAACATAATCTTTCCATGGTACTGCAAATAGGACCCTCCCGTCAGAAGTTTGAGGTATTAAAATTGCATGCTTACTTTTTAAGAATTTTTTTTCTAAAACTATATGAACTCCCTGACTTGGTTGGATCATTTTATCAATATCTGGCTGATCCATCCTTATAATCTCTTCTGCAAATACTCCAGTAGCATTTATAACAACTTTACCTTTGACCTTATATTTTTTTGAGTTGATAGTGTCCTGGAATTCTAAACCTATTACTTCATCTTTATCCTTCATAAGTTTCTCAACACTGCAGTGGTTTAATAAAGCAGTTTTTTTTGAATTTGCAGTTAGAGCAAGAGTAATTGCCATTCTAGAATCATCAAATTGTCCATCATGATAAATTACACCTCCCCTTAATCCTTTTTTGTTAACATTAGGAATTAACTCAAGGGTCTCCTTTTTTGAAATCATTATTGATTTTCCTAAACCAAGGTTTCCTGCCATCATATCATATATTTTCATTCCTATGCCATAAAAAGGACTAGACCACCAATCATAGGATGGAATTACAAAGCTTAAGTCTCGAACTAGATGAGGTGCGTTCCTCTTTAATATTCCTCTCTCTTTTAATGATTCAATTACAAGAGTTATATCACCATTTTGAAGATATCTAACACCTCCATGAATAAGCTTTGTGCTTCTAGATGAGGTGCCTTTTCCAAAATCATACTTTTCTAGAAGTAATGTTTTATATCCCCTTTTTGATGCATCAACAGCTATACCTAGACCAGAAGCTCCTCCTCCAATTATGATTATATCCCATTGACTAACTTTATTTAACTTATCCAGAGAATCAGATCTATTCATTAACTTTCAGTAGTTTATTAATTCTATTTTTCCAAAGTTCTATAATTGCATTTGATTTAAAACTTGTATCCGGATGAAAAGACATATCCTCTATCCATAGTTTTTTTAAATCTGATATATCTTTCCAAAAACCTGTCGCCAGTCCTGCAAGAAAAGCAACTCCCAATGCAGTTGTCTCAGTTGTTTTTGGTCTAACAACATTTGTATTCAGAAGATTTGCTTGGATTTGCATTAATAAGTTATTATTGCTTGCCCCACCGTCAACTTTTAAATCTTTAAATTTTATTCCAGCATCTTTTTCCATTTCAACAACTATGTCTCTTGTTCTTAGTGCAATTGATTCTAGAGCTGCTCTAGCTATATGGCCATTTTCAGTACCTCTTGTTATTCCAAAAATTGTTCCTTGAACATATGGATCCCAATATGGAGCAGCCAGACCAGATAATGCTGGAATAAATGTTAAACCTCCATTGTCATCAACTGTTTTAGCCAACTCTTCAACCTCAGGGGATGATTTTATAATTCCGAGTTTATCTCGTAGCCACTGAATCAAGGCTCCAGCAACGAAAACACTACCCTCAAGTGCATAAGTAATTTCTCCATTAATTCTCCATGCAATTGTTGAAAGCATTTTGTTTTTTGACATTACAAAATTTTCTCCTGTGTTCATCATACAAAAACAACCTGTACCATAAGTGTTTTTGATGTCACCTTCATTTATACATAATTGACCAAACAATGCTGCTTGTTGATCACCTGCAATTCCTGAAATTGGAATCTCTACACCAAGAATTTCTTTATTAATATTAGTAGATATTGAGGATGAATCAACAACCTTTGGTAGAATATTTTCTGGAACATTAAATAAATCTAGTAATTCTTTGTCCCATTTATCATCTTTTATATTGTATAGCAATGTTCTACTAGCATTTGAGGGATCAGTAATATGAGACTTTCCATTTGTCAGATTCCAAATTAACCATGTATCTACAGTACCAAATAATAATTTATTATCATTTGCTTTCTCTCTTAACTCTTGATTATTATCAAGTATCCATTTAATTTTTGTTCCAGAAAAATAGGCGTCTATAACAAGACCTGTTTTTTGTTGAATCAAAGAGGTTCTATTTTTTTCAATTAGTTCATCACAAAAACTTGCGGTTCTTCTATCCTGCCATACAATTGCATTATAAACTGGTTTTCCTGTTTGCTTATCCCAAATTATTGTTGTTTCTCTCTGATTTGTAATACCAATTGAATCTATTTCGTTAGGATCAATTTTTGATTTACTAATTACATCTTTTATTGCTTTTAATTGTGTATTCCATATTTCAATAGCATTATGCTCTACCCATCCCTCCTTAGGAAAAAATTGACTGAACTCATATTGAGCAATTTCAATTACCTCTGCATTTTTGTTAAAAATAATTGCCCTTGAGCTTGTTGTTCCAGCGTCAATAGACAAGATATATTTTTTTTCCATTTTAATGATTTTGTGCAATTTAAAAAAAAACCCTCCAAAATATGGAGGGTTTTAATTTATTGTAAATATTAATTAGTTCCAACCTTTTAATGGCCTGTGAGTGACAGATCCTCTAAAATTTGATATTGGATTTATTTTATCAAAGAATTTTGCAAATGCAGCTTGTTCTTTTGAAGTTTGAGGTCCAGTTTTTAACTGAGACAAATAATCAGGGTAGTTTGCATATATATAGTGAGTTTCTCCTCTCTCACCAGCAGTATATGCACCTAGAGATACATATCCAGAAGGTTTAAAACTTTTCATTAATTCAGCAAAAGCATTACCAAAGGCTATTTGGTCTTCAACATAAAAAGACCACTCTTGAGAAGACCACACATTTGAGTCTTCGCCTGGAATCCTAATTAAAGTGTTCCCTTGTTTGATTGCAACAATTTTTGCAACACTAGTTATACTATTGTTATATGTAGTATAAGCATCTCCAGACCTAAGATCTCTAAGCTCTGCAAGGCCTTCCGCAGAACCTATAAAACTTAATATATGAGTTGCTTCAGTCCATTCAGATTTATTAAAAATACCCAATAGAGATACAGATGTTCCCTCAGGCATCTCAATACTAGAATAAAAGTCATCCATAAGTCCTAGAACAATTGGAGCATCTCCAGGTTCAACAACAATATGAACATCTTCCCAGTAAACTTGATCCTGGGCATTAAGATTAGTAAATGTAAGTGCTAAAACACTTAATAAAAAAAATAACTTTTTCATTATAATTGATTTAAGATTAATTGTAAATATAGTTATTGAATATTAACTGACTGTTATGCAAGATATTTATCTTAAAAAACTTCCACCGTTTACATCTATTGTAGATCCTGTAGAATGATCCATTTTACCTGATACTATTAAAGAAACTATTGGAGATATATCTTTTGGCTCTGTAAGCCTATCAAGAGTAATTCCTTGCTTAACAACATCCTCTCCATGTTTTTCAATAAAACTTTGAGCCATTTCAGTTCTAACAAATCCTGGAGCGATACTAATTGCTACAATATTGTCAGTTTCTCCAAAAGATCTTGACATAGTTTTTGTAAGCGAAATCACTCCTCCCTTAGAGCAAGCGTAAGAAATATAATCCTGTTGTTCACCCCTAAATGCAGCTCTTGAAGCAATATTGATAAATCTTAATCTTGAATTAATTTTATTTACTCTCTTATATTTTATAAATTCTTTAAAAATAAGTGAAGGAGCTTTAAGATTCACATCAATTGTTCTATCAAATAACTCATTCCATCTCTCAAAGTCTATTGATATATCAGCCGATTCTGCAATTCCTGCGTTATTAATAATACAGTCAGGAAATGATAACTTATCAATTGTACTTTTAACTAGATCTTTAATTTGATTTGAATCAGATAAATCTGATTGGATTGTAAAAGAATTTGTTTTAGAATCTTTTAATAAAGCATCTAATGCAGATTTATTTTTATTGTAATGCAAGGCAATATCATGACCTTCATTAATTAAAGTTTTAGCAATATTAAATCCAATTCCCTTAGATGATCCTGTTAGTAAAACTTTCAATTTTTTTACTCTTTACACTTAATGTAGTAAAAATTAAAGAATTAATGAATTAAATATTCAAACAAGAAGTGGGCGCTGAGGGATTCGAACCCCCGACCCCTTGGGTGTAAACCAAGTGCTCTAAACCAACTGAGCTAAGCGCCCTAGGAGGGCAAATATAAGTTTTTTTTTATATTGCCTTGTGAAACAATCAATAAAAGAATTACTGTTTTCTGCTATTGCATTTCTTTTTTCCTATTCAATAGCATATTTAACTGGAATTGAATTAGTAAAAAATGCAGCATTACTTGCTTTTATTATTCAATGGGTACTTTTTATACCAGCGTATCTTCTTCAAACTGAAAAGTTTTTTGATATTTCAGGAAGTATTACATATATATCAGTTGTAAGCTATTGTTTCTTTAATTTCTATGATCCAGAAAATCTTAATATAGGAAATGTTATACTTTCAATCATAATTATTATTTGGGCTTTAAGACTTGGTAGTTTTTTATTTATTAGAATAAAAAAAGCAGGAGAAGATATTAGATTTAGGGAGATTAAGAAATCTCCAACTAGATTTTTTATGACATGGACTCTTCAAGGAATGTGGGTTTCTTTGTGTTCTGCATGTGCATTAGCTGGAATTGCTAAAGGAATAATTATAAATGATTATTTCTATTGTGGATTAGCTATTTTTTTAATTGGGTTTATTGTAGAGATTGTTGCAGACACTCAAAAAACCAAATTTAGAAGTAATCCAAAAAACAAAGACAAGTTTATAAATTCTGGACTATGGAAATTCTCTAGACATCCAAATTATATGGGTGAAATTTTATTATGGTTAGGTATCTCAATAATATCTTTGTCATCTTTGGAAGGATTAGAATTAGCTACTTTAATCTCTCCTTTTTTCACATATTTATTGTTGGTCTATATTAGTGGAATTAGAATATTGGAATATAATGGAGATAAAAAATGGGGTCATCTTGAGAGCTACAAAATATATAAAAAAAATACCCCTAGATTAATAGGATTTCTTTAACCTAATTTAGTCGATACTAATACTAATTCCTCCAGAAATAAAAAACATGTCGTTATTTATGCCCTTACCTATAGATAGATCAAGCTGTTTTTTATTGTCTAAAAGATATGTAATTCCTGAATCAAAATTAATGTTAGAAATATTTTTAGAATCATCTCCAAAGATTTCAAAAAATATTCCAAAAGAATCTAAGCTCCTTCCATAAACAATTGTATATATAAATTGTCCATCCATTTTTTTGAATTTGTTATAGCCTAAATTATAGCCAATTTGAGATTCATTATTTAGGTCATGTGAAACATTTAATCTACTCAGAAGACCATAGACATTATTAGAAAATACTTCAATTGCAGTAGGAATAGAAAGGTGAGACAGAAAAGCAACTTTTGTATTATTTGAAGTTTTATCAAATATTCTAAACTTAGCTCCTACCTCAAAATCACTAAATGATGATTTTTTCATAAATGATAATTCATCATTTATTAAATAAGTACTATTAATTCTTATCTCAATTCCTTCAATTATACCAATCCTAAAAAGAGTATTAATATTAGATTGAGAATTTTCAATTGAAATGCCAGATTCAACCTGAATTTGACCTGAGGATAAGACAACTGCAGATTCAGTTTGATCTGGTCTATCGGTTGTAATTTGAGAAAAAACCAATGAACAGTTAAACAACAGAAATAAAAAAATTAAAAATCTTTTTTTCATGAAAAAACTTCTTTAGCAATATAATTACTTCCAGTTATTATGATCAAATCATTAGGTGAAGCACCACTTAATATATTACTATAGATCTTTTTTGGATTTTTGTTAAAATTAATATTTTCCCCAATACTTTCTTCAATTTCAGTATGATTCATAGACCTTGATATATTTGAAGAAGTAAAATAGATTAAAGATTTATCTGGAAGATAACTAATTAATTTTTTAACATTTTTTCCTTTAACAAAACTTAAAATAAAAAATAGTCTATCATATTTTAATAAACTTAATTGTTTAGACAAATGAATAAAACCTGACTCATTATGAGCAGAATCAAATATAATCTTTGGGGAATCATTTAAAACTGTCCACCTACCATAAAAATCAGTATTTATATGAACATTTATAATACCTTTTTCTATACTACTATCATTTATATTTTCATCATTTAGGTTTCTACAAATTTGAACGACAGTTTTAATGTTTTTATTGAAATATTCTATGTCTGAATTTTCAAATTTTGATTTGTAATCAGATGCAAATATTATTTCTGAAAAGTTTTTATTTGCGATATCAATAAAAATATTTTCTGTGTCTTTATCTCTTTCTCCAATTATTAATTTTGTGTTTTGTTTTATTATTCCAGCTTTTTCAAATGCAATTTTTTTTAATGTATTTCCTAATATTTCTGTATGATCATATGAAATATTTGTAATTACAGATAGAATTGGATTAATGATATTAGTAGCATCTAATCTTCCTCCTAACCCAACTTCAATTATTGCATAGTCTACTTTTTTTTCAATATAATAGGATAGTGACATTCCGAATGAAAGCTCAAAAAAAGTAAGCTCCAATTTTTCAATTATATCACGATTAGTTACAATAAACTTTGAAATAAAATCCTTTTCGATTTTATTATTGTTCACTTTAATTCTCTCTCTATAATCAAAAAAATGAGGTGATGTGAATGTGCCTACCTTATATCCTGACTCTTGAATTATTGATGATAAAAATGCACAAGTACTTCCTTTTCCATTTGTTCCACCAATATGAATAAGCTTAATATCTTGAATATTAATATTGAGATGGTTGACAAAAGATCTTATGTTATCAAGACCTGGTTTATATGCTTTTGAACCTTGAGATTGATAAAATGGTAACCGATTTAAGATCCAATTCTCAGTTTGCTTATAATTCAATATTAGTGATTAAAGAATATATGCCTCAAATAATACAAATGTTATAAATCCAGCTAAAAATCCTAGGAATGCTAACCATCCTATTTTTTTTAGATACCAGAAAAACTCAATTTTCTCCATCCCCATTGCAACAACTCCAGCTGCAGAACCAATTACAAGTACACTACCTCCTGTACCTGCTGCATATGCAATTAAGTGCCATAAAGAATCATCAACTGGTTGAGAAAACATACCTATTGATGCAGCTACTAATGGTACATTATCAATTACTGCTGATCCAAGACCTAAGAAACCTGCAACTATTCTAATATCAGGAATAACAGTTTCTAAATATTGAGCAAATTCAAATAGATATCCAATTGATTCAAGAGCTGCTACTGCCATCAAAATACCTAAAAAGAATAAAATACTTGGAAGCTCAATCTTGGTTAATGCAGAGTGCACAGGACTTTTACTATGCATAACACTATCTTCATTAGGAGTACTAATATTAAATTTAGTACCGCTGTATATTTCTGCAAATGTTGCAACTATAGCAAGAGAAAGCATCATACCTACATATGGTTGAAGGCCTGTAAAAACTTTAAAAAATGGTACAAAAAGAATAGCCGATAATCCTAACCAAAGCATTCTTGTACCTATTTTTGTTATACTGCTTTCATCATTATCCATTTTATCTAAATCTCCTTTAAAAGGTTTAAGAAACGATGCAATATATACTGGTACTATCATACATACCACAGAGGGAATAAACACATAATACAATAACATTGGGACGGTAACTTTATCAGCTATCCATAACATTGTTGTAGTTACATCTCCAATTGGAGACCAGGCTCCTCCTGCATTTGCTGCAATTACAATTAAACCAGCAAACCATAATCTTAAGTTTTTATCTCTAATAATTTTCTGAAGAATTGTAATTAGAACAATAGTTGCAGTCAAATTGTCAATTATGGCAGATAAAATAAATGCTAATATTGAAAATATCCACAATAATTTCTTCTTTGATTTAGTTCTAATGAATGATTTAATTTTTTCAAAACCATTATAATAATCAATAATCTCAACAATAGTCATTGCTCCTAAAAGAAAAATTAGAATCTCTGAAGTATGAGATAAATGATATGCCATTATCTTCTTTATTTTTGTTGGAATTAGTTCCCGTAACTCAGTATCAACTTCAAATACCGGTATATGAAATATTGCAATCAATGCCCATAAAAAAGCCATCATTGCTAAAGCAGGTATAAGCTTATCAATTTTTAAACTATGCTCTAGTGTTA
>Ga0255743_10003371_pt1 | contig 12659 bp, 10 predicted proteins | sample 101ome_19_FD_179950 | JGI IMG/M metagenome (GOLD analysis project Ga0255743, IMG submission 179950) | Coastal salt marsh microbial communities from the Groves Creek Marsh, Skidaway Island, Georgia - 101405AT metaG (version 2) | ecosystem: Environmental > Aquatic > Marine > Intertidal zone >... | reverse complement strand
CACAGGGTGTGATAAGGCACGTACTGTGTGACATAGCCTATGACCCTACCCATCACTCTCCCTGTACTAGTAACGATAAGGAATACTGTCAGATAGACACGTACAGTGAGCACAGTAGCTGTGGTACGACACAGGTGACAAAGGTTGTCACTTGCATTTGATTCTGGTTCACATAACATATTGATATTGCTTACGTGGAATTACGATTGGTGCAGGTATACGGAAACTAACCCCGTGTGGGGGCACCATTAAAATCAATGACTTAGCTGTAGTTACGCTGAGCCTTTTGTTTTTTCAGCCAGACAAACAGCCAGACAAATGCTGGTTTAACCGCGTTACTTAGCGTTATCTCATACTTGTGGGCAGCACTTTTATTTGGCACGCGCGCGCGCCCGTGCGCGTCGCTGTCAACGAACGTGAATGGTACGTTTTGGTGTGTTGTTATGAATATTTGTTTCAGACTCTTAGCTAGGCTAAGCAAAGGTGTTTTTCTGCTAACAGGTAAACTTCATTATAAATCCTGTCTGTCAGAGTAGGCTGTTCAGAAAAGCAAGTCACCAAGCGATGGGCAAATAACAGAGTTGAGAATTCACACTTACCCTTTAGACGAAGAGAAAGGTTAATGCTTAGATTTAGACGAATGCACCGTCTACAGAAATTCGCCTCAATCCATGCCTCGTTTCACAATCTATTCAACTCGCAAAGGTCACTCTCAACACGCGGTAAATTCAAGCTTAACCGTGATGCTGCTCTATCTGAGTGGCGTTCATTGCTGATCTCATAGAAATATGCGTCACATAAATACTGATGCTTGGGCTCGTTTGTCTGACAGCACCTGTTTTTATGTTTTTAATTGGGTGGGGAACCGTAACACACCCAGTTTTTTCTGGATGTTTAAATTGATGGTGACTGCCCTTTTTCGCAACCAAAACTCAACCCTCCGCTTGAAGCTTCTTGATCAGTTTTCGGCTATTATGTTCCATCTAATACCCCGGAATATATACACATCATTATACACAAAAATTTGGGACTAGACAGTCATACTTTGAGGCGCTGAGGCGATGATCTGCAAACCTCTTAACCAAAGAAAAACGGCCTTTTTGTGTCTGAAAACAAGACGGTGGTGCAGTTGCGCCGTAGTGCACTGCGGCTTCGATCTGATCGAGATCTTACATTCTGAGATTAAACGCAAAATTGGCTTTTTGATAAAGGTGAAAATAGTCTTTACGCAGCGTGTATCATGCCATTTGTGAATATCTGAAAAGGCGCTCAAGACGCTTATCCCAATTTCAAAGCCGGGCAGGTCAACCTGTTTTGAACGCTTTATTCAGGGGTAACAAACAGCGCGCTTATGCGCGCCGCCGTCCGCCGCGTCTGCCGCCACGCCCGCCGGCCTCGCCGCCGCTGCCCGCGGGTTTATTAAACTGGATCCATGCGCCGCCATGCGGATCATTATTGGTTAATAAATTGGCAGCCCGGATGGCCTCCATCTCTTTGCCAGGACGCGCTTGAGTGGATCCGAGGCCGAACAGGGTGACAAAGGTTTCGTCATCCATTTCGGGGGGCAGAATGATTCCAGCAGCTTCGACCGCGGCCTTCTTCTCGGCAATTTTGGCTTGGGTCACGGGCAAGGCAACCGGGTTCATGATCGCAGAGGTCATTCCCGCGCCCATCGCCATGGGCAAAAAGGCGTTGTTGATCCCATGGCGGTTGGGCAGACCAAACGATACGTTTGAGGCACCGCAGGTCGTATTTACGCCCAATTCCTCGCGCAGGCGACGCACCAATGTAAAGACTTGCTGGCCCGCTGTGGCCATTGCTCCGATCGGCATCACCAACGGGTCAACAACGATATCATAGGCAGGAATGTTATAATCAGCGGCCCGTTCAACAATTTTTTTGGCGACGGCAAAGCGCACGTCGGGATCTTCTGAGATGCCGGTATCATCGTTTGAAATCGCCACCACAGGCACATTGTATTTCTGTACCAATGGCAGAACGAATTCTAAGCGATCCTCTTCGCCGGTCACCGAGTTTAAAAGCGGGCGGCCTTCTGCCATTTGAAGGCCCATTTCGAGCGCTTCGGGCACCGAGCTATCGATGCAAAGCGGCACGTCGGTTAGCCCTTGCACCAGTTCGATCATTTGCCTCATCAAAGGCGGTTCGGTTTCATTCGGGTTTGGGTTGGAATTGTAGACCACCCCCGCATTGATATCCAAAATATTGGCACCCGCGGCGACTTGCGCCAATGCATCTTTTTCAACGGTTGAAAAATCACCCGCCTCTAATTCTGCAGCAAGTTTTTTGCGCCCCGTTGGGTTGATGCGCTCTCCAATAACACAAAATGGTTCATCAAACCCAAGTATTGCTGTTTTTGTCTTTGATTCAACGACTGTGCGCGCCATGGTTTATCCTTCCACGATTTGGGCTGGTATGCCCGATTTTCCGCCATGCTCGGTCACCCAAGTGGCGCTTGTTTTTATTCCACCCAGCGGGAAGATATGAACGTTGGTAATGTTAAAATCTGGATGTTTTGCTTTGTGCTGCGCAAGCTGCGTTAATACTTCGGTGGGTTCATAGGGCAGCAAAAGCTTGGTCACATCCATGGCGCGTTTTTGAAGAACCTTCAACGAGGGCCCGACGCCGCATGCGATCGCAAATTTTATCATGGTTTGTAATTTTGCCGGCCCTGCGATCCCAATATGTATCGGAATATCAATGCCAGCGGCTTTGATGCCGTTTGCCCATTCGATAATCGGCCCCGCCTCAAAGGCAAATTGGGTGGCCAAAGCCATCTGCGCGCCCGTTCTTTGTGAAAAGGCTTGCTTCCAATGCAATGCGGCTTCGACATTTTTCATGCTGCCATCGGGATCTATGTCTTTATTGCCTTCGGGATGCCCGGCCACGTGCAGGTGTTTAAACCCCGCTTTGTCGAACAACTCGGTTTCAAGCAGCTGCATTGAGCTGTCATAATCGCCATAAGGCGTGGTGACGCCGCCCGCCAGCAGCAGGGCTTGATCTACACCCGCCTCGCCTTGATATTGTGCGATCCAATTTTCCAGCGCGGCTTTATCCTTGATGATCCGCGCCGGAAAATGCGGCATCACCGAAAACCCTTCTTTTGCCAATCGCGCTGCGGTGGCCACCATGTCTTCGATTGGCGTGCCTTCGATATGCGCAATATAGACCCGCGTCTCTTGCGGCAGGATCTCCCGGAAATCTTCAACCTTTTGGGCGGTTCTGGGCATCACCTCGATCGAATAATCTGCGAGAAAGCTTTCCAGATCTTTATTAAGCACGCCGGTCTGGTTTTGTTTTTTTGAAAAGTTGAATAAAGCCATTTTACCCTCGGGTTTTGCGCGTGTTACGCCCAGCCATCATTATCGATTAACGCTTTTAATCGCGTTTTATCATATTGTTCTTCAAGCGCTTGCGCCTCGGTCAAAACAATCTCTTCGGCGCTGCCCTCGCGCGCTTCGGGGGCGCTTTTGCGCCATTCGGCCAGATAGTCATCCGTACCTGCCAATCCGCCTTTCATTGCCGCGCGATCGATCGCCTGTTCAAAGCGTTCGCTGAGCTGTTGTTTGCAACCCCGGCGGCCTTTGCCCACGATAACTTGCGCTGGGATATCGCGCCAATAGACTATGGTGACGTCGGGCATGGATGATTCCTCCTTTTCGGTGGGCTGTATGTATGACACTAGGCCTGGGTTCTTAAGTCGGTTTTCGACTTTTACGCAGCTGTCAGCGACCTCTGTGCTTTTACTTTTAAAACGCCCTCTAGGCCAGTTGCTCTGGCCCCCAAAATTTACAAGATAGATATGAATTTATCGGCTCTTTTAAGCTGGCGTGCCGCTGGATATCGGCCCGTTGATCCGAAAAACTTTAACTGTTCTCTTGCGGGGGCAAAGGATGCACCCTATCGTGGGCCTAACTTTAAAATTTAGGAGGGCGCAGATATGGCGCCTAAGCGTCTCAAAGGTGCAGGCGCGTTCCCGAAACCGGTAGAAAGCCCTGCGCCGATACCGCCCAGCCCAACCGAGCTTTACGCCGCTTTGGACCTGGGTACGAACAGTTGCCGGATGCTGATTGCCCAACCCAAGGGCAGCCAGTTTCACGTGGTTGATAGCTTTTCCAAATCTGTTCAATTGGGAACGGGCTTGGAAAAAACGGGTCGGCTCAGCCGCAGCTCAATGCAGCGCACAATACACGCGTTGCGGGTGTGCCAGCTGAAGTTGAAGCAGCATGGTGTGACGCGGATGCGCTTGGTCGCCACCGAAGCCTGTCGGCGTGCGGCGAATGCGCGTGAATTTATCCGCCAGGTGAAACGCGAGGCGGGCCTGCAGCTGGAAATCATCGAGCCGGAAGAAGAAGCGCGGTTGGCGGTGATTTCCTGTGCACCTTTGGTGAGTATTAAAACCGAGCAGCTTTTGGTGGTGGATATTGGCGGCGGCTCTACCGAATTGGTCTGGATTGATTTATCTTCTGTACCAAAGCGCGAGCGGCCGCGGGCCATCATGCGGCTGCACGCCGGCTTTCATCCGGCCGAAAGCCCTTTTGCCGCCGCGAAAGTTGTCGATTGGATAAGCGTGCCGCTAGGCGTTGCGACATTGCGCGATCAATTCAATGATGTTGAAGATGATTCAGCCCGTTATGCATTGATGAGCTGGTTTTTTGAAGAAAACTTGGCAGAATTTGCCCCCTATCGCGATGAACAACCCCGTGATGGATTTCAGATCATTGGCACATCGGGCACCGTCACGACGGTTGCAGCCAGTCATCTTGGGTTGAAGCGCTATGATCGCACCAAAGTGGATGGGTTGCGTATGACCTCGGATCAGATTGACCGCGTGATCAATTCTTACCTAGCGCTGGGCCCGGCAGGGCGGCAGCTGGATCCGCGGATCGGCAGCGACCGGCAGGCTTTGATCATGTCGGGATCGGCCATCTTGCAAGCTTTGTTGCGCTGTTGGCCAACCGAGCGTCTTTCAGTTGCGGATCGCGGTTTGCGCGAGGGTTTATTATACGCCCAGATGAGCCGCGATGGCGTATTAGAGGATGCACCGCTGTAATGGATCAGGACAAGAAAAATACATCTGGGCGCGGTCAGCGTGATTTAAAGGTGAAGGTAAAGTCGGCGCGCGGTCGCTCGGTATCTCAGGTGCGCTGGCTGCAGCGGCAATTGAACGATCCTTACGTAAAAAGAGCCCAATCCGAAGGATATCGGGGGCGCGCCGCGTTTAAAATTCTAGAGCTTGATGACAAATACGGATTTTTGAAACCTGGCGTGCGCGTTGTTGATTTGGGATGCGCGCCAGGGGGCTGGTGCCAAGTGGCGGCGCGGCGGGTCAATGCGTTGGGCGATAAAAAGAACAAACCCAAAGGCTCTGTGCTCGGCGTGGATTTGCAAGACGTCGAACCGGTTGCGGGGGCTGAGATATATCAGCTGGATTTCTTGGAAGAGGAGGCCGATCTAAAGGTCAAAGACTGGCTTGGGGGCACGGCGGATGTTGTGATGTCGGATATGGCGGCGGCCAGTTCCGGCCATAAGCAGACGGACCATTTGAGGATTATTTCATTATGCGAGGCGGCTGCTTATTTTGCTTTTGACGTATTGGAAGAGGGGGGAACTTTCGTGGCAAAGGTGCTGGCTGGCGGAGCGGAAGGCGAGTTGCAAAAGCTTCTCAAGCAAAGGTTTACCAAAGTGGCCAATGTTAAACCACCGGCCAGCCGAGCCGATAGTTCAGAAAAATTCGTCGTGGCTTTGGGCTATCGCGGCGCGCCCTAAATCGGCAATTTGGCTTGGGCTGGCACCAAAACGCCGCTTAAAAGCCCGACTCAGGGCCGATTGGTTTTCATAACCGCAGCGCAAGGCAATTTCAGCGATCGTTAAAGAGGTGCTTTCCACCAATTGTCGGGCAACGCTTAAACGCATATGCCGATAGGCTTGGCCTGGGCTTGCGCCCAATTGAGCTTTGAATTGGCGCTCGAGGGTTTTGGGGGGGCACGCGATCTTCTGGGTGATTTGAGAAAGCGTTAGGGGCCGTTCGATATTGTTTTGCATCACAGCGAGCGCCCGCTGCAAGGGCGTGCCTGCGGGTTGGCTTTGGGCGTTTTGCAAGGCAGGAAACGGATCATCGCGTAGCATCAGCGCATCGATATCCAGAACCATAGAATTGCCAAGATGGCTTTGAATGATCTGACGCGTTAAGTCAAAGCTGGCCATCGCGCCGGCGCAGGTGATGCGATTGCCATCCTTCACAACGCGCTGGCGTACACTATCCACGTTCAGAAATTTTTCGGCAAAGCTTTCCAAAACATCCCAATGAATCGTGGCCCGTCGGCCCTCTAAAAGCTCTGCGGCGGCCATCAGCCAGGGGGCTGTGTCCAAACCAATCATTACTCTGCATTGGCCTGCGGCTTTGCGCAGAGCTTTCCGGGTATTTGCAGCGTCATGTCGCCTATGCTGATAGCTTGACAGCACAAATAAATAGTCCACAAATCCAAGATCTCTCAACCGTCCTTGGGGCAGAATCGGCAAGCCGCTCGAGGTGTGCACTGCCGCGCCATCAAGCGTCAGAAATATCCAGTCGAACACGCGCTGATGCGCAAGCGTATTGGCCGCGCGCATCGGCTCAAGGCAGTTTGCCAAACACATATTGGAAAACTGGTCGAATAAAACGAAGGCCACTTTAATCGCAGCTTTGGGATGTTTTGACCATTTCTGCATACTTTTTGTCGTTTAAGGCAAATATACACGGGCTGCCAGCGCGTAATAGAGGAATTGGATTAAGCGATAAGGGATTGATATGCCGCTTACAATGAATCGTGATGTGTTTATCACATGCGCTGTTACCGGATCAGGTGCCACGCAAGATCGCAGCCGCTATGTGCCGCGCAGCCCGCAGGAAATCGCCGATAGCGCAATTGCAGCTGCCCGCGCAGGCGCGGCAGTGGTGCATTGCCATGTGCGCGATCCTGAAACCGGCGCGCCAAGCCGCAATCTGGCCTTTTATCGCGAGGTTACCGAGCGCATCCGCGACTCGGAGGTTGATATGGTTTTGAACCTGACCGCGGGGATGGGCGGGGATATCGTGTTCGGGGATGCTTCGGCGCCTTTGCCGTTGCAACAGGGCACCGATATGGTGTCGGCCGAAGAGCGCATCGCGCATATTGCCGAATGCCTGCCCGAAATCTGCACCTTAGATTGTGGCACAATGAATTTTGCCGAAGCCGATTACGTGATGACCAATACGCCGGGGATGTTACAGGCGATGGCGCGTCGGATGAGCGAACTGGGCGTAAAGCCCGAAATAGAGGCCTTCGATACGGGGCATTTATGGTATGCCAAACAGCTGGTACAGGATGGTGCGTTGGCGCCGCAAGCTTTGGTTCAATTATGTATGGGGGTGCCGTGGGGCGCGCCTGATGATCTTAATACGTTTATGGCCATGGTGAATAATGTTCCCGATGATTGGACTTTCAGCGCATTTTCCTTGGGCCGCAACCAAATGGCTTATGTGGCCGCGGCGGTTCTGGCCGGGGGCAATGTACGCGTTGGGCTGGAAGATAATTTATGGCTGGAAAAAGGCGTTTTGGCTGAAAATTATCAATTGGTTGAGCGCGCAAAGACCATAATCGAAAATATGGGCGCCCGCGTAATGGGCCCCGCAGCTTTGCGCGAAAAGCTTGGGCTGATCAAACGCGCCCCGCGGGGCTAGCGTCGATGGCACGGCGGGTTGTGCTGACCGGGGCAGCTTCTGGCATTGGCTTGGTGATGGCAAAGCGATTTTCCGAGTTGGGCGATCGGGTGGCGCTGTGCGACAGTTCGCCCGTGCATCTGGCCGCAGCGCAAGCGGCGCTTCCCAACGCGATAACGGCTTTGGCGGATGTGACCGACGAAGGTCAAATGCAGCAATTTTTTGCTCAGGTTTCGGCTGTCTTTGCGGGGGTGGATATTTTTATCAGCAATGCGGGCACGGGCGGGCCTGCAGGGCCGCTTGACGCATTGCAATATGACGCGTGGCAAGCCTGTCTGTCGGTAAATTTAAACGGTGCTTTTCTGGGTGCGCGTTGGGCCTCAGAGACGATGCGCGCGCAAGGCGCGGGCGTGATCCTGTTTATGTCGTCAAGTTCTGGGCTGCATGGGGTTCCGATGCGCAGCCCCTATGTGGCGGCAAAATGGGGCTTGATTGGCCTCACCAAAACATTGGCGATGGAGCTTGGCCCAAGCGGCGTGCGGGTAAACGCGATCTGCCCCGGCGCGGTTGAGGGTGATCGCATGCAGCATGTGCTTGAGATCGAGGCAAACGCAACCGGGCGCAGTCTCGAAGAAATGCGCCAACAATATAGCCAAGGCGTGTCGTTGCGGCGGTTCGTTAGCCCGGAAGATATTGCCGATATGGCGGTGTTCCTAAGCTCAGAGGCAGCCCGACAGGTGACCGGCCAGGCCTTGGCGGTGGACGGGCATACAGAACGTATGGTTTAGCGCAAAGGCGCCCAAGCAAGGGAAATATGTAAAATGGTTCAGAAAACGGCAGCGATAATCGGCGGTGGAGTGATTGGTGGCGGTTGGCTTGCGCGCTTTTTACTGAATGGCTGGAACGTGAATTTATTTGATCCCGATCCGCAGGCCGAGCGCAAAATTGCCGCCGTTTTGGTAAATGCCCGCCACGCATTGCCTATGCTTTATGAGCGCGATTTGCCCCAAGAAGGCGAATTAACGATTTGCAGGACCATTGAGCAGGCCGTCAGCGCTGCGGATTGGATCCAAGAAAGCGTTCCCGAGCGGCTCGAGATTAAGCATAATGTGATCGCGGATATTCAAAAATACTGTTTGCGAAACGCCATTATAGGATCTTCAACATCGGGTTATAAGCCATCTGAATTGCAAGAAAAATCAGATTTTCCAGATCAGATAGTCGTTGCCCATCCGTTTAACCCTGTCTATTTGCTGCCCTTGATTGAACTTGTTCCCAGCCCCCGCAGTGGCAAAACGCATATTGCGCAGGCGCAGGCGCATCTAACCGCGCTTGGCATGTTTCCTTTGTTGGTGCGCAAGGAAATTGATGCGCATATTGCCGATCGCTTTTTAGAAGCTGTTTGGCGCGAAGGCTTGTGGTTGATCAAAGATGGGATCGCCACGACAGAAGAAATTGACAATGCCATTCGCTATGGGTTTGGATTGCGTTGGGCGCAGATGGGGCTTTTTGAGACGTATCGGATTGCAGGCGGTGAAGAGGGCATGGCGCATTTTATCGCCCAGTTTGGGCCGTGCCTCGATTGGCCTTGGACCAAATTGATGGATGTGCCCGAATTGACCGATGAGTTGATTCAACAAATTGCCGATCAATCTGACGCACAATCGGGGGATTTGTCGATCCGCGCGTTAGAGCGCAAGCGCGATAACAATTTGGTGGCTATTTTGCGCAGTCTGAAGCAGCAGGGCAATGCCGCCGGCGCTTTGATTGGCGAGCATGATCGCACTTTACAGCCCAAGTTTAAGCCCGCGCCCAAACTGCGCAGCGTATCGCGGGTGATCCCCGTTGATTGGACGGATTACAATGGCCATATGAATGAGGGGCGCTATGGGCAAGTGTTTTCCGATGCTGCGGATAGTTTTATGATTTCGATCGGGGCTGATGCTGCATATATCGCCGCGGGGCATAGCTATTTTACCGCCGAAACCACAGTGAAATATTTGCAAGAAACCCATGCGGGGCAGCATATCTACGTTGAAAGCGAAGTTGTGCTTGCCGAGGGCAAAAAATTGAAGCTGCGCCATTTTATGCGCGCCGATGATGGCACGACCTTAGCAAGCTGTGAGCAATTCATGCTGCATGTCAGCCTGAGCACCCGAAAATCATGCCCGCCTTTGCCCGAGGTGGCGGATCGTTTGAATGCTCTAAAATCGGCGATTGAGGAGTAGAGCTTATGAATTTTGGATTGAGCGAAGAGCAGGAGATGATCGTCAACACGGTGCGCAGCTTTGTTGAAAAAGAGATTTATCCGCATGAAGATCTGGTCGAGCAAAGCGCAGAGGTGCCCCGCGAAATCGCCGAAGATATAAAACAAAAAACCATTGATATGGGGTTTTACGCGTGTAACTTCCCCGAATCTGTGGGCGCTGCCGGTCTCTCCCATGTTGATTTTGCCTTGGTTGAGCGCGAATTGGGTCGCGGTTCGATGGCGCTAACGCATTTCTTTGGGCGCCCTCAAAATATCCTGATGGCTTGTCAGGGCACGCAGGTGGAACGTTATCTGAAACCCGCCATACGCGGCGAAAAAATGGATGCGCTGGCGATGACCGAACCGGGCGCAGGATCAGATGTGCGCGGTATGGCCTGCAGCGCCCAGCGCGAGGGGGGGGATTGGGTTTTAAATGGTAATAAACACTTTATATCTGGCGCAGAACACGCGGATTTTGTTATTGTATTTGTTGCAACTGGGGTAGATGAAACGCCGCGGGGCCCAAAGAAACGCATCACCACATTCCTAGTGGATCGGGGCACGCCTGGGTTCACCATTCGCGAGGGCTATAAATCGGTCAGCCATCGCGGATATAAAAATATGATTTTGGAGTTTGACAATTGCCGATTGCCAGACGCGCAGGTTTTGGGTGAAGTCGATGGCGGATTTTCGGTTATGAATGAATGGCTTTATGCCACGCGGATCACCGTGGCCACGATGGCGGTTGGGCGCGCCCGCCGGTGTTTTGAATATGCATTGAATTATGCCGCTGAGCGCAAACAATTTGGGCAACAGATTGGAAAATTTCAGGGCGTAAGCTTTCAAATTTCTGATATGATCACCGAGATCGATGCGGCCGATTGGTTGACCTTGGCCTCTGCATGGCGGCTGGATCAAGGGCTGCCCGCAAACCGCGAAATTGCCAGCGCTAAGCTTTATGCCAGCGAAATGCTGGCGCGCGTCACCGACACAACGCTACAAATATTTGGCGGTATGGGCTTGATGAGCGATTTTCCGATCGAACGGTTTTGGCGCGATGCCCGCGTCGAGCGGATTTGGGATGGCACCTCGGAAATTCAGCGCCATATCATCAGCCGCGATCTGTTGCGCCCGCTAAATGCTTAGGTTGCTTTGAGATAAGGCAAGGGGGAAAAATTGCGGGATCTCACTCGTTTGTTAAACCCGAAATCCATCGCGGTGATTGGCGGCGGTGTCTGGGGGCGATCGGTGATCGCACAATGTCAGAAAATTGGCTTTGAAGGCCCGATTTTTCCGGTGCATCCCTCTGCTCAAACGCTTGCAGGTTTGACAGCATTTCGGGATATTTCAGATTTGCCGATGGCGCCTGATGCTGTGTTTATCGGGGTTAACCGCCATGCGACCATCGACTGTCTTGGCAAATTGTCTGAATTGGGGGCAGGGGGCGCGGTTTGCTTTGCCTCTGGGTTCTTAGAGGCGCAAAACGAAACCGAAGATGGAGAAGCCTTGCAAGAGGCTTTGCTTGAGGCAGCGGGCGAGATGCCGTTCATCGGACCCAACTGCTATGGGTTTGTAAATTATCTTGAGGGGGCGGCGCTCTGGCCTGACCAGCATGGTGGGGCGCGTGTTAATTCGGGTGTGGCCATTCTCACGCAAAGCTCAAATATTGCGATCAATATCACCATGCAGCAACGCGGCCTGCCGATTGCCTATGCGGTGACGGTTGGCAATCAGGCGCAGATCGGGATGTCTGAAATTGGTCTGGCCTTGCTGCGCGATGCGCGTGTCACCGCCTTGGGGCTGCATATTGAGGGCGTGGGAGATTTGCGGGCGTTTGAAGCTTTGGCGGCAGAAGCGCGGCGGCTTGGAAAAGGCATTGTTGCTTTAAAAGTTGGCCGCTCGCTGCAAGCGCAGGCGGCCACTTTATCGCATACCGCTTCGCTTGCGGGCAATGCAGCGGCGGGCGATGCGTTGCTTGCGCGGCTGGGCATTGGGCAAGTGCGCTCGTTGCCCGAATTGGTCGAAACTTTGGTGCTGCTAAACCAGATTGGGCCACTTACGAGCCATCATATCGCTTCGCTTTCCTGTTCGGGGGGCGAGGCCAGCCTGATTGCCGATACTGCTTTGGACTATGATGTGGTATTTCCACCTCTTGATGCGCAGCAGCTTAGCGGGTTGCGCGCTGCTTTGGGGTCCATGGTGTCTTTGGCCAACCCTCTGGATTACCACACTTATATTTGGGGCGATGAGGCACGCATGACGGCAGCGTTTGCGGCAATCCTCAGCGGTGATGTGGCGCTGGCTTGCGTGATTGTTGATTTCCCCCGCTCTGATCTATGCGACCCCTCGGCTTGGCGCTGCGTGATTGCTGCTGCGCGCGCGGCCGCTAAGACGAGCGGCAAGCCAGTGGTCCTTCTGGGCAGCTTTCCAGAAAATATCCCTGAAGCGTTGGCCCTAGACTTATCCGGCGGCGCTGTTGTTGCGTTGCGCGGCTTGCCCGAGGCGCTCTGTGCTATCGGGGTTGCAGCCTTTATCGGCCGCTGGCACCTACCGGATCTGCCCCCGCCGCTTATTTTAGGCGCGTCGCCGCGCCGCGCACAGCTGATCTCTGAAGCGCAGGCCAAGCAAGATCTTGCCAAATTCGGGGTTTTAATTCCGACAGGTGTGGTGGCGGCTTCTGCAGCCACGCTCGAGCGGGCCGCGGCAGCGCTT
>Ga0255743_10003334_pt1 | contig 12764 bp, 7 predicted proteins | sample 101ome_19_FD_179950 | JGI IMG/M metagenome (GOLD analysis project Ga0255743, IMG submission 179950) | Coastal salt marsh microbial communities from the Groves Creek Marsh, Skidaway Island, Georgia - 101405AT metaG (version 2) | ecosystem: Environmental > Aquatic > Marine > Intertidal zone > Salt... | reverse complement strand
TTCGGGACGAAACTGGTCAAACGAGAGAAGCGACGTTCGACTCGCAACGAAAGCAAGCCTCGAAAGCGGTACGTCGACGACGACGCGGAGGACTCGGACGATTTCATCGTTGACGACGACGAAGACGACGAAGACGACGAAGATGAGGTCATGTCTGATGACTTTATCGAGGATGAAAGCGACGAGGAGCCGGTGAGAAGAAGCACTCGAGCCCGCGCGACAGTCAACCGGTTGTCTCCTACGTTTAATCAACGAAACGACGACAGAGACGAAGCCGAGCTGGACGACGAAGAAGAGGAGACGGACGAGGAAGATATCGGTGTGAACAACAGATCGTATCCGCAGCGTGAGAGAGGTCCTCCTCCGGAGCGCTTCGCGCCGCCCGAAGAGACTGCCAGAAACGAAGCGGCGAACGGCGAGTCTGGTCGAGGATTATTTAGCAGAGGAAACGCGTGGAAGGATGACCGCAAAAGAGGAGGAAGAGCCTCTCGCGAACGTTCGAGACGCCAAACTTCTGGTCGATGGATCGACGATTCCGAAGATTCGGATGATGGTGAGTTCAAGCTCGGTGCTGGAGCGTTGGATGCTTTCAAAGCGCCGCCGGCGTACCCTCTCGCCGGCGCAAACGGAGCATCGACGGCGGCTCCGAACGGTCCCGACGTGAACGCAGAAATCACACCAGTGACTGTCGATCCCACGCTTTCTTTCTCTTCGGTCGGTGGCTTGGACAAGTACGTCGATGCGCTCAAAGAGATGGTCTTCTTACCTCTGCTCTATCCTGAAGTGTTCGCTCGATTTAAAATGACGCCGCCGCGGGGCGTCTTACTATACGGCGCCCCGGGTACGGGAAAGACGCTCATCGCGCGCGCGCTCGCCGCTTCGTGCTCGCGTGCCGGTTCAGAGGTGGCTTTTTTCATGCGTAAAGGCGCAGATGTTCTCTCCAAATGGGTCGGCGAGTCAGAAAGACAGTTGCGGCTGTTGTTCGAGGAGGCGCAAAAGCGGCAACCAGCCATTATATTCTTTGATGAGCTCGATGGACTCGCTCCCGTGCGATCGAGCAAGACGGATCAAATTCACAACTCACTCGTCGCGACTTTGCTCGCCCTCATGGACGGTTTAGATAGTCGCGGTCGAGTCGTGGTTCTCGGCGCGACGAACAGGGTCGATTCCATCGACGGCGCCCTCAGACGTCCCGGGAGATTTGATCGTGAACTCGCCTTTCCGCTTCCAGGCGTTCGAGCGAGAGGTGAAATTCTAAAGATTCACACCCGTGCGTGGGAGCAGCAGCCCTCGCAGGCGTTGATTGACGATCTCGCGGCGAAATGCGTCGGATATTGCGGCGCCGATCTCAAGGCGCTTTGCACCGAAGCCGCCGTGCACGCCCTCAGAAGGCGGTATCCGCAAATTTACGAGAGCGATGAACGCTTGAACATTGATCCAAAGCAAGTGATTCCGAACAGAACCGATTTTAGAGCTGCGCTCGCCGCCATCGTGCCGGCGTCGCATCGGGCTGCGCGAACCCATGCCAAGCCGCTGTCTGCGCTCCAAAAGCCACTGCTGGAATCGGTACTCGAAAAGTGCCTGGAGAACATTCGCCAGACGTTCCCTCCGGCGGCCTTCATAAGTCTCGACGGTGACGGCGAAGCTGTTGGCGTCAATTCAGGCGCGCGACAAATCACGGATAACATCGATGAAGACGAGGACGAACAGATTCTCGACGCCGCAAAGGGTGACGACGGAGCGTTGCCAGCCGAATCGTCCACGACTGCGGCACTCGAGTTTATGCGTAGGCCACCGTGTCAGCGCACGGCACTGTGTCTTCACGGTTTGGAAACGAGTGGATACACGCAACTCACTTCTGCTCTACTGCACTGCTTAGAACAATTTCCGGTGCACGCGATCGGCATGCCCTCTCTTTTGGGTGACTCTGGTCGTTCGCCTGAGGAGGCGCTCGTCACGGCTATCACGGAGGCGCGTCGCGCAGCACCGTCGATTCTTTACTTGCCCGAGATCCGTTTATGGTGGGAAAGTTCAACGCCGACGCTGAGAGCGGCACTCACCACTTTGCTCCGAGACATTCCGACCGACTTGCCTGTCATGCTGATTACGACGGCTGACGTCGCGGATGTCGAAGAGTTGGACGACGGTCTCCGAGCGTGCTTTGCGTCGGTACGATGGAAACCCATCGCCATGCCAAAAACGTACGAAGCGAAGGATATTGAAAACTTTTACCGCCCTCTGTGCGACGCCGCTTTCAACATTGCGCATCGCAAGGATTTGGCTGCCGAGCGCGGCGAGGATGTCGGCGGCGTGACGGCGTCGGCGCGTAAACGAGAAGTGCTCGCGCGCGCACCTCGCTCAATCGGCGTTGGCGCTACGCGTAACTCGCGACAAAAAGTGTCCCAGGCAACACTCGCGGCGGAAAATCACTCGCTGCGGCAGCAAAGAATGTTCCTGAGAGATGTCGTCACTCGTCTGTTGTACAAGAAACAGTGGAGCCTCTTCGCGGCGCCGATTACGAATGACGATTTGCATGGATACAGAGATCGAGTGACGGAACCGATGGATCTTTCGACGCTACTTTGGAAGGTGGATGGGGAAAAGTATCTCACGGTGGACGCATTTCTCGAGGACTCGCACCTAATCACGAAGAGTGCGCACGAGTATTGGGGCGAGCAGACGGACGACGCGGATGGTCGCATCATGCTCAGCAAGGCGCACGCTTTGGAGGACACCATCGCGCAGATGGTATCCGCTCTCGATCCGCAGCTCGTCGTGCGTTGCCAAGAGATCGCTAAGGCGAGAGGCAGTCGATCGCAGCAAGGTCAAGGCGCGATGAAAGAGCAAAACATCGAGTCAGATTCTGCCGGCAACGAGCGCCCGAGCCGAAGCGGAGGCGAATTGGTCGCCCCAAAAGGCGCGCCCGTGTGGCAAAATGCAGACTTTGTCAAGGACCCAGAAGCATTGGCTAGACAAATGAAGAAGAAAGCGCGCGAAGAAGCTGCCGCAGCCGCGAGTGATGAACCGGAACCAACACCGATGGAAGAGGAGGCGCCGACGACTCCAATTGTCGCCGTCGCCGCCGACGACTCGGCTAAAAAGGTGGGACCACCCGCGACATCGGACGAAAAGTTGGCAGAGATCAAGACAAACACTCTGGGTGCGCTCGTGTCCAACGCGCTGCGCGCAAAATTCGATTTTAGTCTGCTCGAAAATTCTGCGAGCGAAATGTCGCGCGAAGCAAAGCGCGCTATGGAGGACGCTTCCAGGCGAGGGGTGCTCTGCGTCGCGGCGCTCGCCGCCGCTATCGGCGCTTCCACTTAGAGAAGAAGGGCGCATCGTCATATCGATTTCACGTGCGTTGTAGTAGAACTAAAGGAATATTTTGTTTCACGCTCCTTTTCCGCCGAGTTGCAGAATACGCGCCCCGGCGCGAGCACTGCGTACTAAATTTCTAAAGATGATCACGACGATGACTACAAGACGAGGGAGAACGCGGTTCGCAATCAAACCGGGAGGTCGGATTTGGCGTAGAAGAGCATAAAAGCTTGCGCGCGTTTCACCTCATCGACGCCGACGGATTTTACGCTCGCGTCGTCGCATCGAAACCAGTCTCCTCGACGTTTGACGTAAGCGATGTAATGACCGCCGTCAAGAACGCCGCTGTGGACAATGACGGCGTATAAATGATACCTCTCAATTTGATCACCGCCGTCTTTCGCGTCGGAATCGACGCACGTGTACCGCGAGAGATCGAGTTCGAGCGGGAAATCGACGTGAATGTCGCTCTTTTGGAGAGATCCGAAACCTTTAACCACGCCGCGCGTCTCGTCGCTCGATTCATCCTCAGTCTTGCCCATCCCTAACGCTGAAAAACGTTTGATGTGAAAGTTGAGGACGCGAGGGAGACGTTCGAATCGCATTTGTTTGGAGTGCACCTCGCTCGCTTTCGAGCACGACGCGCACGTGCGCATCAAACTCACAACCTCTTCAACGCGCGTAAACGCGTCCAAACAGCTCTCCAGCTTGACGCTTTCGACACCCACCGGAACGTCTAGAGAGGCTCCTATCGACGCTTCTCGCATCTCCTTCGTCGCACCGCAGAGACTACAGGTGACGTCAGATCTCAGTACACCGGTGAAGGCGGCGTGGAACGGACAAGTACAATCGGCAATGTCTCCGTCCACGTCTGTTTCGTCTTCGCTCGCCGTCGCCGATTCCTTGAGCGGAAGCTCGAGAGACATCAACGTCGCGATTTCCATCCGTGCCCTCGGCTTGGGCGGACGCGTGCTCTTGCCCTTGAGATTCGCGTGCGCGAGCGCGATAAAATTTAGCAAAAACTCGTGCGCGTCTTGCTGGCTCGACTTGGCGGCGGAAAGCGATTGGTTCTTCCACCAAGTGTGTAATAAATCGGTCGCCACCATCGGGCCGTCTCCGCGCGAGGCGTACGCCGTCGTGAGATAAAAGTCGAACGCGCACGCGACACAATCGCCGACTCGACAATTGGATGCGACGTGACGCTCGGCGATGAAGTAGTCCACCAAACTCGGCGTCGCCAACAAAGCCTGCACGACGCTCGACATGAAACACGTGTTTCCCATGTTCACGCTCCCTTTTAACCCTCTGATGCAATCTTCGATGACATCGCGTCGCGCGTTGCGTCCCGCAGTAAAACGCTCCACGGCATCGACCGCTATCGCCAACTCGCTCGCGTCTCGCTCGCGGTCGCACGCGCGACAATACAGTTCCTTGGACGAGCTCGTGGCGTTCGCGCCGCCGCGTATCCTCGCGTACAAGTCGTGGCTCGGATACCGTTCGAGGTGCTCCCCGAAGCGTGCGTCGCTCAAGCCTTCAAACAACTCGGCGCATCGCGCGCACGCGTACTCGTACTCCTCCCCTCCTCGGCGTGTTCGACGCGCGTCGTCGTCGTCGTCGTCGTCATCACCATCACCATCACCATCACCGTCACCGTCACCGTCACCCCTCGACAGACATCTTCCAAGGGCGAGCGCGACGTCTGGCTCTTCCCGCACGAGCCTCTCGACGTGTTCGCACCAAGCCGACTCCCGGGGGCGTTTCCTCGTCGTCGCGGACATGGGAACGACTCCGCCGCGCGGGACGCGGCAAACTGTAAAGGCGCGCTCGCTCGCGTTACTCACTATGTTTTTGACAGAGTTGGTTGACAGAGTCGGTTGGTTGGTGAGTCGACTCGATTCGATTCGGTCGCCGGTTTTTATACACTCATACACACAGATACTACTACAAGACTATACGACTGCGATGATGATGGAGCGATTTCGCGCTTCACATGGGTGGGTAGTACGTCGAGCCTTGCGTAGGCTGCGCGGCTGCTCGTCGCGGTTGTTGTTGCGGCGGCGCCGTCATGTACACCACCGTGGTGGGCGGCGGCGGCGGTTGTTGACCGCCCGTGACGAGAACGCTCGGAGTGACGCGAGACGAGGGCATCCCAGCTTGCATGGTTGGCGCAGTCGGAGCGGACATGACGCCCGGGTACACCATTCCACCGGATCGGTTAGAATCGCGGTACTGAATTTGTACTTGTTGTTGCGTTTGCATGCACGCGCACACCGTGGCGTACGTAAAGTCGGCGATGCAGTCGACGATATCAGCCAGCTGTTCAATGTCTGGGTTTTGACTGATGATGGCGATGCATCGCAAGCACGCCGCGAGCTGCTGCGTGATGAGCATGAAACCGATGAGACAGTTGTCGCACTGCGTGTTCATCACGCGTTGCTCGTCTTGAACCATGAAGCGCGTCGTGACGACGGCGTTTGGAAAGCAACAGCAAACCTCGCACGCCAAGCACAGCTCGGGATTGGAGCGTTCGCCACACTTACCAGAGATACACGTCATGCCGTTGCAGCACGTGTACTGGGAGGGCCACGCCGCACCCATTTGCAAGACTCTTTGCGAGTACGCCGCGCAGCTCGGACAAAACAACGCGTAGCAACAGTACCCCGGACTGGCGCACGGGGCGTTACACAAACCCGTCTGCCACTCATTGTTGTACTCCTTCCGCGCCGCCGCCTGGTCGCGTTTCTTCTGGCTCAGCGATCGCTGCAGCCGCGGTTGCTGATGCGGAGGCGCGTACATCGCGACCACAAACTGAAACTCGCGCGGTCAAAACAACGGTCGAACGAACGAACGGTTGAACGAACGATCCGAGGATGACGACGCTGATCCGACGACGACTTTGACGCGTCGGGTTCGTCGGGTTCGTCGTCGTCGACCGGGACCGAGAAGAAGAGGCGTTAGATTCGTCGGTCTCTTCGTCCGACGCGCGCGCGAGGGAGAGGCCGACGCGTGCGCCGTCCCGACGTCGTGGCTTCGACTGACGCGAGAGGACGACGGTCTCGACGAAGACCGACGGTCTCGACGCTAAACCCTAAACCCTAAAGCATCTTTCTTCTTGCTCGCGGTTCATGACTCAAAAAATTCGTCCACTGACCTCGATCGAGCCGAAGGGGCTGGCTCGCGCGGCCCGCCGGCGGTTCGACGCGGCTCGGTTCGTTGAGCTTTAGCTTTCGGCGCTCGACGCGCGCGCGTGACATCGCGGTGGTGGGTGAGACATCGCGCTGCGTGTACGTATCTGGTGTAGTAAATTCAATCGGCTAGTAGAATTAACGAGACGCCGACGCGCGGCGCGCGACCAGCCGTCGCCCGTCGGCGTCTCTCGCGCTCGCGGGCGCGTCGTCTAGTTGTTGAAGTTGCGGCGACCGCCCGGACCGCGTTGACCTTGCGGGTTAAGCGCGGCGGCTTCCTTCTCAGCGAGAGCTTGCGCGGCCGTCTTCGGCTTACCACCCTTCTTGTTGCGCGGCGTCGACTGCTTGCGCTTGAGGATGTCCTGCTTGTTTTCAAAGTATCTGCGGCGACGCGTCTGCGGACGTGGCGAAAACCGGGGCCGAGGGTCAGTACTCGAGTCGTTCGTTCGTTCGTTCGTTTCCGCGCGCGCGCTCCATCCGTCCGTCCCTCTCTTCGTAGATTCGTCGTCGTCCTCATCGTCGTCATCTTCTCATAATAACCCTACGCACGTAGGGGGTGGGTGCGTCATCGTCATCGTCGTCGTCGCGTCGTCGTCGTCGTCGTCGTCGTCGCGAGCGCGCGTACCTCTTGGATGTGGCCCGAGGACATGACAGCCTTTCTGAATCGTCGAATCGCGCTCTCTCCGTTCTCGTTCTCACCCACAACCACCTGCGTCGTCGTCGTCGTCGTCACCCGTCCCGCTCGTCAGTCGTCGCCCGCGTCGCGGTTCTCGCGTCGTCGTCGTCGAAACTCGAAACTCGCCGGCGGTCGTCGCGTCTCGCGCGAGCTCGCGCGCACCTCAGCCTGGAACGCGCCCTTGAATGCGAAAAGGTGGGAAAATCCACCGAGAATGAACGCCATCGTGCGTGCGTGCGTGCGTTCGTCCACTGCGCGCGCGCGTGTGCCGAGGTCGCCTCGCCCCGTCTCGCCCCGCGTCGGCGCGCGTCCTTCTCCTCGCCCGACGGAGGGCGTTGTTGTTGTACTCTACCCACACTGTTTACACACACACAGAGAGACGTACTCATTATTAATACCCACACTGTTTACACAGACAGACACACACACACACACACACACACACACACACACACAAAACCCTAAGCCACAAATTCAAAACCCTAGGCCTTGAATGCGAAAATCGCGCCATTTTCGCGAAAACGCGAAAACGCGAAAACGCGAAAACCAGACCCCGATGATGCGAAAAACGCGCTCTGTACTGTATGGAGAGACAGGGTACTAGGTACGGTAAAAAAACGAGAGAGGATGAAAGGAAAAGAACAGAAAAAGAAAAGATTTCTCGCGGGAACGCGGGAACGGGGCATATTAAAAAATCAGCGGAAAAAAGAACCGCGTTTCGTCAGAGGGAGATCCTTTTGGACTCGGGACTCTGGGGGACTCTCCCACGGGTCATGACTCGACGACACGGGTGGACGGGTGCCCGGGTGTTCGTCCTTCGCTCGACTAATCCGCCAGAGCGAACCGCGCGGAAGGGACGGACGGCGCGAACGACGACGACGACGATCGCGCGCGCGCTTTTAAAAACACCGCGCGCGAGGACCGGTCCGACACCGGGGCGTCGTTGAAGAATCGGCGCGAACGGCGGCGCGGTGGTGGTGGACGCGTGAGATTGTCGTCGTAATCAATCGATCGATCCAAACGTCCACGAACCGACGGGATTGATTGATTGATTGGGCGAGAGGGACGATCCGATCCGATCCGAACCGGCGAACGAACCGCGGAAGAGGAGGGAGAAGAGAGCGAGGATGCGGACGGTTTGTGGATCGACGGCGGCGACGACGCGCTCGACGACCCGGGGAAGGGGGTGGGAAGGACGAGGAGCGGTGAAAAGAGACGCGCGACGAAGACGACGACGACCGAGCGACGGACGGCGTCTTTCGATAAGAGCCGGCGATGGCGCGGAGTTTGCGAATTCGGAGGGTGGATACGAGAGATACGTCGGGGACGGCGGTGAGACGGGCGAGGAGGAAGAGAGAGCGACCGATCCGTCCTCGAGCACGCGCACGGAGACGTACGACCAAGAGTTTTCCAGACTGCTCAGCTCGCGCAAGGCGCTGAACGAAGCGGAGACTAAAAAGCGTTGGAACGAGGGCGCGGCGACGCCCAAGGTGGCTTTCGATCTAGGGACGGATTACATTCGTCGCGTCGCCGTGAAGTATCCGTACGCGGTTGTCGGGTCCGCCAAGGGCGACGTCGCGGTGAGCGACGTGAGCAAGGCTTCGGCGCTGGCGATTTCGCCGAGCGCGCACGAGAAAAACTGGGTGGACGCGGAAGAGAGACCTCTGGGAGAGCGCGTCCTGCTCGGCGCGCACGACGGCGGTGCGGTGACGTCCGTCGCGCTGTCGCTCATGAAGGAAGGGAAACACGACTTTGCAAAGGTGGCGTCGGGTGGACGCGACGGCGTCGTACGTCTCTACGAGGCGTGCTCCAACTCTGCCGCGCTTCGCGAAATCGGACGCGCTCAGCACGAGGACGTCGTGACCGGGCTCACTTTTGCGCGAGATTCGTTGTGGAGCGTCGCTCTGGACGGCAAACTCTGTCGATGGGCGCTGAATGCCAAGGAGGATGAAAAAATTCGAAACGCGAAAAAGCTCTGGGGGCGCAAGCAATGCGAAGAGTACACGCCAGAGCCATCCTCGGCGCTTTTGCAACAAGGCGAATGGCGCTCTGGACAGCCAACCCTTTGCATGAGCTCAGACGACGACGCTGGGTTGATTTCAATCGGTAACGCCGACGGATCCGCCGCCATATTAAGCGCTGATTCGAGCTCGTTTGGCGAAACATCCGTCATAAACGCTTGGATAGCTCACGAAGGTTCCACCGTCAGATCGATAGCCCACTGCCCGGGTAACGGCATCATCACCGGCAGCTCGGACGGTGTCATTCGCGTCTGGCGTCTCATTTCCGATGGGATTCGCGACGCTACTTTTGACTCGTTGGCGTCTAGACGCGTCAATCACAACGGAGTGACCCCCAGACTCGTAGCCGAACTCAGAGGTCACACCGCCGCCGTCGTGTCCTTGTCCGCCGGTTGCCCGGGACGCTTGGTCTCTGGAGCCCACGACGGGACCATACGAGTCTGGGATCTGGATCTCACGAGCACGAAACCTGGACAACGAATCAAGACGATTCGTCGGGACGCGCGCTACGCCGTCCTCGGCCATACGATTTGGTTGGGAGGTGTTTACGCCGACGCGGAACGCATCGTATGCGACGGCGCCAACAACGTCTTGTTAGAATACGACTTCACCGCCACCGCGGACGACGACGATGACGACGCCGATAAAGGCGACCGCAAAACGCGGTGAAACAATAAAAGATGAACAACTGCATCATCATCTTACTGCAACACGTCTTACACGACAGTACATTACGCACGAGTACTTTTACTATTAGAATTGTACCCACGCACGCGCTCTGCATGTAAAAAAACACAGACACAGTCTCACGACAACCTTTTCGTGTCCCTCCGTGTTTGTTCGAGCGCCCGACCGCACTCTCTGGACGAACGAGAGCGACGGAAAAGTCGGAAAGCTCCCTCTTTTGTCTCGACGGTCACGCGTTCAAATCATGCGAGTCGGTTTCGTCGGTTACGGTAACATGGCGGACGCCATGGGGAGCGGCTTCGTCGCTGCCGGCATCGTCGCGTTTTCTGACCTAACAATGTGTAACAAATCCAACGTCGAACGACGGGAATCTTTCGCCGCTCGCGGTGGACGCGTGGTCGAAAACGCCGTGGAGGTGTCAAAATCTTCCGAGGTCATCTTTCTCGCCGTCAAGCCGCCGTACATCAAGAGCGTGCTCGAGGAAATCCGGAACGGTTGCGACGCGGGCGAACTCGAATCGAAGACTTTCGTGAGCGTCGCCGCCGGAGTGACGCTCGGAACGATGGAGAGCGTGTGGAAGGACCGAGGGGAGGCTCCGCCAGCCATCGTGCGCGTCATGCCAAACACGCCCTGCCTCGTCGGCGCTGCGGCTAGCGGTTTGTGCGTAGGAAGCGCGTGCTCGGAGGAGGACAGAAACAAGGCGCTCGCGTTGATGTCCTCTGTGGGCGTGTGCAAGGTTATTTTGGAGTCTCAAATGAGCGCTTTGACTGGTGTCAGCGGGTCTGGCCCAGCGTATGTGTTCGTGCTCATCGAAGGTTTAGCTGACGGTGGTGTGAGAGCTGGTTTGCCGCGAGACGTGTCCCTCCAACTTGCCGCGCAGACGTTTTACGGCGCCGCCAAGATGGTTTTAGAGACGGGCGAACATCCGGGCGTGCTCAAGGATAGAGTGTGCTCTCCGGGAGGAACCACCATCGCGGCTGTTCACGAACTTGAAAAGGCGGGTGTACGCCAGGCGATGATGAACGCGGCGGTCGCCGCGGCGAACAGAGGCGACGAACTCGCCAAGGCGGCGTGAGAAGCGAGAGCGAGTCGAGCGTGTTGTCATTGTGAAAATTGTGTCCTACAGATTGGTAATTAACATTATAAATACTCAAATCCACCTAATGCGTGTATCGTTCGACTGCGAGTGCAGTCTTCCACAGCCTACCAGGCGGAATACCGGCGACGAGTGCGTCCCGGAGAAAGAATGGGTAAAGGTGATGTAATGGCGTATCAGGAATCTTGAAATGTTTCTTGCTGCTCCGTGCGGAAGTTTTGAATTGGTATCGTATCGTCCTTGTTGTCGGCTTCGCGTGCTCATATGAGGTTTATGGGGTGGTGTTATGCCTTCACTTCAGCGGCTTCAGTCTTGACTTCAGCGACGCTCGCGGTTTCGGCGCGGCGCGAGCCCAAATTGTCGAGCATGCGCGAGTACCAGCTGTCAGATTGCAGCATGGAACTGGCTTGCATGCTCATCGGGGCGCTCAGCGCGCTCGTCGGACGAGAAGGGGCTGCCATGTCACCATTCAGACTCGCCAAAGAGTCAACGCGCTTGAGACCCGCGAGGAACGGGGCGCTCAGCGCCGGCGAATGGGATCGCCAGTCGTACATGTCCGAGGCGGCGCCGACGGAGAAGCCGCCGCGCTTCGGCTTGGGAGCGAGAAGCGTGGGGACGACGCCATCCTCGTCGGATCGCGCCGGCTCGGGCGTGCCGCAGTCTCTCGCTGGGCCGTAGGGCATCGCACCCCACTCAAAGATTTCACCCTTTTGCTTCTTCAGGCGTTCGAGCTCTTGGAGAGAAGCTTGGATCAAATTGTCCAAACCTTGGCGTTCCGCCGTTTCACCGCGCTTTCGCGCCGGAGAATCAGTGTTGGTCGTCCGGGCGCGCTTGTCGACAACCTTGCCGCCGCGATCGCTGCTGTTACGAGGCCTCTTTGGCGACGAATCACCGCCTCGGGCAGAGCCGCTCGGCGCGCTCGTCATCTCGGCGGGAGAACGCTCGCGCTTCGATCTGCTCGCTCCAGAGCCTCCGTTGGATCCAGTGGCCGTGGTTGAATCGCCGTCTCGTTGATCGCCCAAACGAGATTGCGGTCTGGAAGGGACCTTGGCCCGCGGTGAAGCGGGCGCGAGGGAGGCGACGTTTACAGAGGTGGAGCTGCGCTCGCCATCCTTCTTTTGGCTGGCAATCAAACGTCTGAGCGTCGAGTTGAATCGGTTCTTCACCTGGTTATCGGTGCGACCGGGCATCGAGCGGGAGATGACTGCCCACTTGTTTCCGTGAATGGCGTGTTGCGCCAAAATGGTGGCGTCTTCCTCCGCCGTAAACGGACCTCGCTTGACCATCGGGTTCAACTGGTTGCACCAACGCAACCGGCACGACTTGCTCGACCTTCCCGGCAAAGCTTCCGCGATCGCCGTCCAGTTACCCGGTCCACCGAGTCGTTCGATTTGTCTGCGCAACAAATCATCCTCCTGCGTCGTCGAGGTGAACACGAAACGAGCGACGAGACGGTCAGTCAAAAAGTCCTCTCCCCGGCGGGCGGGCGGGTGGGTGGGTGAAAACACACACACACACACACACACAAACAAATCCCATAATCATTCACACTCGCAAGCCCACCGCCTCGTCACCATCGTAACGAGATAAGAACGCGCGGTTGGGGTCTTCCCGCCCGGTCTCGCGGACGCCGCCGACGTCGTCGTCGACGCCCGACGCCACCGCCGCCGACGCGCGAAACCGGGCGACGCGTCGGAACCGAACGCGAGAATTCTCTCCTCACCCGTTCCCGTCCCCCGTCGCCGTCGTCGCCGCCGCCGCCGTCGTCGTCGTCGCACCGA
>Ga0255743_10003312_pt1 | contig 12810 bp, 13 predicted proteins | sample 101ome_19_FD_179950 | JGI IMG/M metagenome (GOLD analysis project Ga0255743, IMG submission 179950) | Coastal salt marsh microbial communities from the Groves Creek Marsh, Skidaway Island, Georgia - 101405AT metaG (version 2) | ecosystem: Environmental > Aquatic > Marine > Intertidal zone >... | reverse complement strand
ATGTTTTAACCCCACTGGTCGAGGCACAGATTCCTGCCACCATGGAAAAATACGACATGGAACGCGATGAGGTCATCAAAAAAGTGATGTTAGAGCGTCAACCAAGCCGCGAATTCGCAACCGTAGAGCAACTCGGCGGTACCTGCGTATTCCTATCATCACCCGCAGCCAATCAAATAACGGGAACCACGATCAGTGTCGATGGTGGTTGGACTGCGCTGTAGATGACTACAATTTTGTTGATCTGATTAACAGAAAATTTACTTAATAATCCCCTTATCACCGCCAAGACCTAAGGAACGGCGCAATGAAAACTTTGACGTTGAATGGCGCTGCGCGGTGGCCGTAAGCAGGCGCGCACTGAATGCTTTTTGGCGCAACACGCACCGCAAAGGCGGCATAGCGTTCGGCCTCTTTTGTATTACCAAATTCGATTAGGGCATGTGCACTGATCAGGGCCGCGTCAACGAGGTGGGTATCTGCGATGTCATGCGCAAATTCCAAGGCGTCAGAAAACTGACCATTTAGCAACACCCGCTGTGCGTCAATCAAATCTGTAAGCGTGGCAAAGGGGCGCAAACACAATCAACAAAATACTTAAACCGGCGCGTTCAATCAGCGTTTTCGTGTTTTTCGTCCTTTATTTGAACGACATCGGGGGCTTCACCTAATTGCGATGGAGGATACACAAGCCCCGCTGAAATCACCAATTTCGCGGCATCTTCAATGCTCATGTCCAGTTCAATGATATCACTTTTTGGGAAAAACAATAAAAAGCCCGATGTCGGATTGGGCGTCGTAGGTACAAATACGGAAATAAGTTGATCACCATCGCCCGCACGTTCGGCCACTTCGCCGCGCGCTACGGTGGAAATGAAGCCAATGGCCCAAATACCACGGCGTGGATATTGGATCATGCAGGCCTTTTCAAATGAGCGCTCTTGTTGTGCAAACACAGTTTCAGCAATCTGTTTCACACCGCTGTAAATACTGCGAACAACGGGCATGCGATGAACCAGCGTTTCGCCATATCGGATCAGTGATCGGCCAATCAACCCCTTGGCAAGCCACCCGATAAGGGTGGTGAATAATAGGAAAAAGATGACGCCCAGACCGCGAATATTCACCTCGGTTTCAGGGCCCAGAACCCGTTTAATCAAGGCTTCTGGCTGATAACTGTCGGGCACAAAGGGCAAAACAAATCCGTCCACCCAACCGATCACGGTCCAGATCAACCACACGGTCAAACCGACAGGCGCAATTACCACAATCCCCGTCAGAAAACTATTACGCAGCCCCGAATACCACGGCGTGCGCGGTTTTGGTTGCGGATCTTTGTCGAACATTTGGGTCATGGCTGCCTTCCCTTGGGGTCAACATAGGCAGCAATGGGTGTCGTGACAATGGTCATTCGCCCATGGCACATGCAATTTCAGCTGCAAGTCGCGCATTGTTCAAAACCAGTGCGATATTGCTGTCCAAGGAACGCCCGTCGGTCAATTCAAATATCCGCTGTAACAGGAACGGTGTTACGGCCTTGGCTGATACGCCCTGCGCCTCGGCTTCCCCAAGGGCTTTACTAATAATGGGTTCGATTTGGTCTTGGGGTATTTCTGCGTCCGTCGGAATTGGATTGGCCACCAATTGTCCGCCAGATAGGCACAAAGCAGCTCGCATTTTCTGCGCCTGTGCAATTTGTGCGGGATCATCCATACGCAGGGGGGCGTTTAAACCACTAGTGCGTGACCAAAAGGCGGGCAGTTCATTTTGCCCATAGGCAATGACAGGAACGCCCAAGGTTTCCAAAACCTCCAATGTTTTGGGAATATCCAAAATCGCTTTGGCACCTGCGGCAATCACCGTGATAGGGGTTTGGGCCAGCTCTTTAAGATCTGCGGAAATATCAAAGCTGTGTTCTGCGCCACGATGCACACCGCCGATCCCACCTGTTGCAAATACCTGAATGCCCGCCAAATCCGCCAAAATCATAGTTGCGGCCACGGTTGTGGCACCCGTTGCCCCATCTACCAGACAGACCGCCAAATCCGCCCGTGACAGTTTCCGCGCGCCTTGGGCTTGGGCCAAGGTTTTCAGCGCATCTTGGTCCAGACCAATCTTAATCCGCCCCTCAATCACGGCGATGGTTGCAGGTGTTGCACCATGCGCACGCACCATATCCTCAACCCGATTGGCCATGTCATAGTTCTGTGGCCAAGGCATGCCATGGGTGATGATCGTACTTTCCAACGCGACGATGGGTTTATTGTTTTGAAGTGCGGCTTGGACTTCGGCGGTTATTTCAAGTGTATACATCTTACTTTCCTGCAACATGATCTGCGGCGGCCTGCGCCCCCGCCAAAAGGGCGTCCGCTCGCGAATACCCGTTCATTTCCGCATGGATATGCGCGGCCACGAAAACATCACCAGCACCTGTCACCTGCGCTAGTGTGCTCACCTGCGGAACCGCGGCAGATAGCGTTTCGCCATCCTGCAGCGCATCTGCCACGGGATCAGGTCCATCCGTCACAATCGCGCGGGCGGCCCCCAATTCGATCAGAGCATTCGCCGCATCAATCGATGACGGCAAACGCGCATTACAAATGATTTCCGCTTCGATCCTGTTTACGTACAAGGCGGCGTTGCCACTGAATAGAAAACAATTCAACCGCTGCGCTTTGCCAGGGGAGGCGGGAACGACACGCAAATCACAGTCCGAAAATTCGGGCATGGCAGAGATTTGGTGCAACAAGGTTTCCGTTAAATTCCCATCCAACACAGCAAGCCCAGAGAAGGGGGCGTGGGCCGAACCAACTGTTCCATCACACAGGGGATGTAAGATTTGCGATCCGGCCTGTTCCAGTGAATGCGCATCGGCAATCGCGGCAACAACACCATTCACATCCTCAATCGCCATATAGACATCTGTGCGAGCGTGTGGATTGCGATAAATCAAATCTGTGCGCATCCCATCGCGATCACAGGATTGGATCAGTTCATCCCCTTCGGTGTCCTGTCCCAAACTGGTGATCAGCGCAGGGGACAGGTTTAGATTGCTGAGCGCCTTGGCAATATTATAGGCAACGCCACCCGGGTGCCGGCGAATGTGGCCCGCGCGATCAAATCCATGTTTCATCGGATCGGGACACCGTCCGATCACATCCCAAAGCACGCTGCCAATACAAAGTATATCTGTCATTTATTCTGGTACCGAAAACGTCAAAGCCGCCCAATCACTTTGCCAATAAACACCATTGGCATGATCTGCCTGATCTTTAACCTCGGTTAGGATCACATGATCAAGCAAATAATCTTGGCCCTTGCGCACCGGGACTACCGCGTGTCCCATTTCATCACTGGTCAGTTTAAAAATATTTACTGTTCCATCAGTGCCCCGTTCAAACACCTCTATCTGAGCATTGGCAATTGGATCGCCCAATTTTGTCAGGGTGACGGGCATGCCTGCGGTCATATCGTCCGTATAGGGATTTTTTAAAGCTGTGAATTCAACGAACAGGCCAAAGGTTTCATCCGCCCCGTGACCATGCCCAATATCAATCAAGGCCTTTGAATGGCGGAAATAGCGTTCTGTAAACCGATCTGTTGGCCAGTTGTTGTCCAAATGACGCTGCAATGCCCATGTCGCGTCCTTTTCTTCGACAAAGGCTGTGAATTTTTTCAAACCGCGATAGGTGATATTGTCGATTTTCGATACATAAACGAAACGCGCCAATCCTGCTGTGTCGATCACCTGTTGAAAAGCGGGTAAATCCCCCAGACGGGATGTGGCATCAATGCGGGTATCAATCGAATAATAAAGCTCAGACACACGGCGCGTAAAATAGGGAAGGTTTACACCATCAAATTGGGTTCCATTTATCAGGGAAACTTCAACCTTATCGCCAATTTCATATTGAAATTTCTCACTATCAAGCCACAATTCATGTGCGGACGCGACAGTGGACGCAAGTAAAAGACAAAGACCAAAAAGACGCGAGCATATGTGCCTATTTTCCATGTATAACCCCATTCTTCGAATAATGACGATCACCTATCTGATGATCCTTGGTACGATATCGAATGTCACTGCACACGAGGCTATTCCAACAATCGCAACCGTAACAATAGAACGCGACGCGGTGGATTTAAAGGTGCGTTTCATGTCAGAGGCCTATTTGGCAGGCATCGATCTATCACAATTTAGTTTCATGAACGATAGCGAACAATCGGGCACCTATGATCGCTTGCGCGGGCTGGATGTATCCGACCTGACCGCAGAATTTAACACCGCATGGTCAAACCTATCGAATGACATTCAAATCGTCCAAAATGGTCAACCCTTGGCATTATCCCTGATGGCATTCTCGGTGGATGACATCGAAAACGATGAAATTGCACGTTATAGCGTTGCAACGATTTCTGGCGCGATAGTGGGGTCTGGTCCGATCACCGTGCAATTCCCAAAATCATTGGGCGAGGTTGTGGTACGCCAAGAGGGTGTGGAAAATCCACTGACTCAGCTTTTAAATGCTGGCACAGTATCTGAACCGATAATGGCCGCAGGTTTGGATGCAGCAAAGTCAGGATGGAGCACGTTTGTTGAATATATCCCCGTTGGCTTTGATCACATTGTGCCCAAAGGGTTAGACCACATTCTGTTTGTTTTAGGCATCTTCTTCCTTGGGGCAGGGTGGCGCGCCCTGATTTGGCAAATCTCTGCCTTTACCTTGGCGCATACTGTGACGCTTGCGCTGGGAGCGTTGGAAATTGTTGTGATTTCTGGGTCGATTGTTGAACCCTTGATTGCCGCATCCATTGTATTTGTGGCGGTTGAAAACCTTATGACAACATCGCTGAACAAATGGCGGCCTGTGATTATCTTCGGGTTCGGCCTGTTACATGGTCTTGGCTTTGCCTCGGTCCTTGGGGATTTCGGTTTGCCAGAGGGGCAATTCATCCCCGCGCTGATCGGGTTCAACATTGGGGTTGAGGTTGGACAGCTGACCGTTGTGGGGGTTGCCGCCATTTTGCTGACGCTGCCATTCGGACGATTTAACTGGTATCGCCGCGCAATTGCGATGCCGGCGTCCATATTCATCGCTTTGGTCGGCGCATATTGGTTTATCGAGCGCGTTTTCCTGTAAAATAAGTAGAAAAGGCAGAGTAGGGGGTTGTCAAACAAGTGATTACCCCCTAATGCACCCACATTGAAATCCACAGGCGGGGTTCGGGCCATTGGGGGAGACATCCCCAAGCGTCCACCGGTTGAGGCATCTGCCTAACACCCTCGCCAAGGCATAAAACCGGAAAGGAAACGGAAAAATGGCTCTACCAGAGTTTTCATTGCGCCATTTGCTAGAAGCAGGCGTTCACTTCGGACACCAAACACAACGTTGGAACCCACGCATGGCGCCATATATCTATGGTGATCGCAATGGCATCCACATCATGGACCTTACGCAAACTGTTCCAATGTTGGACCAAGCGTTGCAAGTTGTGCGTGACACAGTTGCAAAAGGTGGCCGCGTGTTGTTCGTTGGCACAAAGCGTCAGGCAGCAGCCCCGATCGCCGATGCAGCAGAGAAATGCGCACAGTATTACATGAACCACCGCTGGTTGGGTGGCACATTGACAAACTGGAACACAGTTTCACAGTCAATTTCACGTCTAAAAGCAAACTCAGAAGTTCTTACAACAGGCGCAGACGGCCTAACCAAGAAAGAGCGTTTGAACCTAGAGCGTGAAACAGAAAAGCTTCAGGCGTCATTGGGCGGCATCGCGGAAATGGGTAGCGTTCCAGAATTGCTTTTCGTGATCGACGTGAAAAAAGAAGCATTGGCGATTGCCGAAGCGAACAAATTGGGCATCCCTGTGATCGCCGTTGTTGACACAAACTGTTCACCAGATGGCGTTGATTACATCATCCCAGGCAACGACGATGCAGCGCGTGCAATCGCACTATACTGTGACCTTGTGAGCCGCGCGGCATTAGACGGTATGACCGCACAAATGGGTGCAGCAGGCGTTGATTTGGGCGAACTAGAAGACGCACCAGTCGAAGAAGCGGTTGCAGAGGCCTAAGAGGCCTTCACCAAAGCATACCATAGCGCGGGTTAATCCCGCGTTTATCTTATTCTTAAAAAAAAGGATCCAAAGATGGCGATTACAGCTGCAATGGTAAAAGAGCTTCGCGAGAGCACAGGCGCGGGCATGATGGATGCGAAAAAAGCATTGACGGAAACAGATGGTGATTTTGAAGCAGCGGTAGACTGGCTTCGCACCAAAGGTTTGGCAAAAGCGGCCAAGAAATCTGGTCGTGTTGCGGCCGAAGGTTTGGTTGCAATCGCAGTTGACGGTGGTTCAGCGGTTGCGGTTGAAGTGAACTCAGAAACAGACTTTGTTGCTAAAAACGCAGAATTCCAACAAATGGTTGGTTCATTTGCTACAGCTGCATTGGGTGTTGCAGATGTTGAGGCACTTGCCAACGCGACCGTCGATGGCAAATCAGTCAACGACATCCTAACTGACAAGATCGCGACAATTGGTGAAAACATGACATTGCGCCGCTTGGTGAAAATCAACGGCGAAAGCGTTGCATCATACGTACACAACGCCGCAACAGCGGGCATGGGCCAAATAGGTGTTATCGTTGCGATGAACGGATCAAACGAAGAGTTCGGTCGTCAGGTTGCAATGCACATCGCGGCTGCAAACCCTGCGGCATTGGACGAAGGTTCATTGGACCCAGAATTGGTTGAACGCGAAAAAGCGGTTCTAACTGAACAAGCGCGCGAAAGCGGCAAGCCGGAGGCCGTCATCGAAAAAATGATCGTTGGCCGCATGAAGAAATTCTTGGGCGAAGTCACACTTTTGGGCCAAGATTTTGTTGTGAACCCAGACGTCACCGTTGCACAAGCCGCAAAAGAAGCAGGTGTTGAAATCACAGGCTACGCGCGCGTCGCGGTGGGCGAAGGCATCGAGAAGAAAGAAGAAGATTTCGCCGCCGAAGTTGCAAAAGCAGCGCAAGGCTAATTATGACATCAACGCGAAAAAGGGCGGTGCAATCAATTGCGCCGCCCTTTTTGTATGACCCAACACAATCTGGGGATGAAGCATGGTTGAGTGTAAAAGCGTTGGCTGGTAGCCAAAATACACGCCCCAACCAACCACCAGTTAACCGGAAAGAGTGCGCAGAGCTGAGAAATTAAACAGCTATGTACCCACTCAACGTCCCAATGGCTTAACCACTACTCACGGAACTAAACTTATGATTACAGATAAATCATATATCTACCAGTAAGGAAAAACTCACCTTTTGGCGATACAGAGGCAACAAATACGCCTTAAACGGGAATAATAACTTACTTAGGAAAATTTAGTTCTGAAACGCCGCACGGATAACGGCCTGTGCCGTGGTTTCCAAACCAAGAACCTTTCTTGCCAATCTTAGGTGTTTTTCAACCGTGGCTTGGGTCAGTCCCATTAAGGTTGCGATATCCTGCGTTGTATTACCGTCTGACACCCATTCCAATGCCTCTCGCTGACGGTTCGTTAACCGTTCACCAGATGGTGTCAAATGGGGGAGGGACATGATCTTCAATTGCGCAACATTGTTGATCAACTGAATTTCTTCGCCTTTCTCAGACCAAAACTTTATCTACGTCCTATTGTGAGAGTTGCGGCTTTGCAGTCAGCGAAATCGCGCCGCGCGACCGCGAAGAAACACCCATGAAACTGATCGTATAGCCCGCATTCACATTATGTTGACGATTGAATTCAACAACCGCACGCGCTTGTTCGTCCAATTGATTTTTGGCATATAGACTTTGTATAAAACGCCAACTAAGGGCACCGTCATTCTGAATGGCGCATTCATTAAGTGTTCAGTATCAACAAAACCCTCTGAATAATCTATTTGATGATTGCTCAGAATTAGAAAATCATTTGGATCACCAACACTTGTGCCTGTTGTGAATCTTGATAAGCCATAAAGAAGGAGATCAAAACCGCAATAATCCGTACCCTTAAGAAGCAGGTTCCACAATTCATCTGTGTCCTTTGCCGCGCTCATTTTGAATAGAAAGTTCGTAAGATCTATCTTCACCGGATTCTTTCTTAATTATTATTTTAACATAATTCACATTATACGATTAATGCATTGATAGTTTATAGTGCGCGCCTGTGTTTAAATAACAATGCTACTGAGGTCTCACCTATCGTTAATTACATGAAAAACTCGCGCACCGCTTTCATAATATCTAGATTTCAAATTGGTAAATGTTTCATGGTATTTATCTATAATCTTTAAACAAAGAACGCTTTCGTCTTCTGTCGCAGAATATTTTCCAAATTGCTCCCCCAAAACTGTTCCCGGTGCAATTCCACGTCCCGAATACCCAAAAATCGCATATCCATCTTTGCCAAGCCTCATAATGTCAGGAATTTTCTTTTTTGTCATCGCAATCCGACCTGACCACGATTGTGACAATTCGATCCTTAGATTTGGAAAAATCCGCTGAATTGCACGCTGCGCCCATCCGTCGTGGATGTAACGCCCTAAGGTGCCACTGGTTTCGCCCATGGCGCCAAAGACCAATCGATTATCGCGTGTTTTGCGAAACGAACTCATGATCAAAGCGGTATCCCAACACCCATGATGATCGGATAAAATAGTGTCAAAATCTCGCTGTGCTATTTTCTGACTAACACACTGAAAATACGACACAATTGATGTTTCGTATACACGTGTTGCGGATGTTAATTTGTTATATGCATTCGTCGCAATCAATAGTTTTGATGCACGGACATGCCCATCGCCTGTCGTGACTTGCCAGATATCGTCCCATTCGATGCGAACAGCTGCCGTTTTTTCGTGAATTTGAACACCCTTATTAGCCGCAGCGCGTGCCAAACCGCGTGCATAGTCCAGCGGTTGAATAACGCCAGCGCGCGCGTCAAACAAAGCCCCGTGATACATGTCGCTGCCCACATGGCGCGCTGTGGTCTGCGCATCCAACAATGTTACTGGCACACCGCGGTTTTTCCATTGCTCTTCACGTGCGCGCAGATCAGAAATCGCCTGACTCGAGTGCGCAAGATGCAAGGTTCCACTTCGATGCGCATCACATTGTATTTCATAGGTTTTTATCAAATCGAAAACACGATCAGGACCCGTTCCCAAATCATTAATAAGGCGTTCACCACGCGCATCCCCCAGCGTTTGTTTGATCTGATTTGGCGGCAACCATAGTCCCGCATTGACCAACCCGACATTGCGCCCCGACCCTCCATACCCGATGGTGTTCGCCTCAATCAGGCATACACGCAATCCTTCTTGCGCTGCAACGCGCGCGGCGTTCAGACCTGTAAATCCACCACCAATGACGACCAGATCGACGTTGATGTTGTCAGATAAAGATGGGAATGCAACCTGTTCAACCGCTGCATTCCGCCAATGATTTCGCGACATCAAAAGAAGGCTTGCAAACCAGTCTGCGCGCGTCCCAGGATCAAGGCGTGGACATCATGCGTTCCTTCGTACGTGTTCACCGTTTCCAGATTGCACATATGGCGCATGATTTGGAATTCCTCTGAAATCCCGTTTCCGCCATGCATATCCCGAGTTGTTCGCGCGATATCCAAAGCTTTGCCACAATTATTGCGTTTGATCATGGAAATCATTTCGGGCGCTGCACGGGCCTCGTCCATCAAACGTCCCACACGCAATGCGGCCTGAAGGCCCAGTGTGATTTCGGTTTGAATATCGGCCAATTTCTTTTGGAAGAGCTGTGTTTGGGCGATTGGACGGTTGAATTGTTTGCGATCCAAACCGTATTGACGCGCCGCGTGCCAGCAGAATTCAGCCGAGCCCAAAACGCCCCAGCTGATCCCATAACGTGCACGGTTCAAACAGCCAAACGGGCCCTTCAAACCGCTGACATGGGGCAGCAATGCATCATCACCAACCTCAACACCATCCATGACGACCTCTCCTGTGACAGAGGCGCGCAGCGATAGTTTTCCACCGATTTTTGGCGCGCTTAAACCCTTCATCCCTTTTTCAAGGATAAATCCGCGGATTTTACCATCATGCGCCTCGGATTTTGCCCAAATCACAAAGACATCAGCCAAGGGGGAATTGGAAATCCACATTTTTGATCCGGTGATGCGATATCCGTTTGCCGTTTTCTCAGCGCGTGTTTTCATCCCCGCTGGATCAGACCCTGCATCAGGTTCGGTCAAACCAAAACAACCGATCAATTCACCGCTGGCCAAACCAGGGAGATATTTCTGGCGCTGTTCTTCGCTGCCATATGCGTAAATTGGATACATCACCAAGGATGATTGCACCGACATCATTGACCGATATCCGCTGTCCACACGTTCAATTTCACGCGCAACAAGACCATAGGTCACATAACCGGCCCCTAGCCCGCCGTATTCCTCTGGAACTGTGATGCCCAACAAACCCATGTCGCCCATCTGACGGAAAATCTCTGGTGCGACCTCTTCTTCGCGATAGGCATTGATCACGCGGGGTTGCAGTTTTTCTTGGGCAAAGGCGCGTGCACTGTCGCGGGTTAGGCGCTCATCCTCGGTCAATTGATCCTCTAACATAAAGGGATCGGCCCAATCATAGCTGGACAAATCAGGTGCGTCTTTGGCCTTTAACATGGGTTTATCTAACATTGGGTGCTCCATAATATATGCGTTACGCGTATATGTACTTTATGTATTTACAGATTTATATAGCATATGTAACATAATTATATGAGTTTTAATCATGGTACAGCTGACGCGTTCCGATTTACCCAGCATGGCATCACTGCGCGCGATCGAAGCCTTAGATCGTTTAAAAACAGCCTCCGCAGTGGCCAAAGAGCTGTCCCAAACCCAAAGCGCGGTTTCACGGCAACTTCAACTGCTGGAACAGCAATTGGGGCAGGACATCATCACACGGCGCAATAATCGGCTGGAATTAACACCCAAGGCCAAAGAGTTCGCCGAAACAATTCGCACAGCCTTGGGCATGATACAGTCAGCAACCCAAGATTTACAGTTTGAGGATCAGGCAAACACCCTGACGCTTGGTATATTACCCGCATTTGGTATGCGATGGTTGATGCCGAAATTGGGGGATTTTTCAAAACAACATCCTGACATCACAATTAATATGTTGACGCGCCTTGTTCCATTTAACTTTGACGCAGAACCCATTGATGCGGCTCTCCATTTTGGCGATGCGGAATGGGCCAATACGTCCGCGATGCGGTTAAAATCCGAATATGTGGTTCCCGTATGTCGTCCCGATTATTTTGAAGAACGACCAACCTTATTTTCGCTTGCCGCGTCCGATTTGCTACAAATTATGTCGCGCCCAACGTCCTGGTCGGATTGGTTTGAACAACAGGGGTTTGATCAGGATATCAAACGTCCAGCGACCTCTTATGATCAATTTTCAACTATCCATCAGGCGGTTTTGGCGGGTTTGGGCGTGGCATTGATGCCGAATTACTTGGTGGAAGAGGATTTGGCGCGCGGCATTTTAATTTGCCCATATGAGGGTGATGGTCAGGTCGCGCAATCCTATCATTTGGTTTGGCCCAAACGTGACCGCATCAAACCGGCTGTGCGTAAATTTCGGGACTGGTTGGCAGGTCAGGTAGAGGGCGAAGACCCCTACCCGCGTTAACCCAAGGCGTATCCTGCACCGCGCACCGTGCGCAGCGGATCATCGCCGCCATGTTGGCACAAGGCTTTGCGCAAGCGTCCAACATGGACATCCACCGTGCGCGTATCCACGTAAATATCGCGTCCCCATACACGATCCAACAATTGATCGCGTGACCACACGCGGCCCGGTTTTTCCATAAATGTCGACAGCAAACGAAACTCGGTTGGTCCCAGTTTCAATTCAGATTGCGAACGAAACACCTTATGCGTTTCGGGGTCCAACATGATGTCCCCGTATTCCAAACGATCCCCAACCGCCGCAGCACGGATGCGTCGCAAATGCGCCTTGACCCGCGCCATTAACTCGATCACGGAATAGGGTTTTACGACGTAATCATCGGCACCTGTTTCCAGCCCACGCACACGGTCCACCTCTTCTGCGCGTGCAGAGAGCATGATGACAGGGATTTGCCGTGTTTTTGAATTACTTTTCAGACGGCGACACACTTCGATCCCAGACAGCTGAGGCATCATCCAATCCAGAACAATCAGATCAGGATCATTTTCATCAACCAGTATTAGGCCATCTTCGCCGTTGTCTGCGGTGATAACATCAAACCCCTCGGCCTCTAGGTTATAGGCAAGCAGTTCGCGTTGTGCGGGCTCATCTTCTACCAAAAGGACCGTTGGGCGGATCATGACCTAACTCCAAATCTAACGAGATATTGGCATCTGCTGATGTTTTATCCTTTTTCTCGCGCTCTTCGGTTGGGCGATCGCCTGTCACGATATAAATCACTTGCTCAGCGATTGATGTCACGTGATCGCCCATACGTTCGATATTTTTCGCGATGAAATGCAGATGCATACAGGGTGTGATATTGCGCGGATCTTCCATCATGTAGGTTAGGAATTCGCGGAATTGTCCGCTATACATTTGATCGACGTCGCGGTCACGTTGAATGACCTCTTCAGCCAATTTCACGTCCCGCTGAACATAGGCGTCAAGCGCATCTTTCAGCATCAATTCAACTTCGCGCGCCAAACGACGCAGGCCCTGGCCCTTGTCAAATACATGCGGCATTTCCATCAAAACAGTTGTGCGTTTCGCCATGTTTTTGGAATAATCGCCAATCCGTT
>Ga0255743_10003286_pt1 | contig 12872 bp, 11 predicted proteins | sample 101ome_19_FD_179950 | JGI IMG/M metagenome (GOLD analysis project Ga0255743, IMG submission 179950) | Coastal salt marsh microbial communities from the Groves Creek Marsh, Skidaway Island, Georgia - 101405AT metaG (version 2) | ecosystem: Environmental > Aquatic > Marine > Intertidal zone >... | reverse complement strand
GGCCTTGGCGCCGATGCCGGAAGCGATTTGACGAGCCGTCATGGGCTTCTCGGCCACCCACTGCTGCTTGAAGAGGTCCTTGAGGGCAGCTTCGTCTTCAGGGGTGGGCAGGTGAGCGGCCTTGTAGGCGGCCCACTCGTCGTCGGACCCTTCGAATGCGGTGCCTTCAACGGTCATGCGTTGACGCTTGAAGTTCCCGATCTCACGGTTGAAGTTCTCGTGGGGGACGTAGAGTTGGGTCGCACCTTCGGGCAGGTAACCGCACAGTTTCTCCACCTCGAGCACGATCTCGTCGTGGTAGTGGCCACGGGCTTCTTCGTTGAGGGTGGCCTTGTCGACCTCGGTACCAGCTTCGAGCTTCTTGCGCTCGTCCCAGCGACCTTTGACACCCCACACGTAGGCCCAGTGAGCCGAGGAGGATTCGTCGACACCGAACAGGTCGTGGGCGGTGGACACCCACTTGTTGATGTAGCGCTGCAACATGTCGAGCGGAATGACACCGGCCTTGATGACACGGCGCAGTCCGTTGGACCCGGTGCCAAGATGGAAGGATTCCTCCTTGAGCATGGGTCCCATGCTGGCAGCAAGAGGCTTGAAGGCAGAGGTCGACAACATGCCGAGTTGGAACTTACCGTCCCGGTCCACGAACATGGTGTAGCAGAAGAAGTCCAGCCAGTGGGGCATGGGTCGGTTGAAGGCGCCCAGCAAGCGGTCGCCGTCCTGTGCGTTGCGCTCGAGCAGCTTTTGTGCCTCACGTCGTCCTTGTTGACCGAAGTATGTCATCAAAAGGTAGGCCATTTGCCAGCCGTGGCGCTGTTCTTCGGCCATGATGCGAGCGGCTGCATAGCGGTCGTAGTCGGTGGGCGCTGTGGCCAGGAGGTGGCGTTGCTGTTCCACCGAAGCGAACTCGGTGTCGCCTTGAACGGTGATCATGCTGATGAGGGCGTCCCGCATGCTTTGGTGGGGCACCTGAAGCGAGCGCTCCCACTTGGCACGGCCTTCGTAGTCGCCGAATTCGATGACGTCACCGGCGCGTTCCCAGTCGAACTGAATGGAGAGGTCGAAATCACCCATCCACTCACGCTTGTAGCCGACGGTGTCTTGCCACTTTTCGAAATTGCTGATCCAGTCGTCCCATGTCTTCGGCAGGTTGTCCATGGTGAGATGTGGATGGCGCCCTCCTTATACCCTTTACGAACATGTTCGTGCGAACATGTTAGCCGCTGAGGCGGCGGATGTCGTCGGTGAAGGTGCTGAACACGGCGGCTTCAATGCGCTGCAGCTGGTTGGAGAGGGTGGATTTCGCCACGCCCAACAGGGTGGCTAATTCGGTCAACGTGATGCGTCGAGGCACGTCCCAGTACCCTTCCCTCGAGGCCACCTCAAACACCTCGCGCTGACGTGGCGTCAACAGGCGGGAGCCGGTGCTGCGCGTTGAGAGGAGGCGGTAGGGGGTCTCATCTGAGCGGAACCGAGCCATCAGCTCACGCATCTGTTCCGTGCTGCCTTCGACCGTCCACTCCACCCAGCCGTCCCGTACTTCAAACGGGGTACGTGGGACAACGCCCAAATCCACCAGCGGGCGAAGGAAGCCGCCTCCACCCGCCGAGATGTTGACGTTGAAGTGTCCCTCGTCCAGGGGGGTGAGGCCGTCGATGCCGTCGTGGGCCTGAACGGTGTCGTTGAGCGATTGGTCGGACCAGCAGCGAGCGGTGCCCCGGCCCCGTCCCAAGGGCATGTGCTGTTCGATGCGAAGGACGGCTGAGGGGTTGGATCGGGTCACATCACCTGCCCAGTGCCCGTCTGGCAAACGCACGTCGATGCGCAGTTGTTGTGGCATGTCCGCTCCTCTTGTTCCTTCAGCGCGGGCGTGTGACGTCGTTGCGAACCACGGTGCCCTTCGCCACGTCGATGAGTTCGTTGTAAGTCGTCGTGGTGGTGTCACCCACCACCACGCCGGGGAGGTATCCGTCGCACACACCGGCAGCAGCGAACACGGCGTCCTCGCTTTGGCACAGGTCGTGCGCCCGCCACAACCGCGTCAAGTCGTCGTTCACCATGGTGGCGGCTCGCGCCTCTTCCTCGTCCGAGCGGAAGACCAGCCTGCCTTCGAACATGCCACCCAGACCGCGTATGGCGGTCGCCGAGATCACGCCCTCGGGCGCTGCACCGATGCCCATCAGCATGTCGTAGGGGCCGTCGTCTTTGGCGGCCCAAATGGCCCCCGAAACGTCCCCGTCGCCAAGGAGGTCAAGTTGAGCCCCAGTCGCCCTGATTTCGGCAAACAGCTCACGATGCCGCTCACGGTCAAGGGCGACGATGCGCACCTCTTCCGCTGGGCGGTCCAGCACATGCATCGCCTGCTCCACGTTGTACGCCACGCCGCCTTCCAAGGCGACGTGGTCGGCCAAGAGCGGGCCTGCTGCCAACTTGTCCATGTAGCAATCGGGGGCGTGGAGCAGGGTGCCGCGCGGGGCTGCAGCAAGCACAGCGATGGAATTGGGCAGGTTGTCGGCGCAGTTGTTGGTGCACTCGAGCGGGTCGACGGCGATGTCGATGCGCGTGGCGTCGGGGTGACCCACCATGGACCCGAGGGGCTCACCGATGTAGAGCATGGGTGCTTCGTCACGCTCGCCCTCGCCGATGGCGACCCGCCCGTCAAACGGAACGGCGTCGAAGGTGCGACGCATGGCTTCAACGGCCGCGTCGTCTGCTGCGTTTTTATCGCCTTTCCCTCGCCATGCAGCGCTGGCGATGGCTGCCTGGTCAACGGCTTCGAGGAAGTGGTGAGCAAGGTCAGCGGTGGTGCCCATATCAAGAAGCAATCGCGGCGGATGAATGAACCCAACGGTCGGCACGATTGGGTTCATTCGGTTCCCCACGGCGCTCCGAACAACCTGCAAGGGTTGGGCGTGCCCGTCGCCGACATGCGTGGATGACGGGTTTGGGGCGTCATGCCGTGGAACCCTTGTGCTTGTCCAGCACCCGCAGCCCGTCCATCACAGCGGTTGGGTATTGACCGTCCTCGTCCTTTTCGAGGGATTTGACCATGTCAAAGGCGCACAGCAGCGCAGCCGCCACGCCGGTCAGCGCTTCCATTTCGATGCCCGTTTTGTAGTGCGCCGCCACCTCGACCGTGCAGCAGAGGTGGTCGTCTTCCCACCGCCAGTCCACGCTGGTCCCCTCAAGAGGGATGGGGTGGCAGTGAGGGATGATGCGAGGGGTGTCCTTCACGGCTTGCAACGCGGCGATGGTGGAGGCTTCCAGCACGTCGCCTTTCTTGATGGAACCCTCCACGATAGCAACTTTTGTGGCGGGTTGGAGTCTCAAACGACCCTCGGCCACCGCTCTTCGTTCCACCACCGGTTTATTCCCGATCTCAACGATGCCTTCAATCCGCTTTTCACTCATCCCAATCCTTCCTTCCATTGTTCTCCTACGGAGGTGACTTCCTTTTTCCACAGGGGGGCCTGCCGCTTCAGTTCGTCGATCAGCCACGAACAAGCGGTGAACGCTTCAGCGCGATGGGGGCTGCCGACGTGGATGGCCACGATCGGCTCGTTGGGCCCCACCGCTCCAATGCGATGGGACATCGCCACCGCCAACACGCCGTGGTCGTGCATGGCTTCCCGGGCCAAGCGGTCCAACACCGCCGCCAGTTTACCCTCCCAAGCGTCGAATTCCAAGCGCAACACATCGGCGTCGCCTTCTTTGCCGCGGGTCAAACCGACAAAACTCACGACGGCGCCGCAGCCTTCGGTGTCCAACCTCATAAACAGGCGTTGTGGGTCGAGCGGGAGCGGAGATTCCTCCACCACAATGCGCTCGGGCATGGGCTCGCGAGGCGGTGCACGGCTTCAAACCCCACGCCAAGGACGGGCACCGACCCTCAACGTGGGTCAGCGATTTGTTCATAACACCCCTCAGGCTGGGCAAAAACATGAGCGACCTCTACGGATTGAAACTTGAACCCATGCCCAACCGCCTCGTCAACTACGGCGTGACCGAGAACGGCATCGCCGTCATTGAACTCACCTCGGATTCCGCAGGTGCACCCCTTGAGGGTCCCAACGACCGCTCCCCCAACACCTACACCCACGGCATGATGCGCGACATCGACGAAGCCGTGGTGCGGGCTCGCTTCGACGACGATGTGACCTGCATCGTGCTGACCGGGAACGGCGCCTCCTTCTTCTCGGCAGGTGCCTCCATCCAGATGCTCAACAGCGTGACGCCCGGCTTCAAGTACAACTTCTGCCTTCACGCCAACGAAACCCTCTCCCGTCTGGAGCAAACCCCCAAGCTCGTGGTATGCGCCATCAACGGTCACGCTGTGGGTGGCGGTTTGGAGATCGCTATGGCCGCCGACATCCGCATCGCTCGCAAGAACTCCGGCAAGGTGGGTCTGCCCGAGATCAACCTCGGTGTGTTGGCCGGAACCGGCGGTACCGCCCGTTTGACCCGCTTGATTGGGAAGGCCAAGGCCCTTGAGATGATGGTGACCGGCGAACTCATGTCCTTCGAGGACGCTCACGCCTGCAACCTCATCAACCACATCTGGGAAGGCGACGCCGACGACTTCCGCCGCGACATCCTCGACTGGTGCAGCCAATTCACGCTGCCCAACAAGGCCGTTAAGGCCGTTGGCAACATCAAGCGCTCCTGCCAAACCGGTCCCGAAATTCCCTTTGAGTACCACCTTGCGCTCGAGCGTGAACTCCAAGCCGCCCTCTTCAACAGCGACGACGCCAAGGAAGGCATCGCTGCCTATGTCGAGAAGCGCGTGGCCAACTTCACGGGCCAGTGAACCCAACGGTGAGCCCAATGACCGAATTTCATGTCCCGGCTGACGTGCCCAACGAACTGATTGAGACATACATCGAGAACATGAAATTGGCCACGGCAGGCACGGGTTCGATGAACCTGTTCGCTTGCGACCAAAAAATCGAGCACCTCAACGACGACTTCTACGACGGCGGGCAATCCATCCCGTTGTCGTCCAACGACCCCGGCCATCTGTTTGAGATTGGCGCTCGGGCCCATGCAGACGGCACCATCGGTGTGCTCGCTGGTCAATGCGGTCTCATCGCTCAGTACGCCCGTGACCATCCCGACGTGCCTTACCTGGTGAAGTTGAACTCCAAGTCGCACCTCGTCAAAACCTCGCAACGCGACCCCATCAGCCAAGCGCTGTGGGACATGGACGACGTCATGTCGCTGGTGCACAACGGCATCAACGTCGTCGGCATCGGCTACACCGTTTACATCGGCAGCGAATTCGAACACGAGATGCTAACCGAAGCGGCCCAGTTCATCCGCCAGGCCCACGAGCTCGGCATGATCTCCGTGGTCTGGATGTACCCTCGAGGCAAAGCGGTCACCGACGAAAAGGACCCGCAACTCATCTCGGGCGCAGCAGGCGTGGCCAGCTGCATCGGTGCCGATTTCGCCAAGGTGAACTATCCACGTGCTTGGGACGGGATGACCCAACCCGAATCACTGAAGATCGCCGTGGAGGCCGCGGGACGTACCGGTATCATCTGTTCGGGCGGCGGTTCCTTGCCACCTCGTGAGTTCCTTCAGCGCCTGCACGATCAGATCAACGTCTCGGGCTGCCGAGGCGCTGCGACCGGTCGCAACATTCACCAGAAAGGCACGGAAGAAGCCGTTCGCATGACGGCTGCTTGCCACGCCATCATCTGTGAAGGTGCCAGCGTCGAGGACGCCATGGCCATCTTCGAAGGCAACTGAGTGGATCACACTTGTTCACTGCGATCTTCACATCAAGGGGTGGCGAGTGTACTGGGGGACTGAACACCCATTGTACTTCTCCATAATGTCTTGAGGGGTTTGAGAGAACCCTTGCGATTTCATGGAAATGGTATGTCGTTTCTCTGGTTTAATTTCCATAATAATATCACAAAAAGACTCTTTTGTTTTGCAATCAAATAATTCGCAACAATATGATAAAGTGGGATAACTACGGTGTGCTATGCCATTTTGTCGAGAATGCGGGAAGGAAGTTGATACCTCTTGGCTTCACTGCCCGCATTGCGGCTCACATCAGCCGATTGAAAGGCAACCATCAGTTTTAATTCAGGACTCAGTGGTAACAAATGAAACAAATATCACTATCTACAATGATCCAGAAATAATTACTCGTGGAGTTATTGCGGCTATTGTCGAATACAATGGTCATAAAAATCAATCCCAGATTGAACTTCCTCAGCCTTCAAAAGAGGTTGCAAAATCAATGATCCCCAGAATGTCAATTGGCGACAGATTTGCATTAGTCGTACGTTGTAATCCTAAAATGTGGAATTGGTCTGCTGAAATACCTGAATTGGGGACTGCAGTAATACCTTGGAGAACTCGATTGAAAGCTGGTTCTGTTGGAGGAGGCGTACCTGCAGTGGTTCTTGCTACCAAAGGTGGAGGAGTAATCGCAGCCGGTCGCAGTGTAGGCCATATTCGAATTACGGCAGGCTCTAAAGATAATAATTGGAGAGAAGGTCATAAGGAAAAAGCTGGAAGTCATCCAAGGTTACCTCTAGAGTTGGAAAGAATACACATTCCATATGCGACCATAAAATCCTCAACAGTATCACACCTCCTCAATCGTCAAAGCACAATGAGTTGGATAACCAAAGAAGAATATCTTGAGTTGATGTCACTCAAGTATTAACCGTCTGTACATCCTCAAATGAGGTGCCTGTCGCATCGGTGCCCTTTGCTCCAATGAGCCAACACGTATTCGGCCATTGGGCAGGCACGTTCACAGGAATTTGCTGCGGGCGGTACCCGGAGCAGCCTCAGAGGCTTTCGTCGGCGGAGGTCGTGAAGTTGCCTTCACTGTCGACGATGATGGGGGTGCCCTCGATCCACTCAGGGCAGTTCTCTGAGACCCAGTCGCGGGTGGCCCACTCGCAGATGTCGTAGCCGCCGGAGAGGATGCCGGACCGCTTGATGTAGCCGACCTTCACGATGTCCTTATCTTTTGAGAGCACGTTGCCCAGCTGCTGGCTGGTGGTGCCGTGGCGCATGGTGCTGTTGATGTGTTCCAGAATCTCGGCGGTGTTTCGGGGGCGGTCGCCCAGGAACTTCTTGATTTTCTCTCGGATTCTGGTTGTTTTCATCGTCGTTACCTCCTGTCAATTTTGTGCGGCTCTTCAAGGGAGTGTGCCGTTGTCACACAGGAGCGAGGCCGCTCATATAACCGTTGCTCCAATCTTGGTTTGTTGGTTACCGTTCGTGACCGAAATCAGGTGTTTTTTCTACATCTTTGGAGGATTTTGTAAGGATGTGCCGACCTTTCCACAGGAAATGTATAACAAAAAGTAACTATGGCCGGGTTTATCGGAATAATTTATCAAAGAGGCGATGTTGGGGCATGTTGAGGTGACGGTTCATGCCAGCAACCGGCTTGCGTTCTGCGGTTCATCGGCAGGCGCTGCTTCATCTGCTTCGTCAACCCGCCACCGTGTCCCAATTGGCCAAGGCGTTGGGGCTCAGAATGCCACACGCTTCGTTGGCGTGCAAGCAATTGAGGGAACAGGGGTTGGTGCGTCGAGACGAAGCCCACGGGCTGCGAAACGCCGCCTACACCCTCACGACGCAAGGGCGCGCACGCCTTGACGCTGATGCACTGTCCAAGATCTCCGGCCGATTCGACGAGATTCCTCGTCATCGCACCGGGGTGGTGTTGCAGGTTGAGGGCGATGACGTGCTGATTGGTTACGTGTTTCCACCGGCTTCTGCGCTGACGTTCATTCCAGAAGGGCGGCAGGAGAGCCCGGCCGGTTCCACGGGAAACAAAGGGGGGTGGTGGTTGCACGCCCCGCCCGATGATGTGCAGTGGTACGATGTTGCCACCCTTGACCCGACCGTTTCACCGGTTCCGGTGGATGCGCAAGGACTCGATGCCTACCTGAAGCCTCAAGCGGTGGGCGTGGTCCGAGCACGTCTGTTGTACAGCACGTCCACGAGCAGCTTGGTGACCGACCTCTGGTTTTCCTCGTCGATGCCCGCCCAACCTCCCGTGTTCCTGAACCAAGGGCCGGTCCCGTTGGGCACCGTGGAAGGGACTGAACTCGAATTCCGACCTCCGCCCAGCACCTGGGCTTGTCTGCCGAACGTGACGGAGCGAGGTCTGTTGGTGCAGGCCTACGCACCCCATGCCCTCGTCTTGTCCGACCAGATCCAGCGTACCGTCCCCCGTTTGCCGTTGGATGTGATCGACGCTTGGTTGGTTCGCCGTCACCCTCGGATGTCGGTGGCTCGGCGAGCGCTGATGCTGGAGGATTTGGTTCGCATCGTGGGCGCCGATGAAGGCTCGGCCACTGCGCTGTCCCGCGCGTTGGTTGAGGACTTTGGCCAAGTGGACTGGGGGGTCGAGGTCATCGAGGGTAGCGCCATCGACACCCGTTCGATGAGGCCGCAAGCCGTCGTGGCCATCATGGACCGGTTGATGGCGACGGGGCACCGTCCCTTTGTCGTTGATTGGGCGTTTGGCAATGAGGCCATCGCGACGTTGACCTCGGCCCTGAAACACCCCGGGTGCTGGGCGGTCATCACGCGTTCGGCCAGCGTTTCTCGACCCGAACAGGTGGACTGTGCGGTCGTGCCTGACCCAGTGTTCGGCGCGTTCCAGGTTCAGGTGAACGACGTTCAACTCACCGTTCGTCCTCGCCCACAGAGCGCTGGGCGGTTCCGTTCCGTGAGGTTTCCCGCCAGCGCTGAGGAACTTCGGATGGCGACGAACGCTGAAGGGGTCCGAGCTGACGGTTTCACCGCCGTGTGGCCGCAGGAACACCGTGAAGCGTTTGAATCGGCCTTGTTTGTGTTTCCTGAGGGCGATGAACCGTTGGCCAACCGAATTGAGCACCGCGCCCCCTTGGCGGCGTGGATCGCCTCGGACCCCCTCGCTCGTGCCGATCGTGCCCTCCGCATCGCTGAACGTCTACCACCGGGTTGGTTGGAATTGATGGCTCCCGACGCCATGCCCGTCAACCGACTTATCGATGTGATGGACCATGCGAGCGAGCCGTGGCGGCGTCGGGCCGTGGAGCGGTTCGTTCACACCATTGGTCATGACCCGTCCATGGTGCTTGACGTGGCGACCGCCATGAGCGACCCGGAACGCAGACGTTGGGCGGCGTTGATGGTGCTGTGCAGCCCGACCCTCCACGGAGCAGACCATCGATCGTTGTTTGAACAGGCGTTGGAACACTGGTGGTCTTCACCGGTGCTCGCCGATGCGGTGCTCGCCGGTGTGTTCGGTCATGGCCAACCCGTGAACGGCCCGGTGGAGCTCGAGCCATGGCTGGTGCAGGCAGAGCGCTCGGAGGGAGATGCCCTGCTGAAGGTGTGGGCTGGGCTTGTCCGTCGCCTTCAGGGCCAAGAACCCTTGACGCCTTCGTTTCAACGACGTTGCATGACCGTCCTGCCCGACCGGTGGTGGATGAGTTACGCCTCAGCATGGTTGCGGACGCAATTGGACAGTTCCACCGGTCGCAGCTGGTTGGCCGAGCATCCCGTACCTTGGACCGTCTTGCTGGCACGCACCCCGGGCGAGCGGTGCGGTGTCCCCGGCGCACCTCATGCCCACCCCGGGTGGAATTTGAGGGGGGACGATCTGATCCCGGTGCGGATGCTTCGTGAAGGTCCCGGAACAGGGGCGCTCGTGGAGCTGTTGGAGATGACCTTGGCGCACGAACAGCATGCGCCGGTACCCGTGGGGGCGTCGCATCCGAGCGCGGGTTGGTTGGTTCGACCGTTGGACCAATGGCCCACGTTCACACCTGAGATGCTCCGAGTGGGGTGCCCTCGCGTGGCGGCTTTGCTGCTCGCCCGTCAATATGCATCCAACCTCACGGGCCAACGATGAGTTCAAATGGAGTGGGCAGGAGCCCAGCCTACCGTACCTGCAACATCAGGCTGAGCGACTGTGAAAGAGCAATGACGTCTGACACCACGGTACGGCCGCAATCGAAGACCGGGCTGACCCTTCGGGGGATGAAGCACGGTGCAATGCGGTAAACCATCGGTAGGTTATGGGTCCTTGAGCGACGTCAGGATGAACTCAAGACAACCACCCTACCGGACAGCACGCCCCGGCACCGAGGGTCAGGCCTCGGAGTCACCTGTGAGAGAGGCCGTTAGGTGCCGGGGCACAGACCTGCGTGCCGAGGCTACGGCGCGGCGATGGGATGAAAGGCCGCTGCTCGGTCCTTGGCGCATGGGCGACCGACCGTTCCAGCGGTGTTTGGTCGGTGGTACCTTCGATCGATTTCACGCCGGTCATCGTCTCTTGCTCAAGACCGCTCAACGCCAAGCTCAGTGTGTCGAAATTCATGTTGTTGACGACGCCATGGCGGATCAAAAAGCACCGAACATTCAATCCTTGGATGAGCGCATGCGTGTGCTCCAAGGGTTCATCGATGCACAATCAATGAATGCGAGCCTCCACGAGCTGAGCGACGTTCACGGGCCCGCACCCACGCACCCCACGGCCGATGCCATCGTGGCCACACCCGAAACCGAGGGGCAATGCCACCTCATCAACGAACGGCGGGTGGAGGCGGGGTTGCCGCCGCTCGAGGTGCTGCTGGTCGAGCACGCCTTGACCATGGCTGGAGATTGGTTGAGTTCCTCGCTGATCCGTCGAGGGTCGGTCGACACGGAAGGCCACCCGTGGTTCGAGGCGGCATGGTCCAACCGAACCCTCCGGATGACCGGCGCCTTGGACAGCGAACTGAAAACGCCCATGGGGGTGTTGTATGAAGGGCCGGAGGCCGCACCGGACGTGGCCCTTTCCCGTGCTCTTGAGGAGATGGATTTGAGCCAAGCCCCGTTGGTCGCCGTCGGCGATGTCACGGTGCAAACCTTCCTCCAGCTGGGGGTGACGCCCGACCTCGCACTCATCGACGGTCAAACCAAACGGACGCCGCTGGCGAGCGAGGACTGCGTTGACCCATCGTCGTTTGCGCACCGACAGCACGTGGTGAACCCTCCTGGTGTGCTGACGCCAGCCCTGAAGGAAGCGCTGTCGGCGGCCTTTTCCACCTCTGAATCCAGTTTGATCGTGGTCGAGGGTGAAGAGGATTTGGCACCCTTGTTCGCCCATTTGTTGGCACCGCTTGGTGCCGTCGTGGTCTACGGTCAGCCTGGCCGAGGTGCTGTGGTTCAGGTGACCTCCCTTCAAGTGAAGGAACGGTGCCGTTCGTTGTTGGTGCTCTTTGAGGTGGTGTGATGGTCCCGCCTGAGGTCACGATCACGGTGTGCGCACGCAATGCTGAATCGTGGGTCGACGGGTGCTTGGAGGCGTTGTGTCGCCAGACACACCCGAATTATGAGATTGTGGCCGTGAACGACGGTTCGACGGACCGAACCGGCGATGCCTTGGACGCCTGGGCCGATGCAGAAGGTGAGCGAGGCCCACCGGTGCGCGTGGTGCACCAACCGCCGCTTGGCCTTTCTGCTGGCAGGCAGCGTGGGCTGGATCTGGCCCAAGGCGATTGGGTGGCCATCACCGACATCGATGTACGCCCTGAACCGGACTGGATTGAGCATCTGTTGGCTGCCAGCGACGCTGACCATGGCGAAGGGCCCGTTGTGGCCGTGACGGGCCGCACCGTGTTCGAGCGGGCGCAGGACCTCGTAAGTTGGCACCGCTCGGTCGAAATTTCAGCAAAGTACCGGTCGAGGCCCCGGCGCACAACACTCGCCAACGGCCCTTGCTCGATGTTCCATCGACCCTCACTGATGGCGATCGGTGGCTTTGACCCGAGTTGGTACCATGCTGAGGACATGGAGGTCAGCCTCCGCTTGGTCCGAACCGGTGGTGCCATCGTCTACACGCCGGACGCCGTGGTGCGGCACGTGCCGGAAACCGGAATCCGTCGGTTCTTGTCCAAGCGAGCTCGTGATGCTCGGGCTCATGTGAGGATTGTCCGTCGTTATCCGGCCCACGAGCGGCGCCAGCAACGCTTTGATTTCCTTGGCAGTTCAACCGTCGTGCTTGGTGCCCTCCCATGGACATCGGTGTTGATGTTGCTGGGCGTGTTGGCATTCGCCCCTTCGATGTCCGGTCCTTGGTCCCTCCTTCCAAGCGCCAAGGTGGCCGTTGATGGTGTTCTGGTCCTGCTGTTGCTGGTCCAGTTGTCCATGATGTGGAGCGGTCCGTTGGGGGCCGTGAACCGTGAAGTGCTGCGGCAGGCGCCGCGCTCACGGTTCACGAACGCCGTGTTGCTCCACGTTTTGGTCCTTGCTTGGAGCTTGGCGTTGTGGTATGGCATCGTCTGCGGTGTGTTGGACGCGTTGTTGAAGCGCCACGGTCATGGATGAGCGCACCGAGTTCAGTCAATCTTGTCGTCGCCAGGGGGGACGCGGCTGAGGTGGTTCAAGGCGTAGCCGGAGGCGATGAGTGCCATGGCCACGGAGTACACCCCGACATCGGTCCAACCGGTGTGCTGGATGCCGAACCAGAAGTAGAAGATGAACCCGAGAAGGAGGCACCATGCACCGACAGTGCGGTGCCCACCGCCCACGGTCGTATCAGCCAAAGCCGTCCACGTGTCGTTGACAAACAAGCCGCGAACCCACGATGCCGTGTCGGTGCGCTTGTTGATTTGATTGAGCCCACCAACGATGAGCCCGAGGCAGACGGCGATGAAGACGGAGTCGCCGAGGATGGAGAACTGGAAACCATCGTTGGCCGTTCCGAAGGCAGCGTTGGTCGTTTCCAGGGTCAGCAAACCACCCCACGAGATGTGGTAGGTGGGGTGGGCCATCCCGAACATGTTCAGCACGGCCAGCAGCAAACCCCACACACCGATGAGAACAAACCAGTTGGCGTAGGCAGGCACCGGCTC
>Ga0255743_10003258_pt1 | contig 12932 bp, 11 predicted proteins | sample 101ome_19_FD_179950 | JGI IMG/M metagenome (GOLD analysis project Ga0255743, IMG submission 179950) | Coastal salt marsh microbial communities from the Groves Creek Marsh, Skidaway Island, Georgia - 101405AT metaG (version 2) | ecosystem: Environmental > Aquatic > Marine > Intertidal zone >... | reverse complement strand
CTTTAATGTTTCTCCTACAGTAGCTGCCTTGGACACATCCAAATTGCTGCTTAGTGTGGCATTATTGGCAACAGTTAAGGTGGAACCAAGAGTGGTTGCACTAGTAACGTGTAGTGTATCCTGAAGAGTTGTAGCACTTGCTACTGATAATGTGCTATCTAACACAGCTGTGCCTCCCACGTTTATAGTTGTATCAAAACTTACGTCACCTGCCACATACAACTTACTGTTTAATGAAGCATCACCCCCTAATGTTAAAAGGGAATCAAAACTAGCATCACCTGAACCATACAATTTTCCATTAAGCGACATATCACCATCGGGAATATAAACATGTCCATGACGAACAAGCAAGTAGTCACCACTCAAATCCAAAAAACCACGCATATATGACCTCTTAAACGTGTTTGCAGTTTCGCCATCGCTAGGTTGTTTCCAGCCTCCATACGGAAGGTTCGCGTCAGATGACCCGGAAGACATCTAAGTATATATAATGTATCGATTAATTAATTACTACACCGTAACTAATTCATCATTTTATTGGTCATTTACAGAAATTACAATGTTTAGAATTGCTTAAATATTTTGTTAGTATCCATCATTTCTAAATTACCTTTTACATCTAATGTCGTTTGCATTGTAGCTATACCTTGCACATGCATACTTGAATTAAGTGTGGTAGAGGATACAACATATAAAGTATCATTAAAAGATACTTCTCCAGCAACCAACAAATTAGAATTCAATGATGCATCTTGCATAACGACCAAGTTAGACTGTAAAGTGGTTGAATCATTTACATTCAAAGTATTATCGAATTGGACGGTTTGTCCAACATTTAGTTTATTATTAAAAGACACGTCATCCACTACAAATAGTTTTCTGTTTAACGATACATCTCCTGCAACCAATAGATTAGAATTCAATGAAGTATCTTGCATAACAATCAAATTTGATTGAAGACTTGTTGATTGATTTACATTCAATATATCATCAAAATGAACTGCTTGTCCAACATTTAGTTTATTATTAAAAGACACGTCATCCACTGTAAATAGTTTACTGTTTAAAGAAACATCCCCCGCAACTAATAAATTAGAATTCAATGAAGCATCTTTCATAACAATCAGATTGGATTGAAGACTTGTGGATTGATTTACATTCAATATATTATCAAAATGGACAGAATTTCGAACAAATAATTTGCTATTCAAAGACACATCATTCGCCACAAATAATTTATTATTTAATGTTGTATCATCTACTGTGAATAATTTGCTATTCAAAGATACATCCCCTGCAACCAATAAATTGGAATTCAATGAAGTATCATTCATAACATCCAAATTCGACTGAAGAGTTACTGATCTATTTACATTTAATGTGCTGTCTAACTGAACTGATTGCCCAACATTTAATTTTCTATTGAAAGACACATCATCTAGTGTAAATAATTTGCTATTCAATGACACATCTCCAGCAACTAATAAATTGGAATTTAATGAGGCATCTTTCATAACAATCAAATTTGATTGTAGACTAGTGGATTTATTTACATTCAATATGTTATCAAATTGGACTGCTTGACCAACATTCAGTTTATTATTGAAGGAGACATCATCCACAGTAAATAATTTACTATTCAAAGAGACATCCCCAGCAACCAATAAATTGGAATTTAATGAAGTATCATTCATAACGTCCAAATTCGACTGAAGAGTTACTGATTTATTTACATTTAATGTGCTATCTAACTGAACCGCTTGTCCAACATTTAATTTGCTATTGAAAGACACATCATCCACTGTAAATAATTTACTGTTCAAAGAGACATCCCCAGCAACCAATAAATTGGAATTTAATGAAGTATCTAGCATAACATCCAAATTCGACTGAAGTGTTGTTGAGTTATTTACATTCAATGTGCTGTCTAATTGTGTTGCTCTAACTACATTTAATCTACTAGAAAGAGTAGTATTTAATGCCACATTTAATGTAGAATTCAATGTAGTTGCTCCTTCTACTTGTAATTTTTCAGACACATATTCAGAACCTGTAATATTTACACTTCCAGATACATCCAATACAGGATAATCACGATTCAATAAATAAGGAAAATGATTATATACCAATGCAGTTACTCCCGAATCAGGGGTCGTATATTCTGTTAACACATTAGTTATAGCAAATGACTTTGCATTATCACTAATAGATAATATACTTTTTCTTGTTAAATGGTCATATAATATGGATTTTGTTCCCGATTTATCAATGAGTGTATCAGGCACATCATTCCATACACTCAAACTAACATCCGAATACAATAATCCAAATGTATTTGCTTTTTCATATAATACAATAGCTTTGTTATTCATAGGCATTTGAACAGAAAATAAATCATATCCAGTCTTTGCTATTTTTGTCCATGTAGTTTCATTTGTTGTAAATGCCAATATTCCATTTCCAATAATAATAGCATTGCTTGGATCAGAAACATATAAATCAGTATAACCTGATAATCCAGTAGTAATATTTCGAATAGTAGAACTTGTAGGAAGAGTAAAAGATAATGTTAAAGATACTATCCGATCGTTACATAACACATAAAGTATGTTGTCATATCCATGAATTTTCTTAATTTCAGTAGCCCCTGTAATTTCTGTAATATTGCTGGGTTCTGCTACATTACCAACATTCATAGTATAAACTTTGTTGTATGGTGCTACATCACCTTGTTCACTTGTCACCAATATATATTCAGTAGCATTAGTAGGTTTAACAACATATACACTTGACGTTTTTCCTGCTCCCACTCCTTTTTCATTTCCTGAACTACCTTCATGTTGTGTCCAGTTATTTCCACCATCTTCGGATTTTTGATATTGATATGAAGTAAGATTTGTGTTAGGAGCATTAACATCCGTGATTAGTAATATATTGGAATTATTATAGGAGTAACCAATATAGCTACCATTTGTCAATGTTATTATAATACTGCCTATTAATTTTTTCGTCCATGATTGACCACCGTCAGTGGTAACATAAATGTCTCTTAGATTACGTTTTAATGTAACTACACCAAATAATGAATTCTCGCGAGAAAAAGACATACTGTTTATTTCTCCATTTGCAATCCCACGAATATGAATTTCACCATGCCCTATTTTAGTTTTTCCATTTACATCTAAGGAATACTGATTTAATGTAGGGGTTAATGTATTAATACCCATGGTAGTGCGGTTATATCCAGAATTTGTTCCTTCTTGAATGAAATAATTAGGGACAAAAGACGTATCCGTTGTAGAACTTGTTTCATGGACAACACCCATATAACCTACTGATGAATTCCTATTGTTGGGATGAACACCACCACCCACAATTAAACCTTTTCTATTGCTATTTACCATAGACAAGAAATTGGAAGAAGATACATCTTTACCTACACTTACAATACTAGAACCTACTAGATAATTATTCGAAGAATCAGGCAAATATTGTGATAAGAAACTAGTATGACTATTATCATAAACAGTCATTGTTTCATTAAATAAATGTTGATTCTCTGTTCGGAGTGAAAATACTGATTGTTTATTCACTTTAAATAAATCCGCACTTACATCTACTATATCAATACCATTTCCATATATGGTTACTGTTTTGGATCCTTTTATACTTATATCATCTTGATCTAATTCTATTGTGGATTTACTCAAGTCATTTATATTTTCTTTATTTTGTAATGTTAATTTGCCATTATACTGAATACTTGCTAGCGGTGTATCAATATTGCTACTTATGTCCTTGGTATTATCAAAAAAGTTTATCGATGTAACATTACCATCTATTTTTGTATCTACTCCTGCTCCATGCTTATTTTCAATGATCCGATTACGAAATTTGTTAGCACCTGTATTAATAATTCTTAACATATCTGTTCCACCTATACTATCGAGGTTTCCACACAAATCCACAAAACTTTGAGGAGTTGTTGTTCCAAATCCAATTTTACCAATTGCTGTATTTCCCGAAATAAAATTTTTAGTATTAACAGAACCACTATTAAATGTAAGTTTATTACCTACTTGTAAATTATTTGTAGAGGATCTATCACTGGTAATTACACCTGCATCTGTTCTTGGTGCTACATCTCCTTTCTTTGCTATAATGTTGCCTACCACAATAATATCGCCACCGGCTAATGATAGATTTTTATTGGCTTCAATTTGTTCTAATTCTGTAGTTATACTAGCGACACCACGCGATACAACCCGGTCAGCTATAATCATACCTGCTTCTATTTTTGTCACGGGTTTTGTTTTATTTATTCCACCATAGTTTCTCCATGTTTGTGACATTTATTTATAATACAATGACACTTTTTTACTGCTTATTTTTACTTTTTCCGTTTATTAGTAGAACCTTTCCGTTTATTAGTAGAACCTTTCCGTTTATTAGTTGTTCTTTTCCGTTTTCTAGACGCTGACACCACACTGGAAACTTTTTTTGTATACTTATTAGGTATTTTCTTGTCCATTCCTTTTAATAAGTAAGGAACCCCATCACGAACTCCCTTTATAATGACATTACCATTGTCATTTATCATGTCTTCCTGTAGAAAATGAACTATATTTCCATTTACTATCTTCTTTTCCACGGTTTGTCTGTGTTCAAACACGTCCATTTTAATATATATTATCTAAATTATATTAAAATAGTCCATTACTGTTACTCACAGTTGTCATTTATAAATGATATGTATTACTTTACAATATTGTCATAAAACTCTAATACTTTGGGATTCGCACAAATTCGTTCTGGTTTAAGTCCTTGTAAATAGACCCCTTCCAAAGTCCTTACACGTGATAATGCTACATAACTTTGTCCGTATTCAAATATTTCTCCTCCCAAGTCCATTGCAACCATATCCATAGAAGACCCTTGACTTTTATGAATACTCATTGCCCAACACAATCGCAAAGGAATTTGTTTGACACCTAAGGTAGGGTTCTCACAAGACTGCCAACAATATGGTTTCATTTCTATTGTTTTTCCATTATTAAAACGCACTACTGGTAATTTGCCTAACTCTGGCGTATTACGAAACTCAATGACCTTTCCTTGGGAACCATTACAAATGCCATTTTCTAGGTCAATATTCATAGTACACATAACAGGGGCTCCTATTTTCAACTCTAATAGTGATTCCGCGGGAGCATCACGGATTAAACGGTTTGTTTCATTTTCAATGTCATATTTAGATGCTTTTTGATATTCAAACAATTCTCGGAATGGAATTTCTTTACCAGTTTCCACATAATTGGTTAAATTGGAAACGGGTTGTATGGTAAAACTTGTTTCTTCGGTTTCTAGTTGATTATACTTTGTCTGATTAACACGGGAAACTATATGGTTTTTGGGATATAATCGCGTCATTGCATCTATTGGCAATTCTTGTTGTTGCCTCTGTGACAATATTTCAATACTCTCTTCTGACAAGTTTCCTACGCGAACTTCGTTTAAAATTTTTTGATACACAGGATCTTTTTGTCTATGCATTGTGGTAAACAATATATGATTCCGTGTTGTAAAGGTTTCTTTCCATATAGGCGATTCAAAACAAAATTGGGATTCCGGTAGATTATTATTTGTACAAACCGGTGGAAGTTGATAAAAGTCCCCTAAAAAAATTACTTGAATTCCTCCCCATAAATCACTATTTTTTTTAATACCACGCATAATTTCTTCAATGATTTCTATCATATAGCACGACATCATACTGACTTCGTCTATGATGATTCCTGTTATTTTCTTCAATCGTTTTACCACGCGGCGATTATTTATTGCTTTCTTTATGATTTCTTCTTTTTTCCCTTTCATTTGTCCCAATCCAAACGTGCTATGAACAGTTTTTGCATTTCCTAATAAAATTGCAGCACAACCTGTTAACGCACAAACAGGCATATATACATTATTTTTTTGTAAAATACGAAGCATAGTTTTAATCCAATAGGATTTCCCTGTTCCTCCAGGACCCGATATAAACAAATTTTCACGTTTACAAAATGTTCTGGCTGCTATTTTTTGTTCTTCACATAATCGGTCAAGCATTGGTTCCTCTACTTGAAATGAAGGAAGAAGTCGTATTTGTTTTGTTTCAGTTAATGGTGTTTTCCTTATAAGGAATTTTTCCATGAATCAATCCAATATCACTTGATTTATAGAGCTACTTTATACTGTTGTGTTATCTTTATACCTATTCATGCTGTATTTCTAGCAACAAGGATATATCTACACCGTCAGTATTTACCAAATTACCATTACTATACAGTAATTTTACATTCATCTTTTGTAGGTCAATCTTACTAGTATAATCACGCAAACTACTAGCTAATAATCCATTACTTTTTGTTGCCACTAATATTTTCCCTACAGAATAAGTAGATGTATCTACTGCAACACGAGCTATTATATGCTTATTAACTACTGATTTATACAAAGGTGTCAAAAAATTGTTTTGATTTCCTGATTGAAATTCGTCAATAGCCAAGTATAAATAAGAAGGAGTATTTACATTTACACAGGTAGTTCCATATACGACAGGTTGACCTGCAGGTCCATATCCAGTAGTATTTTTCCGTAAAACATAACCTGATTCTGCCAAATCATAGGTCAAATCAATGGTTTGTTCTCTGTATCCTAATGTCCATCCCAATGAAGAAGTAAACTGGTCTCGTTTTGTATATCCTTTATCATCTACGGTAAAATCAATAGTCATTATAGATGCATTTGAATAAAAGTTGACAATATTCACACTTCCGCTCAGAGTATTACCAATTACCAAATCTGTAGTATCTGGTTTTTTCAAATTAGATTGGGCGGTTACACGATCAAGACTGGAACTTTGTAATAACGTATTGAGTTGACTAACTAGTTCATTTACTGTGTAGTATCCATCAGGAACGATTATTAAATCCACATATTTTTGGTATCGACTGTCTGTGGTTTGACTTAATGGAATCCATGATATATCTGTGCTTGTTGCATTTTCAGAAGAAACGTCTTCTTTTGTAGCCAAAATGACTGTTTTGTTTGTGGTCGTATCTAATGCTACACTATGGTTTGTTAGTTGGAAACAATTGTTTCCTAAACCACTCGATATGTTATATACCACTCCAGGTATTTCTACACTTTCTACTTTCATAGATCTTACATCCGAGACCCGTTCAGGTAAAGTCATATTGTAATCAATAGTTTCTTGATAATTATAATCATCACGGTATTTTGTATCTAAACTTATCAACTTAGTTTTGGAAGATTTCTGAACATTTGTCATCACCATGTGGCTTCCATATTGCTTTGTTTTAGGTTCCATAAATAATTCATTTGATGAAAATCTGCTCATCTATATTATACTATATAAAAACATATAATATAGATTATTTATCCAAATACCACTGGTTACTATTTATAGAGTAGCTTGGGGAACTGCCTTTTTGCCTAATTTACCATCATATAGAGAATCAGCAGGAGCATACTTGTTAGTCATACCCTCCTCCATACCCTCTTCTTCCTCCTCATTCTCCATACCCTCTTCCTCCTCCTCCTCATTCTCCATACCCTCTTCCTCCTCATTCTCCATACCCTCTTCCTTCTCCTCATTCTCCATACCCTCGTATAGACCAACCATACGTAATACGAAAACAATGATGAAAAGAGAAATTAGAGAAATGACAATGTTTACAACTTGACGTCCGGTGAGAACTTTTGTTAGTTTTGTAAATAGTTTACCAAACATTTATATACAACTGGGAGAATTTATTTTCCTCCACAACTTTCACATTTTTTACTGTTTTTTATTCGATCAAACATACTCATTCGGAGAACTCGGATATTATATTCAAACGAAGAATTTGTTGTTTGGTTATTTTTTGTTTCCAAAGGTAGTGGTGTTGTTAGCATTTGATTTTTATTATTTGCACTAAATAACATTTTCATAGAAAATTGAATCTATTATACAATCCGTATATATTGTATAAATAACTCATGGATTTCCATACATGTTTCTATTGTCAAAAAACATCTGGTAGTTTTTCAGAACATGAAACTCACGAAGGAATTTGCGGATATCATCATATAAAAAAAAATGATGACCTCCTAAATGATGATACTATTCCAACTTCTGTAATGCAGAATGTAATGCGTTATATGTATACACAACTAAATAAACCTTCTAAAACAAACTTCAAAACAGTGAAAGACTTGTTACATAAAGAAAATATTAGTAAACCAAACTACAACCTACATAAATACATTATTACACATTTTCAAGATTATATGAAGGGAACCTTACAACAGATCCAAGCCAATGATTTTGTAAGTGGAGTCGAATATTTATTAACTAAATTGTTTTCCATTGAAAAACAAGATTTGCCTCTGGTTATGGAATCTTATGGAAAAGTAAAACGGTATTTCCACTTTGTGTTGGACGAAGAAAAAATCAATGTATGGCAACCAATTACTAAACCTAAACTAAAAACGTTGTTTTGTGATATTGAAAAAAAAATACAATGTCATTATGCTAATCAAAACAAGGACCAATCTACTACATTAGACTCTACATTATTCGACAAAATATTTCTTATTGACAAGCAACTGTCCTCTAAACGGTTTGAAAAATATATGGATATCATCGACCGTCGTTGTCTTGTTAGTAGTGAAGATTATCAATCTACTTAGAAAATAATAAATAAAATTGATATATAGATATTTTTATACTAGTGGGTATTAGTATGTCCTCTCATTTTGTGCCTCCTACCTTTTTGGCGTTGAAAAATCCTCATCTACGCGATGCTCGTATTAGTTTCGAAGAAGGACCTCATATTTATACTATTGATGATGTTCGTGGTTCTTATACATCAGTAACTACTTGGAATCACAGTCATTTTCAAGGATTCAATGCAGAAAAAATTGCTGCAGGCATTCTAAAAAAGGACGAATGGAAAAATGATCCAACATATAAATATTATCAAATGCCAGCAGAAGAAATAATAAAATCTTGGAAAGACAACGGAAGTTCTGCATCTGGAAAAGGGACAACACTACATGCAAACATCGAAAACTTTTATAACAACGAACCCGTAAAAGATGATTCTGTAGAATACCAATACTTTGAAGCATTTCAAAAGGACCATAATCATCTCATTCCTTACCGCACCGAATGGATGGTATTTCACGAAGAACTCAAGTTGTGTGGTTCTATTGACATGATCTTTCAAGATCCAAATAGTGATGGTCTTTATATCTATGATTGGAAACGCGTGAAAGATATGGAATATGACACAAAATATAATAAATACGCAATCACCGAATGTATTCAGCATTTACCTGACACGAACTTTCATCATTATTCATTACAACTTAACTTGTATAAAATGATTTTAGAAGCAAAATATGGTAAAAAAGTATTGGGTCTTGCATTGGTTGCTTTACACCCTGACAATGCATATAAAACATACGAAAAACACGATGTTCCTATTCTAACCAAAGAAGTTGCCGATCTAATTGAATTACGCAAATCTCAGGTAGAAACAAATATGTAATCAAATCTACATAAACATTAGAACCAATTATAATTATACTGTTGATGATTTTTTTTTCAAGTCTATCTAAGGTGAACGATTTACAAACATATACACCTATTGTTATATTCTTAACTAGTACATTGACTTCTATCTATATGAAACAGTGTATTCAATTGATAAAAAATACATTTTATCCACCATTACCACCGAAAGACCCTATTGTAGATTATTTACAAAAACAACAATCTAGATTCACTTCTTTCCAACATAACCCAAATAAAAATAAACAACTTCTTTCTGCATTCTATAATAAAAAAGAATTAATAGCCATTATGAATGACCCTCAAAATGAAGTAGAAAAGTCTTGGAAAACAAAAATCTTAATGGAATCTACTCCTCGTGGAAATATTATAATGAGTTATGATCCATTCAAATTTGGGTTTTCGTATTATTGCGATCAAAAGGTCATTCCTTATGATATTCTTAATGCAATGGCAATGAAATATACGAAACTATTTGAATGTTACGATTTTTTTAGTGATACAAAATATACACTCGACAACAAGAGTATATTATGGGATATTCATATTAAAGAGGAAAAGAAAAAAGAATCCAAAACAAATAATGATAAAAAAAATAGGTCATCTACAATGAAAGATGCTCCATTTATCAAAAGAAAACCTAAACCAGTGAAAGCCAAACCTAATCAAGAAAAGGAAAAAGAAGAAAACAAAAAAAAAGACCAAGAAGAAAAGGAAAAAGAAGATGTAAATCGTATTTATAATAAGTTTATTTACCTTGGTAAAGTTTCAAATTTTTCTTTTTTGAATAAACCACCTGTTATATCAAAGGCTTTCTTCTCTTCTCCTTATACAGAAATGTTGAATAAACAACAAGATTCCCAAAAGGAACGATTAAGTTATAAGTTGTTCAAGCAATCTCTCAACCAATCAACCTGACTGTGATTCTTCTTTTTTTTTCTTCCATTCCAAAAATCCATTTGATTTTTCTATTTGAAAAGACATCCCCAAATGATCCTTTGCAAGTTCGTATGCTTGTCGTTCTTTTTCAGTGAAAGTGTCTAAATAATCATTAGTTAACTTGCGTAATTGTTCGTCTAACATGCTATATGTATATGAAATTATATACATATAGATATCAATTTTTATGTTATTTCATTATGAAGATTACGACGCCCCAAAAGGAGTGTTTTGAGTATTCTTTGCAAAGGTTTTGTCATTATTTACACAACTGTCTTTTAATTTGGACAAGTATTCACCAGCAGTTATCGAAGTGAATGTGCTAGAAGGTTGAGTAACTACGCAACTTGGCGTTTTGGAGTTTGCACAAGTGCTTGTGTAGGTTCCTATATTACATTCACTCTTTCTCAAACTTTGCTGAGTTTTCTGTGATACTTTTTGAATTTGTTGTGATTGAGACCCTGTGTTGTTATTCACATCTGGTTTTACAGTTGTGTATGGTTGAGGCCTCCTTATCCATCTGTATCTGGTCATCATCATTCCTGTTGTTCCCATTGAACTAGATTTGACAACAGAACTATCATTCAAACAGTTAATAGTAGAGTTTTTTCTTATGGTTTTAATAAATTCCCCATTGGTTCCTCCATGTCCTCTTGGAACGGTTCCATTATGAGGGGTCTTGATAATAGTCCTAGATAAACTGGTTTGACCTACATATCCTTGACTTCGTCGTGTTCCATTTAATGAAAATCCAGTAGTAGTGCCAACACTCATATTATTATATTTTGTTTGTGTTTTTCGTTTTAACGTTGCTAGTGACATTTATACTATATAGAGATTTTTCCGACTAAATAATGAAATAATAAAGACCTTAGTTAAAGAAGAATAAAAGGCGTTTACCATTGCACTATATTATTACCTACTCTCACATAAGATTCCACTTGTAAGCCCGCATTCATAGATACATCATTTCCTACATCTAGACGGGAATTCATTGACGTATCACTAGACACAAACAATTTACTATTTAATGAAACATCATCATGAACTCGTAAAACACTACCAAAGCTTGCATCATTGGAAACAAATATGGTTCCACTTATATCCAAGTTCGCAGTTGCCAAAGAACTTAATTTATTTATTCCTACTTTTTCATTTACAATTGTTACAGATTCGACAGGATCTCCAACATTATTATTATTTCCGTCTTTAGATTGAATACTAATTAATCCTGTTTGGGTGTTCATTGACAATGTTGCATTAGATGTTGATGACCCATGGAAATTGATAGAATTACTCGAAATGTATAAAGAATGGAATGGTTTGCTTAGAGACCCAATATTTCCATTACCACTTGTTTGAGGAAGAATATCACCATCAACTGTTGTCGTTCCTTGTATGAATGTATTACCATCAACATTGAGATTTCCACCAAAAGATGCATCATTAGAAGCCTTTACATCACCATTAATTGATAAATCATTTGTGATGATGACCTCATAATTATTCACTGTTGTATTAATAGTCTCTGTTTGTTTTGCTTGGAACACGGCAAGATTACCTTTCACCACAAGATCACCACTAATATCAACGTTGTCATTCAATGAAACATCACCACTTACTGTTAATTTTTTATCAAACGTGGCATTTTCTGTAACACTTAAAGTGGAACCAAGAGTGGTGGCATTAGACACCTTCAATGTTTGTCCGATAGTTACTGCCTTGGTAACATCCAAGTTGCTGCTTAGAGTGGCATTATCAGAAACTGTCAAGGTGGAACCAAGAGTGGTTGCCTTAGACACCTTTAATGTTTCTCCTACAGTAGCTGCCTTGGACACATCCAAATTGCTGCTTAGTGTGGCATTGTTGGCTACAGTTAAGGTGGAACCAAGAGTGGTGGCATTAGACACCTTCAATGTTTGTCCGATAGTTACTGCCTTGGACACATCCAAATTGCTGCTTAGAGTGGCATTATCAGAAACTGTCAAGGTGGAACCAAGAGTGGTTGCCTTAGACACCTTTAATGTTTCTCCTACAGTAGCTGCCTTGGACACATCCAAATTGCTGCTTAGAGTGGCATTATCAGAAACTGTCAAGGTGGAACCAAGAGTGGTTGCCTTAGACACCTTTAATGTTTCGCCTACAGTAGCTGCCTTGGACACATCCAAATTGCTGCTTAATGTGGCATTATTGGCAACAGTTAAGGTGGAACCAAGAGTGGTTGCCTTAGACACCTTTAATGTTTCGCCTACAGTAGCTGCCTTGGTCACATCCAAATTGCTGCTTAGTGTGGCATTATTGGTAACAGTTAAGGTGGAACCAAGAGTGGTTGCCTTAGACACCTTTAATGTTTCGCCTACAGTAGCTGCCA
>Ga0255743_10003251_pt1 | contig 12950 bp, 8 predicted proteins | sample 101ome_19_FD_179950 | JGI IMG/M metagenome (GOLD analysis project Ga0255743, IMG submission 179950) | Coastal salt marsh microbial communities from the Groves Creek Marsh, Skidaway Island, Georgia - 101405AT metaG (version 2) | ecosystem: Environmental > Aquatic > Marine > Intertidal zone > Salt... | reverse complement strand
ATATTTTGTAGATTATTAGCCCACGTTTTTTCACTACGTGGACGTATAATTCCATCGTTGCTTTGTTTTCCATTCCAATCTGATAATTCGTCGCCTGCTGTAAAACTACAACCACCAACAATAAGTTTTTTTATATTATCCAATCAAGAATCCGTAACCTGTTCCACCTGCTACAGCCATTGCTAGATCCATTTCTAGTTTTTCCATTTCTTGCTGTGCCTCGGCTTTTAGCGTATCACCGTTAAGTGTTGTTCCGCCCCCAGGTCCGGCAATAGTAGCAAATTTACTACGTGCCTCACCTAACATGTATTTACAACTTGCTAGTGTGTAATCTTTAATCCATTGACTTGCTTTATAGTCTGACAACAATTGCATGTCAGGACGATAGTTATAGCAATACAACAGTGCTTCTTCTTCTGCCCTCGGACGTTGTAAAATAGTTAGTTTGCTAGTTGTTGGATTCCATTTAAATTCAATAAAACTACCAAACATACGTCCTACTAATTCTTGTTGTTGTGCGAAGAAATCATAAGTTGCAAGACCGCCAATACCACTACCTGCTAACAAATATGTGTTTGTGTATGCTAGGTTAAATGGTTCAAATAGACTACCGCCATCGGCACTACCACCTAATCTACTACCTACGCTGCGTCTATAAATTTTACGTACCTCAATAATTTCTTGTGGTAATTCATAAACGTTTTGGTCTTGATTAAATTTAATAGTTACATAACTTTCTTCAACACTGTTTTCGCTACGTTGTCTGTACTTGGTTAAAGCCTTTGTAAGTGCAGTCTCGTAGTGTATTGGATCAAGTTCAACGTCAACCATTCCTCCACCAAGGAATGCATTCACATAATCAAAGATTTGTTGTTTTTGTGTTGTTAGGTTACTGTCTGCCATCTTGTTCTCCAATAGTATTTATCAGGTAAATACTGTATGCCACGTTTAAGTTTATATAGACCGGAAAGGTCACACGACTATGATTTCTTAGATAAAATTGTCTATGAACAATTCACTGTTGGTGGAACAGATTTGTTAATACACAAATACTTAGGTCCTAAAACAGTGTCAGAGGATGATGCAACTCCTGAACAACCTGCATATAATGTTGTAGACGAAACAAACATACAAGATTTGCTGTTTTTGGAAAACCGTGATAGAAAATACGATCCAGACATTTACAGTGTACGTGGACATTACAATGTACAAGATCAAGACTTTGATTTAAGTCAGTTTGGTTTGTTCTTACAAAACGATACAATTTTTATGACAATCCACATAAACAGCAGTGTAAAAACAATAGGTAGAAAAATCATGCCAGGTGATGTTTTTGAATTGCCTCACTTGGTAGATGAATATGCTGCTAATGATTTAGAAGTAGCTTTAAAACGATATTATGTAGTAGATGAAGTAACTAGAGCAGCAGAGGGCTTTAGTCAAACTTGGTATCCGCATTTGTATCGTGTTAGATGTAAACAAATACTAGATTCACAAGAATACAAAGACATTTTAGATTTACCAACCGGTGACGAAGCGGGTACTACACTTAGAGATGCACTTAGCACATACAGTAAAGAATTAGAAATCAATGATGCAATTATAGCACAAGCAGAAGAGTATGCAAATCAAAGTGGTTACAGCACTATACAATTTTATACACTAAGTTTAAAAGAAAACGGCGAAGTAAATATTGTATCAAGTGATTATCAAGACTTGTTAGTTGACGGAACAATTACTTCGGATACAGTTTTTGTTACACCGGATGGTAACGGTTATCAAGGTTACTTGGTAGGAGATGGTATTCCGCCCAACGGGGCTCCATTCGGTGCAGGCACAGGTTTTCCAGCTGGATCTAATTTAGGAGCATACTTTTTAAGAACTGATTTATCGCCAAATAGATTGTTTAGATATGACGGAAACAGTTGGCGCAAAGTAGAAGATGCTGTACGTACTTCAATGACACCGGATGATAACAAAGATACTCTAAAAGGCACATTCATTAACAACACAACTGTAAATAACATTGGTGGTGAAGACGTTGTTGAAAGACAAGCACTGAGCAAAGCACTAAGAGCAAAGGCGACTAACTGATGCAGTTTTTTTATGACGGACAAATACGCAGATACTTGACACAAATAGTTAGAGTGTTTAGTAATTTTAGTTATCAAGATGGCGATGGCGATATTAGACGTGTGCCTTGCATGTACGGGGATATGACAAGACAAGTTGGTAGTATCATCAAAGAAAATTCTGAAAACAAACTACCAAGTGCGCCACGTATCAGTGTGTATGTAACCAGTCTGCAAATGGACAGAGCAAGATTAAGTGACAGCAGTTATATCAGTAAAATTAATTTACGTGAAAAAGAATTTGACGAAAATACCAGCAGCTATCTTGCACAACAGGCAAAAGGTTATACAGTAGAAAGACTGCATCCTACTCCATATACACTAGCAGTTAACATTGATGTGTGGAGTACAAGCACTGAACAAAAGTTACAAATACTTGAACAAATTTTTATGTTGTTCAATCCAGACATGGAATTCCAAACCAACGACAACTATGTTGATTGGACAAGTTTAACATATCTTTATTTAGAAGATATTAATTTTAGCAGTAGAACAATACCGATGGGCACAAATGACGAAATTGATGTTGCTACTATTGGCTTTACTGCTCCAATTTATATTTCACCTCCAACAAAAGTTAAAAAACTTGGTATTATTACAGATATTATCACAAGTATTTTCAATCAAGATGCTGGAACTTTAACATTAGACGGATTCAATCCTCCGACAGATGGCGATTTAGGAGCAAGTAGTGGGACTACTGTATTGCCGGATGGTACTATAGTTAATAACAACAGTATAACAGGCATAGGTCCTAACGGTCGTTTAGATAATTTGAATCCAGTTGTAACTAGTTACAGAAATTTTGATTTAATTGTGCAAGAAGAAACTGGACAATTAGCACTAAACGGAAAACTGAGAATTGGCGAAATTACTTGGTTAAATATTTTAGAAGCAGAATTACCTGCAAAGTATCAACCAGGCATAAGTCAGCTTAGAATACGCAGAACAGAATTACCCAGCGAAATAGTAGGGACATTTGTTGTTAGAAATGGCGATCCTACTTTTATAGATATTGATTGGGATACAGACACATTACCAACCAACACACTTATCGAAGGTCCAACAAAAACTGACGGCACAATAAATTATATTGTTAATCCTATAGAATTTAATCCAAGTAGTGTTAAATCAGTAGGTACAAGAATATTGTTGCTAGGTCCATTGGGCTTCCGTGTAGATAGAACATTTACTGCAACATACAGTAGTAATAAAATAAACACAGATATCGACTACACAATTGCAAAAAGTTCATTAGGAGACAGAATTGGAGACGAAACTGTAACAAGTTTTGATGTATATGTCAATGGATTACGTGTTGCCGCTACTGGAGCAAACGTTGATGACAAATTTGTTATAACACTAGGAACACCTTATGATGCAGGCGACGAAGTAAAGTATGTCTTAAATCTCAACGAAGATGGTGCAGAAGCATGGAAGAATGCAGACAACAGTGACTTTGTTGCAGATGCAAATGATATTGTAGAATGGGATGGATCAAAGTGGAACATAATTTGGGACGGTAGTGTAGAAAATGATACAACTTATGTTACTAATGTTACAAACGGTCAGCAATACTATTGGAATAATTATTATTGGCAACTAGCAGTTGACGGTTATTATCCACGAGGAACTTGGACAATAACACTTTAAGATAATTATTTTTATGAACAAAATAATTTGCAGTGGCGCACTTTTTTATGCACTCAAAACCAAACGTTTTTTGTTTTTACACAGAACACAAAGCAAAGCAAAAAATCTTTGGGGGCTAGTAGGCGGTACCAATGAAGATAAAGAATCTCCTTGGCAAGGCTTACAACGTGAAATAAAAGAAGAACTTGGATTCTTGCCAGAAATAAACAAAACAATTCCATTAGAAACTTTTGTTAGTACAGATGAACATTTTAATTTTCACACATACTTTTGTGTAGTTAGTGAAGAATTTATTCCAAATCTAAATGAAGAGCATGATGGATATGCATGGGTAAATTTTAATTCATGGCCAAAGCCACTACACAACGGATTACAAAACACATTGCGAAACAAAGCCAATCAAGAGAAGTTAAAAACTATAACTAAACTTATTGATATAATTTCTTAAATTCTTCTTTCAACCATTCAAAGTCATTGATTTTTGATAGTTCTTCAATGTTATCTTTGTTAAGTTCTCCAAACTCTTTACCGGCTTTAGCACCAGCAATTGCTGCTTTACCAAATGGTTTGTCTGCTCCTCGTGTACACCATGCATCTAATCTAAATTCTGTTTCTTCATCTTTTTGTCTAGCAATAGTGCGACTTGCTAATTTAGCACATTCTCTGAATCCGCTACGCCAAGCACTAAATGAGTCAGTGTTAAATGCACTGGTGTTACTCATTTCTTCGATACCTTTAAATTTATCACTGATACTTGTTGTCATATCAGTAGTTGATTCATCTAAGTTTCTTGTTAATTGTGTAGGTAATAATTTTACACCTCCATATCCGTACACAAGACCATTTACAGGATTCAAACTTCTCCATACATGTACAGTTTCTTTGCCGTCGATATCGTATGCAGGAACATAGTAATCAAAATCAAATCCATCAATAATTTCTGCATCGCCATCTACTACCCAAAACATATCTGTTTCTACTAATTCAGCAGCACGTTTATGTGCTGCATGAATGCCTTTAATATCCATTACACGTTTAGTTCTTGGAAATTTTTCTGATAAAATATCGAAATTATCATCTGCATTCGGTTCACCATTGCTAATAAAAACAATATCGTAAGGCTTTGGATTACTGCCTACCTCTGGATATTCTTTTTTAGTTACAAAAAATCTATAGTCAATTTCACGTTGACTGATATTTAATTTTGTACTTGTAAGGGCAATACCGTCAAAAAAATCACCGTTTTTCCAAACATGGTTAATCTTACGTTCATATTGATTGTGATGTGTAATATTAAAGTTCCAATCAAAATCTGCTACTGGTAAGAAACTGTCATTTACCATCCAAAACATATCATAGTTGCAATCTTTTTTAGCATTTAGATAATCTGTATAATCATTTACTGTGTATATCGGGTATGGTTTTGGATTACTTGCTACAATATCCCATTCTTTCTTTTTAATTAAAAATCTATGTTCGATTTCTTTTTCACTTACCAAAACATTTTTACTGAATAACACAACTCCGTCGTAGTTTTCTCCATTTAAAAAAACATGATTTATATTTCTGTCATACGAATTATGATGATCAAAATATAAATTAAAATCAAAATCTTCTGCAATTTCTACATCATCAGGAACACCCCAAAACATTTCAGAGTGACAATTGTATAGTGCTTCTGTATAATCTTCATAATTATTAATTGTAAAACGTTGATAAGGTTTTGGTGTACTTGCTACAACCTTGTGTTCCTTTTTGTTTACATAAAATCTGTGTTCAAATTCTTTTTCACTGATTTCTGCTTTTGCACACATTAATGCAATACCGTCATATGAATCGCCGTTTAAAAACACATGGTTAGTTTTCATATCAAATGTATCTTGTTTATGGAAATATTCATCCCATTCAAAATCTTCTGCAATGTCTACATCTTTTGGTATTAACCAAAACATATCAGTGCCACAATGTTCTAGTGCATTTTTGTATTGTTCATATCTATAAATTTCAAAGCGTTCAAAGTTTTTAGGAACACTAGCAACTTCTTCGTGTTCAATTTTTTCTTTTATATCTCTAAACAATATTTCTTCTTCGGTTACTCTTTTGCTTTTGCTAAACAAGAAAACGCCATTGTAATTATTTCCGTTTAGCCATGCATGATTAGATTTTTTGTCACTGCTATGATGACTAATGTAATAATCAAACTTAAAATCGTCATTGATTATAATTTGATTACTATAACCCCAGAACATGTCTGTAGTTGATTTATCCATAGCATTTAAATAATCATAATAATTGTTGATTTCAAAAATATCATATGGTCTAGGATTACTAGCCATAATTCTAATTTCTTTTTTGTTTACAAAAAATCTATGTTTGATTTCTTTATCTGTTGCTGCATAATCTTTTGGCAACAAAACAATACCATCTAGTTGATCAATATCACCGTTACCAAAAACGTGAGGCATGTCATAACTCCATTCATCTGGAGTATAACTAAATTTAAATGTGTCTCTAATCACAGTATCGTCATGTACAATCCAAAACATATCAGTAAAACTGCGTTCTTTTGCTTGTTGTATACTTTCCACAACTTGTACATCAAACCCTCTTTCGATCAATTTATCTAATACAGTTTTATCTGATCCTACATAAAAAATTTCAAATTTGCCTGTGCCCTTTGTAGGATCATAGTGTCCACAAATATGTGCGTGTTTTTTTACTTCATAATCGCCAGATGCAGTAGGAACAAGCCTAACCATTTCCCAACTTTTTACTTCACGACTTTTTTCAAACACATAAGGAAATGCATGAATTGCTAATGCTTCATCTGGCGAAGGTTTATAAAACCACGGAAAGCTATCATACACTTTTAATTCTGGATCAACTAACCAAACATATTCAGAACTGCCTTGCCACTCTGCTATTTCAGTTTCATCATATACAACAGGATATTGTTCAAAAATATGATTTTTTAAATAATCTTGTCCGTTGTGAACTGGATTTCCGAAACGTTCAAATCTGTCTATTGCTCTCATAATTGATTAGCCTTTATTCCTATGTGTGCAAGTTTTATATCAGCATCTACGTAAGTATCATATCCATGATGCATTGCTTGATTACAAAAGTATATATCCTCGCCACTGTGTGTATCCAAAGTTTTATTGTATTCGTGTGCAAACCAAGGCTTGGGTAAATCTTCAAACACTTGTCTTGTTACAAGCATACAGCCCATGCCTACTGCCCACACTTTGTGTAAACCGTTTGTTGCTGTAAGTCTTGCATTCATGTTGTTAGGATCTGTAAATGCCACACTTTGGTATGGTGCATATCTTGTGCTGTATGTTGCAGCAACTATATCTTTTTTGTGTGACATAAGATCTAATACAACGTTTGCAGGAAAAAATATATCACTGTCTAACCAAAGCAAGTGTGTTGCTCCACTGTCTAATGCTTCACGTGCAAGTTGTGTGCGTGACTCACACACAACACTGCTACTAACAATGTGCAGATTGTATTCTATCGAAAGTTTGGTTAAACGACTGGTTAGATTTGCTAAACTTTGAGCAAATATTGTGTGTACTTTGTCGCCTGCTGGTACGCAAATACTTAATTGCATTAGAGCATTGTGTTTGGAATTGTTTCCTGATTAAGATCTTTTTCAGCACTGATAGTAAGCTGATTCCAATCACGTGCTGATCCGGTTGCTACTTTTACACATTCTTGGAAGTCATCTGCTGACAAACTTGCCATTTTGATCATGTTTTCTGGTTGTACTTTTCCAAGTGTTAACAAGTCAGCACCTGCTGCTTTGCCAAATGTCATGATCCAATGCAGTCTGTCGTCATCATCTGGAATATCCATTTCATTGATTGCATTTGTAGCTGCAATTTCCAATTGTGCATCACCGATTTCTAATGTTGCAAGTTTTGCAAGTTTACGTGCCTTGGTATATTCTTGTGCTAGATCTACGTTTAAAATTTCGTATAGTGTTTTCATTGTTTGTTCCTTAAGGTAAGATTGGAAAATAGTATCCGCCAAATGTTGAACTCATTGATATTGTATTACCGGCACTAATACCAATATATGTTCCAAGTACGCTGATTGTGTAGCTACTGGCAAATCCACCACCCACAAAATAATTGCGAATGTCACTCATTGATATTGTGCTGCCTGTTGCTGGTAATGCCATTACGAATCCTATTTTCTATACAATAACACACTATTTACTCTGTGTCAATAAAGGATAGCCAATAAATTGGCTACCCAGTTATTTATCTAGTAGTTTTTGTACCATCGCTTTCAGTTCATCGATTTGCTTTTGTTGTTCTTTGATTGCTTCAATAAGAACAGGAACCATTTTATCATACTTGACTGTTTTATAATCATGCTCACCTTGTATTGGTGCTTTTTCAATTAGTTCTGGCAATACTGCTTCAACTTCTTGAGCACTGACACCAATTTGTACTCGATCGTTATTATATCCAAGTTCTTTGGCTTTAGCATTTTCTGTGAACAAATATCCATTTAGACTCATAATTTTGTCTAATGCATTTGGAACTTTACCTTGGAAATCTTTCAAACGTTCATCTGAGTAGTAAGCAGTTATTTCGCCTGATGCTTTGAAGACGCCATCTACGTACAATACTGTGGTAGCTTCTGTACCTTCAAAGATAAACGCTTCATTACCACCAAGTGATTGTGTATCAATGTGCGTATATCTAAATGTACCTACTTGTGTTGCACTGCTTTGGTCAGAGAATGTAATACCTACGTATCCACCGTTTGTTGTGTTGCGCAAGTTCATTCTGTTTTGACCGCTGCCGCTAAATGTAATTACACCACTTACACTGTCGTCTACATCACTTCTTACAAACTGTGAACTATCAAGACCATCTAGTGTGTTAGCGTCATCAGCACTAATACCAGTTAAACCTGAACCGTCACCTGTGAATAGGTTTGCAGTTACGTTACCTGTGATATTAATACTACCTGCACCGCTAAGTTCTCCACTAAAGGAGTCGTTAGCATTACTGCGTAGGAATGCGCCGCTGCTCAATCCATCTAGTAGGTCAGCATCTAGTCCACTACCTGCACCATCGTTACCACTGTGCCACATTGTATAAGCAGTTCCGTCATAGTTGTATTCAACACCATTTTGACCTGATCTAATATCAATGAAGTCATCACTGGTATCGTTGTACAGACGTAGTCTGTTACCGCTGTCAACAAACTGAATATATGCTGCTCTTGTACCTGCTTGGTAGAAACTCATGTAAGGATTGCCTGTTGCACTTGTGTCTGTAAGGCGTAACATTTCGTCGCCAGCAAACTCAATTGTAAGCAATGCACTCATTGTGTCTGCTGTGTCGCTGCGTAAGAAACTTGCACTGTCAATACCGTCTAGTGTTTCTGCATCAACGTTTGTTAATCCACTACCGTTACCACTAAAGGTGCTTGTACCAATGTTGATGTTACCAAAGTTACTGCTAATGCTACCTGCGTCTAGCGCACCTGTACCAGTTAAGTTACTGTATGTGCCAGTGATACGTGCATTTGGAACAGTACCTTGATCCAAGTTTGTAGCATTAAGATTGTCAATACCGCTACCGTCTGCCGTGTTAAGTGAACCTGCATACAAGTCACCTACAACACCCATGCCGCCGCCTACACGTACAGCACCAGTTGTAGTGTTAGTTGCTGCACTTGTATCGCTGAATGTTTTTACACCGGCCATTGTTTGGTCACCGCCTAATCGTGCTCCTGCAACTGTGCCCGAATCTAACTCACTTGCATTTAGTGTTGTTAGTCCACTACCGTTACCAGTAAATGTGCTTGTGCCAATATCAATGTTACCAAAGCTGCTTGCAATACTACCAGCGGCAAGAGCACCAACTGTTGTTAAACTACTGTTAACAACGCCTGTACCTAGTGTCGTTGCACTCAACACATCTGCATTGTTTACACGATATACTTTAGTATTAGCAACGTTGATGTTTTCACTAAACTCCCAAGCGCCGTTGGTTGTGTTATACAACATTGTATGGTTAGTATCACCTAACAGTGTAAGACCACCGCCGTTTGCAGTAATGTCTGTTGGTGTAGCAACATTACCTAGTTCAATGTTTTTATCTTCAACAATTAATGTTGTAGTGTCTAATGTAGTCGTTGTACCGTTGACTGTTAAGTCTCCAGTGAGAACCAAATCACCTGCAATAGTTGTGTTACCAGTGGTAAACGCAATAGTAACTTTATCTAGTGCATCACCAAATTTTAAATCACCATTCTCATCAATTTGCATACGCTGCACGTTTGCAGTAAAGAAGTCCAAGTCATCATTGTCGTCACCACTAGCAGTTTCTGCTCTAATAAATGTATCTTGGTCAATATCTTTAACACCGCCTAGTGTTGCCCATGCTGTACCGTCGTAACCTTCAAATGCTACGTCAGTTGAGTTGAAGCGTATCTGGCCAGTTGTTACAGGAACACGTATGCCTGCTTCGCCTGGACGTTGTGCAGTTGTGCCAAGCGGTACTTTGATTGCAGTTGTATCAGTAAAGTCTGTGTAACCAGTGATATCAGTATCGCCATATGTGTCGATTGTTAGACGTACAGTTGATGTTTGTTGTAAATCACTTGTTGTGCTTGTTTCACCAGTTTTTACAGTAAATGTGCCGCCTGTTGCTGCACCTGTACCAATACCTGCTTCAAGTGTCAAGTCCCCGCCTGCTACGTCAGTACCAAAGCCATCCGTTCCTTTAATAGTACCATTTGACGGTGTTGCACTTGATTCGGCATTACCAACAACAACAGTTTCATTTTTAAGAATCAACGTGTTGTTGATTGTGTGAGTACCTGCTGGAATATCAGTCGCTAGTGCTGTAACAAGGTCATCTGTTCTAACTGTAAATGAAGTAGCAGTTGGTGTAGCACCACTGACAATCCAAGTACCATCCAAGTTTGTTACACCGGTGCTTGCAATATTAACAGTGTCGCCTGGTAAAATACCAAGTGTAAATGGAGTATATTGGAATGCTAGTGTTGTTGCTGATAAGATACTACCAGTAGTATCATTACTCAAGTAAATTGCATCATCTGTAACACCACTAACTGTTGTATTTGAAGGAATACTTGTACTACCAGTAACAATCATACCAGCAAGAATGCCAGTAGTGTCTGTCATAATAACTTCGTTGACACCGTTTTGTGTTACTTCACTTGTGCTTTGTGTAATACTTTCTAAATTTACAGCAACGTCTCTAGCAACAGTTGCTTCGTAGCTTGCAATGAATGGGAACAAGTCTCTTGGTCCATCTCCATTACCAATTCTAACATTTGTTGCTGCTCCGCCGATTTGCAAACTGGTTACGTTTTCATTGTAAATTCTACCTGCGCCTGTACTCTTAGAAGTAAGTGCAGCAGAACCAACGTCCAAGCCTTCCGCAAGATCAAGTGCTGTACCCCATTCGGGTACTGTACCATTTGATTTTAGGAAGTTATTTCTTCTACCAATGCCTAATTGGTTCAACGTACTTGCAGACTGTGCGTAAATAATATCACCAATACTGTATGTTGCTAGAGCTGTACCACCTTTGTTAACTGGTACAACACTGGTCAAGTTTGATGGATTTAAGAAATATGCACTATCTAGTCCGTCTAGCGTACCTGCATCAACCACGCCGTCTTTAATGAATACCTGTCCTGAACCTCCAGCATCAACATCAAATTGCGATTGTAAGAATCTTGCAACACCTAGTGTTGAGAATGTTCCAAGAATATCAAGGTCAACATTCGCAATACCAATATTAACTGGATCGCCATAAAACTCACCACTTAAACTCGAACCTGTAAGTGTAATTGGGTTATCTGTTGTGTTTGCAACTTTTAAACTTTGTACAACAGTTTTGTAACTACTGTCACCAAACAATGCAGTGTCACTATTTGGAACACCGCTTGCACCAAGTCTACTAGGCGAAATTGTACCAGAGATAATATTTTCTGCGTCAATGTTGGTTACAGCAAGTGTGTTCCAGTTATCAATTAATCTACTTGATGTGTTGATAACACTGTTTACCTGCACGTTATTTTTGATAATTTGCGCACTACCTACACCTGTTGTAATTAAACCAATAGCATTTGTTACGAGATCATTGATACTGTTCAATGCATCTGAACGCAGTGCGTGAATTGTAAATGAGTTGTCTGTTACAGAACCTACAAAGAATCTACTACCGCTGTCAATAGCATCACCTGTTTCTGTAGTTGGCAACACATTTACAGTTGATCCATCTTCCAATGTTTCGATACGGAATGCATCACCTGTTGTAAATCCATGATTCTCAACAATAATACTGTTATCTGTTATGTTTACTGTTTTACGTGTAATGTTGTGATTGTTGTTTGCAGGAGTGCTTGTGAACTCAACTTTGTTAAGCAGTGCAAAGCCTTCATACAATTCAATTGTATTCGCATCAATTACTTTTACGTAATACACTTGTTCGTTCAACAATCCGCCAATTGGAGTATTTGCAAGTGAATCATATGAGACAGGATCGCCTTGGCCAAAGCCGTGATTGTTAATATTAATAGTGTAATCGGTGTAGTTCACAGCACCACCACCACCAACATCACCTGCTAAGAAGTTATGTGTAATAACATCATCTAAGTTGATGTCCCTTGCAGTAGCAACTGCTGTGTTGTCTTCAACAAAGTCAATACTTGTAACACTAGCAACAAATAGTTCGCCGCCTAAGATGTTAACGTATGCACGTTTTGCAATACTTGTGACTTCAATTTCAAAACCACTACCTGTTCCACCTACGTCACTAGCAAGAACTTCTAACAAGTCACCTACTTCGTATCCGCTACCACCTCTTGTAATATCAACGTCTGTGATTTGTCCAGCAGTAACAGTGATATTACCTTTAGCTCCTGTACCGCTACCTGTTTTTGCTTGGAAAGGCACTGCCTCGTATGTTTTTGTTGCAAGTAATGGAGTATAGCCACTACCATTTACAAGGTTAGCATTGTCCAAGTTTTCTGCAATACCGTCTACGTATTCTGTAACAGCACCTTGAGCACCACCGTCAGCACTTGTAACAATAGTACGCACTGTACCTGTAGCTGCTGCGCTGGCTTTTGTTGGATCAGCACTGTCAACGTTTGAAT
>Ga0255743_10003247_pt1 | contig 12955 bp, 6 predicted proteins | sample 101ome_19_FD_179950 | JGI IMG/M metagenome (GOLD analysis project Ga0255743, IMG submission 179950) | Coastal salt marsh microbial communities from the Groves Creek Marsh, Skidaway Island, Georgia - 101405AT metaG (version 2) | ecosystem: Environmental > Aquatic > Marine > Intertidal zone > Salt... | reverse complement strand
TTAGCACGCACCCGTCGAAATCAACCAGTAACTGTTCCAACACCTCAATCGTATCTAAATCTAAATCGTTCGTCGGCTCGTCTAAAATTAAGAAGTTGGGTCGTTTCGCCAAGATGGTCAACAATTGTAATCGACGCTGTTCGCCACCGGAGAGCATACCAATAGGCGTAGCTTGCTTGGATCCGCCAAAATTAAACTTTTCTAACAACGCTCGTGCGCTCAAATTGGAATCTTGGAACCCACTGTAACCCATGGCTTTGACGTCAGCGTCGACTTCGGTGACGTAATCAAAGACGCGTTGCTCGTCGTCGGCAAACTCGGCGGTTTGGGAGTAATACCCGAACCTTATCGTTTCGCCAATGTTGACGAAACCGTCATCTAGTGGAATTTCGCCGAGCAAAGCTTTGATAAACGTCGTTTTCCCGGCACCGTTCGGACCAACGATGCCAATCTTTTCCTTCTTTGAAAACGCGTAGGTGAATCCGTCTAAAATGACCTTCTCGTTGGAGAACTTCAACATCGCGTTATCAAACTCGACGATAACGTCGCCCATTCGCGTCGACTTTACATCCGTACCAATATCCAACGTTTTCCCTTTAGTGCCTTTTTCCGCGGCGCGTTGACTTAAGGAATAGAATCGTTCAATTCTCGCTTTTTCTTTCGTCGATCGCGCTTTCGGTTGTCTTCGCATCCACTCCGCCTCCTTTCGCAACGTATTTTTTGCGCTCGCTAAATCTTTCGCCTCAGCTAGCCATCTCTTTTCCCTTCCTTCTAAATAAGATGAATAGCCACCGGATCCGTGTTGATGACCACCACCGAACCCATCCAACTCTAAAATGTTCGTGGACACGTTGTCGATGAACTGTCTGTCGTGCGAAACGACCAACGCCGCCATTTTCTTATTCTCTCTAATCGCCGTTTCCAAAAACTCAACGCCTTCGACGGATAAGTGGTTCGTAGGCTCGTCTAAAATCAAAACGTCTGGCGATTCAATGAGCGCAGCGGCTAACGCTAATCGCTTCTTCTCGCCAATCGATAACTTCTCCGTGGTTTTCTGGAAAAATTCTTGTCCTAATCCAAATTTCTTCAGCGTTTCCTTCACTCGTCTCTCCGCATCCCACGCGTTTGCGGCGTCCATCTCTTCCAACACTTTCGTCAATTCGTTGCTGTGCACTTCTTCGTTTTTGCTCCCGTCGGAGTTGCTATTATTCGTAATTTCCTCGTACCGTTTCAACAAGTTCGTCAGCGGCGTGTTCGCCGCGTACAGCGCTTCCAGCACCGTCATCGAATCTTCAAACTCCGGTTCCTGTTCCACCAACACGAACGTCGCGTTCTTCCTCCTCCACAACTCGCCCTGAAAATGTTCCTCTTTCCCTCCAATCACGTCTAACAGCGTCGACTTCCCGCTTCCGTTCGGTCCGACCACGGCGTATTTCTGCCCCTCCGAGAGGCTAAAATCTAATCCATCAAACTGATAGCGTTCCCCGTCGTGCGTCTTCCTCAGATTCCTCGCCTCGACCACGCACGCTTTATTCTTGCTCGAAAACTCCTCCACCTGGTTCTTGTTCTTCCACGTCTCCGAGCCTCGGCCGTTTCTGTGGTGGTGGCTGTTGTTGTTGTTCTCTCCGGCGGCAGCAGAGACGACGAGAAAAGCCGTTCTCAACCTCCTCCTTCTCGTCGTCGTCGTCGAGCTCCATCTCTGTTTATTCGCCGACGTCAACAACCGCTTTGGTCTGTCTCCTCCTCCGTCTCTGCGGCAGCAGCAGAACTCCTTCGCCGAAGAAGAAGAAGAAGAAGCAGAAGCAGAGGCGCGCGGAGGCGGGTTGCCGCAAAGAAGTCGCATCTCCCCTCCGTTTGTTTTTGTTTGTTTGTGGATATATCACACGAGTACGAGAGAAAAGAGAAAAAAAAAAATATTTAGGGTTTCAAAAGGTCCAGCAAAAGGACGCCCAGACGTCGAAGTTTAAATCTCCAAACATTCTTTTATACTCTCTTCTCCTCGCTCTTCTTCTGCGAGAATAAAAGCGCGAAGAAGAAGAAGAAGAAGGACGCGACGAGAGATGCGACGGAAATCCGCGCCGACAAAGTGCGCCGCTTTGGTCGCCTCGAACGACGAGATCTTTCAAAGCGAGAATAGGGATCTGTTGCATAAAATCGTCGAGATGAAGCGGATCCTTCTCCTCGACGCCGGGACGAAGGAAGATGGAATCCTCGACGAAGAAGAAGAAGAAGAATACGAAGAAGAAGAAGAAAAAAGGCAAGCGCGCACTGCTGATGCTGCTGTTGTCGTTGCCACCACCACCACCGAGAAGAAGCCGTCGTACGCGTTGGCGCTGGAAAAGGCGATTTTGCGAGCAAGAACGGACAGAGCGTCCTCCTGCGCGGAGGATGACGATGAGCTTCACTTTTGGGAAAATTCGTCCGAAGGGGACGCGTATTGCGGGTTCGCGGAACAAGGCAAGTGTCGAGCGTTCACCGCGGATCAGGTGCGAGAGGTAAAAGAACATCCCGAGGACGAATCGCTGAGAAAGAAATTCGGGAGATTGTACAAGATTCCGAAGGATTACATCCGATTGCGAGAGGAAGAGATGGACGAGTTAGAGGTGAAGAAAACGAAGGAGGAGAGAAGGGAAATTCGAAAGGCGCTCGCGAGGAAGAGAGCGTGCAGGAGCTGTTATAATTGGCTGTATCGGTCGCTTAGGATGGAAATTAGGGTGTTCGCGGAAAGTAATAATGCGATAGAAGAGAGGGAAAACACGAGCGGTGAGGCGGGTAATTCCGTCCGGAAGAAGCCGAGCGTGAAGGAGAAAGTGTTCGCGCCTAAGAGGACATATTTTTGCTCGACGTGCAATTTAGAGTGTTCGAGCCGGTATCACTTGAGAACGCACGAACGCACACACACCGGAGATAGACCATACTTGTGCAATGTGTGCGGGAGAAGGTTCAACCGACCGTACGAGTGGAAAGTGCACGTGTTGAAGCACGCGGAGAACGGGCGGCACCAGGAAGTCGCGAAAGCGTTCGAACGGAACATTCAGCTAGGCATGAACACGGTAAACGGCGTCGCGAACCCAGCGCTGAAAAGAGCTGGAGAATTCATACCGCCACCGCCGCGAAAACGAAAATCGAGCAAATCTACCGGTACAAAAGATCCAAAAGTGGAAGCTGAAATCGCCAGACCGTACAAGTGCCACCTCTGCTCGTCGGCGTTCGCGAAAATAGGCGTCCTGCGATCCCACTTGACCACGCACGACGTAACCCGACCGAGATTCTCCTGCGACATGTGCGACGCGTCGTACACGAGAAAGTTTAAACTCAAAGTGCACATGGAAAAACGCCACGGCGTAAAAATGAACGGCGCGGACGACGAGCAGCAAAACGGCTTCGAAACGGAAGAACGAGAAGAGGAGGACGGCGGCGGAGTCCCGACGTCTGAGAGTTAGCATAAAAGTAGCAGTAGTTATAGTACTAGCAGCAGCAGCAGCTAATCGTCGAGAGACGATGATATACGTGCGCGACTGACGAGAGTTGTCGTCGTACTATATGCGAGAGGATTCGAGATACATTTTAGAATATGGAAGATTTTTTTCCTAATTAACTCCAATTCACGTCCAAAAAGCTCCACTTTCTCGCGACATGTCCACCGCGACGTCGCTTCGCATCGACTCGTCCTCGCTCGCGACGACTTCATCCCCGAGCAGACGAAACAGAAGAACAACAGCAACAAGAAGAACAAAGAGACGTTTTCTTTCCGCCAGAGCTTCTTCTTCGTCGTCGTCAAACGACGACCAAAAATCGATCGCCGACGAGTACAAAATACCATCTTCGGTCGTCGCGACGCTCCCGAACGACGTCGAGATACGCTTACTCGCGCCGTACACCATCGCTATTACCCCGTACGAAAACCGAGAGGAAGGGTTGTCGCGATTGATGCTTTACATCGAGGGTGAAAATGAACTCGGGCAGATGTACCCACCGACGCAGCCGCTGACGATGCGGTACGCGTTAGCGACCGACGAGGAGGAGGAGGAGGAAGAGGATGCGATGATTGTGGGCAAAACGATGGAACTGTACCTGGGACCGCGCGTGCACCCGGAGACGAACCCGGCGGCGAAAACGAACGAAAAAACGGACACGATTTCCACGAGAGTCGCCGGCGGTGAACTCGTCGCGGTCGTGCCTTTAATCGGGATGGCCACGGAAGAGGCCGCGAGGCGATGTCGAGACGTCATCGTGAGAGAGGTTGAAAAGACGGGCGCGTTTCGCTGCGACCGCGCCGGCTTTCGCGTGAGCACGTTCGGGCCGATGTACTCTCTCAGGCCCAGAGATAACGAGGTGAGCTTGAAAGTGATGCCGATATCGAAGTAATAATAATAATAATAGCGAGAGAAGTGTAGAATGTCTGCGTAGCGACGTTGCTTTTGTGTTTAGATTTACGTGTGTGCGTGTGTGTATTTTACGCCGTATGCCTTTCGCGCTCTTGTTTCTCTGTGCTTTCGGGTTTCACGCATCAGTCAGAATTCGTCATTTTTCAACCACGCAAATCAAATCAGAGAGAAGTCTTCTCCGCGTCGCGCCGAAACTCTCTTTTTTCCCACTCTTTGAAAAAGAACAGTTTTTCGACGAAGACTGCTTTTTTGTGCTTTGCGATCGACCGTGAAAACTCGACGCGGTGTTGATATTTTTACAAGACACAACACACAATTGGAAAGAGCCGCCAAAACACACAAACGCAAAAAGCGAAGGAACAAAACGATGTTACTCTGCGCGATATCCGGCGAGCAAACCGCCAAACCGGTGATTGCGCCGTCCGGCCACGTGTTTGAACGGTCGTTGATTGAAAAGCTCGTCAAAGAAACCGGGGAGAATCCAATGACGAAACAGCCTTTGTCCGTGGAAGATTTGATTCCGATCAATACGGACGTGAGCGCGAAAAACATCAAACCGCGAGCGACGGCGCACGCGAGCATTCCGGGGTTGTTACAAACGTTTCACGACGAATACGACGGGTTGATGTTAGAGTTGTATGAGACTCGGAAACGATTGGGGGAGTCGGAACGAGAGTTGGCGTCGATGGCGTATCAGGTGGACGCCGCGAATAGAACGGTGGCGAGGTTGGTGAAGGAGAGAGACGAGGCGAGGGCGATGGTCGCGAGCGGCGGCGGTGGTGCAAACGGAACGACGACGACGACGACGAGTAAGAAGAGAGAAGGCGGTGGTGGTGGCGACGCGGATGCGTTCGCCAAGAAAGCAAAAAACGCCATCCCGCAATCGATTTTGGACGTGATTGATTCGACCAATAAAGAGTTGATGGCGGAGAGGAAAAAGAAGAAAACGCACGAGTCGTTGAAAACGAAAGAGGAGATTGGGAAGTTTACTTTGCAAGACCCGGTGCCGGGGCATAAAGCGAATACAGCGATACATAACGTAGATGTTCTTCACGAGAAAGGTATGATTGTGACTGCTGGCGCGGATGGAACCGCAGCTTTGTTTGACGCGGGTTTACAAAAATCGAGCTCGATTGCGACGGGTCACAAGAAGTGTTTAGACGCGAAATTTTTGTTAGGAGCGGACAAAAATGGCAGCATGGTTGCAACTTGTGGTACCGATAACACCGTGAAGGTGTGGAAATCAGGTAAAAATGTCGCCACGTACGACGAGCACACGCAGGATGTCGTTTCCATCGCCTCGCACGTCGCCGGCGCCTTCTTCGTCTCCGCCTCGGCGGATGCCAGTTGGCACTTCCACGACGTCGAATCCGCGTCGACTGTATACCAAGCCACCAACGACGACCCGAAAGACAAGTACACTTCCATTAGTATTCATCCAGACGGCATGTTTCTCGCCGCATTGACACAATCTGGCGCGGTTCAACTCTGGGATGCCAGATCGTGCGCTTTACAAACAACCTTCTCCAACGGTGGTAAAAACTCCGCCAAATCGTGTGCGTTTAGCGAAAACGGCTACTTCTTCGCCGCCGCTGGCGACGAAGGGTGTAAAATATGGGATTTGCGCAAGACTACGGTCGCGCACGATTTCGGGAAGGAAAAATGCGAGGGTGTGGCGTTCGACAGAAGCGGCAAATACGTCGCCTATTGCTCCGGGAAAAACGCCAAAGTGTACAACGTAAAAGGCGAGTGGGACATCGTCCAAACCTTCGATAACAAGAGCAAAAAAGGAAACCACTGCGTGCAGTTTTTGAAAGACGCGAGTGGTGTAGTCGTGGGTGGTGGGGATCACAATCTTCGCGTCTTTCAATAAATAATAATAATAATATTCAAAGGTTGTCCTTCGCATCATCTCAAAGCCGGGGCAGAGAGAGGGAGAGAGAGAGAGAGAGAGAGAAAAAGTTCAATCGTGTAGTAAAAGTAAAATTATATTATCGTATTTCTCTATCACCAGTACGCGTGTTATATTACAAACATCGTTACATCGATCGCGCGTAATGCACGCGTGGTTCGTGGTATCTATCGCTCGCTATTCGCCGCTATAAAGTTCTACAGTCTTCTTCTTTGTGAGTGAGTGAGAATCTCTCTCTCTCTCTCTCAATTCTTTTGTTTGCTTTCTTTCTCAATTACGTTCTTCCCCGCGACGTTGGACAAGTAATACTCCGCTCCGTACGCTCCACACGCTAAACACACCATCAGAAACGTAAACTTGTCGTATTTGCGCATGAAATTTTGCGCCTGCGGCGTTCGGTTCGTCGGTGGGGGCATATTGCTATTTAATAGTAACCGAACGAATTTTTCTTTTGGAGTTTCTTCTTTTTTGGCCGAACTTTTTTAATAGAAGTTCCCTCCTCGATTGGGCTCTTGCCACGCCGGGGACTCCGTGTCGTTCGCGCCGTTCATCAAGCGCTGTCTTTTCGGATCGGTATTTTGCAAATCGTTCTGTCTTATCATCTGCGATGCGGGACGAGCGTTGTTATTCGACGCCGGCGTCGCTCTGAACTCGTAAGGGTCGCCCCCGCTGTTGATGATGTTATTGTTTCCTTGCGTCTCTTGCAACCGCTGCGTTTGCGTGAAAGGATTCTCTTCGTTGTTGTGGTAATGGAAAAGCGCCTGTTCGATTTTTGAGACCAAATCCGCGGCATGTTTTCCGACCATGTTTTTGTTCCCGAGATCGATAATTTCGTTTTCTTTGAACTCTTCCATCTCTTTGATGGTTGTCGGCCGGCTGCCGGCGAGTTTCCGGAGTAGCGCGTTTTTGATGACGCCTTGCGGATTTTTTTTGTTACCGGTTCTGTTGGCAATGATGGTGGCTTGGTGATCTCTCCACACTTCGAGCGCAGCGTAGACAACCTGGTACATTTTCTCATCCTCGTCTCCTTCGTCGTCGTCTTCGATCGAGTCGTTGATTTCGAACTGGGCGTTATCGTCGTTGTTCATTACCTCGTTCTCGTCATCTTGGACGACAACAACGCCTTCCTGTTCTTCTCTTTGTTTGTTCATCAAAAGTTCAAAGGCGTTATCGATTTGACCGTCTATTTCTTGCGTACCGTTTGCTTGTTGGCTCGGAAGAGTGAGGTCCACGTTATCATGATGCTGCTGTTGAGTAGCTCTTGGCGTTCTTGATGTCGTCGACGTCTTCGTCTTTCTCTTGGTAGTAGCAGCGGCGGTGCCCGAAGCTTTCGCAGTGGTTGTTTTCTTCTTCGGTGGTGCTCTCGTCTTCGGCGCCGCAGCAGCTGGTGCTGCTTTTTTCTTCCCTTTACTCGCATCTTTCGGAAGGTTTTCAAATTCTAACTCCACTTTGTGCTGTTTCTGCTTTAGCGCGCGAATCTTACCTTGGTCATCTGGACGAATCACCGTAGAAACCATGGCGTATTGTTGATTGCCCTTGGGCGGGAGGCGCGTCGTATCTTCCTTCAAATAATGATGATTCACCAAGTACCTCGCCAAACGATCGGATTCGGATTTCGTCAGCTGTTTACCGCTATTAAATCCGGGCAAACGATCGTAGTATTTCTGAGTGACCGCTTTCGCTTTGGAACCGCGAAAGACATCGATCAATAAGCCCATGGAGATGCCTTGCTCGGCGGTGTCTTTACAGATGGAGATCAAACTGAGCGCGTATTTTGACATGTCTCGCTTCACGAAACAGTTCCAGCCGTAGTTCTTCCGTAACTGACAGCAATCACACATGCCTTTACATCTGTTGCGATCGAAGTTTTCGTTGAAATGTAGCAAAAGTTGAGTCCTTCGACAATCCGCAGTATTTTCGCAATACGTGCACATCGTTACCAACGATTCAAGCTTGTTCATTTTCACTTCATGCGGCGCGTTGTCTTTCTCGGCGGAATCGATGAGCATCGAGCGCGCTTTTGTAACGTCGCCCCAAGAATAAAAGAGCACGCAAAGCGCTTTTCCACCGTCTCTGCCCGCTCGCCCAGACTCTTGGTGGTACGCCTCGAGCGATTTCGGTATCGAGTGATGGAAGACGTATCGAACGTCAGGCTTGTTGATCCCCATACCGAAAGCAATGGTTGCGCAAATAATGTTGCACTTATCTTCCGTCCACGCATGTTGATGTTTTTTTCGTACGTTATCGTCTAAACCAGCGTGATACGGCAACGCCGTGATCCCTTGGCGAAACCTTGAGTCTTCGTATTTCTTCAAGCACAACGCGTTGGCCATCTTCTCGCAGTCGTTCTTCGAAAAGCAATACACGATGCCGCACTCGACGCGACCACGACTGTCGACAAAACCGCGAGTGTGTATCAAATTTAAAATTTCTTCAACGTTTTGTTTCTCATTCTTTTTCGGAATCACTTCGTACGTGATGTTGGTTCGATTAAACGTCGTGAAGAAACGCACGCAATTCGCCAAACCGAGTTGACGCACAATGTCATCTTGCACACGAAGGGTTGCCGTCGCGGTAAGTGCCATGACAGGCACGTCCGGAAACTGGTGTTTCAGCACTCGTAACTCCTTATAGTCTTTTCGAAAGTCGTGGCCCCAACTCGAGATGCAATGCGCTTCATCGATCACGAATCTTTGTAATCTCCCTTTTTTGTACAACCATTTCATCAGAGCTGTTACCTTTTGACTTATTGAGAGTTTCTCAGGGGTCACGTAGAGCAACTTAATTTTAGATTTCGACCCACTGTATAAATCGTTGTAAACTTCCGAGTCGTTCTTTGGATTGTACGCACCAAGCAGGCGCGCCTCGATATCCAACTGTGTCAGATTCGCCAGCTGATCTTGAATGAGAGAAATTAAAGGACAGACTACTATGGTTACGCCCTCGCGCACTATCGCCGGGAGCTGATAACACATACTTTTACCACCACCAGTTGGCATTAAAACCAACGTGTCTTTACCAGCCATGGACGCATTAATAGCTTGCAGCTGCAGTCCTCGATAATCTTGCGCGCCGAAGTTGTTTCGCAACGCGAAGTAGCAATCTTTCGACCACGGAAAGTTCGTCTCCTTCCACTTGCCGCCATCTGCCTCGGTCATTTCACACTGCACCGCCGGGATAGCTTCGTGACCGCCGTTCGCACCGAGACCGAGTTTTGGTAAGTTTTCCATGTCAATAATATCACCACTGTTATCATCGTCCCATTCTGCTTGAAAGTCGCCGCCGTTGTTGAAGTTGTTATCGTTGTGTTGATGATAAAATTCATCGTTGTTGAAGTTGTTCATATTGTGGTTCATATTATTGTTGTTGTTGTCGTTGTTCCTTTGAAAATCGTTGTGAAAGTCATTGCCTTGGAAGTTGTTGTATTCATAACTCGCGTTCTGTTGATGAGAACTATTGTTGTTGATGTTGTTTTCGGTGTTGTTATTCATTGGCACGATGCTCGGTCCTTCCGGGCCACCGACCATACCACCACCTCCGTTATTCAAAAACGCTTGTATCGTTTCCGCCTCTTTCCGTTTCTTTTCTAAGTTTTTCCTTTCGATGTTCTTCATCATGTACTCGTCGTCATCTAATCTCTGTATGATCATATTTAAAGTCGGTTGAAGCGCCCGGAAATGAAGTGAGATTCTATCGCACTCACGCAACGCGCAACCGTGTTCGCACACCCAATCTAAACCACTTCCATCCAAGGCTATCGGCAAACAAAAATCGTTCATGGCAGCTCTCGATGGAGCAACAGGAAGAGTTTGTTGTTGCTGCTGCGGCGGCGGCTGCTGCGACGGCGGCGGCTGTTGATGCTGTTGATGCTGTTGCTGTGGTCGCTGCGGTTGAGCTGCCGCAACCGCTTGTTTCCTCGTCTCCAAAGCTTCAAGATCCACGAGCTGGAACATCTCGTCGTCCTCGTCGTCGTCGTCGTCGAACCCAATAACGTTGTTATTCCCGTTGTTGTTATTATTATTAGTATTGTTTGCGGCTTGATTTTGCTGCTGCTGCTGCTGCTGCTGCTGCTGCTGCTGCTGCTCTCGTTGTGCTCTCATCATCTGCTCCTTATCCCTCTGCGCTCTCGCCTCGTCCTCTTTTTCTCTCCGTTCTTTCTGTTGCTTAATCGACATCATCCCATCGTTCGCGTTCGCTCGACCGTTGCTCCCACCAGCGCCGCTGTGCGACATCTCTTTCTCTATCGACACCAACCGCGACTTTAACATCGCAAACCCAGAGCTAAACGCCGACGAAGACGTGGACGGACCGCCTCTCCCGGCGTTCGGAACGTACGAGAATAATTCGAAATTATTTCCATCCCCAAAGGACGAAGCCGTGCCACGTCCAACCCCTCCAGCCGCGAGTTGGTTTTGGTGCGGTTCCGAGTACACGAAGCAACTCCTCTCGGCCAAAGCGCTCCGCGAAGAGTGCTGTCGTTCTCCTCCTCTCGTCGCTCTCGCTCCCATCGAGGCTCCTTCTCCTCGTCCTCGTCCCGGTGGGGCCATTTTTCTATTCTAGGCACCCCTTTTTTCTCTCTCTCTCTCTCTTCTTCCCCGTAAAAAAAAACTTTCAAAAATCGGAAAACGACCCGAAAAGTTTAGTAATCTTTCTCTCTCTCTCTCTCTCGACCTGCGAGATAAAAAAAGACAGGCAGGATGATGAAGAAGCTCACGCGCGGAGAGAGCGACAAAGAGCGCGCGCGTTGTGTGCAATGCGCGCAGTTTTAAAACTCTCTCTCTCTCTCTCTTTCTTTCTGTAGTTCGCACGCGTGCGAAATCTGTGAAAAAGTTTTTTTCCTTTTCTTTTTTTTTTTCGCGAAACGCCAAAATTTGCAAGAACAGGGAAAAAAACACATCTCGAGATCAAAAGCTAGACAATATATTTTCATATCTCTTTCTCTCTCTCTCTCTTTCTTTCTCTCTCTCGCCAACCGCGATATGGACGAGGCGAAGCGCGCGGTTTGCGCCGCCTTGCGCGGGGCGCGCGCGGGAACTTTAGCGTTTGCCGAAGACGCAAAGTCGGGTTCCTCTGGAGCTTCCTCCTCTTCCTCGTCGTTGGTTTTTGCGAAGGTTTCAAACACTCTCGGGGAGTGTCTCGAAAAAATGAAAGCGCGCGACGTGTTGTCGCTGCCGATATTGGACGTGGAGAGGAAGGTTGGGTCTTTCCTCGGGTTTGTTTCCGTGGAGAGCTGTTTGCGGTTGTTTTTGGAGAACGCGGCGATGTTTCTCGTGGGGAGGAAAGAGGAACCTTTCAGTCATGAAGGTGCTGGAGCAAATCCGAGAGTGATGCCTCCGATGATCGAAGAGCTGGGCTTGCAGCCCGGAGACGTGTCGAGATTCGGATGTCAATACGATGACGACGCGCTCATGAAGGAGAGGAGTGGATCGACGATCGGTTTCGACGAAGATCCCATCGCGAGCACATTTAACGCGACCGTGCAAAGCGTGCTCGATCGCTTGACCGCTAATCCGAGATCGAGAATCGTCGTGAAGGACTCGGAGACACTTTTATCGATTTTGAGGGAAAAGATGGCGAAGATTCCAAGAGCGCACAGGTGTCTAGTCGAGCGTTTAGATGTTCACGCCGTTCTGAGTTGTACGGATATTGTGAAATATCTAAACGAGGACGTGGACGTTCAAGCGGCTTTGGCGAACGTTTGTCTAGCTGATGTCCCTCACTTTTTTAGAAAAGGTTTTACGGTATTGAAAAGTGGAGAAAGAGTTTACAGAGACGAGACGTTGTTCGTCACCAACAACGAAGCACTTCGACAGAACTCCGCGCTTGATTTTTTCCCAGACATCGTCGGCGAAAAAGTTTCGGTGTGCTTTGTGACAACGGTACCTTCGAGTTTCGTTACCCCTCGAACGAGAGACTTCACCGTGCACGTGCGAGGCGATTTGACCTCCTCGGATCTCAGAGGAATGAACATCGAAAACTTATCGATGTTGAAATCGGATCCTCTCTCCTTTTCAGCGACTATGCGTAGACGTCACCATCGCGAGCAAACGGAGGCTACCGGCCGCGGCGGCGGCGTGAATAATGAACACGTCTTTCAGAGCGTCGATCCGAAAACTACGTCCCTGAAAGATTGCATGGTGCTTTTAGCCAACGGGTGTCGAAGAGTGTACGTCGTAAACGGTGATTTGAATGGATCGTCGGGTGTCATTGACGCGAGAAACTTTCTCGTCGGCTTGACCGTACAAGATGAGGACGTCGAATGCATCGTTAGCGAAGGTTCGCAATAAAAAATATTAATTGAAAAACAACGGTGGGGTGTTTCTTTTCACTAAAATCTCGCGAGCACTGTAATTTACTAAAATTATAATACTCTTCTCGAATCATTTACAAATCAATTTATTACTGTTGCTAAATTATTGGGTGACACTTACATATACGAGACGACGAGGACGACAGAAATCTCTTCTTCTTCTTCTTCTTTACGCGCTCGCCATTTGCTCGCTCGCCGTATCAAACATCTTCTCCAACTCCTCCATTTTCTCCACCGCGCCGGGTTTCGGCGTTAACGTCTTCAACTGATTAAAGAATCTAGTCGCCGGTTTGCCCAAGTGCAACGCACACACTGCTAAGTTGTGCAACGTGTCCGGATCCTTAC
>Ga0255743_10003245_pt1 | contig 12971 bp, 15 predicted proteins | sample 101ome_19_FD_179950 | JGI IMG/M metagenome (GOLD analysis project Ga0255743, IMG submission 179950) | Coastal salt marsh microbial communities from the Groves Creek Marsh, Skidaway Island, Georgia - 101405AT metaG (version 2) | ecosystem: Environmental > Aquatic > Marine > Intertidal zone >... | reverse complement strand
TTCATTTGTGGTTTCTTCGAATATCTCATCTATGATATTTTGGAGTTTCATATTAGAGTTTTGCTTGAAATAGTGCTTCTTGTTTATCAGCCGGGGTTTTGAGTTTAGAAGGATTGATTTTCAAATCTTTTAGAGATTTATCTAACCATTTTTCAAATCCTCTTCTACCATACTTCTTTTCAATCTTATCAAGTACATCATAGAATGCCTTTTCAGATTTTGCTTTCTTTCTTAAAGCAACAATTTCTTTTTTATCTTCACCAAAAAGTTTTTTAGTAAGTCTTGCATTTGGATTATTAGGTTTACCAGCCAATGCAGATGCGAAGTTGATTCTACCTTGTAGATTTGCTTTCTTCAAAGCGTTGAATAGTTTTCTTGAGTTGATTCTATTCTTATCAATGAAATCTTGAACCGCAGAACCACGAGTACCAGTCAATGCTGCAATACCCATTGCTTCTTTACTTGCTTCGTTTACTACCGATTCAAAAAAGTTTTTTGCTGCGTTTTTAATAAATGGTTTGAAATCTTTATCTTTTGAATATTGTTTGATTATTCCTTTAGTTCCACCTCGTGTAAATGCAGTTCCCCATTTATAAATTGTATCTAATTCTTTTTTATTTGCCCATGGAAATGCTTTTCTCAATCCATTATTATCATAAGAATCTTCGTTTACTGATTCTTTTACATCAACACCTTTTACATTCTTCATTGATTGTTTATCAAGAATCATTGTGTTGTGATTATTTCCTAAACTCTTTGCAAACTTTTCAGCATCTTTTCTATTTTTATATCCAGCTGCTGCAGGTTTACCAAAGACACCTTTCTTTTGGTATAGAACATAGAACATATTAGAATTTCTATCTTCGTTTACTGATTCATCGAATCCATATTTGTACCCGCCTTTGTGTAATGTATTTACAAACTTTGCTAAATCTTTTTTGTTTCTGAAAGTTTGGATATCAAAGAAATCACTACCATCTTTATGTTTCTTTTTACCATCGTGGTAAGAGATTGTGTATTTTGATGAACCAATCCCATCTTGTTGGTAGTATCTTTTTTTTCCTTCTTTTACTGCGTATTTGGCTTCTTTAGAATCCCAATCTCTTTTAGACATAGAACCAACTGATTCAATACCACTCTTTGATAAAATTTTATCAGTATTTTTCTTTAAGAACATATCTACTGCTCTTTTAGACTTAAATACTTTAAGTAATTTTTTACCTTTTCTTGTTTCTATATAAGATACGAATTCCATTGTTACTCCTTAACACTTTTTCCAACCACCACCAGCTGCTTTATATTTTTTTGCTGCCCAACCATTTGCGTATGCAGATGGGTAAACATCAAACTTTTGTTTAGCTTGTGATTTATAAGATGACCATTTGGAAGGATTAGTTGGACAATTTTTTTCCATCAAAGTTTCTACCTTCTGGCCAAACTCATAAAGTTTCATTTCTTCTTCGTTTAAATCAGATTCTTTTAAAGTAGTAACGATGTTTCCATTTTCAGTTCTCTTCGATACCATTACTGGTTGTTCTGTAATTGTTTCTTCGTTTACTGATTTGTTACCTCCACATCCACAACCACAACCACATCCGCCATCTTTAGATTCTTTGATACCTAATCTTTGTTTCATCTGGTCCTCTGTAATTTCACCAAACTTATAGTATCTTGAAAGGATGTGTCCCATATCTTCATATAAACCTGCCATTCTTTGGTCAAGGTTTCTAGCTTCAAGAGCAACTTTATCGAATTGTTTACCCAACTTATCCAATTCACTCATGTTTCTCTTAACAGTATGTTTATCGAACCAATCTCCTGCTTCTTTGATAGCAAGTGTTCTTGCAGCTTCAGTAATTCCACCAAGAGTTTCTGCTACTTTAATAATATCAGATTTTCTATCCATTGATTCTTGATACTTGTTGTAAGTAGAAACAATTTCAAGAAAATGTCTTTTAACCTCTGATGATAGAGGTCTTTCTTCGTTTTCTTTCAATAGTTGGGTTAATTTCATTGTTCTCTCCTTAAAATAATTTTTTTAATTCTTTATCACCATATACATCAGCGAAGTACCACTTCTTATCTTTCATATTGTATAAATATACAAATTCAGCGCCACCGTTTCTATCGACATTATCTACATACTTACGAAAATCTTTAAGATTACCTTTACTTGGTTTTTCTTTTCTATCGAAATATTCAATATCTTTATCATTGAAAATTCCTCGTGCTCCACCTCTTTTAATTAAAGTAAGAACATCTTTTTCGTTCTTCATGTGTTTCTTTAAACCTGGTTTCATATTAGATGGATATCCATCATAGTGAACATATGCTGATGCAATTTTACCACTTCTATCAATGATACCAACTTGTGAACGAGTTCCTTCGTTGATTATTGATTCTGGTACTAATCTACTTAATTTTGTAGATTCGTTTGTATCATCAATAATACTTTGTATTTTAAGTGCTAAATCTTTACTTCCATTCATTTTTAAATCAAATGCGATTGCATCTAATGCGGAAACTCCATCCCAACTAGATTCACCAGTTGCAGTGTGTGCTAATTCATCAGTACCTTCTGCTGAATCATATAATTCAGAAGAATATACACTTGTCTTTTGCCACTTTTCATATTCAGGTGAAGAGATATCTGGTTTGTTAGGGTCTTGATTTGGGTCGTTTGACCATTCTGGTTTATCTTCTAATACTGAAATTAGTTTTCTTGCTTCAGAATGGAAGTTAGCATCAGTTAGTGCTTCTACTGCTGCTTTTTTCATTCTACTTTCGTATTCTTCTTTACCTAATTTTTGTGGAGTGATTCCTAAACTTTGTGCTTTCTTACGAACAACTTTGTTTACTTCAGGATTACCTGCTCTACCACCAGCTGAATCTTTTGGTCTACCATCATCTTTAGGTTCATCCTTTTTAGGTTCTTCTTTATCTTTTTTAGGTTTAATTAAGGCTTGAATTTTTTTAACACTATTTTTTATCGAATCTTCATCAGAATCTTTCGGGTCAGTATCCTTACTATAAACATATGAATTAGAAACATCATTTGCATAATAATATGCCTTATTTAATGCATCATCATCAAATTGATTAGTATCTCTCAAACCTTGAATGTAATCTTTAAGCTTTTTGAACTCTTGTGCTGGCGAGTGGCCACCATCTTCAGCTCCATTCTTTACTACATCATCAGCTTTATCTAAAAATTGACTTACTACTGCATTAACTTTAGTTATATCATCTTTAGTTTTTCTAACCAAAGGAGTTGTAGTTAATTTAGTATAATCTGGTGTATCTTTCGATTGTGATTTCGGTTCTTTTTTAGGTTTATTGAAGATATTCACTTTAGGTTTATCATCTTTAGAATCAGTATCTTTTGCAGCAGCCTTGTGTGTAGATATAGGTACAAACTTATTACCATCCTTTTCAAAGGTTGGTGCATTTTCGTCATCTTCCTTACCCTTTTCTTTGTACTTACCAAACCCAATAGAAACGTATCTATCTTCAGGTGCTTCTGTAATAGGTTTTAAAGTTATTAATCCTCCTAATTTAATCATTGTATTCTCCTAATTATTTTGATGTACCAGTTACTCCACCAAATTTTGGAGCGTTTCCAGCAAGAGGTGAGTTACTACTATTTTTTGATGTTGCTCCACCGATTGATAGTGAATTTCCACTTGAACTTCCTTCTTTTGGGGTTGCCCCTCCGATTGATAATGCCATAATTACTCCTTATATTTTTTTAGTTTGTTTTTTTAATGTATATAAATCAAGTTTACCATCTTCGGTAATCTTAACATCATAACCTGTTTTTCTTATATCATTGTGTCCACCTTTGAATGGAGTCTCTCCTACTTCTCTGGTAACAGTTCCCAATTCAAATTTATTTTTAGATAAAAAATCTTTTATATCAAATCCCATAACTTAATTTAATTCTGTTATAATTTCTCTCATCATATCTTGTGCTTTACACCATTCGTTACAAACAACTGCTTGTTCTTGTACTTGTTTGTTAACTGATTCATTCATTGGTGTCATGAAAGCACCATGTGTTGATGGGTTAGATACAAAATCCCAACCAATCAACTCAAAATCTTCTCCTACTTGTACTTTACCACCAGTCAAAGGTTCTACTGAACCCATACCTCTTGATGATATACCTAATAGGATTCCTGCTTTTAATAATTCTTTTAAAATGTTTCCACTTGGAGTTGGTAGAATCTCAACTGTACCAACTAAATCATCATTATCCCAATGAATTTCTCTTACATTGTGAGATACGTTCTTTAAGTTGATTACAGAAGAATCAGGATGGTCAAGTTCTCCAAGAGCACGTCTTTCCTTGATAAGAGTTTCATATTTAGTTGCTTCTCTTTCAAGTATTTCTTTTGGGTATATTCTCCCATTTTGATTTTCTGCACCAGCTCTCTGTAAGATACCTTTAACGATAGTTCTTCCACTCGAATCTTCGTTAACTGCTCCTTCAAATAATCTAGTCTCTATTAGTAAGTTACTCATTATGCTCCCCACATTTTACGTTTCTTAAATAAATCAAAGAAAATTGATGATACCTCTTGACGAATTAATTCACGAATGAGTTTTTCATCTTCATTCGTGATTTCTTCGTTAATTTTACCTTTTTTAACATTAACGATTTCTTCATTTATGATATCATATAATTCTCTTTTAGTCATTTATTTTTTTTCTTTTTTCTCAATTGCCTTTTGAAGTGCTGGTGGTAATTTTTTCTGAGCTGCTGTAAGTTCTTCAACTTGTTCTTTTTTAGCTCCTCTACCTTTCCAAGTACTTTGAATTTTGTTAAAGAATGCCTTTTTTTCTTCATCAGACATTGATGGTAAAGATTTACCAGCTTTTTCTAATGCTTTCTTAAAGAATGCTTGGTATTCTGATTCTTCAACCATCACTTCTCTAACGATTTCTTTTAATCTATTTCTTGATATTTTCATTTTTCAATCTCCTGTATTGTTTTAGCGATATTGATTAATCTCTCCTTTATCTTATAAATATGTTTATTTGTTCTTTTCCAATATTGTTGAGAGTCTAATTCATTCATCGTTTTAATCTTATTATACCAATTGAAAAACTTTTCAACTTCTCTTAATTGATACTTTAATTCTTTTAAGCCCATTGCCATCTTCTTATGAGGATGCATTGATTCATCGTTTTTTAATTCTAACCAACGATTAACAGGTCTTTTTACTTTTGCTTCGTTTATATCTTCATTAAGATATTTTTTCCAATCACTCATTTGTGGTGCTTTATCAACCTCTTTAAAATTAGAGTTATATCTTAAATTCTTTTGGTCTCTCATTGGGTATGTTTTTGAAGCAAATTTATTTTTAATATCAACATAAAAAAGAGCACCATGATAATCAATTAAATATGCACCTTTTTTACCTTTTATATATCCATCTTTATTATGTAACAATACACCTGGTGCATTTGATGGATTTGATTGAGATTTTATATATCTAATTGGAGTATCTTTTGTAATTTGGAAATATTCGTGTCCTCTTGATGGAGATACTAATCCTTCTACAACAGTATATCCAGCTTGAGTAGCCACTTGTTTCTTTTTCTTCTTATCTTTTTTTCTGCCACTACCAAATGCAAAAGGAGTGTTGTATCCATCAACACTCGCAGTTGTAGTAGCCTCCTCTAATTCTTGCTCTACTTCTTGAATTAGTTCATCGATAAGTTCATTAAGATTTTTTTCCATTGACATTTTTTATCTCCTTAATCAACTCATAAGACATCATTAAAGCTGAAACTTGGTTATCAGTAATCTTTTTACCAATTTTTTGTTTTTTCAAAACATTAATAGTTTCACGCAATTTGATTTTTGTAATCTTATCTTTCATACTTTTATACATTGTATGTAATTCTGTGATTGTACTTATAAGTTCTTTCTCAAAGTACTCACCAAATTTAGATGTATTAGTAATATTGTTAATATATTCTCTTAATAAACCTTTTTGGGATTCATTTAAGTTTGTATATTTGTTGTTGAATGTTTCTAACAAGATTTTGTAAGTGAGTAATCTTAAATCTTTTTCTTGTTTTTGGTAATCTTCAACTAATTTTTCTTCTTTTTTCTTTAAAGAAGGAGTTGTATTGGAAATATGTTCAATGATTGTTTGTTTAGAATCAAATATATCTTTCACTTCAAGAATATCGTTTTTCTTTCCTTCAAACAATTTATGTACAGATGCTAAAATTTTGTAATTGGTAACTGGTGAAGCTAAAAGATTATTAATCTCAAAAGATTCTTTTATTGATTTAATGAGATTGAATTTTTCTCTTTTTAGTTTTGAGTAATCTATTTTAGTGTGTGCTTCTAATATAGCATCAATAAATTTTTCAGCTTTAGATTCTGAATTATATTTCTCGTTTATTAATAAATTAAACAAACGAAGTTCTTTGGCAAGTTCAGTTTTACCACTAAAAAATTCTTTTACAATTTCTTTAGCTTTTTCTTCACCACCATTCAATACTTCGAGTGTTATTTGACGGGTCAATATTTCGAAAAGAAAACCCGTATTCTTGAATTTTGAATGTCTAATTTTTCTCATTTTAATAATTTCCAATTACAAATATATAAAATTACTCTATTATAAATATAAATTTATAAAAGATTAAATATTTTTACTCACTATCAAGGATATTGGATTCATCCAACATATCCTTAATTTCATGTAAATACTTACGTTTTGCTGAAATACCATTAATCATTTTAATGGCCTTTTCTTCGGAAGTCCGAGAACGTTTTTTTGTTCTCTCTTTATCACCAAGTGGGTCTCTACCATATGGGTGTTTATCTTTACCATAAGTATTACCTTCTCTTGGTCTACCACCTTTATCCTTTAATTCATTTTTTAAAGATTCCAATGATTCTTCTATATCTTCTGTATCATCTTCATCTTCCATTGCAGGGTCGTTACCTTCATCTTCAATCATTCTGTATCTATATCTATCTTTGATATCATCAATGATTTTAGTTCTTTCTTCATCTTGTTCACCTTCTGGAACTTTAAATATGTTTTCATAAACCCAATCTTTAGATAACATATTTAATCCAATTACATCTTGGGCTAATCTAACTTTTTCTGACCAAAGATTTACTCTTTCTTGTTCGTAAATTGTAGATGGATTGATTAATTTTAATTCAAAATTAGTCATTTCATAATCTTGGATACCTTGTGAATATAAATGAACGATAGCGATTTTAGATAATTCCGAAATAAGTGTTCTTTGGATTCTTTCAATTGTTCTTGCAAATCTAACATCTTCTGCTGCTAAAGTTGCTTTACCATTGATGTTTTCTTCATATCCTAAATAAGCTTTTGGAATTTTTAGTGCTGCAAACAATTTGTTTTTTAAGTAATCAATATCTTCAATAGTAGCATATTCTAAACCTGCAAGGTTATCGATTGATGTACCACTATCACCACCACGAACAGGTAGATAAAAATCTTCTGTTAGGTTTTGCATATTGTACTTTAAGTTGTAATCACCACTATTCTTATCGATGAAAGGAACTTTCTTCATCTTGTTGATGATTCTCTGCATATAGTTATCCACTTCTGTTGGTGGGATGTTACCAATATCAATTTTGAAAACTCTTTTTTCTGGTGCTCTCATGATTCTATGAATTAACATAGCATCTTCCATTAGAGATAACTGTTTCCACAATCTTCTACCATTCTCAATCATGGATTTACCATAAGGCAACCAGTTAGTATCCGCTAACAATCTAAAGTGAGCGATTTCAAAGTTTTCATATTCTTCTTTACCATTCGGGTCCTCTGTAATTTTAAACTTTACAGAATTTGGATTTGATGGGTCTGTTCTTTCTAATCTTTCTGTATTATAAACAGAGTGAGGAGTAACATTTACGATACCTTTACCTTCTGCAACTTCTAAACCTAAAAAGAAATCTCCATACTTTACTAGATTTCGTGTCCAAGGCCAAAGGTTGAATTCTATGTTAAGAACATCATAGAAAAGATTTTCTAATATTTCTTGTACTCTTGAATTGTCTGATTGAATAAGTAGTACATCACCAAACTCGTTCTTTAATGTACATTCATCAGCGTAAATATCTAATGCTGAAGCAAGGATAGGGTCGTTATCCATTGCATCATAATCTCTGAATACCTCTCTACGAACTTGTTGGTATGCCATTGATTGTGCACCACCTGCTTGTTCGTAAAATGATTTCTGTAATTTTGTATATCTATCTCGTAGTGATGATAAGTTTGTTTGTTGTCTTTCATCACCATCAAAGACGTTTCTCTTTCCGTCCTTATCGATAGAAACTACCGCTTGAGAACGAAATAATTTAGTTAATCTCCCAAAAAATGAAGTATCTGCCATGTTATTTTAATTTTAATTTGTAACCTTTATTTATTTTTACCATGCTCTACAAGACCAATATCTTGCTTTGTGTCTTGGACCTGGGTTATCACAATTATGTCTTGCTCGGAATGATTTTCTTCTCTCGGGATTAGATTTTTTAATCTTCATCGTTTTTTCATTTCCTTTACCCTTGTGTCCAAAGTTTACTTTCACAACGTTTCCTTGGGGATTTTTTACATATACTTTGAATTTCTTGACATCACCTCTCATCGGTTTACCAAGTTTTACTTTTCTACCTTGATACTCTGCCTCATTCATATCAGCTTTGTATTCTTTCATAAATTCACAGAATTCTTTAATATCATGGTAATTTTCTACCATATACTCTTCTGTATGTATTTCTTCGTTAAGTAATTCTTGTAATGATATCATATTATTTTCTCCTAATATATAAATATAGAGTTATTTAATTAACCAAGTTAAATCCTCGTTTGAATCACCGACTCTCATTTTCCAAGGGTCATCTTCTAATTGAGTATTACCACCAAATCCCATTCCTGCTACATCTAAAGAGTGTGCTCCAATACCACCTAATGCCTGTTTTGTTAAATCAATTCCTTCTTGTCTTAATCTTAATGCGGTATCTCTAACCCACAATGAAATTGCAAGGGACATAGTTAAATCATCATTATATCCTCTCATTGCTTCTGCACGATTACCATTCCATATAAATGTAAACAATTCATCAATAGTTCTTGATGAACGAATAGTAATATCCTTTTCTCTAACATATTGTTCTAATTTAGATATGATTAGAGGTCTTGTTTTAGAAGTTGTAGAGAAACCTGCTGTCATATTTCTCTCTTCTCTATTATATTTGTTATTTAATTGATTTTCTACATCTACATACTTTAAATCTTTACTCATGTAGAAAAGATTTCCATATCCTCTATCAATTACTTGTTGAATTACTGCCCAACCAATGTTTGCGTTCTCAATAACGAGTAATGCGTTGTTATAATCAGTTGAAAGTGATACAAGAAAGTTTCCAAAATCTTTTGTATCTAATTTACCTTTATATTCTGCAACTTGAGATGATTCTTCTATATCAATAACATGACATGCCGAGAAATCGGCAGAATCACCACGAGCAACATCGGCAACTACCATATAAGATTTCTGATAGTTTGGATATTCCCATTTCCAAAGGTTTCCATCGAACCCAGTCTTTTCAACTGGTTCTTGTACATAAGATTCTTTATAGAACATTAGAAGTTGTGGGTCAATTACAGTATCACCCGAAGATACAAAATCACAGTCACATTCTTGTGCTGCTCCTTTAACTCCTAATAAAACTTCTTGTTCATCTCTCCAACTTTGGTTTCTTTCAGGATGCACTGACCAATGTAAACGTATTGTATTGAATCCGTTGGTATCTTCTTCCGCACCTACCCAAGTTTTATGAAAGAAATTTCCGACACCATTAGGAGTTGAAAGGATAATTGCATTACCACCTGTTGATAAAGTAGATTGTGCCGATATCCAAATATCTTCAATCTTATCAATGAATGCTGCTTCATCAAATACTAATAAGGATAGTGCTTCAGAACGACCAGCATCACCAGCGGCTGAAGTTGCTTTGATTTGAGAACCATTGGAATATCGTAGAGATAGTTTGTTATCTTCTACTGTTGTTTGTTTTAACCAACTTGGTAAGTATTGGTTCATTACTCTTACTTTTGTTACCAAGTTTTTCGCAACTTCTTGTTTAGTTGCGATTACAAGTACATTGTAATCTTGGTTAAACAACATTTGGTGTAATGCAAATCCCGCAGTTAAGGTTGAGATACCTGTCTGTCTTGATTTCAGAATAATGTTGTATCTATGTTCAGTAAATTGGTCTAAAGTTTTTTCTTGAAATGGATATAAGTGAAAAGGAATTTTACCACGCACAGGATGTTGTATCATACAATACTTCTTCATGAAGTGTATCGGGTCTTGAGCACACTTCTGATACTCAAGTTTAATTATTTCCTTTAAACTTTGTTTAGCCATTTTACTTTTTACCGATTTTCCAATACATGGAACCACCAACGAATGGTTTGTATAAACCAAGTTGGTTTGACATTCCAATGTTTAATCCATAAACGTTCATTTTCTTGGTTTTAACTAAAAGATTACCACTAAAATTATTTAAACCATTTGTTTGGTCCATACCAACACCAAATCCATAATAGAATTCTAATTTTGGAAGTTCTTTTACGATTGTAGTATTGTAAACAGTTGGAATCTTGAAGAACCAATCAATTTCTCTTGATTCGATTCTGTTTTGTGAGATAACATCAGTAAGAATACCATATCCTAAACTACTTGCCGGTTTATTTCCTAAAGAATCTGTTACTTCTTTTGGGAAATCATAATCGAGGTTTAGTGTATCGGTTACTGTTACTCTTGAAAAGTAATCTTTGATAATTGCAAGTGAATCTACATCTACTGGTATTTCAACTTCTTTAATTACTTCTTTGGTTATATATTTTGGTACATACTTTGTTACTTGTACTTCTTTTTCTACAAAAACTGTATCTGTTTCTTGTTTGATTAGTTCGTAATCCTTACCATCTACATTTACAATTTCTTTATCACCATAATCACCACTACATCCTCTTTGTAATACAATAATGACTATTAGTGCAACTATTAATATTTCTTTTATATATTTCATAAATAATGTTCCATCTTAACTTCTCGTAACTTCTCGAATGCTTCGTTTCTTTTTTCTTCAAGTTCTTTAATTTCATTGTTACCATATTCAATAAGTTCATTTATTTCGTTTCTTACTTCATCTATTGGTTTTGGTAGTTTAAAAGTTTCTGTAATTTCACCTTTATCATTATGCATATGATATTCTTCTTTTAAATCATCTAAAGATTGTTTATAATCTTCTATTTTACTTTTTCCATAAATTATCATACGAGTCCATACCTTATAGTTTTGATATTCAACCCATACACCAGCTGATTTAATTTCATGTTCTCTATCAACAGTACAATTTAGACAATATCCACCTTTTTCGATAAAATTTTTATCTTTTTTGGTTTTTTTAACAGTTTTACAATTAGGATTTTTACATTTAGATTTTTCTTCTAAATATTTTCTGATTTGTTGAAACTGTTCATGGTTTTTTGAGGTTTTAAGTATATATCCCTCTTTTTTTTCATACCTATTATGCTCATCTTCCCAAACATCACCTATTTTACGAGTTTCTTTTTTAGCTTCATAACCGATTGTAGCATTTTTTTCATACTCACCAGTTTGAACCATATCTACCAACTTTCTACGAGTTGGATGCATATATTTCTTTTTGAATTCTTTATCCATTGTTACATATTAGGTTATAATGTTGTATATAAATATATAAAATTAAAGAAACCGATAATTTTAGAAGAAAATACCAAGTATTTGGTTTACCGATGCGAAAGTACCTGTAAGTTTAAAAGTATTTCCTTTATACAAGAATACGATACCTTCATTTGGTACAATTTTCTTAGCCCCACCGATAGAATTTAACCTTCCAAGTTCTAATTTAAGTTTTTCTATCTTTTTAGGGTCACCTGATTTCTTAACATCTTTAATTGTCTTATCAATTCGTTTCTTTATATCACGAACTGCCTTATCAGGATTAACTGTAAGTGCTGATGAAGTAAATTCTAACACTTCTGCACCAAGACCAAGGAAAATCTGTTCGAATTTCATCAAATTCTGTTTAGAAATCTTTTTTTGGTCATCTTTATCTGTTTTCTTTGCCCATTCTAATGTTTTTTCATCACTAATATTAGATTTATCTAATCTAAACTTCTTATCCATGAATGCCCATCTCTTAACTAACCCCATTTTGGTTTTGTTATCAAGTGTTGATGGTGAATTTTTATCAACCCATTGTTCCCACCACGCTTGATGGTAGTTTGCAACACCATCTGTATCCTTTAAATTGAATTCTTTTTGTAGTTTAGAGATTTTTGATGAGTATTTATTACGTTTTTTAGTTAAATCTTGTGATTTTGGTAATTTTACAACAGGTGGTCCTTGAATTGTGTAATTATCTTGTACATCTTTGTTCACTTGTTTAATCATACCTGCCAATATTCTTGCTGCTTCACCATTTTCACCAATTGCAACACCTTCATCGTTATATTCCATTGTACCATGGAACACAAGTAACGCCTGACCATAAGGAATAACGTTTACTGATGTTGGATATATCACTTCAAGGTTCATAAAACACGCACCTTGTTTGAATATCTTATCTCTTTGTTTATCATTGAGTGATTTGATTGCATTTGAAAGGTCTTTCATCGCATAATTGTATGCATCTGATAATCCACCTCTACCTTGAAACTTATCTGATACACCTTTGATATCTAAAGCGTTCTCACCTTTGTTTTTTAGGTGTCCTTTGTTTCTTGCTGCTACTAATCTACCATCTCTCCATGAAATAGCTAGTGCTTGACCATCTGTTTTCTCTCTTGTGAACTCAAGTGTACCTTCAAGTGCTCTATTTACGATATCTTTAAGTTGTCCAAAGGTTA
>Ga0255743_10003242_pt1 | contig 12973 bp, 20 predicted proteins | sample 101ome_19_FD_179950 | JGI IMG/M metagenome (GOLD analysis project Ga0255743, IMG submission 179950) | Coastal salt marsh microbial communities from the Groves Creek Marsh, Skidaway Island, Georgia - 101405AT metaG (version 2) | ecosystem: Environmental > Aquatic > Marine > Intertidal zone >... | reverse complement strand
CAACATTTCGGAGTACGTAATGACAGCATCCAATTCCACGAATACTACAGAAAATTCTATGAAGAATTCTTCTTTCCCACTCTTAGAGAAATGGGCATCAGAGATATCGTCGAACTCGGGGATATTTTCGACAGGCGCAAGTATGTTAATTTTGACACCCTTAGTCGCTGCCGTGATTACTTTTTTGATACTATCGCACGCGACGGGTTGAGTCTACATTGTATCGTAGGCAATCACGATATCTATTTTAAGAATACCAATCGAGTTAATGCACCCGATCTCTTGCTCGGTGAGTTTGACTTACATGTGTATTCTGAACCGACTGAAGTAGATTTCTATGACACATCTATCTTAATGATGCCGTGGATTAATAGCCAGAACTATGATGTCGCGATGTATGCTATCGATCAATCAAAGTCTGACATCTGTCTCGGTCATCTCGAGTTCCAAGGCTTCGAGATGTATCGTGGTGCAGTCATCGACCATGGACTATCGCATAAAGCATTTCAGAAGTTTGACATGGTGTGCTCTGGTCATTTTCATCATAAGTCTACTAAAGACAATATCAATTATCTTGGCGCTCCATACGAGATGACATGGTCTGACTATGACGATCCTCGAGGATTCCATATTCTTGACACCGAAACAAAAGAGTTAACTTATTTTCAAAATCCGTTTATAATGTTCCATAAGGTTTTCTATGATGATAGTCAAGGTGAAGATGTATTGAAACAAGATTTTGCAAAGTTGAAAGATACACATGTCAAAGTGGTTGTCAAGAACAAGGACAACCCGTACTTGTTTGATCTGTACATTGATAAGTTGAATGCTGCCAATCCTGCACATATGCAAGTGGTCGAAGACAACTTCAACCTTGACCTCGAAGATGATGAGAATATTGTAGATGAAGCTGAAGATACTATTACTATCATTCGAAAGTATATAGATAATCTACAACTAAGTGATAACAAACCAATGAATGATCTCTTCTATGATCTATACCATGAAGCGTTGAGTAACGAATGATTTATTTTAAAGTAGTACGTTGGCAAAATTTCTTGTCGACGGGTAATCAGTGGACTGAGATCCAACTGAACAAAGCCCAATCCACCCTCATCGTAGGCGAGAACGGAGCTGGTAAATCTACCATGCTCGACGCTATCTCGTTTGGTCTGTACGGCAAACCATATCGTAACATCAACAAACCACAGCTCGTCAATAGCATTACGTCTAAGCGCTGCGTTGTTGAAATCGAGTTTAATGTCAAAGGCAAAGAATATATGATTCGCCGCGGCATTAAGCCAAATGTATTCGAGATCTTCTGTGATGGCAAGCTTGTCGATCAGAATGCATCTGTGCGAGAGTATCAAGAATACCTCGAGAAGAATGTACTCAAACTCAATCACAAATCATTTACACAGATCGTAGTGATTGGTTCTGCTAACTTTATCCCATTTATGCAGATGAAAGTATGGGAACGGCGAGATGTCATCGAAGATCTACTCGACATTGAAATCTTTACGAAGATGAATAACCTACTCAAAGAGAAGATCAACAAGAATAAGGATGATGTTGTTGAGGCGAAGTACAATACTGATATGCTAGAACAGAAAATTACACTGACAAAGAAACATAAGAACGAAATCATGTCAATGCAAAAATCTGATCGTGATGCCAAAGAAAAGAAAATAAAAGAACTCAACGTAAAGTTAAGCGATCTACAATTTACATACGAAGGTAGACTGAACACTGCCGATAATCTATTCAAAAGTATCCAAGACAAAGAAAAGATAAAAGCAAAGAACAATAAGTTGAAGGATCTGAAGAATCAACTCAACTTCAAAATAAACAATATACAACAGTCTATTGACTTCTTCAAAAAACATGACGATTGCCCTACATGTCACCAATCGATTGACGAAGAGTTTAAGGAAGATCATATCTGCGAGCAACAAGAAAAGCAGTTAGAGATTCGAGATGCAATGGATCAAATGACAGATCATTTTGATGAGGTAGAAAGTAGATTAGCAGAAATTTCTGCCATACAAGAAACAATTAACGATGTTAATCAGACAATGATGAATCTCAACAGTGAGATGACCACGACACGTAATCATATCAAAGAAATTGAAGCTACACTCAAAGAAGTTCCAACAACACAAGAAACAATCGATCTGGAGTTTTTAAATAGTGAGCTAAAAGAAATGCAATCATTGCATGAGTCATTGCTATTACAAAAAGAGAGATACGAGATTGCATCATCACTACTTAAGGATGGTGGTATCAAGTCGAAGATCATCAAGCAGTATGTACCTATCATCAACAAGCTGATGAACAAGTACCTCGCTGCTATGGAGTTCTTCGTACAGTTCGAACTAGATGAACAATTTAACGAAAAGATCAAGTCGAGATTCAGGGATGAATTTACATACGACTCGTTCTCCGAAGGTGAAAAGATGCGTATTGATCTTTCACTGCTTTTCACATGGCGCGCTGTCGCCAAGCTAAGAAACTCAGTAACGACTAACCTTTTGATCATGGACGAAGTATTTGACTCCTCTCTTGATACAACAGGTACCGATGAGTTCCTTAAACTGATTACACAGTTGACACAAGACACAAATGTCTTTGTCATCTCTCACAAAGGTGACCAACTCTTCGATAAGTTCCACAGTAACATTAGATTTGAGAAGGTCAAGAATTTCTCGCAGATCGCTGCTTAGGAGGAAATATGGCATACAAAGTTTTAGTACAAGTATCTGAAGATGGGGATTGGGATCCAGTTCTCGATATGAAATTGAGTCGTACTCGTTCTGTACCTCGTTTGTTTTATACAGAAGAAGATGCGCAAATCTTTATTGATCAGCAATCAAAACAAGCATCTGAAGGATATGTTAGACAATTTAAAATTGAAGAAGCTGAAGAGTTAGAAGATGTCGGATAAGTTACATGTAGTACCACCTTCTCATCCTGCATTCAATAAAAAGTTGGATACATTTGTATTTGATGGTAAAGTTGATACTCAAAAATTATCAGAAGAGATGATAGAGTTGATGCAAAAAGCTGCAGCTGCAGGATTAGCAGCTAATCAGTTGGGCTTAGAGCATAGAGTTTTTGTATTGAATACGAGTCCACATCCTCTTGTGTGCTTTAATCCTCGTATTGTGCATACAAGCGATAAATTTTCTGTGAGTCAAGAAGGCTGTTTAACATTTCCTGGTTTTTTTGTAAAAATCAGAAGGCCAGAATGGATCAGAGTCAGATTTCAAGATGTGAATGGTGATATACAAACAGAAAATTTAAATGCATTACCAGCAAGAGCATTTCAGCATGAATTAGATCATCTAGATGGTATTAATTATATGGATAGAGCAAAGAAAATCCATATGGATCAGGCAAAGAAAAAACAAAAGTTAATTGAACGTAAACTAAAGAGAATGCAACTTGCTTGATAATCTGACAGAAAAATTTGGTTTTAGAAAAAAACCAAAAAGAAAACCTAATCCCAAAGACTATCACATTCCACATTGCAAAGACGGTCAGTGGTATTATGGTTACGAGAAGGTATACATACGCACCTATCCAGCATGTACATTTCCTTTATATCATGGTAAGATGGATACATCAAATACGGAGATTAGTTATGAGTAAGAATTGGGTTAAAGACATCAACAAGATGCATGAGAAATACGGTGTGCATGAGTGGGTAAAGAATAACCAACATCAGTTGCGTGACTTCTTAGATTTTCGTCTACGCTTTCTTTATGAAGAAGCTAACGAGACATCGCTCGCTGTTGATGCACGTGACGCTGAAGAAATTGTTGATGGTCTGATCGATATCTGTGTTGTAGCTATCGGTACACTCGATGCCTTTGGTGTTGATGCGAACAAAGCATGGGATCGTGTCTATAAGGCGAACATGCGCAAAGAGGTCGGTACTAAAGACAGTCGACCTAATCCCCTCGGGCTACCTGATCTGGTGAAGCCCAAAGGCTGGAGATCACCAAGCCATAAGAATAATCATGGTTTGCTTGATGCCATGCCTATAGATCCTAATAAATTCTAAAAAATGTAAATATTATACAAAAATAGTCTAAAAAAATATCTAACAAAATCAATAACTTATGTACGTCCCAAAAGTCTAACAAAATCAAAGACTTAGGGATGTACTTTTTCTGTGCCTGCTGTATAATGGTCCTTGTCAAATAGAGATTAACTAGGAAAAAACATATGGCAACTTTCACCGTTCATCAAGTACAAAACAAGCATGACTGTCCTGCTCGTATTCGTTTCGATGATAACTATCAAGCTGGTGATTTCGATCACTATACTCCAGTCTATCGTGTAGAAGCTGATGATCTCAATCACGTCTTCGCACTGACTAATCATTGGGGTGTTCGTGAACGTGTACTACGACTCGATCGTGGTCATTCTACTAGCGTAGGTGATATCATCGAAACCCATGGCGGTGAGTATGGTCACGCCTTTTGGATGGTTTCTTTCGGTGGCTTTGACAAGTTGGAGGTGCTCTAATGAGAGATACAATCACAGGTATTTTGGTAGTGTCGGCTCTCGGCGCTTTGTTAGGCGTAATGATGGGAATGGCAATATAATGACTAAGCAAGAAGCTTTTAACGAAATGTGCATCATCAAAGATATGATGGAAGAACACGCTAGCGAGCTTCGCTCAATCATGCGTGAGGTGTTTCCTGATCAGTATCAACAAGGTGCAGCTTACCAAGTGTTCGATGTCACTGGCAGCAGTAACTCATACGATGTGACTATCGAGTCTTTGCTCGAGTCTATCGCAGAAGAAAACGAGGAAGTCTATTCATGAGTAATTACGATTGGCTAGAAGATCGTATTGATATTACTGGCGTCAAGTTGTACAACTTTCGTGAGAATGATTTTTTAACTATTGGGCATCAACCGAAAGATCGCAATCCTACTCGTTTGCAGTTGTTTAACCAACTGAAAAAGACACTAGAGTTTCGTAACGAGCTTAATCAAACAATTCAGAACCTTGAAGCTCTCTTAGATGGAGAATATAATGGAAGTGCGTGAAGGTAGAAGTCCTAGCTACGTGTGTTCTTTGGATCCACAATCATGTGTGGATATGGAAATCCTCAATGCTATCAAGCTTAGCGTCAAAGCAACAAACGCTGACGTTAAGTGGGAACAAACAGATTGGGGTCCTCTCATTAAAGTACGTAAGCGTGTCCGTGTAAAAGGCCGCGAAGCAATTGAGAAGGTTAACGGTCAAAGTTACACTTGGGCTGGAGATTTATTAGGTGGCTTAGGTAATGCTAAGCGTTTTGATGTTTATATTCATGATGATAGGAAGTATAAGTATGAGTGAAGAAGTAAAGTGGTACAGCCGCGGTCGGGCAGGTGAAGAAGTGCTCAGCATCTTAGAGCAACTTTGTGAAGGTCCTTTCCAACTGTCAGACACGCAAGTCGCAGCGCAACTGCAGCGGTTCGGTCTTACAGCTTTCGAAGCTGTAGAAGAAGTCGTTAAGTTCAAAGAGGAGGGCTAGTGAAAACTAACCACTACCGCTTACCAGACCAGCTGAGAGCCCAATGCAAGGGCCTCGGCATGGATACTGACGAGATTTTTAAGTATGAAACCTATTGGCTGAAAAAACTAAGACCTCATCGTACAGGTAAAACAGCCTCGATCGATAGCGAGAAGCAAAAAGTCTACAGCGCTGAATGGGCATTTCAAGATAAGGTAGACATCAAGGAATTCAAAGACATCAGAGAAGCTGAGAAGCGCATGAAGCAGATCACTAGCAGTAAGCTATGGTCTGATCTAAATGGTCGTGCGACGTCTCTCGAGCACACAGGTCGTATGAAGCGATACGCAGGTATGGCGTACTGGACTGGCAAGATTAAGCTCGCCAACTCTGGTCTCGATGAGTATACTCTGCTTCATGAACTAGCACACCAAACACCGAATGCTATGCATCACGGTGTACAATTCCGTATAAATTTGGTAAGATTAGTATCTAGATTTATGGGTACGCATGCGGCTAAAGAATTGAAAACGTCATTCAAGAAAAAGAAGTTGAAGATGTCTATGCCTCAACCTCGTTCTCCTGAATCATGGTATAAATCTTACAAGCGAATGGAAGAAATGCGAGAAAAATTATGAGTAACTTAGAAACAGATTTCGGTATACCGTCAGATCTGTCATTTAGTGAAGATGATCTTAATGATAAGAGTCATTATGAGTTATCGCTTTTAGCACCGTTTAAAGCAAAACAGCTAATCAAGCACGAAGCTCAAAACGCCAAGAAACAAGGCAAGAAGCAACGTAGTCTAGAGTTGATTACTAAAAATACATTCGATGGTCTTGTTGCAGAGTATTATCTACGACAAGAGTTTGACTTTGTCTTTGATCCTCGCGATTGGCATGATCTTGTACACCTGAATGGTTACGATCTTGAAGTCAAAACGTTTTCATCTGTGCAACAAAAATATGATACTATTCTTAAGCTAGATGGTATGAAGACAAAATATCCGCACGTTGTTATGTTCTATCGGCAAGATAAGCAGTATACTTTAGATGCATATCTTGAATATAACGATGTTGAAAAAAAGTACAATATTGTAAAAGAGTATGGAGCAGTTCAATGAAAGAGTCACTTAAAGTCCTGCAAGAATGCGCAGAAGTGCAAGTCAAAAAGTCTAACGACTATCAGAATGACCACTCTCGCATTCGTCAAGCAGATTACTATCCACGCGGTATCGCTACAATCACCGACCTCATCTATGCAAAAGTCTTGCGTATGCAGTCAGTAATCGAAGCTAGCGAGCACGACCCTAACTATGAGCCTAACTTCGAATCAATCGAAGACTCAGCTAAAGACTTGATCAACTATGCATCTTTCGTAGTATCGTACATGCGTGGTAAAATGGACGGACAAGATCCAACTCGTGACTTTTTGAATAGGGTGAATAATGCATCAGACGACGAATGATATTCGCGAGCACTTTCTCGACGAACTCAAAGCAGAACGATTTACGACTGATCGACTCGGTGACAAGACCATTGAGTTGATCGGTGCCTCGTTCCTAGCTGACAAGCCTGCAATTTTTGGCGAACCAAATCAAGAGTATATTCAAGCCGAGATCGATTGGTATTTCAAAGGATCGAACAACATCAATGACATCTATGCTGGTATCTACGATGAGAACGGTGATCCTAAAGAACCACCAAAGGCATGGCAATATGCCGCTAACTATCATGGAGAAATCAATTCAAACTATGGACGTATTATCTTTTCCGAGCAATACTACGAGCAATATAAACGATGTTTGGCCGAACTCTTGGCAAATCGAGATACCCGCCGAGCATGTATGGTCTACAACCGACCAAGCATTTGGACCGAGTACAATGAAAATGGTAAAAGTGATTTCATATGTACGAACGCCGTCACCTACTATATCCGAGGGGATAAGCTCCACTGCTGTGTACAAATGCGTTCCAATGACGTCATCTTCGGTTACAGAAATGACTACGCATGGCAAAAGCACATCCTCGAACAGCTAGTCGAAGGATATAATCACAAGAACTTTGATCACGTAGAAGTCGGTGATATCTTTTGGCAAGTACAGAATTTACACGTGTATGAGAAACACTTTCATTTGGTAAAGTAATGATGGAAAAAAGTTATATCGAAATTGATGCAGGTCCATGGTTGACTTGCAATGGTGACATTGAAGTTTGTGTTTATATTGGTGAAGGAACATGTGAACCCGATTATACTTCGAAGGTAAGTCTTAAAGAGTTAGTAGATCGTGAGCTAGAAGGTATGATTCCTGGTGTTATTCCTGGGTCCGATGATACCAGATCTGGAAAGATAGCGGAGTATCACAAAGATGATGTCAAACGACTACTAGAAAGTTTGAGAGAGTTGTACTATTATGCAGGCGGCCGAGCAGAGGAATTGGGCTGTGAGTAATGCAATTTTTGATTTAGAACAACAAATTCAAGAATGCTGGAAAGTCACAGATGATATTGACATGGTAACTAAGTATCTAGTAGATGATTCAGATGGTTATACCGATGATGATGTTATGAATAAGTATTTTGCCATCAAAGAATTATACGAGCTTAAGTTTAATCAAATGTGGGCTACTTTCGAAACGGTATGCAAAGAATATCATGAAGCGAAAAAGAAATGATTGAACCAACTCGATATTATGATGAGTTCCTCAAGTATTTTGATCTAGCACTCAGTCAACAGAAAAAGTGTAACGTATCAGAAGGCGCTCCGTTTGGTATGATCAAACATGCTGAGAGTAACATGGGAGATGATCTCATGGAACATGTTGAGTTATACGATGTAGTTGAACGTAAGTACGCTGGCTTCTCTCAGATCGTTAATGATGTGTTCTATGGTTGGACTGATAAGCATCCATATTGGAAGAAGATGGAAGCTGGTATGGTGACACGCCAGCGTGAGCAGGTCGCGAAAGACTGGACAGGCAAACATGCTGACTTCGGTTTACCTGAATGGCTCTACATCTTCATCTTGCATCGTGTGACAGGCTCTGCAATCAACTACGCAACCAAACCTTCAGGTTATCATAACACTATTCTCTTTAATCTTCATCAGTCGAAAAATATCGAAGAGATGGTCGGACTGATGCGTCATTATCCTGCACCATTCTACACATCGGTTGGTTATCAGTTTCCTGCATTTCCTAAACCACAACAAGGTTATAAGAAAGGTGGTGACTATTTCCTCGGTGAGTATGCACCTCGTTTGGCAAGAGAAATGGCAGAGTGGCTAGAATCAGGTGGCAAGCGAGATCTACGAGAGATTGGCGAGTTTATGCTCGAGTGGAATGTCAAGAATGGATTGCGTAAGTATCAATTCCAATATGCGGCTGTTGTGGCTGACATTGCCGATTGGTATCCACAGTATGTAAATTTAGAAAGCATGTTCTATTACGGTACAAATGCTGTAGAATGTATCTCATATCTTGCAAAGCCAACACAGAAGATGAAGAAGGAAGTCTTTCTTGACGCTGTGATGGATAGGATATATAAAGATACAGGAAGTGTACCATATAATGCTGAAGATGTATGCTGTGACTTTATTCGTTATGTTGAGAACTATGTACGCCCAGGTCCGGACTACGATCATCTCGACTATGACAATCTATGGTCATCATGCGGCATCAAAGACCATCCATATGGTAGACAGAAGTATATGCTTGAACTCGGCCTTGTCGATACGTTTAATGGTATGAAGAATCATCCATCAGATGATGCTATCCTCAAGGCAAATAATATGAACGTGACTGAATACCAAAAACTATGTCGCTCACTTACTTCTTAGGCGAACACGAACACGACATCAAATACAACAATACTGCCGATGTTGAATTAAAGAACGGCAAACCTGTTGAAAGTTGGCTCAAAGATTGGCCACAAGAATGTCGAACCAATAAATTCTTCGAGTTTTGTCGTGCATACGATGAACGCAAAGACTATTTGCTCAAGACAAACTACCAACAATTCTCACATCGTCTACATTGGCATGAGTGTCCATTTGTCACAGAAATGGCACAATGTAATAATCGTGCCAAATTGATCGAAGGATGTGTCTTATTTTCTTTTAGCAATGAGCATTGGCAAACGTTCAGAGCATGGAAAGATCATGGTTATGATGGCATGAAAGTACGGTTCTCGAACTATCGTCATGCACGTTCTGATCTCTTTCAGATCTATTATCCAAAAGATACGAAGGTCAAAGATTGGTTGATCGATACACCAAAGCATGTTGCGTTGGAGATTGATAAGTTATTTGAGAATGCAAAACGTCCGTTCACTATGATGGAGTTTGCCAAGAAGATGAACATCATCATGGTACGAGATTTTGGTTTTCGTAATGCCATGTATCCATCAAAGAACACAGCTCGTCATATTGCAATGACTCATCCTGAGTTGGTCGATCCTGACTCGTTCCTACATGGTGGTACAGGATACTTCGATGGTTTGTCACAGATCTTTGACTGTCCACATCTCATGAGCAAGTCTAAGTATGAGATCGATGAAGATGGCCAGTACGTCCCTATGAATAAATGGGCAGAGATGCAAGTACAGCATATGGATTATTTAAAGAATCACCAGAATAATCCCATACACACTCATCAGTATCTTAATTTGGAAGATAAGTTGTGTATGCATTATAAGTTCATGTCAATGAAACTTGGTGAGAAGAAACAAACGAAGATGATCCCGTACGATTGGGTTTATCCACAAAATTGGTCATTAAAAACAAATAAGTATGACAGAACGAGTTCGTAGAGCCGTGATAGAGGCAGTGACTGACACTGTACTCGCTACACCACTTAATATGGCTTTAAGTTGGGTGTTATTATGGTTTGCATTTCAATATATGTGGGGTCCGACAATTACAATGTTGGCTCAGACTAGTATAATGTTTATCTTTGCAGTTAGCCGTAAGGTGTATCTGCGTTTATATTTTGAGAAGAGATATGGCTCACAATAACCACGTAATTGATGGAGTAAATAAGGATGTCGGCATCTTCGGATACGAGGCTGCTAAAGACTACTATTTGGAGATGTGTGATGGATGGACACCATACAATGATGACCCAGTTGTCAAAGTACATGATGGAGTGCGAGTTGTCAGGGACGACCTTATACTTGGAACGAAGACAAGAGCTGGCGATCTTTTGGCTGCTCGTTGCCCATCTGACACCATGGTTTATTGTCAGCCTCGGACTGGTCTTGCCGGCGTATCTCTACTTGACGTAGCTAAACATCATGGTAAGAAGGTAAAGTTATTCATGCCTTCTTCTAAACGAGTGTCGCTGCATCAAGCTTGTTGTATCGAGCGTGGTGCTGATGTAGAATTTCATCGCATTGCTGCAATGCCTAACCTCAATAAAAAGGCGAAAGAATATGCTGAACGAACTGGCACGTACTTCATCCCCCTCGGACTCAAACACGAACTCGCCACTGCGGGAATCGTATATGCGGCTAGCAAGATTCCTGAGCCCGAAATCGTATACGTCGCTATCTCTACTGGTGTTCTTACAAGAGCTCTTCAGATTGCATGGCCCAATGCTACCTTCCGTTGCGTTGCTGTTGCTAGGAACCTTAAAGCAGGCGAGTTAGGTAGAGGAGAGGTCATATCGGAACCTCTACAATTTACACAGTCAGAGAAGAAAGAGAATTTACCTCCGTTCCCCACTATTGACACTTATGATGGTAAAGTGTGGAAGTACATACCTAAAAATACCAGTCAGGATATACTTTTTTGGAACGTAGGTACAGAACCTGTTTTACAAGATGAGACGATTTATGATAGAATAGATTCATATCGTCAGTGGGAGAAAGCTGCTTGATGTGGTATCCAAATATGGTACCATATAAATCTAATAACTTCGAACTCACAGTAGAAGGTACAATTGGTACCATTTATTTGGATAACCAAATGTACATGCGCTGTGATAGTAGCAAAAACTTTGTGTACGAAGATATAGTAGCACATAACTACATAGCATACGGTCATGTAATTGCTACAGGTATGGGTTTTTTAATTAGAGAAAAATTATTATTAGATAATCCCAAAGTAGAAAAATTGACAGTATTGGAAATTAGTTCTGATCTAATTGACTATCATCGCAAATACAATAAAGATGTCATTGATAGAATAGATGTAGTACAATGTGATGCTAACGAATACAAAGGTTCGTGTGATGTCTTATTAGTTGATCATCATGATGATGCACATCATTGGGAAAATTATGCTAAATGTGTTGAGAATATAGATCATAAGGTATCATGGTTCTGGCCAATAGAAGCGCATGTACAAAGTTATAGTCATTACAAAAAATTAATGAAACATTGGCCAACACTACCAGATTTAAGTGAAGAAAAATTTACAGAATTTAAAAGCAGATACGAGAATATGTGGTTATGAAAAGTTTAGTTGCATGTCCATTTAATGTAATGTCCAAGTCTATGGACAGTCATCGCGCCGCACAAGGTGTCATCTATGCTAGTCAACTTAGCGAAGTAGGCAAAAATGTAGACGTCTGCATGTCTGGTTTCCTCTACAAAGAGGATTGGAATCAGTACGATGAACTATACGTATATCATGGCAATGATTGGGGTGGATCACTGAATCTGTTTGGTGGATTGCAAAATTATAGCGGCATCTACAACTTCGTCAACTTCTCTAAATTCAAAGGCAAAGTATATTCGCTCGTCATCGATATGGTTGACTACTATGCCATTATGAAAGAAAAGCTAGATAAGGCCAGAGAGAAAGGTCAAGAGTACAACGCTGAGTGGAACGAAGTTGATTGGGATAATCTCAAGCGTATGTGTACAGAAGCCGAGACAATCGATCCAAATACATTGAACCCATCTCGTAATATTGCTATCGGTGATAGTCATGCTATTTGCATGTATCGTCCTGGTTGGCAGAACATCTCAGTACCGTTTAAGACATTACATGGTGCATTAAAAGAAGGTCTCGAAAGCTTTCTGCCAAAAGGTGCATACAATTGCATTGAATTTTATTTTGGTAACATCGACATTCGTCATCATTTATGTCGACAAGATAATCCAGAAGAGGCAACAAAAGAACTCGTGCGTAAGTATGTAGAACAAGCACGAGCACTTGCCAATTTTCATGCTGCTACAGTTCGTCTATATGAACCGCTGCCTATTGAAAACCCTAGTCGTAAGATTCCAAAAACTGGTTGGCATAAAGGTGCACCATTTTGTGGTGATTGGTCATCACGAAACTTTGTACGTAAACTTTTCCGTGAAGAGATTCGAAAGAGTCAAGGCGCTGGTGTAGAATTATACGAGTGGGTGGGAGAGATGATAAATAATCAAGGTGAGTTAGACTTTGAATATATGGAAAAACCCCAGTCCGTACACCTTTCTCGTCGATGGTATCCCCATTGGCAAGGT
>Ga0255743_10003239_pt1 | contig 12979 bp, 9 predicted proteins | sample 101ome_19_FD_179950 | JGI IMG/M metagenome (GOLD analysis project Ga0255743, IMG submission 179950) | Coastal salt marsh microbial communities from the Groves Creek Marsh, Skidaway Island, Georgia - 101405AT metaG (version 2) | ecosystem: Environmental > Aquatic > Marine > Intertidal zone > Salt... | reverse complement strand
AGTTGCATCGTTTGCAACAGCATTGATTGCAGTACTATCACCTGCTACAGTTGATACATCGGAACTAATTCCTGCGACAGTTGTTACGTTAGATGATATACCTGCAACAGTTGTTACATTTCCACTAACACCTGCTACTGTATTTACATTAGCAATGTTAGTTGCCACTGTGCCTATATCAGTTCCATCTGCTGCGACTGTAGTAACATCACTGCTTATTCCTGCTACTGTAGTAACATTACTGCTAATCCCTGCTACTGTTGTGACATTAGCACTTACTCCTGCAACTGTAGTCACATTGGCACTAATACCTGCTACTGTATTGACGTTAGATATGTTTGTTCCAACTGCATCGACATTACTGATACTACCTGCGACAGTATCTATCTCTGATACTGCTTCATTCAAATCATCAGCTACAGTTACAACCTCAGATACAGCTTCATTAAGATCATTAGCTACTGTAATTACATCTGCAATATTTGTGGCTACTGTATTAACACTAGCTATATTTGTAGCCACTGTACCAATGTCTGTTGCATCCCCAGCTACGGCAGTCACATCTGAAGATATACCAGCTACTGTAGTTACGTTACTTGATATTCCTGCTACTGTCGTTACATTAGACGAAATACCAGATACTGTTGTTATATCACTGTCAATCCCAGCTAATGTATTAATGTTGGCTGACTGTGAAGCTACTGTTGTAACTGAACCTATTGATGGCCCAGGTTCAGCATCACCAGTTGTGGCATTAAAAGCCAATACTGTACCTATTCTACTGGCTTTATTTGGTAACTGAATAGTATTAGCATCATCAGAATCAGCCATAGTCAAAGCACGATCATTCTTTGTCTCTAACTGTTGCATAACTGCATAAATTTTATCTAAATCTGTATTCAAACTAGAGATATTAAAAGGGCCACTAGTAGCAAAGTCACTTGTTCTTGCTATTGTTATATCTCTTATTATTGTTACTGTTACACTTGTGTAGGCTGAACCAAGTGTAATATAACCACCAGAAAATCCATCATCAACAGTAGTGCCTGTAACTGCAAAAGTTCCTGCACCAGTACCTCTTGTTAATGTTGTGTCTGTTCCACTTGATGTTATTATTACGTTAATATCATCTAATGAAAAAAATGGAAAATCTATTGTAAACTGCGTAACATCAGGAGTGTTACCACCAGACCCTATGCTGTGTTGTATTCTTGCGTCATTGTCTGCGATAGATATAGTAGCCATAATATTAACCTTTACTTATTATGCACCTAGTTGTTAATTCACATCACTTAGCAGCCATTATCTTATCCCATATAGGATCTAGATATGGAAGATTACCAGTTGGAGTAATAAATCTGGCACTCCTAAGAGTACTTTCGTCAGCTTCTCCTGATAATATGTCAGTAGCAACACCACTTGCAGTTGTAATATTGCTTGCAGTTGGGCCAAATATTGCACCAACCTTTGCACCAAATGGTAGATAACCTTGGCTTTTTCCCATAGCTGGTCTAAGTCCAAGCCTATAATCTGAAAGTTTTTCTATTGAGTTATTAACATCCGTAAACCAACCAAGAACACCACTTCTATCTACTGCATCAACTAACAATTCAGAATAAGTTTGTTCTTTATCAATGCCATATTGCTTTTTCTTAAATTCATTTACCAATGATGCCATAGCAACTAAAAGCATTGCACCTTGCCAAAAAGCAGCATCTTTTTCTTGTAAGCCTGATGTTAGAAGTCTTACTGTAGCTCCTTGACCATATCCCTTGAACTGTGTGATTAATGAACCCATCTCTGTAGATGTCCACAAAGCTCTGTCACCTGCTCCTGGGGTAATTATTGTTCTATCTACTGCCTGATTTAAAGCATTTCTAAACTTTCTTACCATGTCTTTGTCACCCCAAAGAGCAGTATTAGGTAACCATTCACCATCAACCTTTTGTCCATGCTGACGTATTAGTTGTTGCATACGAAAAGCATCATTACCATCGATGCCATTTGCTAATAGTTTACGTCTATCTGCATTGCTAAGTGTTTGATAATTCTTCATAATTGCACTTGTCATTCTTAAACTAATGACATTGCTTGTGAACTCTTTAATAGCTTGGTTCCAATAGTTCAAACCATTCATTAAAAAGAATAAACCAGTAGATTGATTTAATGCTCTTTCCATAGCATATCGACTACCAAATAAGTCACCTATGTCTGAGAATGAGTTTGCACGAAGACCTAAAGCAGCATCAACAGCTATGCCAGCTTGTCTTGCTTCTTTCTTTGTCATTTGTTTTATAACTGACCTTTGGCTTTTAAACATATGTCTATAACCATGCTCATAAACATTCTTTAAGCCTTCAGTCATTATAGGTCTTATGACATCAGGTATCGATGATACAGCGGCACCACCCATACCAACAAGCACATTGAATGATTTCATCTGTCTTACAAATCTACTTGTCATGTTATGAGGGTCTTTAGATGCTCCAAATGTTCCTCTAAGCCTATCTCTTAGACCCCTTATATCTCTTAGATCGTCAGCTAGACCTTGTTTAAGTTTTTGCTTCTCAGCAATAGTGGGGGCTTGTTTTACTAAGGCATCATATTCTTGTGTTATCTGCTTAATAATATTAGACATAGAAACATCGCCATATGCTCTAGTCAGTTCAATATCAATGCCCATTGTTTTTGTGTGGTGACGTGCAAGTACCTCAATGTCATTTTCTAAAAACTCTTCTATAAGTTTGTCAGGTATCTCAAATGATCTTGCTTTTACACCACTAGCATTTGTTATCCAGTCTATTGAATCTGCACCTTCGTCTAAATTATAAAAAGGCCTACTGTTAGTGTAGTTTAGTATAATTTCATCTGCATACTCATCAGCTTGTTGCCTTGTAATTTGAAAACGGCTAAGTGCCCAGTCACTAACTATGGTCTTAAATCTTTCAGCATTTTTTTCTATTTTATCTATCCTAGGTACTCTTGGTACATATCCTTTAGCAGTATTAAGCAATACACCTTGTTGTCTTAACTGCACTAATCTTGCTTTGGCTTGTGCTAATTGTTCAGCAGTAGCACGGCCTTCTGATACAGCTATCTCTAAGCCTTTGATTTTCTTACCTAATTCTATCTCAAATAGCTTTACCTCTTCTGCATTTTCTTTAATTTTATTAAAATGTTTTCTGTATGCCTGAGCAGCCTGATTAACAAAAGGTGTAGCTGAGTCAACAACCTCATCAACATCACCATTTCTCATGGCTTTGGCAACCCTTTCACGAAAGCCAAATTCAGATAATGTTTGATTACGTTGTATGAAGTCTTTGCCTTTCATCGTCAGTAATTGCATAGATCTGCCAATGTCACCAGACTTAGCCACAACACCTCTAAAAGCAAGATAAGCAGTATCCATAGCTCTCATTGAATCTAGAAGTGAGCTAAGATAAGTCGTTCTAAATGTAGTTTCTACAGATTGATCCATAGACTCACCAGTTACCTTACCTCCCTGGACTTTCTTTTGTATGACACCACCCATGTCAACAAGCCCTGCAACAATTTTTCTTGATGTAAGGTTTGCACTTTGTGTCAATCTTGTAACTGGATTCCACTTTAGTTTTTCAAGCTTGATACCAGTTTCTTCTAAAGCTTCATTATCCATAGATATTCTTAGATTCTGTGGGCTACTTTCATCAGCTGAGGCACCTACACTTCTGAATATTCCTTCTTCCCCTTCTTGTGCAAAGTCATCTGCTGGCCTCATTCCACCTGCTATTCTTCTTCCAAAAAGACCACCGATTGTACCACCTATTATTCCTGCACCCACTAAAGGGACTAATGTCTGACCAAGCTCAGTTCTGCCTTCAGATTGTGATGCAATAAGAAATTCCTCTGGTGCATATAAAACTGTTGTAAAAGCTGCACTACCTACAAACCTTTTAAGAAAACTTGCTTGAGTTAATGTTTTAAATGTACCAAGTGGTGCTAATGTAAGAGGAGAAAGCAAACCACCTAAACCTACACCTAACAAGTTACCATTTTCAATAATTTCAAGATCTTTTAAATCTTCCTGTAATCTCTCAAGCCTTACTGTTGTTTCGTAGGCACTAGAACTATTTAAAAATCGCCACTCATATCCTTCTGGTACTTGTGGGTCTTGCAAAGGATCATATGATGGATCATCTTCAAAATCAGTATTTTCTATAAGACGTGAAAGTGCTTGAAAACCAGTATATTGCCTAAAACCTGCACCAACTGATTCACTAAAACTATATTCTTCTGGTGCAACATAAGGACTTTTATAGACATCATTAAATGTTGATATAGGACTACTTTGTTCTTCTGCTAAGTTTTGATTTAACTGTTGTACTATACCTGTATATTCAGGTGTTCTAATCATCTAATATCACCTCTAAGAAGCCTGTAAGTATCAAAAAAACTTTCTAACTGTTCTTTACCTGTAGGGCTTTCAATAAAAGGCAATATGTTTGTGTAAGAAAGTGGTGCTGAGTTTATTGTATTTGCAAATTTATTGTAGCTTGCAACCAATGATTTTATGCCTTCTGCATAGTTTCTATTTGTTCTAATAGATTCCATAACTGCATTTAGATTGTTCTTAGACATAAAATCAAAATAACCTAATGCTTTTCTTACTCCACCATTTTGTATTTTTTCTAAAGCTTTTCTGTAATCTTTTTGCAACTGTGAGCCATAATAGTTCCAGCTATAGTTATTAGCTATAGTAACATTTCTTCCATCTTCTAATAAGGCAACAACCCTGTATGTAGGTGTTCCAGCAGTTTCATTGTTGCTAATAAACATTATTTCACGATCTTCAATAGCTTCATTCAAAACTGTATCATTAACATCGCCAGTAAATGTGTTGTTCCATTGAGTTATTGCATCATCTATAATCATATTTTTTGTAACAATTACACCATCTCCAGGGATTGTTGACTGTGCCACTTTTACAATGTCTTGACCTTTAATTAATGAAATTTTACCATTTTTATCTTCATGCAAATGCATATTGCCACTAAACCTATATAGTGTTTTAAGAATAGCTTGGTTCAATCCTTTTGGATTATTGGCAACCTCACCCCTTGCGGCTAAGAATTTAACATATTTTATCATTTCGTTTTTCATAAACGGATCACGAATTATGGCCTCTGCCATATTACTAACACCACTTTGTTCATAAAATGATTCTACTTGTTTTGTTACATAAGGCTGTCCACCTACACCATTGCTGAATAATTTAACAAACCAGTTATCATCTATAGAGTCTGCAACTTCTTGAAAAGCTGTATCAAAAACGACCATATCAGATGTATTTGTTTTATCTCCCATCATTTTGCTATTAGGAAATAAATCAGAAAGATTTCTATTAGCACTACTGGGTGAATTAGCAGTAGAAAAACTTCCCGAATCAGGATAATAAAAAGCAGATTCCATCATTGATGTATTTACCTCAGACACAGCACCTGAAGTAATAAATTGAAACCTAGCCTCACCATCATCACCATATTTATTAATTATAGCTTGTTTTATTGTTCCGTATAATTGTTTTGCAAATGTAAATTTATCGTCTTTTAGATATGGTATGCTTGCAAATATATCCTGTAGTTTTTGTGGTATATAACCATGCAAAGTAACTTGCCTTGTATAAAAATCAATGCTTGTATTTCTTATTTCTGCATTGTCACTTAGGGGATCATATTCAACCATCTGACCATTGAGGTTAAATTGAGTCGGAAGAATCTTTTCTAGTGCTTCTCTATCTTCTTTGTTTAACACAATTCCTGAACTTATTTTAGATCCTACACCTGAAAGTAATTTTGTTTCTCGTTGTTGTTTATACCAAGCTTTTGAATATGTATTAACTTTAGCTATCCATTGAGATTCTGAGTAGGCAAAAGCTTTGCCATTTCCAATAATACCTGCTTGCTTTAATTGATTTATATATGCAGGACTAAGTAGTGTTTCTGGATTTAAAGCAACTACACCACCACTACCACCAAACATACGTTCCATATTGGCTTTAAACTCTTCGCCTTTGATAGTGAGCATTTCATTTTGTACTTTATTTAACAAACTATATATTGCTCTTCTGTTAGGTATATCAATATCTTTATGAGACAAAAGCCTAACTAACTCATTCATTTTAGTTACTTTGGCTCTTTCTTTGAGCATTTGTTTGGTTGGGCCACCAAAGTCCATTGGAGTATCGCTTTTTTGTGGCTCAATGTTATTAGCTTCTATATCTAATATATTTTTTGATATATTATCATTAAAATTTTTTATCTTTTTTGTTTCTATACCTTCCAAAAATGACTCTTTATATTTTTCAAAACTAAGCTGATCTGTAAGAGTTAGTTTTTGTATCTCATCATCACTTATAGTTTCACCATTACGAAGCCTCAAACTATATGATGCTAAAAGATTAGCTGAATTAAATCTATTTTCAGTTCTAAGACGTGTTTCTAATTTGTCGTAATATGCTATTCGACTTTCCATTGATGCTCTTACCTTAGAGCCTATAATGTTAGGATCGTTTGCAAAGGTAACTTCAGTATCTAATGCCATTTTAAGCATTTCTGATATTGATGCTCCTGATTGATAAGCTAAATCTACTGCATTGTTAGAAACATTTGTTTGTAATGCCTGACCATAATTTAAGATTGCCTGATCTGCATCAGCTTTAGATGATGAATTATTTCTAATAATCTCAAATACTTTTTGTTTATTTTCTTCAATATAAGTTAGGTCAGCTTCATCAGCACTTCCATTTGTAATGTAGTTTGTTTCATATGTAAGTAATGTATTAAGGTTTTTTTCGGCTTGTTTTAGTGAGTTTTCTTTTACTGATTTTATTTGTATAGCAGAAGCTTGCCTACCTGCTTTACCCCATATAACACTTAAAGAAGGACTAATCTGATTAAACACATCTGGAGAAACGCTTTTCCTTATACCATCAATATATTGTTCTCCAGCAGACTTAACTACAAGTTTACCATTTTCATCAATGTTACCTTGATTTTCTAGTAAAGATTGATTGGCTACATCAGTTGCATGATTTTGTAAAGCCAAGCCATAGCTATTAATAGCTTCTTTTTTAAAATATTGTTGTGCTTTTCTAAGATTGGCTTTGTTATAAATATCAGCAGTAAAGCTATTAAGAGACATCTGATCTAATGGCTTTGGTATTGTATTACCTTCTTTGTCTTTTATTGTCTGTGTGCCAAGTTGTCTTCCTGCTATTTCAGCATCAAGAACTGCTTGTTGAAACTGATTGTCATCTACAAACTTGGTAACATTAGATATTGTATTAGCTATGTTTTGACTAGCTTGAGACATTGCTAAACCACCACTGCTATAATCCATAGCAACTGGTCTTACTAAATTTTGTCTTTTAATAGTTCTTTTAATAGCCATATTTAACCCTTACTAACCAAAATCACCTGCCTCATATGCTTTTGCACCTGATTGTGCTGCATTGCCCAATCCAGTAAGTAAAGCAGCTTTTCCTTTAGTTTTGCTTGCTTTTCCTTGAAGTTGAAACTTACGTCTATTCTGAAACCCCATAAGCTTAATAGCTGAAACATCAGCTTTAGCTAACTGTGTTTCTCTTCTTCTTATATTTTGAATACTGCCACTTGTTCCGACAGCTACCCCACCACTGCCAGCACTGGCAGATATACTTGCTAGTTGAGCATTTAGTTGTGCCGTTCTGTTGATAGCTTCTTGGTCAGCTTGTATCTTTGCCATTTCAGCTTGTTCATAAGCAGCTTGTGCATCATTAGCATATGCTCTTTGTGCTTGCTTTGCAGCAGCTAGTGACATAACTGCACTTAATCCGTATCCAGCAGCTCCCATTAGACTTCCACCTCTAGTAATATGCCGTTAAGTGTCATTGGCAATGGTTCCTCTTGTGTAACTGTTACTCTTCCTTCCCTTGACCAACCTAACAAATAGACTTCTTTTCTTTGTGTGAGAGCAGTAGGCTCTTGAGAAAAATCATCTGTTACTGATCTTAGCAAAATTCTTGTGCCTCCTGCTTTCACATTAAGTGTTGTTACCAAATCAAGAACGGCTCTGACAACCCTTCTTTTTTGGCCAACACTCACACCATCTGGTAACTGCATCTCAGGAGGCAATGTTGTTATCTCAGGTGTGTAAGCTAAACCTATTTCAACAGATGTTACCTCTTGCCCAAGTGTTACGACACCACTGCCATCTGTAGTAAATGTACCTAATGAATAATTACCAGACCTAACCTGCACTTCTGTATTAGGTAAATGTGCAACTGTCCAGGTAGATGAAGCACTACCACTTTGTTGAGAAGACATATCTAGATAATAATCATTTTGAAAAAGCTCCAATGATTTAACTGTAGATGAATCAATGGTTCTCTCAACAACAGTATAAATTTGCCTATTAACATTAACCATATTCTTAAAGTCACCATTAGTATCATATCTAACCCATCCCTGGACTTTCTCCTTTCTTATAGACATGAATACTGGCATGTGACCATCTGAGTTAAGAAGGTAAAGATATCCCTCCATTTGGTCTGAAGATTCCCGTTGTGCTTCTATAGCAACAGGTGTTCCAATAATATGTTCTGACAATAATGTTATTGAGTCAGAGTTATATGCTTGTGATATATCTGAAAATATGAATTCACGAATAGCACCTTTTGACTTAGTTAAAAATACTATAGCACCATCAAATTCTTGAGGTTGGACAGCTCCTGAGCCATAGCTTGTTTGCTTCTTAACTGTAATGGTTGAGGGTGTAAGAGGTTTGTTCTCACTAGTTGGCACATAGAGTTCCTGCTCAGACGTAAAGATTGTGAGAAATCGAAATGATTGCATAGCCTTGATTTCTGATACTTGAGCTTCTGCAATTTGTATTTGTATTGATTCATCATCATTTCCTGTTCCAACATCAAAGTTTGTGAACTCACCAATCTTTGACATAAACAAAAAGTTAGGCAGATCACGACTACCACCAAATATTAATCTTTGGTCATGCAATGTAACTGCTCTTGCATAACCTCTTACTGAACTAAATACTGGTTCTTGCCAATCGGTGATTGCATTTGTGTTAGACATTGTTCCAGATATTGTTGCTGTAACAACAGTTGCACTTGTATATGCAGTGATTTCTGCATGAAAAACCAATCCAGCAGAATCAACTAATCTAAGATATAAACCAACGTAATCTGATGTAAATGCATCAGCACTTGCAGTTAATGTTGTTGACCCATGAGTTTGTCCAGGAGTTAAAGTTATACTACCTGATGCAAATTTATAATATGGTTGATAAGTTAATCCACTAGATGTGTCAAAAGCATATGCCGTTCTTGTGAAGTTAGTAGCACTTGTTCTCTGTATTTGTTGCATTGGGATGTCTGGATGAGTAACGAACATTGTGTCACCACTTTGTGCAACAACTAATGAACCTATTTGTGAAGATGTCCAAGGGCAACTTGTTATTGTTTGTAATATTGTTGTAGGACTTGATATATCTACAACTCTTAATTTGGTATCACTAAATAATAATATGTAAGCTTCATCTTCATCGTAAACATAAGCTTCTGTTTGATAAGTCTCATTTGCGAGGGTCTGAAGATACCTAAGCCCAGGCCTTCTAGTGCAACCACCTTGAGCCTTTAACCTTACGTTACGGAGCCTATATGCTCCATTACGATAGGCTTCAGCATCAACTCTAGATGATAAAAGAGGGGATAACTCCCCTGATGAAAAATTAGTCGTAAATTGCCTTAGAAGTGCCATTCATTTAAGTTCCTGTAGTCCCTTCAATTTTTGTAAAGATTCCAGAACCTAATCTAATTCTGTGAAACCTACTCAATGCGACTTGTTGAGTTGTAACTTGTTGTGCATCTCTGGCTTTGGCTCTTCTAAATTGAACATCGGCAAGTTGACTGTATGAACGTGCAATATCTGCTTTCCTTGTAACAGATAAAGCCAAAATTGATGCAAGGCGATATATAACCCATAAGGTAAATGCAGGTGGCCAATACTGAGTATCTACTCTAAAGATATAGTTAAGAACAACTCTGTCATTTTCATTTGCATTTAGGTAAATATATCTTTCATAGATATCATATTGCTGAACAGCATCTTCGATTGTTACTGTTTGCACTTGGATAACGGCAGGCTCAGTTGGCATTGCATAAGCAGCATCCCAACGATCTACTGGTGCATCAGCTAATCTGGATAACTCTATCTGACCAGTAGCAAAGTTCCAGTTATTCTGTGCTAAACAGTCTTCAACTATGTCTTCATAGCTAGTGTTCATTACTAAAGCTTCATCAGTAGCTTCTGTAAAAGAGGATAAAGGCTCCATGCCAACTAAGACCATTGCTCTTTGTGCTACTTCAATATCGGTCTTGGCTGTATTTGGCATTATGTACCCTTAACTAATTTCTTTTTGCCACCTTCTATCATGTGATCTGACATAGCTTTATTTTCTATTGATTTTGTTTTACCAGTTCCATGTATCCAATTACTGTAAGTTCTTGGTATAGGCATTTTGGTAAGCATAGTATCAACAAACCCTGGAGTTTTATGTTCAAAACCCATAGTTTTTTTATAGCTTTCGGTATAACCTTTTTTACCCATGCTTCTTACATGTCTTTTTTTAGTTTCATTTGTATATTTATTTTTAAGTTTTTTTAATGGATCAGAAACATTAATTCTAAATCTTCTAGACATAGTTTCTATAGATTTTGGACTACCTGGAAAAGTCTCAGAAATTTTTTTTAATTTTTCTTTCATGTGGTTAATAACCTCTATGTACTTGGAACATTATCAGAACGTACTTTGTTATAAGGACTTTCTGTTTTGTCCTTAGAAGTAGTGTCCTTGTTACCCATAGTCTTCTTTTTTCTTTTTAGCCTTTCATTATAGGCTTTAAGTTGTGCAAGACCTTCTTTTGTATATGGAAATTCTTTACCATCACTAGCTTTTGGCATTTACTCTGCTCCCAAGTTTTACTTTTGACCCAAATGTTATTTTTTTGGAACTAGAAGAGGAAGTAGCCTTTACAGCTACCTCCTTCTTTGTTGTTGTTGGTTTCTTAGCCATTAGTCAGAATCTGTTCCAGATAGTGATACTATATTGGCCACATCGACTGTTGTGCCATCATTAGCATTGACAACAAACATTCCGTACACAGGTGTACCTCCTGTTGCTGTGTTAGCAAATATAACGTCACCTACATTCATCTCATTAGCCATGTCATTAAAATAACCTGCTCCATCGATTACTGTAGATGCATCTGTTGATGTGTAGTGCCAGATATGAAAACCATTACCTGAATAGGAAACTAAACTTAAATCTGATTGTACGAAAGCCATGTTTCCCTCCTAGTTCTTTAGTTCTAGCTCAAATACACCTTCAGCATCAATTAAGACTGCGTTCTGTTGCATTTTGTTTAATACAAAGTAGCTGTCCTTATCGTTGTGATATTGCATATTTGAAGTTATATCTGTACCGATTGCATGTGCAACGGCATCTCTATGGTAAGCAAAACACTCTTTGTGTGTTGTACCAGCGGCTCCTGATCCATTTCTTCCCTGTAGACCACCATGTGCAAACCACATGAAACCTAACCATCTTTTGGCTGTTACACCCATTGGAAAAGGAAGATCATTCTCACCAACATATTCTGCTCTTGAGAATTGATCGATTGCCATTAGCTGTGACCATTGCTCCCAACCTACAACGCAGTATCTCTGACCATCATCAGGAACTTCATTGTTTCCAAACTTTTCCATAAGCTCTAAAGCCCATGCTAAAGTTATGCCGTTGGTTGTCTCATCATGTGCTGATGTGGTAGTAGTCATCTGCTCTAAAATTAGATCATCTGTCTTTCTACCTAATGCATAAGCACCAGACTGTTGAGCAACTTGCATTTCATCATGGTTAATTCTTAACTGATCTAGATCATCGACCCACTCACCAGCAAAGTAATCTTCCACTGTTACACTTACGTTAGTGTGTGCAAGGTTCATGGGTGCAATGTTACCATGCCTTGCTTTTGTAGTAGCAAAACCTTTACCGATTTTTTGGAATGTTGTTTTGTTCTTAACACCATTTCTAGTACGAACAGTATTCCTGAGTTTAGAACCCATACGTTGATAGGCAACGTGTACTCCAGATTCAAACTCCTCAATAAAGGAAGTGCTTATGGTAGTTAAAGCCATTAAAGCCTCCATTAAAGGTTAAAATTATACTATTCTGGTTATTCGCTTCACTACTACATTAAGGTTATTCCAAATTGGGCCTCTAAGTAATTCTACGAGCCTTCTAGTAATTTCAATCTTTCAGAAAACAGAAACTTTGTTAATTCACATTACTAGGCACGTTTCCTTGCAAGCTGTTCTGCCATAGCTCTTACTTTAGCTATATGTGCAGGATCTCCACCATTTTGCCAGTATTTAGGATCTCTTTGAGCAGCCATTAGGTCTTCTCTAGTAACAGTTTCTTGAAACTCTGTTGTCGATGTCATGTTAAATTTAGGCTGACCATTAAGCTCCATTATAGATTCAAAAAACTTAACCATACCAGCAGAAGCAGGAATATCAGCAAATGTATTGTAATCTTCTTCACTCAATACAGAACTTGCCCAAGCATCAACTCTTTCAAGCCTTCTATCTGCATGCTCACCTAAAGCTTGGCTTTCTTCGTTCCAATCTGGCCCTGCTGTTTGTTCCATAGCCATATACTCACCAACAAAGTCATTAAACTCATCTTGGCTGAGTGCCATGTTATGTGCTTTTTCTCTAAACCAACCAAGCATATGATTGTTTTCATCAATCTCAAGCTTATTACCATCTTCGTCTTGTAGATCTATTTGATAATCCCCAGGACTTACAGGCACCTCTTTTGATGCTTCTTCATTAAGTTCATTAACTAACTCTGCTTTTATCTCATCACGTCTTGTATGAAACTTT
>Ga0255743_10003234_pt1 | contig 12988 bp, 12 predicted proteins | sample 101ome_19_FD_179950 | JGI IMG/M metagenome (GOLD analysis project Ga0255743, IMG submission 179950) | Coastal salt marsh microbial communities from the Groves Creek Marsh, Skidaway Island, Georgia - 101405AT metaG (version 2) | ecosystem: Environmental > Aquatic > Marine > Intertidal zone >... | reverse complement strand
TATCTTCTTTTTTTTTCTCCACTAATAGTATAAAGAATATAGCGTAAATGGGTGGTGGTCTTCTTCAACTAGTAGCTTATGGTGCTCAGGATGTTTATTTAACCGGTAATCCTCAAATTACCTTTTTCAAAGTTGTATATCGTCGTCATACTAACTTCGCTATTGAAGCTATCCAACAAACTCCAACTGGAAGCAATTCCTTAGGTTCTCGTGCCAGTTTCCAAATAACTCGCAATGGTGATTTAATCCACCGTGTATATTTCAATGGTAAAATCAAGAATTATAATACTGCTGGCGCTACTAACAATGTAGCCCTTGTACCAAACTTTGGTCAAAAATTATTAAAAACTGTTGAATTAGAAATTGGTGGACAACGTATTGATAAACATTATTCTGAATGGCTATACATCTGGAATGAATTATCATTACCTTCTGGCAAACGCTCTGGTTACAATACTATGGTTGGTGCTAACAACGCTAATTTATGTACCAAATTAGCAGCACAATCTGAATACGAATTATATGTTCCTCTTGAATTCTGGTTCTGCCGCAATGTAGGTTTAGCTCTTCCATTAATCGCCCTTCAATATCACGAAGTTAAAATCAACATTGAATACGAATCTGCTGCTAACTTAGTAGATACTAATGATGCTAACTTATGTGAAGATGAAGATGCTGCAACTGCTGGCGAAGGTGCGGGCGAAGGTGGGTGCACTAATGGTAATAAACGTGCTGATAATTATGGAGTAAATTTTGGCTTAGAATTAGCTACGGCTACCCCTACTGCTACTGGTACTACTAAATTCGCAACCGGTTCTAGTGTTTCATTACATGATGCTAATTTATGGGTTGACTATGTTTTCCTTGATACCGATGAACGCAGACGCTTTGCTCAATTATCCCATGAATATTTAATTGAACAATTACAATTCACTGGCACCGATACCATGTCTCAATCTGCTTCTGCTGATAGCATGAAACCAGTTAGACTTAACTTCAACCATCCATGCAAAGAACTTATTTGGGCTGTTAAATCTGACAATAATGAATCAAAAGAACAATACCCATTCTGGAACAACTTTTCAACTGCTGAAAGTGAAGATATTGATACTAAAACTGCAAATAATTACAGTACCTCTAAAAATCCTACATGGCAAGCGAAAATTATGCTTAACGGCAATGATCGTTTCGCTACTCGCAAAGGTGATTATTTCTCCCTTGTTCAACCTTACCAACATCACGAAAATACTCCTGATGAAAACCACAAAGGTATCAATGTATATTCTTTCGCTCTTAAACCCGAAGAGCATCAACCAAGTGGCACTCTTAATATGTCTCGCATTGATACCGCGGTATTATCGTTATCTTCTCGTGTAGCTGGTACTATCCACGTATATGCGGTCAACTACAACGTTCTCCGTATATTATCTGGTATGGGTGGTCTCGCTTATTCCAATTAAAAAAATAATTTATTTAATAAATCTATATTATTTTTATACATGTATAATATTAAACCATTCAAGTATATTATCATCAGTTATAATAACATTATTTTCAATAAGTACCATAATATCAAATAATTTTTTAGATAACAAATATGATATTTCTTGTATATAGTTATTTAATCCAATGTTTCTTTCATTATAGCAATAATCTATCTTATTATATAAGATATCAATACATTTATTATTAAGTTTTTTAATATAATAGCTAAGTCGAGCTTCATAATGGCTCATTTTATCATCTTTATATCCTAAAATATCTGGCTTCAAACTCTTAATCAAATACGATTCAACCATATCACAATTGTAATTATTAATTTTGTCTTCAAGTAGCATATTGAAATTAGTTTTTTCTTTAACTAGACTATTACATAGTTTAGATGATTCAGAGAGTTTTTTTAAGGTTCCAAAATCATTATTTAGATAACGCATGATGTTACCATTGAAATCTTCAATAAACACGTTGTTCATAATGTTAATAAAAGTATATTAACATATATTATCATTTTTTATATAAAAAATGAATAATATCCTTGATATTTATTAAGTTAAAAATGAGGTGTTATAGTTGTAATAAGAAATTGAATACTTTGGAAGGATTAACTAATAAATGCAAATGTGGTAACCATTATTGTAGCAAACATTTATTTTATACAGATCACGAATGTACATTTGATTATGTTGTTGATTATAAAGAGAAGGCTACTAGCAATATAGTAAATTTAACGAATAAAGTAATTAAAATTTAAAAATGAGTACATAATTTATAAAAATATATAAATTTCACAAAGTTTATGAAAATAAGATTATAATAAAATTATGTACTCAAATTATTAAATAAAAATTGATATAAGAATATTATTATATGAAGTCGTATTATAAATGAACGATATAGAAAGAGCTATGCTTTTTCAAAAAGCTGGAGATATTTTAATGGATAATTTTAGCGATACATATTATTGTGATATTCCAGAAAAATATAAGTATCTATATAATATTTATATTCCATTGTCATCTGGAAACAAAAGAAAAATTAAAGAGTAATTATTGTTTCTTTGTGGGCTTCTTTTTTGCTGGTTTTTTTGTCGCAGATGCCTTATTAGTTGATATCTTTTTTTTAGTTTTTTTAACACATGAATTACAATATTCAAGTAAAATTAAAAAATTATTAATGCTATCATCTTGCTTTCCGACCATTTATACTCTAATTAATCATTAGAAATAATAATGCTATCTAAATAAGGATTGAGTATTTCGTCTACAATAAATTTAGGCTTAAACTCATCATAATTCATAAAGATTTTCAAGAGTTGTTCTGAAAATCCGGAAACCATTGCAGTACCCTCTGTATCGCAGTTAACAGGGAATGTTCCTTGATTATCTGAATTGAGATTCCAGAATACAAACTTAGGTGCTGTATAACCACTCTTTTTATATTTTCTAATAATATTCTGATAAATTGTTTCCAATTCATCTTCACCATCTGTTGCATCATTAAATTGCATATCAGTGAATACAAAGAGTTTCTTTGGCATTTCGTTATCTGGAATATTATGTTTAATACCATAGCTGATAATAGCTTCACAGCATTTAACAAAATCTGTGCTAAAACCATATCTTACATTCATCATAGAGTTAAGTGATTCAAACAAACTAGGTTCATTATATTCCAATGTTACCAGCTCGGGTTCTTCACTAAATGTGATAAACTTATTTTTAAACAAACCATTGCAACATTGTGATGTAAGAATACCAAGAGAAACAGCTACTTGTGCGGGAATACTGCCATTTCTTGCTCCAAACATTGAACCAGATAAATCTACTATTGCCAATGAATTATCAAAGTTACCAGATTTTTTTACATTTTCTAGAATGGTTTTCCACTGCAACTCAATAGTTTCATTTGGTCCATAATCATCATTATGACGTGTATCAATATAATATTTGGACAATTCGTGAGGCAAGATACCAGTTACTTTGATTTCTGCTTTACCACTTCTAACATCAGCAAGATATTTAAGATATCTTTCTTCATCGTGTTTCATAAAGGCATTAAGTAATTTCTTCGATGCTACACCAGGTACTGCTTGATAATTAATATCACCCCATTTTCCACTACACATTAGAGACTCAACAATATTAATTTTTTTTCTAAGCGGAACAATGATTTCCTTGCGATATTTTTCCATTCGCTTATTATCATCCAATCCATAAATTTCTGTTGCAACACGTTTAGCCATATGCTTTCGCTTATCATTTCTATCATTTTCACTAGGAGCCCATTTGGCACATAGCGAAACACTTTTATCATCTTCAAGCAAAAGCTTATCATTTAATAGTTTGTTTGAAAACAACTTCATTTCATAATTTTTATTTATAGTACTGGAATTATGATTATAAGTAATATAAAGTAAATCTTTCCAGCAACCATATTTATTAATGTAATTTATTAGATTATCACAATATGTGGCAAACTTATATGTTCGTAGCCACATCATTGCTTGATTAGCAACCTTCTTTTCTTTTTTTCCATTTACTCTATCACGCCCATTGAAAATGATTGCGACAGTTTTCTTTGGGTCTTCTTTCCAACACTTTTCAAGATATTCGTAGCTTACTTTTTTATCCAAGTCGCGGACAAACATCATAAAATAATCAACGATATTGCTTCCTGTAGTTTTGAGAGATACAGCTCCGTTGGTAGTTGTAGTGTAAGACATTATTGAAAGTAATGTATTATATAAAAATAATCTTATATCAATTTTTAATTATTTATTTAGCAGCCGCAGCAGCAAGTTTGCTTGCAGATGGAGGAAAGTGATGAGAGATAAGTTTTTGAAGGATAAAGTAGTTAATTTCTTCTTTGGCATCAACATTTAGGATTTTGCGTAGCTTTTCATCGGGAAGGATGAAGCGTTTGTTTTCTGGTTTGTTAAGGTTATGTTCTTTGATATAGGCATTGATAAAGCGTGTGATATCAGTGCGAGATTTTTCGGTACCACGTGGTTCACCAATAAAATCACAGAGTTCATCTGAGATCTTATTAGGCTTAGCGAAACCGGATGGAGAGTTTTTGGCATTTTGACGTTTCTTTTGTACCTTGTCAATGATTTTTTGCTGTTTATCCCATTCTTTGCTTAGAACTTTAAGTTGTCCTTGAAGTTCTTTGCCCATAGCTACAAAGGCGTTAACTTTTTCAATAACGCTAAGAATAACATTTTCTTGTGGAGCTGCTTGTTGTGTGGTATCCGGTTTTACAGGTTCTTCAATTTTTTTAACAGGAGCTGGTTTTACTGCATCTGTGGCTTTAATTACAGGTACTTTTGTAGCAACAGGTTTTTTTGCTGCAGGAACAGGAGCTTTTTTTGTAGCTGCGGGCATTATATATCGTATTTACTTTATGGATATTTATATATTCTTTTGTTTATATCATTTTATATCAGCGTTTAAAAGATATTAATAATAATTAGAATGAAAGTACAAAGAATTGGTACCTATAAAACAGGATTTAAATATTTTAAAAAAAATAATGAAATAACGGATGAAATACAATTAGATTTTTTTAAATCTCTTAAAATACCACCAGGCTATGATAATGTAACTATAACTAATGGAAAAAAAATAATAGCATACGGATATGATTCAAAAAATAGAAAACAAGTTATATATAACCCTAAATTTATATTAAAACAAAATAATATTAAATTTAAAAAAATTAAAGACTCAATTAAGTATTTTTCTAGATTAAAAAGAAAAATCAAAAAAGATATTAGTACTGATAATGGTATTGATAAAATTTGCGCAATAATAATAACCTTAATTTTAGATTGCGGTTTTAGAATAGGTAATAAAAAATATGAAATTGATAATGATTCTTATGGATTAACAACACTAAAAAAGAAACACATATTTATTGAAGATAATTTTATAAAGATCGATTTTATTGGTAAAAAAAAAGTAAGAAATACAGCAATATGTAAATCTAAGAATATATATAAATTTTTATTTGATAGACTAGATAATATTAGTGACGAAGAATATATATTTAAATATGATAATAAATGTATAACATCAATTGATGTTAATAGATATTTATATAATTTCTATAAAAGATTTAATCTAAAAATAACAACAAAAGATTTAAGAACATTAAATGCCAATACTTTATTTATGAAATTTTTTAAATTAAATATTGATACAACAAATCCAATAAAAAAATCAATTGAAGATACAGCAATAAAATTACACAATACTTATGCTGTATGTAAGAAAAACTATATTGATCCTGAAATTATTAAAATGGCAGAAAGTAAATTAAATAAAAAATAAAAATTGATTTTTTTATATACTATAATATAAGATTAAACTTTGTTATAATATAAAATGGATATCACAAGTATTATCAAAAATATTAAGGAAATGTTAGTGGAACGTGGTGATGATATATCCCTATTTGAAGAACACGAACTTTCAGTTGATAAAGAAGAATATGAAAATGATAGAAATATAATAGAATTTCAAACTTCAAATACAACAGTTATATTTGCATTAACTAAAAAATTAAAAAAATATATAATGGATGAACTAAAAAATTTTGAAGCAGATATTAATAATTTTATAACAAAATATGGTAATAAAAAAAACGTAATATTAATATTTAATAATGATAATGTATCTCAACCAGTTATTACACAATTAAATAAATATGATAAATTATTTCAGAAAAATGATGGTCAATTGCAATATTTTCATGCTCAACAATTAATGTTTAATCCAACAAAGCATGAATATGTACCAAAGCATATTAAATTAAGTGACAAAGAAGCATCTGATTTTATGAATGAATATATGATTAAAAGTAAGTTATATATGCCTATTATATTACATAATGATCCAATAGCAAAGTGGCTTGGATTAAAACAAGGTGATATTGTTAAAATTGTTAGATATAATGAAAATAGCGGTGTTTCGTTTTACTACAGATCTTGTTTTTAAATAAATATATATATTATTATAGAATAGACTATAACATAATATGAGTATGGAGGTTCATAATGTTAAATATAATGAAGTTAATAAATTATTAGGTGATATTTATAGTAAATATATTAATATTAATAATTCAGCAGAATCAAGAACTCCATTTATAAAAGATACATTACAAAAAATAAGTGATGAAGATATTAAAGATGTTAACTTTGGCCAAGAAACTGCTAATGGTACTTATAAAATAGACAAAACATCTTTTACTGATTTAATTAAAGAATTAATATATTGTAAAATTGGTAATATAGATATTGACCTAAATAATCCTATTGATAATACACATAGAACAAAGGGATATTTAAAATTTGTTAAATCAAAAGCAGATAGAGTTACTGGTGAACTTGCAATTGAAAAAAATAAACAAATTAGAAATAATATTTTATGTAGCATGAACTTGGTAAACGTATTTATCGATATATTAGATGCTTATAATAATTTTTTAAATGATAGCGCAAATTTAGAACATTTAAAAAAGAAAGTTAATAATATTGTTATTGTTAACAAAAATGCAAAAAAATATGCTGACAATCACAAAGGTAACGCTAATCATGGTTATTGGATAGAATCAGGAACACAAGCAAATGAAGTTGCTATATCATCGTTATATTTATCTATAAATTCATATTCGGGTGATGAATATACAAATAATTTATTTCGGCATTTTATTGTAAATTATGATGCCACAATTGGAGTTGTAAGTGATCCATTGGATATATATAATCATAATAATGAAATTACATCAGTAGCAACAGGATTATTTAATACTAGCTTAAAAATTATAAATAATAATGTTTCTCCAACTCCAACTAATATAATAACAGGTATTGTAATAAATGTTCCACCAGATGGTAGACCAGTAATTAAAAAAGATAAAAATGCAGCAAATCCTGTTAATGATATAATATTAAATGATATTGATAATACTATAATATCAAATACTAATTTATATGATGCTTTGTTAGAACGCGATAGAAGACTATTTGAAGATTTTTTAAATTTAATTATTAATTTAGATTTAGTAAATAGAAGAATCCAAATTAAAGCATTATTAACATATTTTAAAGTAATTAAAGAATATTTTTATATTGCATTAACATCAGGAAATTTATTATTTAATAGCTATTTTAATAAAATACAATTATCAGGTAGTACTCCTACACAAGCTGATTTTGCCATAAATGAAGGATATGCTATTAGATATTTAGATAAAGATGAAATACTCGCGGAATCACATCAAATATATACTAATGGAAATACAACAACACGATCTAATTCAGGATACACAGATAATAATGAAATAATAAGTAATTCAATAGGTGATAATTATAAAAAATCTTATTTTGGTAGAGCAAAAAAAGAAAATGATAAAACTAATGGTTATATGAATAATATTGTTAAAAATATACAAAATATACAAAATATTGGCGCAGAAGAAACAGGATTATCTATGAGCTCATCATTTGAGTTTTCTAACGCCGGTTTTATTGCATCTATAGAAACTGATAATACAATTAGAATAAAATCACGTGCTCAATTTTTAATTAATAAAATATCTAGTCATTCAGGTGCATTAAGTTCAATAATATATGCAACAGGTCCCGATTCACATGATACTGATGATAATAATGCTTTATCAAGTGACATTACATTTAATAAAACTCTTGTTGATACAGCAGTATCAGATAGTAGTATGCCTCACAAAATTAAAAATTATTTATTTGATAGAGATGCAAATAAGTTATCTAAAGAATATATTATAAAAATTAATAATATTTCATATGAACTAGTAAAAATAGATATTGATAATTCTGATAAATTTGAATTAGTTATTAAAGCTAGATTACAATATCCAACACAATCAGCTTCACATTTAAAATCTGTACCAATATTACAATTACCATTTGATAAAGTAACACTTTTTGATTCTAATAATAATTATTTAGGTTCAGATACAACTAATCCAGATAGATATTATAGATCATTTGAGAGTGCAAGAGGATGTAAAATATATTTTCACAATATGTCATCACCGGATGGTGGTGTAGATAATAAAGTAAAATTAACAATAAAAAACCCACTTGATTATAAAGCAGGATATATAAATAATATTGAATCTATTAAAAGTATAAACAATAAAATTAATTCAAATGAATCTAGAATTAAAAACGCAAGAACATTATACGATTTAAATAAATCAAAAAATGATATTTTATATTATCAATTAATATCATACATAGTAATATTAGTAGGTATTATTATAGCACTTATATTAACATATACTATGAATATGGATAAACCAACTACTAAACTTGTAGCAAGTATATGTTTTGGTATTGTAATATTGCTATTAGTTACATATTATATATTAAGTGTATTATATATTGAAGCATTTACTCTTAATAATTTTATTGAACAATTTTCTCAACAATATTCTTATCCAGCTATAAATGGAAATGCTACTATGGAGTTTATCTCTACTGATAAATATAAATACCCAGAGCAAAAAGTAGAATTTGTTCAAAATCAGTTAATATTATTAAATAATAAAATTATTCAAGCATTAGAATTGGCAAATGTTGCAGTGGGACAAGATAGTTCAACTGATGCGTATACCAAATTATTAAATATTACAGATTATGAAAGAGTATCCCGAGATAATATTAACAATATATTAAATGTCAAATCTGATAGTTCAAAAATACATATTGACTTACTAAAATATAATATAGCTGTAAATAATATAAATATTAAATCTGTTTTAATGTTATCACTTGCAATAGTAGGATTATATAATATTAATGTTTATACGGATAGTAAATACATGGAACATATAGCATTTATTGGTGGATTTATATCAATAATTATATTAGCATATTATTTAATATACTCTAACTCAGTTGTTAGAACAAGATCAAATAATGTTTATTGGGGAAAAGAACATAAAACAAATTATAGTAATATTTAATTAATTATTTTTTTATTATTATTTAAACATATAAATATTATATAAATGTACTATGACTACAAACGATACATTAAGTTCAAATAGCGAAAAAACAAGTGAAGATTCAAGTGAAAAATCAGAAGATAATTCTGATAAAGATCCTTCATATATTAATAATTATGACGACGAAGATGACGACGAAGATGACGAAGAAGATGACGAAGAAGATGACGAAGAAGATGAAATAATACAAAATACAAGCATACCTACTGGTGGTTTTTTTAATAAGCATGATGAAGAAGAAAATTATAATAAAAAACAAAAGTTTTTTTTAATATTAAATCCTCCAAAAAAAACAGCTAAAAAAAAAATACAAAAGAAAAAATATGATTTTTATCATAAGTATAATATAATTGAAAAAAAATATTTCGATAATTTATCTGATGAAGATAAGGATAAAATTAAATTAATAGAGGATTCTATAAATGATGAATTAATATCTAATATGCCAATGAGGTTTAAAATTCTCAATTTAAATATTAATGAAAGAACAAAAAAGAATATAATAGCAAAATTAGACAGTTTTAATAATATGTCACCATGTTCAAGTGAATATAATAAACTAAATAATTGGTTACATTCTTTAAATAATATCCCTTTTAATAATTACTATGAAATACCTATTAAAATAAGTGATGGTAATGATAAAATATGCGAATTTTTAAATGGTATTAGACAAAAAATGGAAGATACTGTATATGGACATAAAGATGCAAAAGAACAAATTATAAGAGTTTTAGCTCAACTAGTATCATTCCCAAAAGCAAATGGATATATTATTGGAATACAAGGTAGTGCTGGTGTAGGTAAAACTAAGCTAATTAAAGAAGGTATATGTAATGCTCTCAATTATCCAAATGCTTTTATATCACTTGGAGGCACAGATGATTCATCATTTTTAAGAGGTCATTCATACACTTATGAAGGTGCTACATATGGAAAAATATGCGAATCACTTATGAAAACTGGTATAATGAATCCTCTATTTTTATTTGACGAACTTGATAAAGTTTCTAATACATATAGGGGACAAGAAATTATAAATACATTAATTCATATAACAGACCCAGTGCAAAATGATAAATATAATGACAGATACTTTGAAGAAATAGATTTTGATATTTCACGTTCAATGATTATATTTACCTACAATGATGAAGAACTTATTAACCCTATTTTAAAAGATAGAATGATTGTTATTAATGTTCCAGGATATTCCAATGAAGAAAAATTAGTTTTAGCACAAGATTATATAGTACCTGAAATTTTAAAACAATATAATTTAGAGATTGGTGATATAGTATTCAATAGTGAATTATTAAAACATATAATTGGCAATGTTCAAAAAGAAGATGGTGTCAGAAATTTAAAAAGAGCTATCAATAATATAATTTCTTGGGTAAATATGATGCGTTATGTACCAACAGATTCGGTAAAAATAACTTTACCATATGTTGTAACAATAGACTTTTATGATAAATACTGTAAATATAATAATAATAGTGAATATGATAAAAATATGCATCATTTATATTTATAGTATATAGTTAGGAAATGTCCAAGTTTTTATTTTATGGATGTTGGAATAATGTCAACTGTGAAAAAGAATATATTTATCGCGATTTGGTATTAAATTATATTAATAAAAATGAGAAAAAAATATCAACATTTTTCGTTGCTGGTGATAATTGGTATTCTACAAAAGTACCAGAGGTTAATGAAGGTACTACTAATTTTATAAATTATTATCTATTAAGTATTCTTAGAACTGGATATTATAAATTATATCAATTAAATAAAACTATTCATATAGCTGTTGGTAATCACGATGAGGACGATGACGGTGATGACGATGATATAGCCCCTTTAAAAAAAAGATGTATGATTAAAACTCAAAAAAAATATATTGATGAATTAAATGAAAAGGATAAAAAGGATAAGGAAAATAATAGTAGTGTAATAAGCAGTACTGATAGTAGTGTAAGTAAAAGTTATGATATGTCATCACATAATGATTTAAATAGTTATGATATATTTGTTGAAACTGATCAGCTTGGTTTCAAACCTACATTATATGAATTAAGTAAAATGCAAAATTTAGATATTCGTGATAATATTCGTGATAATATAATGAATATATATGTTGATAGAATTGGTATAGTTAATAATAAAAATTATATTGTTATTATTATAAATACTAATAAATTAAAATACACATATTATCTTAAATATATATATAATATATTCAAATATGTAAAACATAATAAACAATATGATGAACAAGTGTTTGTAATGGGACATGTACCATTATTTGCAATAAAAAAAGATAGTATAAAGAATAAAGATGAATTATTTGGAAAAAGAGATAATTTATTTAAATTATTAAGTGATTTTAATTATATTTATCTTTGTGCCGATGCTCATTATTTTAGTATTATGGAAATAGAAAATTCGGGAAAGAAAGTAATACAAATTACATCTGGTACAGGTGGTGCTGATCCTGATAAAAATATAGAGTTTTATGATAAAAAAAATAATATTATTTATCATGGGTACAATATTGAATACTTTTTACTAAATTCATATGGTTATAGTACAATAAGTATTTCTGGAAATAAAATTGATATAATATATAAACAAGTATTTTTAGTAGATGATTCTGATATGAGTAGCGATGGCAATAAATATATATATATTATGGAAATGAATAATGGTTGTGATGGTTATGTAACATATAATAATGTAGAATTTAGAAAAAAATCAGAAATAAAAAAGAAACTATCTAAATATAAATTAAAAAGTATAAAAAATGATAAAGAAGAAACGTGCAAACATATTAGAATTCAAAAAAAAAATATAAAAAATAATGTTGTGACATCAGAAGATAATACCAAATATTGCTTTAAAAAAATAAAATAGATAAATAATAAGTATGATTATTTTAACTATTATATCAATTATAATATTTGCTGTAATTTATTACTATTTATTTTTAACAAATACTGAAAAATATGTAAATAATTTAAATAATGATGTGTATTTTATGACGAAATATGAAGCTAGCGAATTTTTGCGAAAAGACAAAGATAACTATGTAAAAAACATGTCTGATATGGATTTACATGCAAGAAAAGTTAAAAGTAAGAGTGAATATATTGACAATATTGTTAAATGTGTCTGTGACATCTCAGATAAAGAGAAGGATTTATTAACAAAATGTTGCAGAAATGCAGATAATTATTTAGAAAATTGCAATTTATATAGTAATTATATTAATTATAAAGATTTATTTAACATCAAATGGGTAGTTGCATGTACATATAAAAATCAAAATCTACAATATGAAGAGGGATTGCCACATACAAGAGAAAATATAATATTTATATCTAAAAGTGTATTAAATTATAGTGAAACTGATTTAACTAATACCATGATA
>Ga0255743_10003230_pt1 | contig 12995 bp, 2 predicted proteins | sample 101ome_19_FD_179950 | JGI IMG/M metagenome (GOLD analysis project Ga0255743, IMG submission 179950) | Coastal salt marsh microbial communities from the Groves Creek Marsh, Skidaway Island, Georgia - 101405AT metaG (version 2) | ecosystem: Environmental > Aquatic > Marine > Intertidal zone > Salt... | reverse complement strand
AGAGGATGACGAAAAGACTTCGATTATTGCGATACATGACGCAAAGGTGCCGAAGTCTCGCGCGCTCGATGCGACAAGTACCTGGTTGTTTCGTTTCACCGAAGAGAACGAACTTTCCAAGTGGCAGAGATGGCTTCAAGATTTGAACGATACCGCTCTTGCAAAAGGGCCGGTTGCTACGGCAGATGTCGCCATCAACATGGAACAAAATGTCACCGAAATGGATAGAGACGTGGAGAGTGAGGAAGTGTGCGCGGTTGACTTATCATTCAAAATGATACTCGCCGGCGTCAAGGTACATTTGTTTGGACAACACATGGGTAAGCAAGCTTTTAAAACGGATGGATTTGAAAATGGCGGTGTTGCGCGCGCGTTGACAAGAGGCCTCAAGGATTCGACAGAGGCTCCGATTGCAACCTTAATATCGTCCAACACGTGCATTGCGATGACTTCGAGCGAGATGAGCAGAGAATTTGCATTAACCATGTCGAACGTCGATATTGTCGACGAGATGTGCGAGACGACTGAGGCAATGTACGTGATGAAGGCGTCTAGCGCAACTGAAGCCTCTGACGTTCGCTTGAAGTACATTCAGCTCAACGCGTCGGCTCCAACGTACAAGAATATTGACACAACTCTGGCGCTTGAGACGGATAACGTCGTCTTGACGATTCATCGACCCACCATTGGCTCACTGTGGCGCATGTGGGAGGAAATCAAAATCGTTTTGGCTACGTTTGCAAACACCGATAACAGCGTCATGGAAAGGTCGTCTTCTTTCAGCGATCTAGTTGATGACTCTGATCGCATCGGCTTTCAGCTCTTGTTGAACTTCAAATCGACTGTTATTAGGACGTTTTGGGAGCAGGTGAGCGGCGAAGCAACGTTGCGACCGCTGTTCGACTGCGACATGGATGATTTACAACTCGAAATGGCCGCCAAATCATCTGGACTCGAGTTGTCCACTTCCCTCGGAAATCTAAGAGTGGTTGATCAAACAGTGCCTCTGGATAGCCCGTACCGGTACTTCTTCGATCTCAAATCGGACGGTACAGCGGAGAAAAGTCGAACTCACGTGGATGTGTACATGTACAATCATCTCTCTCCGAAATTCCCGGGATTTGAGTATGACATCCGAGTCAAGTGCGATGACGTCAAGGTGACCGTCGTCTTTGCATTCATCAAGAAAGTTCTTGGATTTTTCACAATGTTCTTACCACCACCAATACCTGTCTCTGCTTTACCCGAAGCGGAAAGGCAGGCGGAAGTCCTTCGAAGAGGTGAACCGCGACCCTTTACTATGGTGTATTCCTGCGACATGAAGCATCCAGAACTCATCGTTCCACGAAACAGCGCTTCTTCTCAGGCATTGCTTTTGGACGCCGCGCAGTTGCTCATCGCGAATTCGCTAGATTGGACCGTGGGGAAATCCCACCGAGATCTCGGTTCTGTGCTCCTCGACACCACTAAATTATCGTTCATTGACTGTTCTGCGAGAATTCGGAACCAAGGGAACCATTCGTCGATCGTTCCCGAGAAGAATATGGCTTTTGATGTTGTGTTGCGCAAGCCCAAATGGGACGCAGACAACCGTTCACCAGGAACCGAGATGATGATCAACTTTCTCAACGACGTAGCGCTCGAGATATCGGATGTCGATTACCGTTTATTGCGTGCTTTGGCGTCTGAGAACTTCACTGAGTCGAGCGAAGTACCAGAAAGACTGTACGAAGCGCCCGCCGCTCTCGAAACGCTGAGGTCGTTGCATTCAGATGCAAACACTGCCATGGCACCAAACCTCCTGGTATCTTTGAACGCTGATCGTATGAAGATGACCATCTTGACGTCCTCCAGACCAATCGCTTCGTTTCAACTCGAAAAGATGTACGTCATCTACAGTCGAAATGATGACGGGCGGTTCAGAATTGGCGTCAGTTGTCCAAATCTTGAGTTGAGTGACCTTCGACTCAGAACTCCGCGGCACGCGCGACGAGTGTTTGGATCAAGTGCTGGATCCCAATCCATGAAGACGCTGTTCCAAGTCGATCTGTGCGTCGAAGAAAGTATCGTCGAGTGTTCGACATTGTTACAATCGTGTCGTATGATGTACGACCCTCAGTTTGGATTGGCGCTCTACAACTTTTTCACCAGAAGTTCGGAAGACGAATCTGATGTCGGATTGGTCAACGCACGAATCAAGCAAGATGTGCATTTCGGCGCGGAAACCAATATTTCATTCGATAGAGATCTAGAGCTGAGTTCTTCGTGTCGGCTATTGTTTGATTCGCCAGATGGAAGTAAGGATGTGGAAATTTGCGGAAATGGACATGAAATTGTGTTTCACATCTCGACTTCAAAGTTGATTTTGATTGCCTCCGGAAGAACCATCAGGTTTAAAGATGTGCGCCTAGTGCTTCCCATCGGCACGGACTTGTCTGATTACGTGCAGCTCGAGTCGGACTCTCATCTTGTGGCGGAAGAATCGGATGGGGTTCATTTCGTACAAGAAAATCGCTCCATGCAAGATTTAAGCGCCATCTTGATGGGCCAGTCTGCGTCGCAACGCGACGTGCACGTGAAAGCCTCCTTTCCTGGAACTGAGCTTATTTTCTTGGATGTGACACAAGACAATGTAGACTACATGCTACGCATGCGCACAGATGCTGAGATGGAGTACTCAATCACGAAAGCAATAAAGTCAGCATCGGTAAATTTGACACAGTTTCAAGTATCGGTGAGTGAGTGGGGCGACAGCTCTTCAATTTACGATTCGAGTGTCATCATCAAGCCCATGGATGTGGATGCTCGAGTGAAGGCTACACATGATGACGTCGAAATGATATTGAGATCAACAGACGCTGATATGGTACTGGATGCGCAGTCGATAGAGCGCGTGGTATCCATCGTGAAGGGTTTCAAGACGACTCTCCAGTCGACTGGCTTGTACAAACAAACCATCAGCTGCTCGAAGTTTCATCGCGTTGGCGGAGATTCGCAGGGCATTTTCTTCTGGAGACCCATCGCACCGATTGGATTTTCGATCCTCGGCGATTGCGTGACAATGACTCCAACGCCTCCCTCGCGACCGGTCGTGGTCATCACGGATGCTGAAGGGTTGACAAAGTTACCGCTGAGATACGAGCGGGCGTGCGCATACGCGAGTCATCAACCTGGTGAGATGCCCACAGTGTGGTGGCCAATCGCGCCAGATGGTTACTGCGCGCTCGGGTGCATCGTGACTTCTTCTGAGGGGGAACCACCTCTTACGGCGATGAGATGCGTTCGGAACGAAGTTGTTCGCGCATCAGATTACGGCGGGTTCATAAACCAACGGGGCGTTGGCGCACATTTGCGCCACGTGAAGAATAGTTCTTCCACATTTCATGTTTTCGCTCAAGGTTTGAAACCGGTCGTCCCCATAGATTTACGCGCGCCACTCATGCCCGAGCGTTTGAAGACGACCGTGAAGAATAGCTTTTCATTAGCGATGGATGAGACGGCGAGCCCATCACCTCTCCTAAAAACAGTCACCGTGTACGATTGCGTACGCGTCTGGGTTTCTCCAGACGGATTTGGCAACCGGCGCGTATCTATTTGGCGACCAAGACCTCCGCCTGGATACTTCACTCTTGGTGACTGTCTCGTCAATGGACCAGAACCTCCTCAAAGTGGTGTACTCGTCGCTCAAGCTGATGGAGACATACTTTTGCCACCGAATGGTTACGTTCTCGTGGGATTGTTGCCCAGAGATCGAAGCGCCAACGACGATCGTGACATTTGTGCAATTTGGCGACCTCTGCCACCACAGGGCTACGTCGCTTGCGGTGATGTTATCACTTTGGATCATGCCGCTCCACCGCCGCTGACTGCGTGCGCATGCATACGGGAGGATTTCGCTGCGCGCGTCTCACTCAACGGCACGTGTGCCAACGTTGCACAGGCAGCATTCGATGCCAAGTTTGTGCAGACGCCACTTTGGATTGATAACCCGCGGGATGTTAGGAGCGCTCTTTGGTCTTCTGATCCAGACGCGCCTTTAGAGCATTTGCCCGTTTGGGGTCTATTCCAGTTCTCAAACAGAGGTGACTTGGCTCCAACGCAGCATCGTCCTCGATTTTCAGTGGTGGATTACCTCCAAGACAGCGCAGGAGCGTTTGCGAGCAAAACGAACGTGTCGCTCAAGCTTTCGTTGCCGAGAATGAGTCTCATTCTTCTCGAGAAAGAAGCTTACTCGAATCCACTCTTGCTCGCAAAAGTATCAGATGCCATTTTTGTCGTTCACGGTACACCTTTGCGCCTAGGCGGCAACACCATGTTCACTGGCTCGATCCAATCTTACAACACCGTCCAGAGCGCTTGGGAACCGGTCATAGATGCCACGAATGCGTATTTAAAGTTTTCATACAGCGTGAGTGGTGATGAGAACGCACCCGCAGGTGTCGCAGTATTGGTTAAGACAATTTCTCCATTGTGCGTATCCGTGTCGCACAGCTTCCTGGCGTCTATGAAGAGATGGAACACATGGAGAATCGATCGTATTCGACGAGAAGTTCACGCTGAAAAAGTTTTGCGCAGCACGGATGATGATGTCTCGAGGTACGAAAATCAGATGGTCAATCAAGACATCTACGTACGCGTCGGTTCATCTGAAGTGAAATGCTTGAGGCCAGGCGAAGCATGCGAGATTCAACGCGAAGCGCAAAATTTAGCAAAATATAAGCTGCCGATTGAGGAGGGGCAAGTCTTACGTGGGAGTGACGAAGAAATGCCGTTCCGTCCATCTTGGTCTGCTACGGTCCGTCTGCTTTCTTCGCAGCTCTCTGGAGCGAACGACTTTGCTCACATCAAGGCTAATCTTGAGTTTTCATTTCCAAACGGTCTCGACGCCGTTGACGTGCACACGAGAGCGGTCGCCCCCGAGGGCGCCAGTGGCAGCATAGTCTGGAATGAAGAATTCAACATCACTCCACGAGTGACGGGAGAGGGTAAATTAGAGTCTTGGCGCGAACACATTGAAGAAATTCTGGTGACGCTCACGCTGAGTGACGAGCATCGCATAAGCGCCGGTGGGACGACAATTGCTTCGCGCTCGTTGACTTTGAATGCCTTGCTCCATAACGTGCTCCAACTTGACGCAGATGGGACGAGTGCGACTGGGACGATCAAGATTCCATGCGTCAGTGGTGAGGATACGCTTGACGTGCAAGCCAGTTTTCAGTTTCATGATGTATCTGTTGTACGCAGTGCATCTCATGTTGACAAGCATGAGGACGAAAATAGGACGCATGTGGCTTTTAGTCCTGACGGTCCGTGGAAGACTATACACGAAAACGCTTCCAACACGTCTCAGGTTGTCGTCGGTAGCTCGTCGCGATGCATTTTCTCATCTATTGCTCCAAACTCGTACGTTTTCAAATCGGCGGCGTCATTCTACAACAACACCGTCAACACCATTGAGCTGTGTGTTTGTCCATCAGGAATGCATCCAGATGACGCGACGAACGCGCAACGGAAAAAGTCTAAGTTGGTCATTGAAGAAATCTTCGAAAATCAGCGTTTCGTACCGCTCGCCGGTTGGTCATCCAAGCATCTGTTTCCTACGGAGAGAAAAAGATGGTGCGACGCCCGAGGATCAAATAGCACATCATCGATCGAAGAAGCCACCGCGCGACAACTGCCTCCAGGACACGAGTGGAAAGGTCAGTGGGAAGTTAACATTGGTAATCACTGCGACAAGGATGGATGGGCGTATGCGGCGAATATGCCGGATCTCAAATACCCTTTCAATTCTGGGCATAAATCAGGACCGCTGTCTTTCGTACGCATGAGACGGTGGATTCGCGCGCATCAGTCGACGGAGAGAGAGCCGGAACGACAACTCACACAGCAGCAGTCAATGTCGTTACGTCAACGAATGATCGTTAAGCCTCAGGAGACAGTCGGTTTGATCCCTTCGATCATTGGAACTGACGCTCAGTCGGAACTATTCATTCGAACCATCACTTCAAACGGTCCCTCAGCTTGGGGAGTCGGTCTGGATGAAGGCAACGAAGAGCAGCTGTGGTCTTGCAATATTTCAGGAGTGATTGAGGATACGCAAATCACTCGAGTCATAGACGCGACTGGTGTTCGCCGGTACGTGAGCGTACAGATTGAGGGTAACGCGGTCTCTACCGGAGAAGCTTTGACTCAAAATGGAACGGATGAAGGAACAATGGTTGAGGGCGGATTCTTAAATTTCGATCCCGACGCCATGTCCTGGCGCATCATCGCCGGAGCTCCACACGTGCTCGTGAATCAATCACCAAGAACTGTATCGCTGACGCTATTCCAAGGTACGCTTGGCTCTCCACTCAGCGTGACATCGGTGAGTGAGGCGACGATTACGCCGTGGAGTTCGCTACCTGTTCACACCGTGCATCCAAGCATGCCGTACTACGTGCGTGTCGGACTCGACGACGATTTGACGTCTACAGTACCATCCAATCGTTTAGTGCCCATATCACCGACAGCTATTCAAGCCATCGTCGCGGCAAATACTTTGGATACGTTCGAGGCGTTCGACATGCCTTTTGGTTCGTCTCATGAAAGCAACGACGTGGATGAAGTCACTTTTGCTAGCGCGGACGGTAGGACAGCGAGCTTGGCTATCAGACACGATTTCGGTACGTCTGCATTTGCAGCGCGAACGACTACTCTCTCCGCATCCATGATTGTGGTCAATAGGACTGGAGTCGATCTCGTCATTAGAACGTCTACCGCTGAGGCGTTGCGCGACAAAGATGACGAATTAGTTATGCCAGTCAAGTTCACGCAGACAATGCCCGTGGCAACGACCAATGGAATTGAACTTTTGCGAGATTGTGCCATTCGCAACGCGCCAAAGGACGGCGAAGTGCTCATGATTGAGATTGGCGTCGCAGATTCTGGTCGGGCACGACTGCAACTCTCCCCTGGGATTCCAATCGACGAGCGCGAGCTCGTTCGCAGCACAGTCGTCGTGCGCGCGGTGTGCGGTGATTCAACTGTGTATACGCTCGCTGTTCGAATGGAGAGTTTGGCGAATAACTCTTCGTCGCAGCTCGTCGTCATCGAGCCACGCTGTACGATTACCAACCAGACTGGTTCAGAATTATTGATTGTCCAGGACGCCGCCCCGGAGAGCACTGCTCAAAAATTGCAAGAACACGACGTCAACGTTCCGGTGCGAATGCAAGCTCTTGAAAACGACGGGTGCGTTCGAGTCAAGATTCCAGGCGCTCCGTGGACTGCGCCAATCGATCTTTATTCTTTAAAGACGAATGCCGTCAAAGTGCCAGTGTATACTTCTGCACATCCCGACCAGTTCCAGCTCTTGAGTCTTCAGGCAGATCTCTCGACGTTGGGCATCAGTAGAGTGAGTTTGAGTGTGGAGCATCGATCTCAAGCAAATATTTTGGTTGAAAACTCTAGCGATGTCGATGTCATTGCCTTTAGACAAGCTGGTGCGGTCTCTGACGAATTGGAACCTTGGCGTGTCGTCATGCCGAGAAGCGCCAAATCGTTCGCTTGGTCAAGACCGCTCGACGCGCAAAGACTCAACTTGGTCGTTGTCCGTAAAGGTTCAATCGATGGTTGTATTCATCGAACGTATGATTTTGACAGCATAGATATCACTGTGAAGGAGGAGAGTCTTCCAGGTCTTCCCGTGCCGAAGATTGATTTACGGACAGTTGAAAATCTTGACGTGGACGGCGGCGATAGCGTTTATTTCAACTTTCTCCCCGTCATGCGACTTCAAAGACGTGAGGTGTGCGTCTTGCAAGTCAAATCCTACGAATCTTCCGTCATGGTACCTCGAACACAAAAGGTGGTCGGCATGCGTGGTAAAGCGCCGGTGACTCTCCGAGCCAAGTTACTCATCTCAGATTGTAGCTTTGCGCTCATAGACCGCGCATCGAGCGAAATCGTCAACCTTTCCGCAAATGGCGTCGCATTTGAATGCTTGACGGGCACTGCCGACGGGATCTCTAGCCTCGGACTCGTGGTGAAGACGATTCAGATTGACGATATGAATGTCGGATCGCAGTTCCCGGTTGTATTGCGTTTACTGAACAACGGCGACGCGCCGCAGGACTTTTTGGCGATGAAAATAGTCACAAAATCCTCAGTCGATTTGGACGCCCGTCTCATCCCTTACATGGATGTCACGTTCGCACGCCAGAGCGTGCAAGTTGCTCTGTACGAGCCTCTGTTGTGGAGACTGGTCAATTTTGCGCGCGTGTTTGAAAAGCAAGCGTCGCACGCTGCCTTCACGCAACAAATCGAACGCGCAAACGTGCCCATCTCCATGGGCAGCTTTCACGTGAGCGAGCTCAATCTGCGACTGCGATTCCGCTCCGCGGCGTACTCGCGACCAAAGCACATGATACCGGCGTTTTTAGTCGGCGTGTCGTTCGTCAACATTGACGACGCGCACCTCAGCCTGGAGCCGTTCATCGTGGAGGACGTAAACGCTCTTGAGCGCGCGTTTTGGAGCATGGTAAAGGGCTCCTACACTCGTCAAATCGCTCGACAGGCGCTCTTAATAATCGCCGGAGTTGATGTCCTCGATTCGTTCTCTCAAGCTCTGGGTCAAGCCTCCGCGGGTTTGGCTGGTTTGAGTCTGGACAAGAAATTCTCGTCGTCAATGAAGCGAACCATTGGCCCCGACGGTCAGAAGGCTGATTCCATCAAGAGCGGGATCACCGAAGGATCGGAAATGCTCGCCAAGGGCGTCTTCCGTGGTGTGACTGGTGTTTTTCAAAAGCCAATCGAAGGCGCCATGAAAGGCGGAGCCATGGGTTTCGCCAAGGGTGTGGGTAAAGGCTTGATAGGCGCCGTGACGCAGCCGTTGTCGGGCGGATTGGCAGCTGTCGGAAGAACCGCCGAAGGCATAGCCGTCGGCCTCGACAGTGTAAAGACGACTTTGGGTGTCAACGCCTTGGCGCCGCAAGTTCGAGTCAGGCATCCACGCGCAGAACACGCGGATGGTGTGTTGCGTTCGTTTGAGAGCAACTCTGCGCGAGCGCATTACATCTTAAGGACAGCCGAGCGAGGATCCCTCGCCGGCGGATCACATCAAGTCTTCACTCGTAAGGGTTACTATAGCCGAGACAAATATATCTCAAGCTTGGACGCCAACTCCAAAACGACGCTCATCGTGCTCACTGATCAAAGAGTCGTCATGTTGAAGCGCGTTTCTCCAACCGAGGAAAAGTACGTCGCCCTCTGGCATTGCGTCTGGTCCGAGCTCCTTCACGTTGAGGTTCAGCCGCCATCGAACGTCGTTCTGCATCTCAAGGAGTACAGCAAGAAAAAGCGCGTGTTTGAGAAGAAGAGGATATCTCGAGTCATCGAGACGACTCCGGCGACGCAACAATCGAGAGTTTTAATGCTGATGATTTCTGAAGAAATCAAGCGACACTCGTCGTCGCGCTCCAAAATTGAAGAGGAAGACGGCGCGGAATCGGGAGGTGCCGACGAGTTACCGACCATGTTGCCTTGCGCAAACTGGAAATGCGTCGCACAGAGCGGATCGACGTGCTTTTGGGCGCCAGTCCCGCCGCTCGACAAGTACGCGCCTCTCGGGCACGTCGTCGCCGGTTCGGCACCTCCAATTGATCCAGTCAATGTCATCCTTCGCCGCGGTGGACCAGACATTTCTGCGAGTCCACCCGTGAGCTTTGAGCTCATATACCGTGATGCAAGTAATTTCACGGTTTGGATGCCCGTTCCCCCACCCGGGTTCAGAGCGCTCGGCGCCATCGTGGTCTCTAGCGCAGAGGCTCCGAGTCTCGATCAAGTCGCCTGCGTTCGAGCAGATTACCTCACAGCCTCATCCTTCGACGACGACCCGTCGTGGACAGCGGACGTGCGCTCGAACGAAAGCATGCGTCGATCGGATCGTGTGCACTTTGAAAACGTATCCATGTGGTCGGTCGATAACGTGGGTAGAACCTTTATTGCCGCGCGCTCACGCGATTGTCCGAGCGATCGATACGCGCTCGACATTGTCGACATTTTCGCCGACGACGAATGAATGTGCGTCGTCGTGTACAAACTTGTACTATAGTTTGTTTGTGTAATCATTACAAACCTCTGCAAATCGCTACTGTACTCTACCAAACATTTTAAAGAAATCGAAAAGGAAATTCTCACTCTCCTTTCCTCCGCGCGTACATTGAATATGCCAACATACCGGCACTCATCGCGCCGACAACAATCAGGGCGCCCTCGAGCGTGACGAAATTCTTCACGAAGGACGAAGACGTATCATTCGCCATCAAAGACGCGCTCGTCGTCGACGACGACGATGATTTGGTCGACGCCTTAACGACGCCCGGGACCCCGCGACTACTCGACTTCATCGCGTTCGCCCCCATCATGTCCTCCATATCCCCCGTCGAAGTCGTCGTCTTCAGCGCCAACTGCCCGCACGCACCAGCGATGTCTTGTCCCATCTCGTGCCGCACAGTGGTGAAAAGCTTGTACTTTTGCGTCAAAATTTCCAACATCTTCTTCACCGCTTCGGGTTTCGGCGGCACGTGCCCCGCCGGAGTATCCGTCGGATTGAGCGGAATCAAATTGACAATCACCTCCTTCCCAAACAACAACTCACCGAGAAGTCTCGCACACTCTTCTGAATCATTCACACCCCCCAGAACGCAGTACTCAATCATCGTCTTCATTTTTGGTCCAGACGCGAGGTATTCATCGAGCGTCTCCATGAGCGCGTCCAACTTGTACGCCGTCGCCGTCGGCACAATCTTTTGCCTCAATTCTTGCGTCGGCGCGTGTAAACTCAACGCCAAACACGTCCCCGGCGCATCTCTCGTCAGCGTCTTCATCCTCGGAATCACCCCAACCGTGCTCACCGTAATTTTCGACGGCGCCAACGCGAACGCGTGCGGATCCGTCATCCCTTTGCACGCTTCGATGACTTCGTCGTAATTATTCAACGGTTCGCCCATGCCCATAAAGACGACATTTCTCACGTTTGCCCTCGCGCTCGCGTGCGCCAACTGCTCTAAAATCTCCCCAGCGCTCAAATTCCCAAGTTCCCCGAGCGTTCCGGTGGCGCAAAACGTGCACCCCATCTTACATCCAACCTGACTCGACACGCACAGCGTCGTCCGACCCTTTTCGTGTCGCATGACGCACGCCTCCACCCGGTGCCCATCCCTGAGTTCAACCACGAGTTTACTCGTCGCCTTATCCCTCGATTCGCTCTCGCTCACCACTTTCGTCGTAAACAACGCGAACGCTTCGTGGATGCGCGTCAGCGCCGCCGCGGGAAGCCCATCCGAGGCTTCAAACCGGACGTCTCGCAGCGTCTCGACGTCTCTCCGCTCCATGACGGCTCGCACGCACCGCCTTCGAATCATTCTCGCGTGTCGCATCCCCCGCGCCCACACCTCGTCCTCCGTCTCGTACTCCTCCCGCGTCCGGTTCTCCTCCTCTTCATCATCTTCTTCTTCGTCGTCCCCATCGCCCCGACCGCCTCGCCTCTTCTTCCCCTTCGGACGCGCGACGACGATCCCAGACTCGCGCGTCAACCACGCGCACACCGCTCGCGCGTCGAACACGGACTCTCTCCCATCGTCGCCGTCGCGTTCGCCGCCGCCGCCGTCCTCCTCATCACCCGCGCGTCCTCGACCTCCTCCTCGTCGTCTAAACGGTCGTCGCGCACCCGATCGACGCGTCGTCTCCGCGAACCCCGTGCGCTCCGACGTCGTCGGCGGCGTCGTCGGCCGCTCCTCAACCGTCATCTCACCGCGCCCGTCGTCGTCGTCCGCGCTTCGACGTGTCGAGTCCTCGGTTCGGTCGAATCGCTCGCGGTCGTCGTCTCGCGTATCCCACATACTACTCCTCGATCTACCGGTACATCGTTTAATGTATGGACTATTGAATAATAGAGCCCGGCGTGTGTGCCCGTAAGAGTGCTCGTGAAATCCAACTCAGGTTTGATCTCAGATCAACAAAAGGTTGCGCGTTAGCGAGTATTAAGTGAACATGTAACCTTTTGTTGATCTGATATCAAACCATTTATTATTACTCTCAGCGAGTACTAACGGGTGTTAGTACTAAACGGGTGATCGGGCACCGTCGGGCACCGACCACCCGTGGGGGTACTCACTCCCTGTTTCGAGAGTCACGACTCGAGAACTCGACCGGTTTTGGGTCGACAACCACCGTCCCGCGACGGTTCGTTCGTTCGTTCGACGACGATGACGACGGATGACGATGACGGGTGACGACGGGAGTGCGCGACGGACGGACGACCGACGGACGGACCAACGGATCGATCGACTCGGAGGATCGAATCGCGACCGATCGAATCGCGGGACGAACGAACGCGGGAAGGACGAACGGAACGGGTTTCTGAATTTCTGAATTTGGATTTCGCCTTTGCGAAGGCGAACCGACGGTTGGTCGACCGAGACGAGGTCGAAGCCGAAGTCGAACCGGACGACGTCGGTATCGTCGTCGGGCGAGGACGGAATCCGATCATGTGGTCGTTCGCGTTGATCGCGGCGGGGTTTTTACTGTCGACCATGCTCGCGGCGTATTTCTCTCTGCGAAGCGCGAGGCGAAGGAAATTGGCGTTGGAGGAGCGGGAGAGCCGAGAGGCGCGCGAGGCGATGCGGGAGATCATCGAGGGGAAAGAGGCGAGACACGCGGCGTGGGCGGGGAGGTGTTCGGGGATGGAGATGCCCGATGGGAAGATTTGCGTCGGTGTCGTCGTCGTGGAGGAGGAAGACGGCGGCGCGGAGGACGAGGAAGAAGACGAGGAAGACGGCGGCGACGGCGAGGCGTTGGTCGAGGTGTTCGTCGAGAAGACGTGAGCGATGCAACGCGTTTACAGTCTTCTTTACATGTGTTGTACACTACTACTGGTACTATAGCCACCACGCTACGCGCGCGTGTAATTCTATGTACGTAATCTATTCGTTCCGTCGTCGCGTTCGCCCGCT
>Ga0255743_10003227_pt1 | contig 12999 bp, 11 predicted proteins | sample 101ome_19_FD_179950 | JGI IMG/M metagenome (GOLD analysis project Ga0255743, IMG submission 179950) | Coastal salt marsh microbial communities from the Groves Creek Marsh, Skidaway Island, Georgia - 101405AT metaG (version 2) | ecosystem: Environmental > Aquatic > Marine > Intertidal zone >... | reverse complement strand
GGTCTACAAAAAATATCTTAGACACTGCATCAAATTTAATTTCAAATAACTCAAATAGAGTAGGAAAAAAATTATGGTCTTCAGCAAATCAGGGTGAACTTGTAAAATTGAACTGTTACAGAACTGGCAAAGAAGAAGCTCAAGGAATTAGTGATATTATAGAACAAAAGCTTAAAAAAAAATATTCATTAAATGATGTGTCAATTTTGGTTAGAGCTATCTACCAAACTAGAGAGTTTGAGGAAAGATTTCTTCAAATTGGTATTGGATATCGTGTTTTAGGCGGAATTAAATTTTATGAAAGAGCTGAAATTAAAGATGCAGTGTCATATCTAAGAATTATTAATCAAAAATTTGATGACTTAGCTTTAGAAAGAATAATTGGTGTACCTAAAAGAGGAGTTGGTGAAAGCACATTAAACCAAATTTATTCTTTTGGTAAATCAAATAAATTATGCCTAGAGGATTCGATTATCAAATTAATAGAAACAGGTGGGTTTAAACCAAAGATAAAAACAGCTCTTAGCCAATTAATAAATATTATACATAAATGGCGAAATGACTCAATTAAAATGAAACATTTTGATTTGTTAAAATTAGTTTTAGATGAGTCAGGTTACTCCTCAATGTTAAAAAATAAAAAAGATTTAGAAAATGAAAATCGATTAGAAAACGTAAAAGAATTACTTAGAGCTATGCAGGATTATGATAACTTACAAAGTTTTTTAGAACATGTAGCGCTAGCAACATCAATCGATCAAGAATGGGAGGGAGCAAAAATAAATTTGATGACAATGCATGCTGCGAAAGGTTTAGAATTTGATGTAGTATTTCTACCAGGATGGGAAGAAGGCTTGTTTCCACATCAAAAATCTCTAGAAGAAAAAGGAGATTTTGCTTTAGAGGAAGAAAGGAGACTTGCTTACGTTGGTATTACTAGAGCCAAAAAAGAGGCTTACTTATCATTTGCAATGAAAAGAGCTTACCATGGTGATTGGATGGAAGCATTACCGTCAAGATTTATTAATGAAATACCAGATGAGAGTGTTGAAAAAAATGAAATAGGCTTAAATGATAGTGATGATTTTGATTTTAACCAAGATAATTCAATTGATTTTGATGAAGAATATAGAAGCCCTGGATGGGATCGGTATAAAAAAAATAAAATGCTCAGATGGAAAAAATAGAAAAATTAAGAAAAATTTTTAAGAGAGAGAACATTGATGGATACATTGTTCCTAAAAATGATGAATTTTATGGTGAATATGTCCCAGAATATGATGATAGGCTAAATTTTATATCAGATTTCACTGGCTCATATGGTTTTGCTTTAATTCTTAAGAATAGAAATTTTTTATTTATCGACGGAAGATATACTTTTCAAGCCAACAACCAGAGCGGAAGATTATTTAAAATTATTACTATGCCAGATAAAATGCCAAGTGATATCCTAAAAGGAAAAAAATTAACTATTGGTTTTGATCCTGATTTATTTACTGAAAAATCACTATTTGTTTTATTTGGAAAAAATGTATCTAAGTTTAAGCCAATTTCTGGGAATTTAATTGATGAAATCTGGATAAGAAAGACTAAAAAAAATGAGAACAAATTTTATTTACTACCTAATGGTGTTGTGGGTCAAAAATATCAGTCAAAAATTAATAAAATTTCAAATTATTTAAAGAAAAAAAAGTCTGATTTTCTATTTGTTACTGCAAGTGAAAACAATGCTTGGTTACTAAATATAAGAGGTAGAGATACAAAATATGCCCCAATACCTTATAGTTACATTTTAATTGATAAAAATAGAAATATTAGATTTTTTTGTGATTTAAAAAAAATAACCTCATCTTTAAGAAGAAATTTTAAAAAAATAAAATTTTTAGATATTAATGTTTGTTATAAAATACTTAAAGAAATTAAGAAGAAAAATTTCATAATTGATAATAGCTCTTGTTCCTTTTTTTTTAAGACAACTATCAGTAAAAATAACAATATACTTAATTTACCAGATCCTATTTATTTTTTTAAAGCAATAAAGAAAAAAAGAGAGATAGAAAATATTAAAAAAGCTCATATTTATGATGGAGTTGCTTTAACTAAATATTTATTTTGGCTTAAGAAAAATTTTGATAAAAAAAATATCACTGAAATAACTGCATCAAACAAATTATTGGAATTTAGAAAAAAGAATAAAAAATTTAAATTTTTGAGTTTTCCAACTATTTCGGGAACTGGGCCTAATGGGGCAATCATTCATTACAAAGCAACAAAAAAAAAAAATAGAAAATTAAAAAAAGGAGATATTTATTTAGTAGATTCTGGAGGTCAATACAATTTTGGAACTACAGATGTTACTCGAACTATTTCTTTAAAAAATTCAAACAAAAGAATTAAAGATATTTTTACTAGAGTTCTAAAAGGTCATATTGCCGTGGCAGATTTTAAATTTAAAAAAAATACTTCTGGATCGAAAATTGATACTAAAGCCAGAAAGTATCTGAAACAACTAGGCTTAAATTATGCTCATGGGACAGGTCATGGTGTAGGATATTTTTTAAACGTACATGAGGGACCACATGCAATATCAAAAAGAAATAAAATCAATTTTCAAAAAGGAATGATTGTATCAAATGAACCAGGATACTACGAAAAAAACAAATTCGGTATCAGAATTGAAAACCTTGTTTATGTTAAAAGTAATAAAAAAAGTTTAGCTTTTGAAAATTTAACAATGGTGCCCATTGAAAAAGATTTAATAGTAAAAGATAAATTAAATAGAAATGAAAAAAAGTGGCTTAATGATTATCATCAAACTGTATTTAAAAATTTAAAAAAATCAATGAATAAAATTGAGGTTTTAGAGCTTAAGAGAGCTTGTTCAGCCATTTAAAATTTTATTCCAATCCTTTTCCAAAATTATTTTGATATTTAGTTGCTTGGCTTGCTCAATTTTTCTCTTAGTAGGCTTTGTATCGCCAACGACTAAATAGTCTAAATTTTTAGATATAGATCCCATTACTTTTCCACCATTATTCTCTGCAATTGCTTTGGCTTCTGATCTACTCATATTTTTAAATCCACCCGTGAACGTTAATTTTTTACTTGAAAACTTTCCATCTTTAACTTTTAAAGCATAATCATTGATAATGAGTTTATTCATTAAATTTTTAATTATTTTGACATTAGTCTCACTTAAAAAAAAGTTTTTGATAGACTGAATTTGAGTTTCGCCTATTCCATCTAAATCAAACAGATTAGCTAATATTTTTTTTCTTTGTTTTAAATCAAATAATTTTGAAAATTCTTTGATTGAATTAAAAAAACTTGCCAAAATTTTAGCGTTTTCTTGGCCTATGTGTCTTATTCCAATTGAGTAAATGAACTTATCTAAGGGAATTTTTTTTGATTTTTCGATAGCTTTCTTTAAATTATTTATTGATAGCTCACCCCATCCTTCTAAATCTTTAATTTTATTATAATTAAGATCAAAAATATTTGATGGTTCTTTTATTAAATTTAAATCCCAGAATTGTTCAATTACTTTTTTTCCTAAGCCATCAATATTAAATGCTTCTTTTGATACGAAATGTTTCAATTTTTCTTTAGCTGTAAAATTGCATTCATATCCTTTAATACATCTTCTAACAGCATCAAACTTTTTTGTACTTTTGCTAAATTCTTTTTTTGTTTCAGCCCCACACAAACACTTAGTTGGAAAAATAAAATTTTTACTTTTTTTTTCTCTTCTTGATAAATCCACTGAAGTCACTTTTGGTATTACATCACCAGCTCTTTCAATATTTACTGTATCGCCAATTCTAATATCCTTTCTTTTAATCTCATCCTCATTATGTAATGTCGCATTAGATACAACAACTCCTCCGACAGTAACTGGCTCTACTTTAGCTACGGGTGTTATGGCTCCAGTTCTCCCGACCTGTATAACAATATCTTGTATTTTAGTGACAGCTTTTTCAGCTGAAAATTTATAAGCAATTGCCCACCTTGGAGAATTAGATGTGTTTCCTAATCTACTTTGTAGTTTTAAATCGTTTACTTTATAAACAAGCCCATCTATATCATAATCAAGGGAAGATCTGATTTGTTCTACTTCCTTATGTTTATTTTCTATATCTGTTAGGCCAATGACAGTTTGGGAGAGTGGATTAATTTTAAAACTCCAATTTTTTATAATATCAAGAAAATTTTTTTGGGTCTTAAATATCATTGGAGAAACTTTACCAAAACCATAGGCAAAATATTTTAAAGGTGTTTTTGCTGTTTCATTAGAATCTTTTTGTCTTAAGGAACCTCCTGCTGCATTTCGTGGGTTAGCAAATTTTTCAGAAATTTTTGAAAAATCCTTTTTTCCGATATAAATTTCACATCTAACCTCTAAAAGTTTAGGTATATTTTTTGCAATAATTTTTTTAGGTAAATCTTTAATTGTGACTAAATTTTTTAAAATATCTTCACCTATTTTTCCGTCACCTCTTGATAAGCCTCTTATTAAATTTCCATTTTCATAAATTAAAGTTGCAGATATACCATCTATTTTTGGCTCACAGAATAATTCGATACTTTTATTTTTTTCATTCAAAAAATTATTTATCTTTTTTAAAAATTCTTTCATATCTTCAGAGTCAAAAGCATTAGATAATGAAAGCATGGGCGATAAATGTTCAATTTTTTTAAATTGATTACCGGGCTTTGATCCTACAATATTACTTACTGATCCTATCTTTTTTAAATAAGGAAAATTTTTTTCTAATTTTAAAGCATTTTTCTTTAATAAATCATAATCATGATCAGAGATTTTTGGAGAATCAAAGTCAAAATAATTTTTATTATGTTTTTTTATTTCTGATATAAGTTCTTTAAAATTTCTAATTATTTTTTTTTTTTCATCCATTAGTTTAGTTTAATTAAATCTATTATCTTTTTTAAAAATTCTTTATCTTTTTTTTCATTTTTTTTATCTATCATGTAACTTTTATAATCTTTATTAAGTAGTTGGTATGACTGTTTATACCACTCACTTGAATTATAATTATAACCTAAAATACTTGCATATTTTTTTGCCTCCTCTTCTAATCCTATATGATAATAGATTTCTACCAATCTATGGAGGGCCTCTTCAATAAATACTGTTGAATTATAATCTTTAACAATTATTTTTAATCTATTAATTGCGGGCACCCATTTTTGAACTTTAATATAATATTTTGCTGTGTACAGTTCTTTTGCTGCAAATTGGTTTATTACTAAATTTTTTTTTAGTCTTAGATCTGTTGCATACTCATTGTTAGGATAATTTTCTAAAAAAAAATCGATTTTTTTCTGGGCTTCCAATAAAGGTTTTAAATCGTGTTTTTCATCGTTGATTTGTTCAAATGAAATTATCGCAAGTAAGTAATTTGCATAAATTCTATATTCATGTAACGGATAGGTTTTTAAATATCTATTTAAATTTTCCTCTGATTCTTGATAGAAGTTTATTGCATATAAAGAAAAAGCTTTCATAATTGCAGATTTTCCAGCTGCACTTGGTAATGAAAAATTAATTTCTGCTTTTGCAAATTTTTTGCTGGCAAAAAAAAACTGATTTTCATTAAAAGCTTTCATTCCCTCTTTGTAAGTTTCATAAGGATCCGTTTTAGCTGTTGGTTGGTATAAGGGTGTATCTTTAGAGCAAGAAAAAAATAACAGAGCTAAACTAGAAATTAATATCAACCTAAGCTTCATAAGTAGATTAATATCAGATAAATAAAAAAATTGTATTAATAATATTATATGCTTACGCGCTTACCGCTATTGCAACCGTGTCAAATTGATCTATTTGTTTTCTAGAAATCGCACTATCGGCTTGAACTATTGAATAACAAATTTTTGTTGAAAGGAGTTTTCTTAAAAAAAGATTAGAAAGCTCGTGACCACCTTGATAGCATTTAATTTTTCCATGAATCCTATATCCTGAGAGCAGAAAGTCTCCTGCTAAATCTAATATCTTGTGGTTGACGAATTCATTCTTGTTTCTTAAACCATCTTTATTCAAAACTTTATTATTATCAACTACAACTGCATTATCTAAAGAACCACCTTTAGCTAAACCGAATTTTTTAATTTTTTCTATATCTTCATAAAGACAAAATGTTCTAGCTTCGATTACTTCTTTAAGATTATCATTTTCGAAATCAACACAGTTTTTTTGATTGCCTATAATTTTGTTTTGATATTCGAGTTGAAAATCTACTTTAAATGAATTGTGAGGTTCTATTGATATTTTTCTATTACCATCAATTAATTCTATTTTATTTAAAACTTTTAAATATTTTCTTTTTGAGATTAAGTTTTTAGTTTCTGTCTTTTTAAGTTTTTCTAAAAAAATTTTTGCTGACCCATCCATTATAGGTACTTCCTCGTTATCTATCTCGATTATTACATTGTCGATACCAGCCACATACAACGCTGCCATAAGATGCTCTACAGTTGAAACTTTTAAACCGTTTTCGTTTTGAAGTGTGGTGCATAGTCTTGCTGAAAATACATTTTGATAATTTGCCTTAATAAGATTATTTAGTTTAACATCAACTCTTTTGAAGATTATACCTTGATTATTAGCTGCCGGAATTAGAGTTATTTTAGATTTTTTTCCTGAATGCAAACCTATACCCTCAAATTTTAGAGGTTTTGATATAGTTTTTTGATAGATAGAATTCACTGAAGCTTTATACAGCTTTAAGCTAAAGCTGCTAAAACAACTAATGTTTCAAAAAATAACAAAACTAATCAAAAATTTCTTTAAAAATTCTGCTTAAAAATGACTTTTTAGGCGTGCTAACTGGTATAGCTTCATTTTTCCACCCATATTCAGCAATAATATTTGCTGCATTAATAATAGATTTGGTGTCTGGTTTCAGAAATATTTTTACATCAAATTTGCTCATATTGTTGAAAATATTTAAATAAACTTTTTCAAAACATTTTAAATGGTGCTTATCAGTAATTTCTAGAAAGATTGTTTTTACTTTATTTAAAGATCTTCCAAAATTAATATTTTTAAAATAAATAATATTTTTTAATTCGTTAATTCTAGCTTCCGCTATTTCTAAAATTAATTTTTTTTTAATTTTTCTATATCCTGAGTCTTTGAAAAAATTTTTTTCTATCAATTCAGTTTCTGGGATTTCATAAGTTAAAACGTTATTTTCAATAATCTTTTTCAGCGTATCTGGGTTTAAAGCAGTAATTTTAGATATATCACTGAGTATTATATTAGAACCAAATTTAAATTTTTGTTCATTCTTCACAGTATCATTTTCATAATATAAGATCTTTGAATTATCTTCATTAATTTGAATATGAAAAAATGTATTAATTAATGGATCATCGTTATTTATAAGAGATCCATTAATAAAGCTATCTGATAGGATTTTATTAATCTTTAAATTGCATTTGCTAAAAATATTTTCTAGATTTTTATAATCATTTTTATCGATTAAACAAAACGATAATTCATGTGAATAAAATTCACCAAATAAACCTATTGGCAAATTATCTATTTTTTTTTTATCTAAACGATATTCAGAATTAAAAATGTGTAAAATTTTTTTATCTTTTTCAAATTTGTCGATATAAGATTTCAAGGAGTTTAAAATATAAGTAATATTTTCTTTTGAAACTTGTGTGCCATTAAGTTTTTTAAATCCACTTAAATTTAAAAAAAAATTTGTAAAATTATCTAAAATAACAATTACATCTTTAAAAGTATAATTTACTTTTTGTTCAATAAATAGAATATTTTTTTTTATAAGATTAGCCATTTTATCTAAATCTGAAATCCTATTTTCATTTTTTCCATTAATCGATAGTGATATTTTTTCTAATAGTTCAAAATTATTTTGATCATCAGCGTATCCCACAATAATTGATATTTCTAAATCACTAATACTTATAAAAAGTTTAGGTAAATTATTCATTAATTAATTTATTCATTTTAAAATTAGTTGATTATTAACTCTATAGTCAAAAATCTTATATTTTTCAAAATTTGTTTTTTCTTTAATGCTCATAAAACTAATAAGACTATCAGTGTAGTTTTCTACAGGTAATTTTAAAATTTTTTTATTCTTCATTTCAATATCCCATCGATTAATCTTAAAATGACGGTAGATTTGAATTTGTTCGGTAGGAAAATTTATTTTAATTAAATTTTCAAATAGCGTTTTAAAATTTTTTTGTTCACCTTCGACGATTGGTAAGTTTTCATATTTAGGAATTTTTCTATACTGGATTAAATCAATTTTTTTTCCTAAGTAAAATTTATTTTTTTTCTTATCTATTAAAATCGCTATAGCTTCTTTTTCAAAAACTTTAATCACCAACTTATTTGGAAAGATTTTTTTGATTTCGATTTTTTCAATAAAACTTTTTTGATCTATTTCATTTTTTATTTTATAAGAATTTAGAAAAATTATATTTTTATTATATAAAAAAGAAAAAGCCTTAATCAGCTCACGATCTTCTAAAATATTGTTGTTTTCTATTTTAATTTCTTCAATTTTAAATTTATTAATTGTAATTTTTTTTTGGGAAATAAAAGTAGAAAATAGAATTAATAATGATATTCCTAAAATTAATCTATTTTTCATTTATTGATACTTGCATCCAACAAAATCTTTTCAACTAATGTTTCAAAATTAATACCCTTAAAATTTGCTATTTCAGGCACTAAAGAAAGGCTTGTCATACCTGGCTGGGTATTAATTTCCAGTAAATAAAAGTTACTCTTATAAAATTTAAAATCTGCTCTAGTGACTCCTCTGCATTTAAAAGCATCATGCGTTTTTTTGGCAATCTTTAAAACTTCTGAATACTTAATCTTAGATAACCTTGCTGGCATGATATGTTTTGTTTTTGCAGATTTAGTATATTTAGCTCTATAGTCATAAAATTGACGCTTAGGTACAAGTTCAATTGCACCTAATGGCTTTCCATTAATAACAGCCACTTGGATTTCTTGTCCTGGAATATATTGTTCTATCATTGCTCGACCGTATTTTTTTATTAATTTCTTAATTGATTGAATTAAAGTTTTTTTATTTTTACACAATTTCACACCTAAGCTTGATCCCTCATTTGTTGGTTTAATAATAACTGGATAGTAAATTTTTTTTAATTTTAACTTTTTATCCACCGATGAAATGTTATAATTTTTATCTATTAAAAAATATTTTGGTGTTTTTATTTTATTTTTTAAAAATATTTTTTTAGAAATTAATTTATCCATTGCATTAAATGAACTTACTATTCCAGAATGGGTATATGGAATTTTAAGATATTCAAAGTAACTTTGAGCTACGCCATCTTCGCCGTCCTTGCCATGCAAAGCATTGAAAATAGCATCAGTTTTACTTTTATTTATTAAGTTAAAATTTTTTTTTTGGGGATCAAATAAGGATACTTTGTACTTAATTTTTTTGAGTGCTTTAATACAAGCTTTTCCACTTTCTAAACTAACAGCCCTCTCACCTGAAGTTCCACCTAAAACTACTAGAATATTTTTAAACTTTTTTTTATTCACCAACTATTTTTATCTCTAGTTCTAAATTAATTTTAGTTTTTTCATAAACTTTACTTTTTACTTTTTTAATTAGATTTTCAATATCTGATGATTTTGCTTTTCCTTTATTAATAAAAAAATTACAATGTTTTTTTGAGATGACAGCATCTCCTTCTTCGTAATTTTCACAACCAGATTCTTTTATTAACATCCAAGCTTTTTTTTCTTTGCTAATATTTTTGAATGTGCTCCCACAAGTTTTAATTTTGCTAGGTTGTGACAATTTTTTTCTCTGAACTAAATCACTTTGTTTTTTTTCAATTTTTTCTTTTTTATCAAAAAATCCTTTCAATTTTGCTGAAATAATTATTAAATCTTTAGATAAATTATTACCTCTATATACAAAATTTATATCTTCCTTTTTAAGTTCAATTTCTTTGCAATTTTTTTTGTCTATTGCTCGAATTGATATTAAAATTTGAGAAATATCGTGGTCGTAGCACCCACTGTTCATTATAATTGCACCTCCTATAGAACCAGGAATACATGATAAAAATTCAAGGTTAGCAAGATTATTTTCTTTTGCGAAATCTGCCACTTTACGATCTAGTGTACCGGCACCAACTTCGATAACGTCTTTTTCAATTAATCTAGTAAATGAAAAATTTTTACCAAGCTTTATAACAGCTCCCTTAACACCATTGTCTCTGAACAAAGTATTCGATCCTGCACCTAGGAATGTAGTTTTAATATCATTTTTTTTTGCTTCTTTTAAAAATTCTAATAATTCTATTTTATCTTTTGGTTTAAAAAAGAATTCAGCGTTTCCTCCTAGGTTAAACCAGCTATAATTGGATAGTTTAACTTTTAAACTTAAACTATCACCAAACCTCTTGGTAAAATCAATCAAATTACTCATAATGAAAATTTAAGTCCGTAAATCCATTTAGAAATTAGTCCTGCACCCATTCCAATAATTATTTCATTGCTAATTAAGTTTTTTTTAAAAAAATTACAAAGCTCTATTTCGTTTTTTACTATTACTACTTGAGTTGAAGAATTTTTAGCGATTAAAGAAGAAAAGTTATAAATATCAAATTTGGGATCTCTTTTTTCACCAGCTGCATACAAAGGGCAAACAACTACTAAATTTGATTTTTTGAAACACTTCGAAAATTCATTTTTTAATGAGATAACTCTAGAATATCTATGTGGTTCAAATACGCTTATAATTTTTCTTTTTTGATTTACATTTCTTACTCCTTCTAATATTGAGCTTATTTCTGTAGGATGATGAGCATAATCATCGTAAAAATCATTTTTATTCTTTGAAAACACTTTAGTCATTCTTCTTTGGACACCAGAAAAATTTTTAAGCGATTTTTTTATTGTGTTTTGGTTTACACCTAAATTTAAACAAACTATTAATGCTGCTGCGGCATTCAATACATTATGTCTTCCTAATAACTTAACATTGATATTTTTTATCGTTTTTAAACTTTTGCTCTTATCTTTGAAGCTTAAATCAAATTTTGTACTTTCAAAGTGATATTTAATTTTTGATACTTTGTAATTTGCTTGGCTATTTTCTCCATAAGTCACTATATTTTTATTCTTAATTCTTTTTAAAATCTTTTTAATATTTTTATTGTCGGTGCAAATAATAGATTTACCTGTAGGTGGTGTTTTGCTGATAAATTCTAAAAAAGACTTTTCCAGATTAGAATAATTTTTATAGTAATCTAAGTGTTCATAATCAATATTAGTAACAATTGAATAGTTAATTGGTAGTTTTAAAAAACTTCCATCAGACTCGTCTGCTTCAAGAATAGCCCAATCCCCTTTCCCTAGTTTTGCATTGCTTTTAAAAGAATTAATTACTCCACCATTAATAATTGTAGGATCTAATTTCTGATCAGTTAATATTTTTGCAACTAAAGATGTTGTGGTGGTTTTTCCATGAGAGCCTGTAACAATTATATTTTTTTTTAATGATACTGCATCTGCTAAAACTTCAGCTCTGTTATAAATTGGAATTTTATTTTTTTTGGCAAATTTAATTTCGATATTGTTATTTTTTATCGCTGTAGATTTTACAATTATAGTTGCTCCTCTTAGATTTTTAGATGAATGGCCTATAAAAGTCTTTATCCCATTTTTAATACAGGAAATTATATTTTTATTTTTAGCTTGATCACTTCCTTGAACTCTAAAACCCATATTTTTCATTATTTGAGCAAGCCCACTCATACCGATACCGCCGATACCTATAAAATGAATTATATCTTTTTGGCCTAAATTAATTTTTTTCATTAATAATTTTTTCTATATTAAAATTTAATTTATTAAAAACATCTTTGTCAGAATATTGTCTTTGATTTAATATAATACTATTAAACTTTGTATTATCTTTAAAATTAGTAGAAATAAGGTCATATAAATCTTCAGAAATATTTTTTTCTTCTAAAAGAAAACACATTCCTTTTTTTTCTTAAAATTTTTTATTAATATATTGATGATTATCAGCTGAGGTCGATAGTGGAATAGCGATTAATGGAATTTTAACATTTATTAATTCTCCTAAAGCTGAAGCCCCGGATCTTGTAATTACGAGATTTGATTTACTATAATAATCATTAATTTTATTTGTAAAATTAAATATTTCAAATTTTATATTTTGATTTTTATAAAATTTGGATAACTCATCTTCCTGATTTGATTGACACTGCTGATAAACCATTAAAGGTATTCCGCTTTCTTTTAAGTCTTTAAAGACTTGAGGTAACTTTTCAGCAAAAATTTTTGCCCCCTGGCTGCCTCCAAGAACTAGAATATTAATAATATCAAATTTGTTTTTCAAATCATTATGATTATTAAATTCAATTATTTCCTCTCTAATTATATTGCCAACCACAATTACTTTTTTTTTATTTTTTTCTTTAATTCCTTCAAGATCTTTGTACGAAACAAAGACCTTTTCAGCAAAATGAAGTAAATATTTATTAGCTTTTCCTATAATCAAATTATTTTCATAAATGATAAATTTTATTCTTAAAATTGTTGCCGCAACACAAACAGGAAATGAAGAGTATCCACCCATCCCTATAATTATATGAGGTCTATTTAAAAAAAGTAAAAAAAGGGACTTCACTGTTGAGTAGCAAATCAACAATATAGAATATATTAATTTAAAGATATTTTTTTTTACTAAGGGAGATGAAGTTATTTTTTTTAAATTTATCTCATTTATATCATTAAGGTATTTCAAACCTCTTTTGTCAGTAGTAAGTATAATATCATAATTTTTTTTAATTAGATTTTTTGCTAAACTTAACGCAGGAAAAATATGTCCACCAGTACCTCCTGTTGCAATCAATATTTTTTTTTTAGTCATATAAATAAGTTTTGTTTTTAGTATAATTTAAAATCAAACC
>Ga0255743_10003222_pt1 | contig 13019 bp, 4 predicted proteins | sample 101ome_19_FD_179950 | JGI IMG/M metagenome (GOLD analysis project Ga0255743, IMG submission 179950) | Coastal salt marsh microbial communities from the Groves Creek Marsh, Skidaway Island, Georgia - 101405AT metaG (version 2) | ecosystem: Environmental > Aquatic > Marine > Intertidal zone > Salt... | reverse complement strand
CTCAATTCTTTTTTATTCATTAGTCTTTAACTTGTCTATGGTGAAATTATATTAAAAACAAATGAAAGGTTAAAGACCAACGTAGTATTTATTGTATAGAAAATACTTTTGTGGTATTTATAGAAATAAACCTTGAGACCTTTAAAATTGCATGGCAAAAAATATTAAGATAGTTCCTAATCCAACAGGTTCTACACCATATATTCTTTTTACGAATGCCAACGGTAACGAAATTCAAATGAGGGTTGCCGATGACGGTTCACTTATATTTTCAGGAAAGACACAGGGGGATGAAATCGTAAAGATGGATGCCGATACTCTTAACTTTACAGTAAAGGGTGATGTTGATTTTTTGAGTAATATTAATTTTAAAGGTAATAAAGGTATTGATGCTGACGGAAATTGGGTTGGTTCGTCTACAAATATAGGGGGACCAAAAGGTCCTACAGGTGCAAAAGGTGAAACACAAGTAAAGGGAGATAAAGGTCCTACAGGTGATAAAGGAAATCAAGGTGGAGGTGGAGACGCTGGCGACAACGTTAAAGGTGTTAAAGGTTCTAAAGGTGATTTCGGTCCACAAGGTAGTACCAACGACCAAGGAGAGAAAGGTCAGAAGGGTCAAAAGGGTGAGACTGAGGCGGGTCAAAAAGGTGTTAAAGGTCAATCACCTAAAGGTCAAAAAGGAGTCAAAGGTGACTCTCCGCAAGGTAGTAAAGGTTTAAAAGGTTCAAAAGGTTCATTGGGAACCGCTGGTAGTTCTGGTGAAGATTTTCAGGGTTCTACAGGACCTACAGGTCAGTCATCACCAGGTGAGAAAGGAGATAAAGGTAATGCCACTCAAGGAGCAAGGGGTCCTGTTGGTGATGACAATCCAGGACCAAAGGGTCCTGGTGGTGATAAAGGCCAAAAAGGAGAGACGGGAGGTAAGGGACCAACTGCTGCTGCAGGACCTAAAGGAGACAAAGGTAATAAAGGTGCCAAGGGTAACAAGGGTATTAAAGGTATCAAAGGTTCGGATGGACCAAAAGGTTTTAAAGGTAATAAAGGTAATAAAGGAGGACAAGGTCCTCAGGGTTCATCTCCTAAGGGTAATAAAGGTTCGCAAGGTAACTCTCCTCAAGGACCGCAAGGTTCGACAGGTGCATCACCAATAGGAAATCAAGGGGGACAAGGTCCACAAGGAGAACAAGGTTCGGTTGGGGATAATAATCCTGGACCAAAGGGTCCAACAGGTGATGCTAATCCAGGGGCTAAAGGTCCAACAGGTGACTCTAACACAGGTGCTTCTGGTGATGGTGGTTCTACAGGTGTTGGTGGAGACAAAGGTCCTACCGCACCTGCGGGTTCAGCAGGGGATAAAGGTCCAACAGGGAATGACGGACCTAAAGGAACTAAAGGTTTAAAAGGTGGCACTGGTCCTAAAGGTGTTAAGGGATATAAAGGTGCTAAGGGTGTAAAAGGTTCTACTGGTAATTCTCCTATTGGTGCCAAAGGACCACAAGGTAACTCGCCAAAAGGTAATAGAGGTGGAACAGGTGCCTCTCCTAAAGGTAATAGAGGAGGAACTGGAGGTGTAGGTAATCAAGGAGGTGTGGGTGATAATAACCCAGGACCAAAGGGACCTGTTGGTGATAATAATCCAGGACCGAAGGGACCTAAGGGAGATTTAAATACAGGAGCTCAAGGACCTGGTGGTGAAAAAGGTCCTATTGGTGATAAAGGTTATACGGCACCTGCGGGGCAAAAAGGTTTAAAAGGACCAACAGCTCCTGCTGGTTCGAAGGGTCCTAAAGGTTATAAAGGTGCTATTGGTCAGAAAGGTCCTAAAGGTTATAAAGGTAATATTGGAGCCAAAGGACCTCAAGGTAATTCTCCACAAGGTCCTCAGGGGTCACAAGGTAACTCCCCTCAAGGTCCACAGGGTTCAACAGGTGCATCTCCTCAAGGTAATAGAGGTAACACAGGAGGGCAAGGACCTCAAGGTAATGTTGGAGACAGTAATCCAGGTCCACAGGGACCTGTAGGTGCATCCACTCAAGGACCAGGAGGTTCAACAGGTGATAGTAATCAGGGTCCTCAAGGTTCTGCTGGTGACCAAGGACCAACAGGTTTAAAAGGACCAACAGCACCTAATGGGCCAAAAGGTATTAAAGGATATATAGCACCTGACGGACCTAAGGGTAATAAAGGTGTCAAAGGTGCTACTGGACCTAAAGGTGTCAAGGGGTATAAAGGTGCACAAGGAAACAAAGGTCCAACAGGAAACTCACCCACAGGCGCTAAAGGACCACAAGGTAATTCGCCAAAAGGTAATAGAGGTGGAACAGGAGCCTCACCTCAAGGAAATAGAGGTGGAACAGGTGGTGGAGGTTCAACAGGTCCAACAGGAGCGTCTACACAGGGTCCACAAGGTTCAACAGGCGCGTCAACTCAAGGACCAGGAGGTTCAACGGGTGACAGTAATCAAGGACCGCAAGGTTCAATTGGACAGAAAGGACCTAAAGGTATTAAAGGTTATACGGCACCTGCAGGTCCTAAAGGACTCAAAGGTCCGACTGCACCTGCCGGTTCCAAAGGACCTAAAGGTTACAAAGGGGCGGTTGGTCCCAAAGGACCTAAAGGTTATAAAGGTGGACAAGGTAATAAAGGTCCAACAGGAAATTCACCGAAAGGACCTAAAGGTTTTATAGGAACATCTCCACAAGGAAGTCCTGGTGACCCTGGTGCGTCACCAAGAGGTGGTACTGGCGATAGAGGTGCGCAAGGCTCCACTGGTCCAACAGGTGCTAATAATACAGGTCCAGGTGGTTCTACAGGACCAACAGGTCCAAAAGGTCCAATCGGATATAAAGGATATGCCGCTGTTGGTGACCCAGGACCAAAAGGACCTGCCTCGAATGACAAAGGACCGAAAGGATATAAAGGTTATACGGCACCTGACGGTCCTAAGGGTCCTAAAGGTTATATCGGTAACAAAGGACCGAGAGGACCTATTGGTACCACTGGTGATAAAGGAGCCAAAGGTGTTAAAGGTTATTTAGGGTCTAAGGGTTTTCGTGGAGCTAAAGGTCCTCAGGGTAGTTCGCCAAAAGGACCGAGAGGTGGACAAGGGTCAAATCCAACAGGTCAGAAAGGACCTAAAGGTCCAAAAACACAAGGACCTCGTGGACCTCAAGGGGATTTTGGTCCTGGTGGTTCTACTGGTGCATCACCACAAGGCCCTCAAGGAGATGCTGGACCTAATTCAAATGTAAAAGGACCTATAGGTTATACCGGTATTAAAGGTAATAGAGGAGCTACAGGTGCAAAAGGAAATAAGGGACCAAGAGGTGCACAGGGTGGTGCAGGAGGTGGAGGTTCTACAGGTGCTAACTCGAATGATAAGGGTCCAAAGGGATATGCTAATCCTGGGCCAAAAGGACCAAAAGGATATAAAGGTGGTCGAGGGTTTGATGCTGTAGGTCCTCCAGGTGCTAAAGGACCTAAAGGATATCGTGGAGGTCAAGGTTCCCAAGGTCCTACGGGACCACAAGGTCCATCATCGGATATTAGATACAAAGATAATCTTAAAGGTCTTAAAGGTAACTTAGATAAATTATTAAAGTTAAAGGGTCTTTACTTTGATTGGAAAGATGATGAATTTACTAAATCACATAGACCTTCATTAAAGGGTGAATCTATTGGATTCTTAGCTCAAGAAGTTGAAGAAATACTGCCTGAAGTTGTATTTAAAGATGAAGAGGGTATACATTCTTTGAAGTATGATTTGATTACTACATTGGGTATTGGTACCATCCAAGAACATATGGAAATTATTAATGATATGAGACAAAGAATAAATAAACTTAAAGAGGTTGTATTGTAATGGGTAAGAACATTAAAATTATTCCAGGTCAAGGTGTATTTGAATTCTCAGGTGCAAATGCGTCTACAATTAATCTTACGTTTAGTGATGTGGATGAAACTTTGGTATTCAAAGGTTCAGAAGCGTCAATTATTCTTAGAACAAACCCTTTATATGAAACCGACTCTCGTTTCAATGTCAATAATGGTAATGTTAAAATCAAAGGTAATCGAAGAATCAAAGGTGATGGGACATGGGACGGTCCTGCTGCCTCGAGTGCCACAGGACCTGAAGGACAAAAAGGTAATGTAGGTGACAATGCTCCAACTGCAGAAACAGGTGATAAAGGTATTAAAGGAGAAAAAGGTAATAAAGGGGGTAAAGGTCAGTCTGTTGATGCTGAAAAGGGTCAAAAGGGTGATACTGGTAATAAGGGAGTAAAAGGAAGCCAAGGTCTACAAGGCCCAACAGGTCAAAAAGGTCTTAAGGGTACTAAAGGTGCTCAAGGAGACAAAGGTGATAAGGGTATTGATGGTGAGAAAGGTCAGAAAGGTACCAAAGGTATTAAAGGTATTAGTGGTGACAAAGGTCAGAAAGGTGAAAAAGGTACAAAGGGTAGTCAAGGAAATTCACCTCAAGGAGCCAAAGGTCCACAAGGTAACTCACCTCAGGGTGGACAGGGACCGATAGGAGAATCACCAAAAGGACCTAAAGGTTTCCAAGGTAATTCTCCTCAGGGTGGACAAGGTTCAACAGGTGGAGGAGGCTCAACTGGTGACAGAGGAGGTGTGGGTGACTCCACAAAAGGACTTCAAGGACCTGCAGGTGATAATTTCACAGGTGAAAAAGGTCCTAAAGGTGAACAAAATGTTGGTTCAAAAGGACCGACTGGTCCAACTGGTGAGAAAGGACAAAAAGGTAATAAGGGTTCAATTGGGGAACAAGGACAAAAGGGTCAGAAAGGTAATGATGGACCTAAAGGGAATAAAGGTGTTAAAGGAGGTGCTGGCTCTAAAGGTATAAAAGGAACCAAGGGTACAAAAGGTACTAAAGGACCACAAGGAAGTTCTCCTCAGGGTGGACAAGGTTCAACAGGGGCTTCTCCACAAGGTGGTAGAGGTGATACAGGTTCATCGCCAAAAGGTAATAAAGGTTCACAAGGACCAAGAGGTGGTACTGGTGGTGTTGGTGATTCAACAAAAGGGAATCAAGGTGCTCAGGGAGATGCAAATCCAGGACCGAAGGGGCCTAAAGGAGACCAAAATGTAGGCGCTCAAGGACCTGGTGGTGAAAAAGGACCTATTGGTGATAAAGGATATACCGCACCTGCAGGTCAGAAAGGACTTAAAGGTCCAACAGCACCTGCTGGTTCGAAAGGTCCTAAAGGTTATAAAGGTGGGGCTGGTTCGAAGGGACCTAAAGGTTATAAAGGAAATGTTGGTGCGAAAGGTGCTCAAGGTAACTCTCCTCAAGGTCCTCAAGGGTCACAAGGTAATTCTCCACAAGGACCACAGGGTTCAACAGGTGCTTCTCCACAAGGACCAAGAGGTAATGCGGGTGGACAAGGACCACAAGGAAATGTTGGTGACTCAACTCAAGGTCCTGGTGGCTCAACAGGGGCATCAACTCAAGGACCAGGGGGTTCCACTGGTGATAGTAATCAAGGTCCTCAAGGCTCTGCTGGTGACCAAGGTCCTACGGGAGCTAAAGGACCAACAGCACCTAATGGGCCTAAGGGTAATAAGGGTGTTGTAGCACCTGACGGACCTAAGGGTACCAAAGGGGTTAAAGGTGCTACCGGACCTAAAGGTGTCAAAGGATATAAGGGTGCAAAAGGAGTGAAAGGACCTACAGGTAATTCTCCTCAAGGACCTAAAGGTCCACAAGGTAATTCGCCAAAAGGTAATAGAGGTGGAACCGGTGCTTCGCCAAAAGGTAATAGAGGTAATACAGGTGGAGGAGGTAACCAAGGTGGTGGTGGAGATAATAATCCAGGTCCAAAAGGTCCTGTTGGTGATAACAATCCAGGTCCAAAAGGTCCGACAGGAGATTCAAATACAGGTGCTCAAGGTCCTGGTGGTGATAAAGGACCAAAAGGTATTAAAGGTTATACGGCACCTGCAGGTCCTAAAGGACTCAAAGGTCCTACCGCACCAGCAGGTGCAAAAGGACCGAAAGGTTACAAAGGTGCTATTGGCTCAAAGGGTCCTAAAGGTTATAAAGGTGGTGTTGGTTCTAAAGGTCCTCAGGGTAGTTCACCTACAGGTGCTAAGGGACCACAAGGTAACTCGCCAAAAGGTAATAGAGGTGGAACAGGAGCCTCACCTCAAGGAAATAGAGGAAACATAGGTGGACAAGGTTCAGTTGGACCGACAGGTGCATCGACTCAAGGACCTGGTGGTTCAACAGGTGCATCAACTCAAGGACCTGGGGGTTCAACAGGTGACTCTAACCAAGGTCCTCAGGGTTCCGGTGGTGATAAAGGACCACAAGGACCTAAAGGGTATGTTGCTCCTGGAGGTGGTGCGGGTGAAAAGGGACCTACTGGTAATGTTGGAACTAAAGGTAATAAAGGTACTAAAGGAGCCAAAGGTCCTAAAGGTTACTTAGGTCCTAAGGGATATCGTGGGGTTAAAGGACCTACAGGTAATTCGCCAAAAGGACCTAGAGGTGGCCAAGGGTCAAATCCAACAGGTCAGAAAGGACCTAAAGGTCCAAAAACACAAGGTCCAAGAGGAACTACTGGTGACTACGGACCACAAGGTTCAACAGGACCTACAGGTGATAACAACCCAGGTCCAGGAGGTTCAACAGGACCAACAGGACCAAAAGGTCCAATTGGATATAAAGGGTATGCTGCGGTTGGTGACCCAGGACCAAAAGGACCTGCGTCGAATGACAAAGGACCGAAAGGTTATAAAGGACCTACAGCACCAGATGGTCCAAAAGGACCTAAAGGTTATATCGGTAACAAAGGACCGAGAGGACCTATTGGTACCACTGGTGATAAAGGAGCCAAAGGTGTAAAGGGTTACATCGGATATAAAGGTGGACGTGGTGCTACGGGTACCGATGGACCTAAAGGGAATAGAGGACCTCAAGGTAATCGTGGACCTATTGGACAAAAAGGACCTGCGTCTAATGACAAAGGACCTAAAGGTTATAAAGATGTAGGTCCTACTGGTGATAAAGGTTATATAGGACCAAAAGGTGCACGAGGAGGAACAGGTAACCGAGGTCCAATTGGTTCTACGGGTGATTCACCACAAGGTCCTCAAGGTTCAACTGGCGGTAAGGGTTCTACAGGTATAAGTTATGCGGGACCTTACGGACCACAAGGTTCGTCAGGTGCAAAAGGATATCGTGGACCTGTTGGTAGTCCAGGTCCTCCAGGACCTGCAGGTGAATGTTATTCGATTACTTTATGGTATGCTTGTGAAGGTCAAGACCCTTTCGTTGATATATGTGAGGGTTTACAGAGTCAAAGTTTTTATGCTCAAGCTTCACCAATTTACCAAGGTATTGTCGTTACTCAAAATTCGGATTGTAGTTGTGATGACCATGCGGTATGTGGTGGACCTTATTACGTCAATGAACCTGGTAATACTGAAATATATTTTGTTGGTGACCAATGTATTATTTCGTATTGGGATGAATGTCCTGAACCAACTCCTGTCCCAAGGTCAGATAGAAACTTAAAACAAGACATTCAAACCCTTCAAGGTGCGATGGATAAGTTGTTACAGATTGAGTTGAAGGAATATGATTGGAACATGTCATTACCTGCTTATGAATACTTAAAGAGTAAAGATAAGTTACACTCTATCGGTATTATTGCACAACAGTTGGAACCAATCATTCCTGAGGTAATCTTTACAAATAAAGATGGATATTTGGGTATCCATTATTCTATATTGAATGCGTATTTGATTGAAGCAATTAAGGAACAACAAGTATTGATAAATGAAATTGATGAAGATATCAAAAATTTAAGAAATAAGTTATAATGGCGACTACAGTAATTGTTTATCCATCAGGAACTACGAGTAATTCAAATCCTCACGTTTTATTTTCGGGAGGGACAGGTGCAACATATACTATGGAGATGACCACCACGGGTGAGTTGTTATTTAGTCAAGATGTTGATTTTACTTCTTCAGGAACACTACCGAATATTAGTGGTAATTATGTTTCTGATATGTTATATGATGTAGATAATGATGATATGTATATAGGAGCGCAAAGCTCTGTTTCACCATATCCATTTACAATCTCAGGATATAGTGGTTCGGATAACACACCATTTAATACAACATATGCCGATGACATTTACGGTGTTAATATGGTTAAAGGGTCTACTAATATAATTTATGTGTTGTCAGAATTCACAAATGCTTTGGGTGGTGATGTTGTTGTAAAAAGGATTAATACCAGTACAAATCAAATCACTCATGAATATACTGGAGGAACCACTTTATGGACAAGAGGGATTTATTATGAACAAAGTTCAAGTGGATATGTTGCATTTTCTGAGAGGTACAATTCTGATAACGTGTTAACAATACTAAATGGTTCAGATTTAACTTTAGTAGGTAGATATTCATATGATGAATATGCTGGTGACCCTAATAACTACATCAAAGACCTATTCTATAGTAATGGTAAATTATTATGGACCATGCCGAATCGTTCAATTCAGGATGCTGTTGGGTGTAGTAGTGCTTATGGAACCTTCAATTTAAGTACTAATGTATTTACTACGGGTTCAACACAACTGCACACGGTTCAAAATACGGAATATCAATTATTAGATGGGACTGAAAAGATTTATGGTAGTCAAAATATATGGTATAATAATGGTTCATCGGCACCTATTACAGGCATCACTTATGGATATTATGATTTTAGTAATAATACCTTTACTGAAATAGATAAAAAAGAAAATGCTAGTGGTTTTGTGGATTACGATGCTGTTAGAAATGGTGACTACAGTGCTAAGAATGGTAATAATGGTGACATTTACTTTGGATGGTTATATGACTTAATTATTATTGATGGTACAAATGGTAATGTGTTAGATACTGTTGACCTCCCAAGTATTTCAGAATATACTCACTCTAATCGTGTCACTATTTTTAGTATGGCATATAACGATAGTCAGAATAAACTTTGGATGGCTCTATATGACTCAACATCAACAACAACTGGAGTTGAATTCTTCTCATAAAATAGATGATTAAAACTATTTATAAAAGAACATGAAACAGAACTTATTTCACATAGCAGATGCATCGACAAGGATGAAGATATATGTTCCAACAAAGATGAACAAAGGTCTTCGTGTTGGTAATACTGAGGTTGTTGGTGAAGACGGTGTGTGGTCAGGTTCTACTACTAATATTAAAGGTATTAAAGGACCTAAAGGTCAACAAGGTTCACAACCATCAAAAGGTACCAAAGGTTCCTTAGGACCACAAGGACCGACAGGTGCGAAAGGACCCAAAGGACAAAAGGGTGACGGTGTTGATAGTGGTGCTAAAGGAGACACTGGACAAAAAGGTCTAAAGGGAGAGAAGGGACAAAAAGGTAATAAAGGTACTAAAGGAGAATTATTCAAGGGACAAAAAGGAGAACTTGGTGAAAACTTCCAAGGAGATAAAGGTGGTGATGGTGATAATTTCCAAGGTTCCACTGGTGAACAAGGAGGTGGAGGTTCCACAGGTGAAGGTGGTCAAAAAGGTCAAAAAGGTACTAAGGGTATCAAAGGTATAAAAGGACCAACAGCCCCTAAAGGACAAAAAGGTCAGAAAGGAACTGCAGGTGAAACTGGTGGTAAGGGAGATAAAGGACCTACTGCTCCTGATGGTCCTAAGGGTACTAAAGGTATTAAAGGAGGAACAGGTGGAAACGGACCGAAAGGTTTTGTTGGAACATCTGTCAAAGGTCCACAGGGTATTTCGGGTAACTCACCACAAGGTCCACAAGGACCTGTAGGTGCTTCACCAAGAGGAACATTTGGTGGACAGGGAACAAACGGTCCTGGTGGTTCGACAGGTGATTCTAACCAAGGACCGCAAGGCTCTGCGGGTGATAACAATCCAGGACCTAAAGGACCTACAGGTGATACTAACCAAGGACCTCAAGGTTCAACGGGTGCACAAGGACCTGGTGGTGATAAGGGTCCAACAGCACCTGACGGACCTAAAGGTAATAAAGGTGTTAAAGGTGCGATTGGTAGTAAAGGATTAAAAGGTTTCAAAGGTTCTACAGGAGAAAAAGGTCAAAAAGGTCAAAAAGGATTAAAGGGTTTTAAAGGTAGCCAAGGTAATTCACCAAAAGGACCTAAAGGTAACATAGGTAATTCACCACAAGGACCACAAGGTTCAACAGGTGCCTCACCTCAAGGTAACAGAGGTAATGTAGGTGGTGCAGGTCCAACAGGTGGGGTTGGTGATTCTACACAAGGACCACAGGGTTCAACAGGTGCGTCGACTCAAGGACCAGGAGGTTCAACAGGTGACACTAACCAAGGACCTCAAGGTTCTGCAGGAGACCAAGGTCCAACAGGTGCTAAAGGTCCAACAGCACCAAATGGTCCAAAAGGTAATAAAGGTGTTGTTGCACCTGATGGACCTAAGGGTACCAAAGGTGTTAAAGGAGCCACTGGACCTAAAGGTGTTAAAGGTTATAAGGGGGCAAAAGGAGTTAAAGGTTCTACAGGTAATTCTCCGATTGGTAATAAAGGACCTCAAGGTTCTTCACCAAAAGGTAATAGAGGTGGAACAGGAGCCTCACCTCAAGGAAATAGAGGTAATACAGGTGGAGGAGGTAATCAAGGTGGTACCGGTGATTCTAATCCAGGACCAAAGGGTCCTGTTGGTGATAATAATCCAGGACCAAAGGGACCTAAGGGAGACCAAAATGTTGGTGCCCAAGGACCTGGTGGAGAACAGGGTCCTATTGGTGATAAAGGATATACAGCACCTGATGGACCTAAAGGATTAAAAGGTCCTACAGCACCAGCCGGTGCAAAAGGACCGAAAGGTTACAAAGGAGCTGTTGGTTCGAAAGGACCTAAAGGTTATAAAGGTAATATTGGAGCCAAGGGACCTCAAGGTAGTTCACCACAAGGACCTAAAGGTTCTACGGGTAATTCACCACAAGGACCACAAGGTTCAACAGGTGCATCTCCACAAGGTAACAGAGGTAATGTAGGTGGACAAGGTTCAGTTGGACCAACAGGTGCTTCTACACAAGGTCCACAGGGACCTGTGGGTGCATCAACTCAAGGACCAGGTGGTTCAACGGGTGATTCTAACCAAGGTCCTCAAGGTTCAGGAGGAGATAAAGGACCTAAGGGTATAAAAGGACCAACAGCACCTGCGGGAACTAAAGGACTCAAAGGTCCGACAGCACCTGCGGGTTCCAAAGGACCGAAAGGATATAAAGGAGCCATTGGTTCTAAAGGACCGAAAGGATATAAAGGTACCCAAGGAAATAAAGGACCTACAGGAAATTCACCTACAGGTGCCAAAGGTCCACAAGGTTCATCGCCAAAGGGTAACAGAGGACCTACAGGCTCATCCCCGAAAGGTAATAGAGGTGGTACTGGAGGACAAGGGCCAATAGGTCCACAGGGAGATTCAACCAAAGGTCCTAGAGGACCACAAGGTGACCCTAATGTCGGTCCTAAAGGTCCTGATGGTGATGCTTTCCCTGGTGATAAAGGAGTTGCTTCAAATGATAAGGGTCCGAAAGGTATTAAAGGTTATACTGCACCAGATGGTCCAAAAGGACCTAAAGGTTATATTGGTAATAAAGGACCACGCGGACCAATTGGAACGACTGGTGATAAAGGGGCCAAAGGTGTTAAAGGATATTTAGGACCTAAGGGTTACCGTGGTGTTAAAGGTCCTACAGGTAATTCTCCTAAGGGGGTTAGAGGTGGAACAGGTTCTAACCCTACAGGTCAGAAAGGACCTAAAGGTCCAAAGACACAAGGACCGAGAGGTCCACAGGGTGATAGAGGTGGACAAGGTTCTACTGGTCCAACAGGTGCTAATAATACAGGTCCAGGAGGTTCAACAGGACCAACAGGTCCAAAAGGTCCAATCGGATATAAAGGATATGCCGCTGTTGGTGACCCAGGACCAAAAGGACCCGCTTCGAATGATAAAGGACCGAAAGGTTACGCTAACCCAGGACCTAAAGGACCTCAAGGTTATGGGGGTCCTAAAGGTTATAGAGGACCAATTGGTGACCAAGGTCCTGGTGGTTCTACGGGTGATTCACCACAAGGAGGTGGTGGTGCTAAGGGACCAACAGGAAATAAGGGACCTAAGGGGTATGCGGGACCTAAAGGGTATAGAGGACCTACGGGACCTGATGGACCTAAAGGTAATAGAGGTGCTTTTGGTCCTCAAGGTGATACTGCAACACCTGGTGGACCAGGACCTAAAGGATATAGGGGTCCAAGTGGTAACAAGGGACCAAAAGGTTATGTAGGACCTCCAGGACCTCCATCAGATAAAAGGTTTAAAACAAACTATAGACAAATAGAAGATGCCTTAGATAGGGTATTAAAAATGAGAGGTGTTACCTTTACATGGAAAGAAATCGTAAATGGTATACCACAAGCAACTAATGATTTACCAACTACTGGTTTCATAGCACAGGAGGTAGAAGAAGTGTTCCCTCAAGTTATTGGATTATTAGGTGAATTCAAAACTTTAGACTATCCATTACTTATAGCTGCAATTACCGAAGCACTACAACAACAAAACAAAATTATAGTTCAAAAAGGAGAAGAACTTTCAGAGTTAGAAAGAATAGTAAAAGAAAAAGGACTGTTATAAGTCCTTTTCTTTTTATGTGTTAATTTTATTTTTAAAAAAAATTAATATGAAATACGAGGCTCCAAACAATCAAAAATTTTTGGTATATAATCCCACTGATTCAACGTTGATTGAAAAGTTATACTATTCAGTATCTTGTTTTATATTAGCGGTTGCTAATGGTTGGGAATTTAGAATCAATGATACTGAAGGAGTAAAGATTGTTGATTATTTAACTTCAAATTACAGTTGGTGGAAACAAGATTGGATGGAGTCAAAATCTTTTGGTAGGATGTTCATCAAGGATTTAAATTCTGATAATGTAAAATTTATTACAAATT
>Ga0255743_10003219_pt1 | contig 13028 bp, 8 predicted proteins | sample 101ome_19_FD_179950 | JGI IMG/M metagenome (GOLD analysis project Ga0255743, IMG submission 179950) | Coastal salt marsh microbial communities from the Groves Creek Marsh, Skidaway Island, Georgia - 101405AT metaG (version 2) | ecosystem: Environmental > Aquatic > Marine > Intertidal zone > Salt... | reverse complement strand
TCTGTCGTTCTCCACGTTTGAAACGTACCGGTATGTACGTACACAATGTAGTGTATGTGTAAACAGTGTACATCTATATATGATACACGTGACCACCAGCCCATCGACGCCTTCAACACTAAAAATCGCTCATCGGCGACGACGCCACTTCCGAGTCGTCGGCGTCGCGGGACGAACGCGGCGGTATGGCTGGCGACGCGACGGAGCGCGCGTCGTTGTTGGGCGACGCCGAGACGCGTGAGGCGACGGCGACGCGTGGAAGCCGAACGCGTCGGCGCGACGATGCCGACGACGACGTCGACGCTGGGGTGATGAAATGGGTGTTATCGTCGAGTCGTCGTGATGATGACGGTGAAGCCGACGACGTCGCGGGAACGTCGAGCGCGCGAGTGCGGTACGGCGACGTTGATGAGGACGATGCGCCGTGGGACGCTGTGCGTCGCTTTTGGGCTTCGCCGTCGTCGTCGTCGTCGTCGTGGGGATTTCAGAGCGAGCGAACGAAACGAGTCGCGGGCGGGGCGGCGATCGCCGTCTTAGTCGCGTTGGTTTCGGTTTCGTCGTCTACGTCGTCGTCGTCTACGTCGTCGTCGGTGTCTTCGTATTGGTTTGATGGAGTCGTGGGTTGGGGACGAAGTCACCGCGCCGCGACGAAGGCAGAGGCGGCGTTGTCTCTCGCGCCGTTGAGAGAGACCAACGCTACGGTGCAGGACAGGTACGCGAAGAACGCGAGAGGCAAGGTGGATAGGCTCGCGTTGGCCGCGGCGTTGGATCCCGTGCATCATAGGTATCTTCCGGATGCGTTCCATGGTTACGACCCGACGCTTTCGTACGATGCGTATGCGCACAAGCCCGAGGTGTCGGGGTCGAACAAGGGGTTTTCCGTGTGTTTCGACGTCGCCAAGCAACACTGGGACGCCGTGTACGCCACCGGGTTTGGATTGCTATTCGAACCCGGTTTGTGTTTCGACAAGGTTCAGTCTGGTAACTGCGACACGAGCAAGGCTGACGTGAGAGTATTTAGCCAATCTGCCTACCTTTGGGCTGGCAGACACAAGAGCAAGAATGGCGCGTACGACAAGCCCGCCAAGGTGCATCCGAAGCAGGTGGACTTTTACTTTGCCCACGAGGCGGCGGGCACGTTCGGGGGCGAACTCAGGCGCGCGGATGTTCTCGCCCAGTTTGACTACCTCGCGTATTTCGACAATAAAAAGTCCGCCGTCTGGTGGCCGTTCGGACCGACGCTCAACTCGCTCGTGCACGATTTCCCGGCGCACTCCACGCCTTTTGCAGAGCGCATCCCCGGCCTCGCCTGGATAGCCATAGATTGTTTGCCACCGCGTTCAAGCCTCCTCGTTAGGATTGCGGATCACTTTCCAGTCTTTTCCATGGGTTCCTGCAAGCACAACGCCCAGGCTCCAAAGGGACTACCCCAGAGAGGGAACTCGTCGGCCAAGTATCAAGAGCTTATGGCCAAGTACATGTTTTACTTTGCCATGGAGAACGCCCCCGCGTGCAACGGGTACGCGACTGAAAAAATTTGGATGGCGCTCGCTCGAGGTTCCATTCCAGTTTACATGGGTTCGCCCGACATTGAAGAGCTGATGCCGGTGAAGAACGCCTTTGTGGACATGCGCAAGTTTGACTCGCCCGAGGCGCTCGGCGAAGAGCTTCGATCCATCGCGAGGGACGAAGAAAAGTACAAGTCGTACACGCAGTGGAGGTATGAAGATCCACACACGTGGCAACCGGGTTTCCGCAAGCTCTTACGCGTCATGAGTAGCGACGTGAAGATGGGCGTGTGCGCCGTCTTGCAAAAGGGCGAAGCGGCGTTTCCAAAGAGCGCTCCGCAGACTGGATCGTGCGACGGCAGCTTCAAAGCGTTGGGTCTTAATTCTGGGCAGATGCTCGGCGTCCCCAACGCGCCTAGAAACCCTTCCGACTTTTTGGAGAAGAAGTGCGACGAGCTCGACGCCAAGTGTTACAAGTGGCGTTTGGCGCCGCTCGGCGAACCGCTCGTCAAGCAAAAGCACCCCGTCGCCAAATTGGGTCGTCACACGAGAAAGCGCGGCGACGAAGCGTGAAATAGGTAATAGCGCGACACGAATTGTTCATCACACACGCACACACACACACTCACACACTCATACTCACTCATACTCACTCACTCACTCACTCTCCTCCCCACTGCTCGACGACCGACGACTGACGACCGCACGGCATGCGCGCGCCGCCGACGTTTCGGCTGGCGTATGCCTGGGAACGCGTCATGACGCTCTTCTTACCCACGCTCGTATCGGCGACGAACGCGCGCGCGACGACGACGACGACGACGACGACGACGAGGGTGAAGCGAGACGTCGACAAAGATGTTGACGAAGAAACAGCGACGAAGTCAGCCTCCTCGACGCCGTTGGGAGAAGCGCTTCGAGCGATGGACGCCGTGGAGATGACGCGCGTGTTCGCGTTCGCGGGATCAGCCATGGCGCCATCGCTCGGGGTGGGAGGCGAACGGGGGACCTCGGCTTCCTCTTCCACCGCGAAGCCGTCCTACGTGTTGGCGAGACGGTTGGCGTACCCGTTTAGAAGCGCGGCGATCGGAGACGTCGTCGCGTTCGCGCACCCGACGAATGCGGACAGAACGCTCATACGTAGGGTGACGGCGGTGGAAGGGGACGAACTGGTGGACGCGACGAACGCGAGCGTGTACGTGGTGCCGCGAGACCACGCGTGGGTGACGGCGGACGCCGAGGACGAGAGACACGAAGATTCGCGGTCGTTCGGGCCGGTAGACATGCGAGCGATCGAATGGAGGGTGATTTACAGCTTACGTACAGCGGTGGATCACGGAGAGGTGGAGAACAACGCGGGATCGCGCGTCGCCGACGCGCCCGTGCTCGAGGCGGAGCTGGAAAACGCAAAGCGCCGCGTCGGTTTTTCTCGAAAGCCGGGCGAGGACGAGGACGAGGACGAGGACGAGGAGGAAGGATGATTGCGAGGATGATTCGTTTTATCAGTAGTGGTACTAAAAGTAGTCGTGTATTATATTCTATCTAGTGTGCGTGTGCGTGCGCCGCGCTGCGCTGCACCGTCGGCAGCGCTCAAACCTCTTCTTCCGCCTTCTCTACTATCCTCGTCGTCGTTCGTAAATTTGCACGTACGTCTCAGTCAAGTTGACTTGCTGAGGTAAAACCTCTTCGACGCGCAAATCCTGCGTCTCGTACCAGTTCTTATCCGGCGCGTGGTAAACCATGGCGCGATACGACGCCGACTCGTCCTCGATGGACGGTCCGTCGTGCACTACGTTGGCGACCAAGTCGTACGTCGCCGCTTCGCCCTCTGGAACGGGCACGTGGTCGGCGACGTTTAAGCCTCGCACGGGAAACGTCACGATTGTTGGATTCTTCTCGGTGAAAAAGTTATTCTTCACGAACCTCGAATAGCTAATGATGAGATAGTCTGGAAGCTTGGTGATGCGAAACCTGCGTCGCGTCTTCGGATCGGGCGTCGTCGCGTCGAAGCGTTTCAGCAGCGAGCGCTCCAGAGACACTTGAGGAATAACCTGCGCTTCGGATCGGGCGTCTTGAAACAACGGAACGTTGGGAAGTTCCATGTGAAGCATTAGGAACTTTTGCGGCACCCGTGTCGTTCTTCCGTCGTCGTCGTCGTCGTCGTCGCCCGTGATGATTTCCAATTCGCCTTGAAACATGGACTCAATCGTGTCGAAGTTCGTTTTCGTCGTTTTCGTCTTTTTCTTCTCCTTCTTCTCCTCGCGAATGAGTTCGTTGAGTAGCCAGCGAAGGAAATGCGCGGCGTCGCCGCCGGTTCCGGTCCCAAACGCATCCTTTGACCGCGTTCGAACCGCCTGAACGAACTCGTGCGGGCTCGCGTGTCCTTTAAAGTTGCGCTCGTTCCACATTTTCTTTGTCAGATGTGACAGTTGTTGCCAGATCAGCGAATCTTCCGACGACGAAGATGAAGACGGCATCAACAACAATCGTCTTCTGAGCGGCGTCACTCGACTCAAGCTCTGAAGCACGGCGCAAATACCGTCTGAATCGCGCTCGCCTCTGCGCGCCGTACCGTTGAGCCCCGCGACGCCGACGAGAAACTCAGACCCATCCAAAGCGCGTCTCCACATCGGTCCCGACTCCACGTTGTCGACGCAATACTCGGTGTTATTCGCCATGTACGTCTCCGGTTTCAGTACGTCTCTGATGCGTCTCAGCGTCGCCGAAGCCTCGGACGAGACCTCGTAGCCGTCTGGCAAACAATACGTCCTTCCCGTTTCCAAGTGCATGAACACGCGGTGCCCCGTGGGGGTCTCGTTCAGCGCCGCGTGTTTATACGCGTGCGTGTTTTTCCCTCGTCCAGAAAAGTATTTTCCACACACCAGGCACGCGTACACGTGCACCGGGCTCAGCGACACCGAGCACTTGCGCTCAAAGTCAAAATCCAGGTTCGCGGTGGCGATCGTGTCGAGGTACGGGCACACCGCGGAGGGTGAGGAATCCGAAGGCGGAACCGGAGGCGCGACATCGTCGTCGTCGTCGTCGTCGTCGGACGCCGCGGCTTTGCGTTTACCACGCGCCATAGTCGGTCTAGTCGCCGCCGACTGAAGTGTCTGGAGTGTCGTGTCGGTCGTCCAAACGTGGTGCGCGCGTGAATTACAAAACCCGTACGTCGACACACACCACTCGGTGTGATTTTCGGGTAAAACACTTTTCCGTACACTCGACTACGTAACAGACCACGGATTCACACTCCGTAGTCTACAATCCTCTCTACTAGCCGCTCGAAAGATGCGGATTGGTAAAGCCTTAGCGAGTACATACGACGATGAAGCGCCATAATTGGCGTATCGTTCATCGCTGCGGACCTATGTCCGAGCGGTACTTCATAGTGTAGATGGTTATCACGCTAGGCTTTCACCCTAGAGACTCGGGTTCGAATCCCGGTGAGGTAAACTTTTACTAGATAGCGTTTTATCCATTCAAGTACGTGTCAAATGTCCTACTTTTCATAAACATGTTTATCGGTGAGGTAAACTTTTACTAGATAGCGGACATACGAAGTACGTACCAAATGTCCTACTATGCATAAAGATATTTATCGGTAATGTGATTAAATTTCTTATAGGCTACTCAGTTTAAAAGTTTTTATAATACGGATATAGATAGTAGGAAAAGTATTACTGAGCATTATCTCGACGGTCCGACTTGGCGTTGTCGACCGAATGCGGAGACTCCGCTGCGTCTGTCCGCAAACGTCGTCGTCTGCGCTCGAACGTCGTCGTTCGTGCGCGAACGCCGCGCTGAGTGAAAACACCGCAGCTGTCCTCATCTTCGTCTTCGATCGCGGCGATGTTCGTGCGCCGCCTTCGCGGTGACGCCGAGAGAGACGAAAATTCACCCCTGTTGGCGTCAACACCATCGGCGTCTCGCGTGAGGTCGTCGAAATCGGCGCCGTGGTTCATCGCCGGCGCGCTCGCGCTCGCCTCGCTCGGGTTCGCGTCCGCCAAGTACGGCTTCGGAAACGACTTTTCGAACGCGCTTGGCTCTCACAAGTACATCGTCACGCAGCACAGAATGCTCGGACCCGAGGTTGATCAGTGCACCGCCGCGTGTCACAAGCACAACAACTCGGCGATCGGCGAGTACGCGTTTCAGGATGAAAAGTGCGAAATCAACGGCGGAGGCCTCGGGTGTTACGGTCCGAGCTGTCGCTTGTGTCAAACGAAACCGTACGCGTCGCGTCCGACTCAGTGGAGGTATCAGCAGTGTCCGCCGTGCGTGTGTAACCACCACGGGGCGACGGGGTGCGACCCGTGTCCGGGCAGGTACTCGTACTTTCGCTTCAACGTGAAAACGATTCGCCAAAATACACCGGGCGATGAACTCTTTGGCACGACGTGCTCCGGTTCGATGATTTGTCAGTTTTCTGAAGTCAAACTGTATACAAACAAGGGGACAGAGACGCTCGCGCTCGACCCAGAGCAGAGCACCGTGCTCAACGGAAACCTCTGCGCTTCAAACGAGGGTCCGAACGCGGCGACGGATGGCGACTTGAACACGAAAATGTGCGACAGAGACACCGTCGGTGAAGAAGGTGGGCTCAATTTCGTATTCGCCGCCGTGGAGCCTTCGCAATTTTCCCACTACGAGTTTTTCACCGCCAACGATTGTCCGGTGCGCGACCCGACGTCGTGGACGTTTTACGGTTCTACGGAGTCGAATGAAGGCCCGTGGATCGAGCTCTCCAGTGGAAGCCAACAGCCGCCAACCGCACGATTCGCATCGTACGGTAAACGCGCCGTGTGCGGTTGAGCAGTTTTACAGTAGTTCGCGGGCGCTGCTCCCCTTTTCTTCACACGTATGCCCATCGCTTTGTAGTAACTCTTGTCAGTGGCGGTTTCAATGTTATAAATCACAACCTTAAGACTAGTACCCTACCACCATCGCCACCACCACCACCACCACCACGTGGGTATGTGGTTCGGGCTAGGTTCAGGTGGTGGCTCACACTCACTCTTTCATCCACGCACTCCTCTTTTCCTTTCGCGTCAGACTTCGATAGCACGCGTCAGACTTCGATGGGCGTCTCCGCATCCGTCGTCGCGTCAGACGACGAACGCCGACGTCACTCGGATAATGTAAGCGCTTGCGCCGCCGAATTCGTCGCTCAGAACAACGATAACGACGACGAAAGCTTAACGAACTCTGATGAAGATGTTGAAGATGATGATTCGGACCTGAGAGGGACGCTGCGCGCGTTGAGAAACGCGATCGAACAATCCACGACGAGTAGTACTAGTCGGCGGAATAAACCTCAACTTTCGTCGTCGTCATCGTCTTGGCGCGTGGTATTTGACTCCAGCAGACACGGTTTGAGTTTCGGCGCGTTGACGCGCGCGTGCGTCGAAAACGCGCTCGCGCCACTCGCGCTGCTCGTCGAGCCGAACGAAGAGGACGACGCGCCGGTTCGCGCGGTGTACCTTCCGAATGGGGTTCCGGATGGGCCACGGTGTGAGATGTTCGGGGATTCGTACGCCGCGTGCGCGTTCGAGTTGGTGGCGGCGCCCACGACGCCGAAGAAGACATTTCGCGACGTCTCGCGACCCGTCGGATCGAACCCGTCGGTGTACTTTGCGTACGGCTTTGACGCCCACGTCAACGGATTCGGCGTGTTCGGTCGACCGGGGCGCCACGTCGTGTTTCTTGACGATAAATTGGAAGACGCGCACTACGATTACGGCGCGAGATCGGTATCGATCGGACGCGTCGTCGTGACGGTTCGGCTCTCGGAGGATGGCAAATCGCAGACAAAGAAAAAGACGACGACAGCGTCGACGACGCGCGCCGCAGAGACGTACAGAATAATGTCGCAATACACGGAATCGTCCATCAATCGAGACGTCGTTTCGCGGTGAACGAATGAATGTACCATACATCACGTACGCGTTCGCGCTTGTAACAACGCAACTACCGGTAATCCAAACGAAATCGTCACTCGCGGACGCACCGAGGGTTCGTGAACCCGAAGCGACGATGCCATCCTTCACCGAAGACGAATGGGCCGGGATGGACGTCTCCATCCGTCGCGGGAACGACCACGACCCGTCGTGGTTCGCCGGCGTTGAAAACGACCCACGCGTGCGAGACGCGACAGACTTCGATCTCGTCATCGTCGGTGCCGGTATATCCGGTTGCGTCTTCGCTGAGCGCGCGTCGAGGGAGCTCGGGCTTAAATCGCTCATCGTCGACAAGCGCGATCACATCGGGGGAAACTGTTACGACTTTATAAACGGGAAAGGGTTCAGGGTGAGCCAATACGGGGTGCACTTGTTTCACACGCGACACGAGCGGGTGTGGGAGTACGTGCAGAGGTTTAGCGAGTGGATGCCGTACGAACACAGGGTGAAAGGGGCGATCGAACGACGACGCGAGGGTGGTGGTACGGGTGGTAAAAAGTATGAACACGATGGACGCGAATACGCCGTGGTGCCCATTCCACCGAATAGAGATACCATCAACGCGCTCTTTCCCGGGGCGGATTTGAAGACGGATGACGAAACCGAGGCGTGGTTGAACGAGCGGCGAACGGTGAATGAAAACCCGAAAAACGGAGAGGAGAGCGCGTTAACGCGGGCAGGGCCAGAGCTTTACGACGCAATATTTAAGCATTACACGAAGAAGCAATGGGATAAGTATCCAGAGGAACTCGACGCGAGCGTCTTGGCGCGCATTCCGGTGCGCACCAACACGGATGATCGGTACTTTAGCGATCCTCATCAAGCCTTACCGAAGGATGGGTACACGAGAATATTCGAAAACATGATCATGGGCGATCCGAACATTACCGTGCGGTTGAACACGGACTTTTTCGAGCACAGAGAGATGCTCTCGGCCAAGGCGAAACGTTTCGTCGTCTTCACTGGACCCATCGACGCGTACTACGCGTCTCAGGGCTTACCCAAGCTCGAATACCGAAGCCTTCGGTTTTTCGAAGAGTACCACGAGCCGGAAGGTGGGTTTTACCAACCCTGTCTCCAGCTCAACTACCCGGGACCAGAGGTGGAGCACACGAGAATCGTCGAGTACAAGCACAAACCCAACCAGCCCGAAGCTGCACGCACATCTGCCGGCACCGTCATCTTCAAAGAGTACTCGTGCGACCACGGAGAACCGTACTACCCGGTCCCAAACCCGGCAAACCGTGAACTCTACGAAAAGTACCGCGACATGGCTTCTAAGGAGCCCGGCGTCGTCTTTGTCGGCCGTCTCGCTTCGTACAAGTACTTCAACATGGACCAAGCCTTTCTGAACGCGCTCGAAATTTTCGACGACGTCATGTGCGCCGACGCGTCATCCGCCCGCACCCCGCTCGGTGAACCAGACGGGCCAAAGTAGTAGACGCGCATTCGCGTCGCGTTGTTGTCATTTATAAAACGAACCACTCATCGTCACGATGAAAAATCAAAGCGCGCGCGGCTCGGGCGCCCGACTCGCGAGTCGAGTTCGACACTATCTTCATATTATACACGGATAAGTCAGATCAGTACCAAAATGAGCTGTCTTTGAACTTGGAAAAAATTTAAAAATTTCAAAAACGTGACGACAAACGCGCGACGCGACGAGTCAGACGCCGACGCCGACGAACCGAACGACGACGACGACGACGACGAAGAGTGCGACGAAGAGTGCGTGAACACGAGTGCGCGTGCGCGTGTTTATTGATCGATCGGACCGGGTAAAGGCAATCAATCGTTCGCTCGATATGGCTTCTTCTCTTCAGGATGCGTTCGCGAAGGAATCCTTCAAACTGGATGGATCGGTGGCGCGCGACGCGTTGGAGGGCGTCGCGGTGGATCTCGACGTCTCGCACGCAGAGTTGGCGCAAATGTGGGGGCTCTTTGATATGGAGCGGTTGACGAAGACGATGGAGGTGGAGGAACGCCAACGGGTGACGGTGGAACACGTGGAGGACTTTCGAAGCTTTGCGAGGGAGTATAAGGAAGAGACGGAAAAGAGGGCGAACGCGAGCGCCGGATCAAAGTTTGGGAAAAGGAGAAAGAAGAATGGCAGTGTGGGCACGTTTGGAACGCCCGGGAGTGCGTCGAGGATAAGCGGGTCGATGACACCCGGCTACTCAGCCGCGGCGTCGAGCGGCGGGGAGCGGCTTTCGTATTCTCAGAGCGCGGTGACGCCGCTCAAGGCGAGAAGGCAATGGATCAAGGCGTTGGATGAGCTCGGTGGTTCGACTGGAGCGAGCGAGTACTCTAAGAGGGTGGCGACGCCCGGAAGCGCGACGTCGACGGGGACGGACGGAGAAGCGGCTTCGGCGTGTCTCAACGCCCACTTGGATCGCGACGTCGTCGGCGCTCGGGGAGGTGTTTCCGATGGTGACTCGCCCACCGTGGTGACGGTGATGAAATGCGTCGCGGATGAAAAGTTTCGATACATGCGCGATCAGATTTCCGATCGCGTGCGCATGATTGACGCGAGAATTCGCGCCGCGGAGATGCGATTCGAAGCCGTTGGCGAGGACGCCGCAGACGGCGAAGACGGTCGAGGCGCGGCCACCGCTGTCTCGCCCGTCGGGTCCAAGACTGGCGACGAGGATGCCACGTTCGTCGGTCGCATCGTGAGTGCGCACGTCGGAGATGCCAAGCTCACAGATAAGACGGTCGAGCTCGAGGGGTCCGTCGAGGGGAGTTACGGCGCACGCGTTCGCCTCGAGCTTCGCGAGCTGAAAGAGTACAGCTTGTTCCCGGGTCAAATCGTCGCCGTTCGCGGGCGCAACCCGGCTGGACACTGTCTCGTCGCCAAGTCCATCCTAGATGTGTCGAGCAAACCTCCGGCTGAGTCTCCGAAGGATGCCCCTGTGTTTTCGCGAGGCGCCAAGGTGGTGGTCGCCGCGGGTCCGTTTTCGTGCGCGAGCGACATGAAGTACGAACCGTTGAATGATTTGCTCGATTACGTGCGCGACGAAAAACCTGACGCGCTCGTCTTGTGCGGGCCTTTGGTTGATTCCGAGAATTCCTTTGTGAAGAAGGGCGAATGCGGCGGCTTGACGCTCGACCAGGTGGCGAGAGTGGTGGTGCAAAAGATTGAAGAAAAGCTCTTTGAGGAGTCGGCGTCGTGCGTCACGAAGGTGGTCTTCGTCCCGTCTCTTCGCGACGTCACCATGGATCCGGTGTTCCCGCAGCCGGCGCCGGGTATCGAACACTTTGTGAGCCCAGAAGCGATCCGAGCCAACCGCGTGTTTTCCGTATCCAATCCGGGTACGTTTTCAGTCAACGGCGTCGTCTTCTCTGTCGTGACGCACGACGTGCTCAAGCACCTTTCGGCGCAAGAAATCTCAAAGGGATACGCGCCGAAGGAACGCATGGCTCGTTTGGCGAGTCACTTGGTGCGTCAAGCGAACGCGTACCCGCTCTACCCGGCCGATCCGTCGGCGTGTTTGGACGCGCGTCACGGCGAAGCGCTCGGATTTGACGTCACGCCAGACGTGCTCATCGCGCCGTCAGATTTGAAATCCTTTGTCGAAGAAGTTGAAGTCAAGCATGACGAAGCGACGACGGACGTTCCGTCCAAGCCTTCTACTTTGTCTTCTTCAAGGGTTGTGTGCATCAACCCGGGTCGATTGGCGCGTGGCGATATTAGCGGTTCGCTTGCGCGTGTCGTCGTGCATCCCGCCAAAGCCGACGCCGAAGGCGGCGCGCACGAGGTGAGCGCGCGCACACGCGTCGATGTCATGAAAATCAAGTAGGCGTTTCTCGGTCCGCATGCGCGGACGTCGTCGAAAAACACAGAGCTAGCGCATCTCGCCTTGTTTTCTTTCTCTCAACAACTTCGTGAATTGTCTGTTTTATAATGTCAGAGTCAGATTCTTATTACATGTCTCTCGTCGTTTCCCAACTTCTCAAAGAGCAATCGGAAGAAAATGGAGGTGGGGTGGAACAAAATTCGTGTCATGATGCGGTGTGTACATGTCGTCGGGCGTGAGTGTCATCGGTCTCGTACGAAACATCAGTTCGTCGATGCTCGTATCGGTATTCTGTACAGGAGCGGAAAGGGAAGAAAGAATCTCCTTCGAGCCGGCGAGTCAAACAACTCTTTGCTTAGTTGTTGCTCGCGGCGAAACCTCGAGAGACGCCACGCGCCGAGGACTCCTTAACAGAGGCAACGACAGCCGTCTTCTTGGCTTCTTCTTCCGCCATGGACATGGTCATCATCGAGACGCCGCTACCGATGGCGACGCCCGTGCCGACGAGACCCGTCAACGCGAGAATGGACATGGACACGTACACAGCTTGACTGCTCGGCATCTTGACTTTTCGTTCGTGGTGTGTTCTTCTTTTTCTTTCTTATTCGTCCTGTCGCGAAGAAGAGCGTCAAGCCGTCGGTCGTCAGTCAAACCGCTCAAGCGCGTCGCGTCGCGTTCACAAACATCCATCCATCCATATGTCTGTATGTCTGTCTGTTTACCCATACGATCAGGAGGCGTTAGACCCAACAACGCGGCCGCAAGATTCGTGCGTGGACGCCGTCCCGGGGTCCGTCCGTCTTTGCCTGTCAAACGGTCCGTCGCGACGACACCCCGCGGGTCGAACGTCTCGCGGTCGACGAATACAATTTTCGCGCGCGCATCCCCACCGAGTTTCGCGCCGACCCGCGGGTGAACCCCGCGCGCGCGACGCGTGAGACGCATCGCGAGCGCGATTTCACTTCGGTCGCGGATATCGCGCGCGCAAGATGACGCGACGAACGAACGCGTGCGCGAACCGACGCGCGTACCTCTGTTGGAACGAACGCGACGGCGAGTGAGCGGGGCGTAAAAAGACCGGCTCTTGACGTATCGGCGTGCGACGGGGCGCGCGCGAGGGGGTAGTTTCAAAAAGGGGTGGGTGTTTTCCGTGCGGAAGTGTGACGCGCCGAGCGCGGGAGGGCCCGAGAGAGTGCGCGGACGACGAGCGTCCTCACTCGGCTCGGTGCGTGAGTCGTCGTACTTGGAACAAAAATTATTGCGTACTTAACGAGTGATAATGCGATATAAAAAGTTTATCAGGTTTGGATAGAAAAAACGTTGATAGGCTAAAAAGAGTTATTATATGACCCGGCAGGGATTCGAACCCCGAACCTTCAGATAGCTCTATCCGTCCTTAAGTATGGATTTCGGAATCTCACTTTGTTTCTGTGAGAGACTCATCAGATGTACTGGAGTCTGACGCACTACCGTTGTGCTACCAAGCCATATTTAGCCATGTTACGTCTACAGTACGTAGAAGAACGCGGATTATGCATATGCCGCCTCGAATTGTCGTCACACCCTTTGCGACTTGGGTACATTTGTACTTTACGGGTTTAGGTAAATGTGACGGACAATTCGAGGCGACGGACGACGCTGGGATGTTCTCGAATAGAGTACTCGTCGTAGAACATCATCGTTGTGAAAGCGGGAGCGGCGGTGTCCGAGATGGGACGACAAAAAACTGGCTCGTCGTGAAAGCGAGAGCGATTAGATGAGAC
>Ga0255743_10003208_pt1 | contig 13058 bp, 14 predicted proteins | sample 101ome_19_FD_179950 | JGI IMG/M metagenome (GOLD analysis project Ga0255743, IMG submission 179950) | Coastal salt marsh microbial communities from the Groves Creek Marsh, Skidaway Island, Georgia - 101405AT metaG (version 2) | ecosystem: Environmental > Aquatic > Marine > Intertidal zone >... | reverse complement strand
CACAATTGATGATGATGGGCCCGGAATACCGGATAAAGAAAAAGAGAGGGTCTTGAGACCTTTTTATAGATTAGATAAAAGTAGAACCTCTAGTTCTGGTAGTGTTGGACTTGGATTATCTATAGTTCAAGATATTGTGAATTCACATGGCGGTCAAATAAAGTTGCTAAATAACCCCAAGGGGTCAGGTTTGAGAGTAAATTTAATATTTCCATCATAATGTTTGTTAATAATTTTGATCCAGTAGCATTTATTTTATTTGGAGTTGAAATCAGATGGTACTCGTTAGCCTATATTTTTGGTTTAATATTTGCAATTCAATATGGAAAGTTTTTGATTAAAAGAAAATCATACTTTGATTTCGAAACAAAAACATTAGATGACTATTTACCGTTTGCAATTCTGGGAATAATTTTAGGAGGTAGAATTGGATACATTTTATTCTATGATTTAATTTTTTATTTACAAAATCCATTACAAATTTTTTATATTTGGAAAGGCGGAATGTCATTTCACGGGGGTTTAATTGGAATAATTTTAGTAACAATATATTTTGTAAAAATTAAAAATTTAAAATTTTTAGTTTTTACAGATTTATTAGCATTAATATCACCTATTGGCCTATTACTAGGCAGAATCGCAAATTTTATTAATTCAGAATTGGTAGGATCTCCAACAAACCTGCCTTGGTCTGTAATTTTTATTAAAATTGACGAAATTCCAAGACACCCATCACAAATTTATGAAGCTATTCTTGAAGGATTGATTTTATTTTTAATTCTTAATTTTATTTTGAAATTAAAAAATATTAGAGGAAATATTTCTGCATATTTTTTAATTTTATATAGTATTTTTAGAATTTTCGTTGAACAGTTTAGATTGCCAGATGCACACTTAGGTTATATTTTTGGATCATTTAGCATGGGTTCAACTCTGAGTATCTTAATGTTATTAGCAGGATTAATGCTTTTGTTTAATGTCAAAAATTTTAAATAAAATAAAAAAAAATAGATTAACATTAGACAGCTATATTAATCTTTGTCTTTATAAATATAATGAAAGCTTTTATGAAAAGAAACATATATTCGGTCCAAGAGGAAATTTTATAACATCTCCTTATATTTCAAGTATTTTTGGAGAAATAGTAGCAATTTATATTATTAATCATTTTTTAAAAAAAAAAATATTTAATTTTTCAATATTAGAAATTGGAGCCGGGGAAGGGATTATGGCTCAAGATATTATTAAAACTATTAAAAAATTTAAAGAAATTAATTTTTCATATACAATAATAGAAAAAAGTAAAAATCTAATAGAAAAACAAAAAGTTAATACTAAAAACTTTAAAGTAAATTGGGTTAAATCGTTAAAAGATGTCAAAGAAAAAAATTTATTTATCATATCAAATGAATTGATAGACGCTTACCCTGTTAAACATTTAAAAAAAATAAAAAATATCTGGCACGAAAAATATGTATTTTATGATAAAAAATTAAATAAAATTAAAACGAAATATCTAAAATTGAAAAATAAAAAATTAAAAATCTTTAATTTTTTAAATAACAACGCAAAATTTATTGAATACTCTCCTCAAGTATTAAAATTTGTAGAAAAGGTTTCAAAATTAATCAAAAAAAATGAAAATAATTGCTTTTTGACTTTTGATTATGGTTACCTCAGAGATGGTTTCAAAAATACATTGCAAGGATTAAAAAAACATAAAAAAGTAAGCGTTTTTGAAGATCCAGGTAATGTCGATATAACCTATTTAGTAAATTTTAACCTAATACAAAAATTTTTTAATAAAAAAAATAAATTTAAAAACATAATTATGTCTCAATCAAGGTTTTTAATAGATAATGGTATACTGACAAGATTAGCTCAAGCAAAAAAAGTTTTGAAATCAGAAAAAGAAAAAATTAAATTAGATTTGGCAGTAAAAAGATTGATAGATCCAAATAAAATGGGCGGGTTATTTCAATCATTCATTATAACTAATGCAAATTAAATCAAAAAAACTATCTAAAATCTTGAATATTTCTCATGGTTTTTTCACTAGAAAAGGAGGTTTATCTAAAGGAATATATAAATCTTTAAATTGTGGACTAGGATCTAAAGATAAAAAAAATACAGTTATTGAAAACCTAAAAATTATAAAAAAAAAGTTTAATACTAAAAATTTAAATTTATTAAATCAAATTCATAGTAAAAAAATTATTTATTTAAGAAAAAAAAATAATAAAATTAGAATTGGTAATGCTGACGGAATTTTTACATCTTTAAATAATAATATCATTGGTATCCTTACAGCTGATTGTGTTCCTTTACTTTTTTCCTCTAGATGTGGAAAATTTATTTGTGCAATTCATGGTGGTTGGAAAGGGCTTCATAAAAATATAATTAAAAATGCAGTAAAATTGTTTGTAAAAAATAAAATAAAAAAAAAAGATATATTGTGTGCGATAGGGCCCAGTATTGGTGAAAAAAGTTATGAAGTTAAAAAAAATTTTGTGAATAAAATAATAAATAAAAATAATAAATATCAAAAATTTTTTAAATTAAAAAATGGAAAAATTTACTTTAACATAAAAAAATATGCTCATCAAAAATTAATTGAAGAAAATTTAAGTAAAAACAATATAGATATAAGCAACAAGGATACTTATTCTAACCCGAAATTATTTTATAGCTTTAGAAGATCTGTGCATAAAAAAGAAGATGATTATGGAAGAAATATTTCTATCATAGTAAAAAAGAATCAAATTTTATGAAATTAATATCTTGCACTAATAATACTAGCCTTTCTAAAGAAATCGCTAGAAAATTAGGAAAAAAATTAGTTGATACAAAAATAACTAGATTCGCAGATGGCGAGGTTTACGTTGAAATTAATGAAAATATGAGAGGACAAGATGTGTTTGTTATTCAAAGTACATCAACACCTGTCAATGATAGCATTATGGAACTTTTAATTTGTGTAGATGCTTTGAGAAGAGCCTCAGCAAAAAGTATAACTGCTGTCCTGCCCTACTATGCATACGCTAGACAAGACCGTAAAGTAACTCCGAGATCTCCTATAAGTGCAAAATTATTTGCAAATTTATTAGCAGGTTCTGGCGTAAGCAGAGTTCTTACGATGGATTTACATGCAAATCAAATACAAGGTTTTTTTGATATACCGGTTGATAATTTATTTGCAGCTCCAACACTTGTTAGTCATATAAAAAAAAATATAAAGACAAAAAATATTGTTTGTGTTGCTCCAGATGTTGGCGGTGTAGAAAGAGCAAGAGCAATTGGAAAAAGATTATTAGCTGATCTTGCAATTATTGACAAAAGAAGATCTGGACCTGGAAAATCTGAAGTAATGAACGTTATAGGAAATGTTAAAAATAAAACCTGTATCATTATTGATGATTTAGTTGACAGTGGCGGCACTATTGTAAATGCTGCTAGTGCATTAAAAAGCAAAGGCGCAAAAGATGTTTATGCTTATGTTGTTCATGGTGTATTGACTGGTGAAGCAGTAAAAAAAATTAATAAATCTAAAATCAAAAGGTTTGTAATATCTAATTCCATCTTTAATGATAAAAAAATTGGAAGATCGGCAAAATTTCAAATTATTAATGTTGGCACTTTATTAGCAGAAGCAATTAAACGTATTTCTATATCAAAATCAGTATCAAAACTCTTTAAATAAGCTCTTTTTTTACAAATCTGAGACTTGTCTTTTTTATCCTATATTGTAAAAACCTGCCCATCATGGTTACAGAAAATAACACTTTAGAAGCAACAGTTAGAACAACAAAAACAAAATCAGAACTTAATAAGCTAAGATCTGATGGATTTGTTCCTGGTATATTATATGGTGATATTGAAAAAAATATTAGTTTAAGTATAAAAAAAAGTACTTTAGACCTTTTTTTAAAATCTACAAATTTCAAAAGCAAAGTTATCAAAATTAAATTAGATGGCAAAGAGTACCAGGTCCTTCCGAGAGATATAGAGTTTGACAACATTTCAAGTCAACCAATCCACGTTGACTTCCAAAAATTGTCTGCAAATACAAAAGTTGTTGTTTGGATACCTGTTAAATTTTTAAATGAAGAAACCTGTCCAGGTTTAAAAATGGGTGGAGTGTTAAATATTGTTAGACGTAAAGTTGAGTTAAGTTGTCCTGCAGACAAAATACCATCTGAGTTAATCGTAGATCTTGCAAGTAGAGAAATTGGGGAGAGTATTCATATTTCTGCAATAAGTCTGCCTGACGGTGTTGTGCCAACAATCAAAGATAGAGATTTCACAATCGCAACAGTTGCTGCTCCAACTGTAGTAAAAGAGCCTGAGCCTGCAGCGGAAGCAGAAGCAACTGCAGAAGGTGGTGAAGAAGCTAAACCTGATGAAGCTAAAGCAGGTGAAGGTGAAAAGCCAGCTGAAGAAAAAAAAGAGAATACTGACAAGAAATAATGTTCTTGTTGGCTGGTCTTGGTAATCCAGATCAAAAATATCTTAAAAACCGGCATAACATTGGTTTTTTATTTCTAGATTTTTTAAAAAACGAAACAGCTTATAAAAAAAAATTTAAAGGTCTTTATACTGAAACAGAGATAAATAACCAAAAAATAATTCTGTTAAAACCTACGACTTATATGAATTTATCTGGTGAATCTTTGTTTCAAGTTAAAAAATTTTATAAACTAAATAATAATAATATCTTTGTAATTCATGACGATCTAGATCTTGAAATTGGAAAAATTAAAGTAAAAAATGGAGGCTCTAGCGGTGGACATAATGGTATAGAGTCTATATCAGAAAATATTGAAAATAATTTTAATAGAATAAGAATAGGTATTGGCCATCCTGGTGACAAAAATTTAGTTGAAAGTTACGTTTTAAAAGATTTTTCCAAAGAAGAACTAAAAAAAATTCAAAAATCTTTTTTAGCTATAAAAAATAACTTAAATTTAATTTTATTAAAAAAATTTGATGAATTTTCAAGTAAGGTAAATAATGATATATGAGTTTTAAATGCGGAATAGTTGGTTTGCCAAATGTGGGAAAATCAACAACTTTCAATGCGCTGACTAAATCAAAAAATGCAGAGGCAGCCAATTTTCCTTTTTGTACAATAGAGCCAAATGTTGGTGTCGTTGCAGTTCCAGATGCAAGATTAGAAAATATTTCTAAAATAGCAAAATCTGAAAAAGTAATTAATACATTGATTACTTTTGTTGATATAGCTGGATTGGTTGAAGGTGCATCAAAAGGTGAAGGGTTAGGAAACAAATTTTTATCACATATTAGAGAAGTAGATGCAATTGTGCATCTATTGAGATGTTTTGACTCGGACGATATACAAAATGTGAATAAAACTGTTGATCCAAATAGAGACCTAGAAATAATTGAAACTGAATTAATGTTGGCAGATTTAGAGTCCTTGGAAAAAAGATTAGATAAAAAAAAGAAAGGTAAATCTGAAAATGAAGAATTAGACAATTTGTTATTAGATGCAATGGAACTTTTAAAAGAAGGAAAATCAATTAATCATCTTAGGGAAAAATATGATCAAAAGATTATTAATATATCTAACCTTTTGACACTAAAACCTAAAATAATTGTATGTAATACTGATGAAGCAAGTGTCGCTAACGGTAATAAATATACTCAAAAAGTCATAGAACTGAATAAAGATAAAGAAGTTGTATTAATATCTGCTGAGATTGAACAACAAATCAATGACTTAAATGAATCTGATGCGAAAGAATTCATGCAAGAAATTGGTTTAAAAGAAACTGGTTTAGATAGATTGATAAAATCAAGTTATAAATCTTTGGATTTATGTACGTATTTCACTGCCGGTCCTCAAGAAACTAGGGCTTGGACTGTTAAAAAAAATAGTAAAGCCCCTGATGCTGCAGCTGTAATACATACTGACTTTAAAAAAGGATTTATTAAGGCTGAGGTTATTGCTTATGAAGAATATATAAAATTTAATGGTGAAATTGGATGTAGAGATAATGGAAAACTAAGAATTGAAGGAAAAGAGTATCAGGTAAAAGATGGAGATATTTTACACTTTCGTTTCAATACGTGACCAAATCTTTTTCATAGATAAAAATACTAAAATACTAAAAATCAATAGATAAAGTATAGTTTTAAAACCAATTCTTTTTCTTTTTTCCAGATGTGGCTCTGCTGCCCACGTAAGGAAAGCGGTTACATCTTTAGACATTTGTGAAACTGACGACTTCGTTCCATCAGAGTACTCAACACTGCCATCATTTAATGGGGCTGCCATTCTAATTTTATTACCTGCCATATACTTATTATAATATACACCATCTTCAATTTTCATATCTAATGGTGGGTTTTCATAACCCATTAATATTGAATAAATGTAATCTGCTCCACCAGATCTAGCTTTTACTAATACTGACATGTCAGGAGGATATGCTCCACCATTAACTGCTCTTGCAGCCTTCTCGTTTGGGTATGGACTAACAAACTTATCTTTAGGTAATCCAGGCCTATCAAACATCTCTCCTTCTTCATTTGGACCATCTTTAACTGTAAAACCTGCTGCAATTGCTTTTACTTCTGCTTCTGAAAATTCAGGACCACCTATTTCGCCTAAATTTCTAAAGCTCAAGTATTTCATTGAATGACATGATGCGCATACTTCTTTGTATACCTGGTATCCTCTTTGTAATTGCGCTCTATCAAATTTTCCAAAAAAACCATTAAATGACCAGTCAACTTTAATAGGTTTGGCCGCATCTCCAGCAGCTAATAAATTAGTGCATAATAAAACTAATATTGATGATAAATAAAATATTTTTTTCATCTAAATATTGTTATTATCCTTTTTAGCAGCAGCTAAATTACCTGAACCAGATAATATTGGATCTGCAATACTCAGGGGTACTGGTTTAGTTTTTTCCATAAAACCAAGTAAAGGCATAATAATTAAAAAATGTAAGAAATAATAAACGGTAGCTACTCTACTAATCAATAAATATGTTCCTTCAGCAGGCATTGCTCCCATATAACCTAAAACTAAGACGTCAATTACCAATAACCAGAAAAACTGTTTATAAATTGGTCTAAAGACGGCAGATCTCACCTTGGAAGTATCTAGCCATGGTAAAGCAGCTAAAATAAAAATTGCCCCAAACATTAATACGACTCCACCAAGTTTGTCAGGAACTGATCTTAAAATTGCGTAAAAAGGTAGAAGATACCACTCCGGAACAATGTGTGCCGGTGTAACTAATGGGTCAGCTGGAATGTAATTATCCGAATGACCCAATACGTTTGGTGCATAAAAAACAAATCCAGCGAAAATTATCATAAAGATAACTAAAGCAAATAAATCTTTAATTACAATATACGGGTGGAATGGAACAGTATCTGACCCGTCCTTTTTTAGGTCAATCCCAACAGGATTATTATTACCAGGTACATGTAAAGCCCAGATATGTAAAATTACTAAACCTAAAATTAAAAATGGAATTAAATAATGTAAACTAAAAAATCTATTTAAAGTTGGGTTATCTACTGAGTAACCTCCCCATAACCATTGAGTTATACTTTCGCCAATCAATGGGATTGCACTAAAAAGATTTGTTATAACAGTGGCTCCCCAAAAACTCATTTGACCCCATGGCAAAACATATCCCATAAACGCAGCAGCCATCATTAATATGTAAATTATAATTCCTAAAATCCAGATCACTTCTCTTGGAGATTTATAAGAACCATAAAACAAAGCTCTAAAGATATGAATATAAACTGCTAAAAAAAACATTGATGCACCATTAGAGTGAATGTATCTAATTAGCCAGCCATAGTTAACATCACGCATTATATGCTCTACACTTGAAAAAGCTAAATCTGCATGCGCTGTATAGTGCATGGCCAGAACAATTCCTGTAATAATTTGTGTAACTAAACAAAAAGTTAATATTCCACCAAACGTCCACCAATAATTTAAGTTCTTAGGTGTTGGGTATTGCATCAAATGACCATTAAATAGAGTTAATAAAGGTAATCTCTCGTCAAACCATTTTCCAAATGCAGATGTTGGTTTATAATTAATATCGCTCATAATTTTTTTTATCCTATAACTAATTTATTCTCTGATACAAATTCATAATTGGGTACTTCCATGTTTACTGGTGCAGGACCTTTTCGAATTCGTCCTGAGATATCATAATGAGATCCATGACAAGGACAAAACCATCCGCCGTATTCCCCTTGCTGTTTTAAGGGTACACAGCCTAAGTGAGTACAAACACCTATCATTACCAACCATTCATCTTTACCCTTTTTAACTCTATCTTCGTCTTTTTGAGGATCTTTAAGTTCTTTTAAGCTAACCTGTCTTGCTTTATTAACTTCTTCATCAGTTCTTCTTCTTATAAAAATTGGTTTACCTCGCCACATCACAGTAACCTCATTCCCTTTTTCAATTTTGCTAATATCAACTTCTACTTTTGCTAGTGCCTTAACCGAAGCATCAGGGTTCATTTGTGTCACTAATGGCAAAGCAATACATCCTGCACCTACAGCACCTACTGTAGTTGTAGCTATGTGAATAAATTCTCTTCTTGTTGGTTTTTCTTTCTTGTTATTATCTTCACTCATAATTTTTTAATTTTTTTGATGATATGAATATATTATTAATTTAAAGTATTTTTCTAATACAACAATGACGCAGATTGGATAAAAAATTGATCAATATAGCTTTATATCAGCCAGATATTCCCCAAAATACAGCTGCTATCATAAGAACATGCTCATGTTTTGATATCTGTTTAGAAATTATTAAGCCTACTGGATACATATTTAATGAAAAAAAACTTGATCGAATCTACATGGATTATTTTAAAAATTGCCAGATTAAATATTACAATAACTTTGATCAATTCACTGAAATTAAAAAAAATAATAGAATCATTTTATTTACAACAAAAACAACAAATCAATTTTACAAATTTAAGTACGAAAAGGGTGATACACTTTTATTTGGTAGCGAAAGTAAGGGGGTAAGCCAAACTGTTCATAATATTGTTCAAAACAAAGTAAATATCCCTATAAAAAAAGATACCAGATCTTTAAATCTTGCATCCTCTGTTGCTATAGCTGCATCTGAAGCGTTGAGACAAATTAATTTATATTAATAACTTATCTCTTTTTTGAAAGACAGCAAAATGTTATAGTTAATCATGAATAAACAACCAATCACTGTTACTGGATTAGAAAAAATAAAATTAGAGCTTGATGAGAGAAAAAATAAAATAAGACCTAAAATAGTTCAAGCTATTGCGGAAGCTAGATCTCATGGTGATTTAAAAGAAAATGCTGAGTATCATGCGGCTAAAGAAGAACAGGGGTTAAACGAAAAAAGAATTCAAGAAATAGAAACTACAATTGCAACAGCAAATGTAATTGATGTAACAAAGCTTAAAAAAGATAATAAAGTAATATTCGGTGCAACTGTAATTGTAAAAGATTTAGAAACTGAAAAAGAAAATAAATATAAAATTGTTGGTAAAGATGAAGCTAATGTAAAAGATGGGTTAATTTTTTACCAGTCTCCAATTGGAAAAGGCTTTATCGGGAAAACGGAAGGGGAATTTGTAGAAATTAATACCCCGTCTGGAGAAAAAACTTTTGAAATCACAAAAGTTCAATATATTTAATTACTTAAATAATTGAACTGCATCATCAATATCTTTCTCCCTAATAACATAATTATTTGCTAACCATCTTTGCTTAAGAAAACTTATGGCATTTCCCAAATTTTTATCTTCTTTCAAACCTCTGTTTAATAAAATAGTTGCATCGAAATTAAAAATTGGCGCTTCTGTATTTTTAATTACTTTTAAATTCTCTTCATAAATACTTAAATCATATTTTTCATTAACTAAATATTGGAAATGTATAAAATCAACTACTGAGGCAACTCCATATTTTAGCACATTTTTTTTTAAACTTTCTATTTTTTCTATTTTATCTGTTGTTTTAAAAGTAAACTGAGCTTGAAGTGATCCAAGTCTTTTCTTTAATTCATTAGATAAATGAAAATCTTTTACAAATCTCTCAAAATTTTTTGTTTGATCAATTAAAAGTAATGATAATAAAATTTCCCAATCAATTTCCTTTTTTAAAACCCTTTTTTTTCTGTTGAATTCTAACCGTGTTAAATATTTTATTCCTTTATAAACAGATAAATATAGATCTTTGGAAAAATTATTTTGAAATATTTTATAAGCTAGACCGGTTAATAAAATTTTTTTTAACTCATCTATTAATCTCGATTTTGAAATATTTTGAATGTTATCTTGATTTTTATATATAGAATTTATTACATATTCATCATGTTCTTTTTTTGAAAATTGTATGAAAAATCTAAAATATCTTAATGCTCGAAGATAGTCTTCCTTTATTCTTTTTAAAGGGTCACCAATAAATCTTATAACTCCATTTTGAATATCTTCTATGCCTTTAAACGGATCATAAATTCTTCCATTTAAATCACAATATATTGAATTAATAGTGAAATCTCTTCTTAAAGCATCTTGTCTCCAGTCCTGAGTAAAAATTACACTAGTGTGTCTGCCGTCCTGATTAAAGTCTTTGCGTAAAGTGTTAACTTCAAAAAATTTATTATTTATATTAATTTTTATTGATCCGAATTTTTCATAAGTGTCGTCGTAGGAAATTTCAGAATCTTTTAATTTTTTTTTTACCTCTGATGGAATTAAAGATGTGGCAAAATCAATATCTGAAACTTCTTTATTTATTACTAAATCTCTTACACATCCACCAACAAAAAGGCAAACGGGTTCGATCGTATTAAAATTTAATATATCGTAAATTTGTTTAGCTTCTTTGTTTGACGCTAATTTTTGAAAATTTTCTATCATTTTATGGCTGGGGCACTAGGATTCGAACCTAGGAATGGCGGTACCAAAAACCGCTGCCTTACCGCTTGGCTATGCCCCAATTTAATAAACAATTAAATTGTTTTGACTATACTAGTCCAAAAACTTTTTCTCTGCTTTTTAATGATTTTTCTAACATTTAAAAGAAATTTTTTATTGTAAGAAATTAAAAAAAAAGCTGATCCACTACCTGTCATAGAATAAAAATTATTAGTATTCAATTTTTTTAATAATTTAACTGTATCTATTAATTTTTTGTTAGTTTTTAACGCAGGTAACAAGAGGTCATTCCCATAAAAAGCACAGGTTTCAAGCAAACGTTTTCTGTCAGAAAATATAAGTTTTTTCTTAATTTTAATTTTTGATATTTTTTTCAAATTATTAAAAACTTTTTTTGTTGAAAGATTGATTTTTGGATAAACAAGCAATAACTGAAAATTAGTAGCAAAATTAAACTCTTTGAATTTTGCTCCCGATGATTGAATAAGTTTTATTTTTTTATCTATAAATAAAGGACAGTCTTTTCCAATTTGACTTAAAAGTCTAATAGATTCATTTTTAGAAATTATAAGTTTATATTTTTTTTTAAAATAATTAAAAATACTTGTTGCATTTGAAGAAGCTCCTCCAAGACCAGATCCGGTTGGAATATTTTTTTTTACATAAATATTAAAATTTTTATTTTTTAAAATTGGAAATTTTTTTTTAATTAACCGCAAAATACTAATAATACTATTATTTTTTTCATAAATCTTGAACGGACCTGAAAAAAAAACTCGACTTTTATTATCTTTATTTTCTTTTACTAAAACTTCATCATATAAATTTATTTGGGTTACCAAACTATAAAGTGAATGATATTTATTTTGTTTGCCAGTTACTTTAAGAAATAAATTTATTTTAGCGAATGATTTAATTTTTTTCACTAACTAATAATCCATGTAAAATTTTATTTTTAATTCTTTCTTTTCTTTTTAAATCTGTACTTTCAAGACTCAAAGCATTTTTCCAAATGTAACGAGCTTGTAGAAATTTTTTCTGCATCCATAATACATCTCCATAATGATCGTATACTTCTCCCTCGGATGGGGTTTTTTCATATGCAATTTTCAATAATTTTTCTGCGTTATTATAATCCTTTTTTAAATAATAAGCCCAACCTAAAGAATCTATAATATAACCTAACTCCCACTTACTGAGCTTTACAGCCTCCTCTAACATCTCGGTTGCTTGCTCAATATTCTGTCTTCTTTCCAACCAGCTATAAGCTAAATAATTGATCACAGAGTATTGCTTAGGTGATAATGAAATTGATTTCTTAAAATTTATTTCTGATTTTTCCCATAAATTTAATCTTTCATAACAAATGCCTTTAAAATAAAAAAAATCCCAACTAAATTTATTATCTAATTCTTCCATTTTTTCATAATAATCTAGTGCAAGTTGGTATTTTTTTTTTATTCGATAATAATTAGCTAAATCAAAATATTTGTTTTTTAAAAATAAATCTTTTTTATTTAAATTTTTTTTTAAGAATTCGATTTGTCCTTCATTATTATGAACTAAAATTTGGTAATTTATATACCACTTGTATTCATCACCTGCGCTTTTTAATTTATTGAGAAATAAATATTTAAATTTATGATCTTTATTTTTTAATAATTTATTTTCAAATCTTATTAAATTATTTACCAAAAACTCTTTATTAAAATTTAAAGAAACAGATAATAAAATTTCTGAAAACTCTATATCCCCTCTTTGCTGATACAAATTTGAAAAAAGGTAAAATATCTCGGACAAATTATGATTAAAATTTTTTGGATCATAGTAAGCAATCTTTCTAAAATCCTTGTTTTTTATATCTTTAATTGATTGTTTTAAAAAAAGATTTTTGTCATTTTGTAATAAAGCCTTATTAAGTATATTTAATGCATTTTCATAATTTTTAAGTCTTACTTCATTCCAAGAAGACAAAATTTGATATCTTATAATATTATTAGAATTTAAAATTTTATTATTAAAATCTTTATATAAAATGTCATTACCCACATATTTTGAAGACAAAAATTTATTTATTAAACTTATACTTGAGTAACGAGATTGAAAATT
>Ga0255743_10003197_pt1 | contig 13103 bp, 8 predicted proteins | sample 101ome_19_FD_179950 | JGI IMG/M metagenome (GOLD analysis project Ga0255743, IMG submission 179950) | Coastal salt marsh microbial communities from the Groves Creek Marsh, Skidaway Island, Georgia - 101405AT metaG (version 2) | ecosystem: Environmental > Aquatic > Marine > Intertidal zone > Salt... | reverse complement strand
ATATAGAGGAATTATAGTATGTTAAAAAATATAGCCAAATCAAACGTTCAACAGAGAAGCTTTCCTGTATATAAGAAATTTTATGCATCCGAAGCTGATTATCCTGTAATGAAGATATATGATAAAGATTCAGCACTTCACACAGCAAGTGGTTCATTTGATGCATCAACATTTGAAAAAACGATTAGTGGTTCTATCATAAATTCTTACCATAAACACCCAATGTACAAATCAATAAGACAAAAATATTTTATTGAAAATGATTTGGTAAAAATGTTTGGTCCAATTTCTAATCTATATGATTTCTCAAATGAAAGAAGATTAGAAGAAACAATATATGTAATTGATATTGACCAAATAAAATATGGTGAAGGAATTAAACCAACTTCAGTAAAGTTAACTTCACCAACAATTGCATCTGGTTCAGAAGTTACTGATGATGGAAAAGGTTCTTTGAGAGCAAAAACTACTGAATATCAATGGACTAGAATGGATATGAATCAATTCCAAAATGATTTTACAAAAGGAGTTGATATTGTATTTGTAGATAATAATACTCAACCGATTACCGTTAGAGCACAACAACCATATGGTATTGATTTTAATAATCCATTGGTAAAACTAACTTGGGAAGGTGATACAGATGATAGAACTATTCAAAGAATGGATGCATATACTGATACGTTCCAAACAGGTAGTCAAGGACAGATTACAATAGCAGAAGGATTAAACTTTTTGGGTTCTGGTTTAGAGAATGTACAAGTAGGTAATGTATTCTATGCAGATGGATTAATTGTATTTACTACACTTGCAGAACAAGAACAAGATGTTACTGAATATGATTTAGAATATCGTTCAACTAAAACAGTTCATGAATTAGAAGTTCTTTGTCAAGCCGGTGATTGTGAATTTAATTACTCACAAAATCCATCAGCAATAACCACAACTTTAAGTGGTTCATATAATTTTACAGAAAGTGAAATACGAGAAGGTAGTAGATTAGTTAGAAATGCTAGAACAAGACCAATAAAAGAAATAACAACAATAGATAGATTAAATGAATTTTATGGTTCGGTAACAAGTTCGGTAACAAATGAATATGCAACAGGTTCATGGGATGATTATTATACATATTCTTTAACAGACCCAACCGGTTCTTATTTAACAACATTTGTATCAACAATTGGTTTATATGATGATAACAATAACTTGGTAGCAGTAGCAAAATTACCTAAACCAATAAAAAAATATCCAGATATGGCTGTAAATTTCATAGTTAGAATGGATTTATAAGATATTTATACTTATATAAAAGAGGAACAATACTATGGCTTCAATAAAAGACTTATACGATAAATCAGAATTTTCAAAATTTCCACAAGGAAAGAATTTGGATAAGACACCAATTTCAAAAGATGATTATGATTTAAAAGAGTTATCAAAAGATGAGAAAGCTTTAAAACAAGCAAGAGGTGGGCAATTAAACCAAACTCCTTACTCATCTACTGTAAAACAATAAAATATCTCATTTGAGTTTATTAATCAATCGTTCCAGAAAATGGGGATTTATTCATATACCCAAAACTGGCGGTACTTCTATCACCGCAACTCTTGATAAACAAGAGGGTACTGAATATGTTTCTACATCTCACAATCACATAGGTAAGTTTGAGAATATAAAGGATTATTACATTTTTTGTATGGTAAGAAATCCTTTCACTCGTTTTGCATCTGCCTATTACCATCAAATAAGAAAGGATGGTTTTATGAGTGTTAGAAAATTCATAGATTCAATCTACGAACACGATTATCTATTTTTTCCCCAAAGCTACTTTATTACTAACGGAAGTTCATCTGATAAAAAGGTGAGTTTCATCGGTAGATATGAAAATTATGAAAACGATATCAAACATATTTTTCAAAATATAGGTTTAAACGAATCACTACCACACTTAAACCGTAATCCAATCTATGATAAACATCCAAATTTAAATCAAGAAAATTTTTATAAACATATGTATCAAGAGGAATGGATGAAAGATTGGGTACGAGAGAGGTACTTAAATGATTTCAAAATTTTTAACTATGGGATGGACATATAAAGGACAACCAATAACAGAATTAAAAGATATGCCAGAAGGAACTTTTGGTTTTATCTATAAAATAACGAATGGCCAAACTGATGAATATTACATTGGAAAGAAACAAGTAGTATCAGTTAGAAAACGAAGGTTTGGAAAACGAGAAATAGCATCACTCGAAGATAAAAGAATGAAAAAGTACGAGATGGTTGAAAAAGAATCAGATTGGAAAACTTATCGTTCTTCGAACCCAACAGTAAAGTTGTGGTTTATGGAAAACGAAAAACTTCTTGAACAAGATAAAAGAGATGAAATTAACGATAGATTAGAGTTAAGAATACTTCGATTCTGTTCAAATAAAAAATCACTAACTTATTATGAATTACAAGAACAATTTGCACATGATGTATTGGCAGATGAATCTTGTTTAAATGATAATTTATTAGGAAAATTCTTTCGAAAAGATTTGGAAAATTAAAAAATTTTTCGTATATTTGTATAAAACATATTGTATATAAAAAAAAAGTTACAAATAATTTGGTCATTTAAATTATTTTTCGTATCTTTATAGAGTTTTAAGTAGTAACCATGCTTTCACACCACGAAAAACAACAAGTTATAAACATTATAGATGATGTCCTAGGACCAGGTACATCCCTAAAGGGGGATGAACAAGCACACTACTGTCCCTTTTGCCATCATCATAAGAAAAAGTTACAAATAAACTTACAAAGTCAAAAGTGGCATTGTTGGGTTTGTGATTCCAAAGGTAAACGAATTCAAAGTTTACTAAAAAGATTGCACGTAGATTCTCGTAAATTAAAGAAAATATACGAAATCTATGGTGATGATTATGTTGTATATAGTAACAATACTGAAGATGAAAAGGTAGAGTTAAGGTTACCTAATGAGTTTCGTTCACTATTAGAAGAACCAAAGGGTATCAATCCCTTGTTCAGAAAGGTGAAAGAGTATGCAAGAAAACGAGGTATTAGCGAGAGGGATATTAAACGTTATAATATCGGTTATTGCGATTCTGGTCATTATGCCAATCGTATTATTATTCCAAGTTATGATAGAGATAATAGACTCAATTACTTCATCGCACGTTCTGTATTCGATGAGGAAAAGTTTAAGTATAAAAATCCACCGGTTTCGAAAAACGTTATCATGTTTGAAAACCAAATAAATTGGAATGAACCTATTACTTTAGTGGAGGGAGTATTTGATGCAATGGCTGTGAAGAGAAATGCAATCCCTCTACTTGGTAAGTTTGTACCAAAAACTTTAAATGATACTATATATAAAAAAGAAGTAAAAAGTATCAACATTCTATTGGATGAAGATGCCCAAGAACAGGCATTATATTACACTATGCAATTCCAAAATCAAGGAATAACTACAAAAAATATTAAACCATCAGATAAAGATGCTGGTGATATGGGATTCTCTCAAGTAAATAAAATTCTAAAGGAAACAGAAGAAACAGGATTTGGTGATATTATATCACAAAAATTAAAAGGTTTATGATTTTATATTCAATTGGTGATTCTGTAACTTGGGGAGCAGAATTAGAAAATAAAGAAGAAGAACGATATTCTAAATTAGTTGCAAATCACTTGGGTGGAATTGATTGTAATAATGCTTCTTCTGGTGTATCTAATGATTATCTTTTTAGAAACACCATGAGAGATATTAATCAATGGATTCATACTCAACGTATATGGGATGAAACAAATGGTTGGATAAAATCAGATGAATTAAAAGTATTGATTGGATGGACATCACCAACAAGATTTGAATGGTGGGATGGTAAAAAATTCGTACAAGATAGATTGTGGGTAGATTATGATAAATGGGGCAAGGTGGATGATTATCAAACAACCGACTTACAAGATAAGTTTATTTTACATCAAAATGAATTAATTCCTTCTTATATTAGAACCTTTAATCATATTCAATCAATTATATCATTACTCGAATTACATGGGATTGATTATTATTTTTTTAATACATTTTATCAATATGAAGATTTAAAAGAACCTAAATCAAAAATTGATTTATGGGGAAGAGAAACAGAACAGTTAGGTTTAAAATATGTTAAATTAAAAATGGATAATATGTACGATTATTTAAAAGAAAATGGTGGTACATTTCATGAAAGAAAACATCCAACAAAAGAATCTCACAAAATGTGGGCAGATTATATAATTAATAAATGGTTATAAATAAAATATATCATTTGGCAGATTTACATATTCGTAATCTCCAAAGACACAAAGAATACAAATTAGTATTTAAAAAATTCTTAAAACAAGTAAAAGATGATAAGATAGAAGATTCTATCATTTATATAGCAGGGGATATTGCTCATGCTAAAACAGAGATGTCACCTGAACTTGTACAAGAAATTTCTTGGTTTTTAACTGAATGTTCAAAGTTAAGAGAAACTGTGGTAATCACAGGTAATCACGATTGTAATTTAAATAACTCACACAGATTAGATGTACTCACACCAATTATCAAAAATTTGGAAAACTCTCGAATTCATTATCTTCGTGATACTGGCATTTACAACATCCATAATCTTACTTTTGTTGTCTATTCTATATTGGATAACAAGGAAAATTGGCCTAAAGGAGATGCCGTTGATGGAGAGAATAAAATCGTTTTATTTCACGGACCAGTAAACAAAGCACAAACCGATATCGGTTATACCGTATCATCCAACTCATTTCAAGTAGATATGTTTGATGGATTCGATATGGCCCTTTTAGGAGATATACACAAAAGACAAACATTTGGAGAAGGATATGAGTGGGTTGCCTACGCAGGTTCAATGATTCAACAGAATCATGGTGAACTACTCGAAAATCATGGTTACTTATTGTGGGATGTTCCCACTCGAACCTTCACCGAACACCACATCCATAATGATTATGGATTTTTGACAGTTGATGTAGTAGATGGTAAGATACCTCAATGGGTATATGATGAAGTTGGTACAAAACTTCCAAAGTATCCAAGATTAAGATTAAGATTTACTAATACTGAAGCAAGTGATATGAAACTTCGTATCACCGAACTTAAAAAATTATTTAAGGTTGCTGAAGTTACTGTAACAAGAACCGATACAATAGGACAATTAAAGACAAACCAAAAGGTAAATAAAAACATTGTAGGTGATGTTAAAGATGAAACCTTCCAAAACTCTCTAATCAGAGATTATTTAGAAAGACAGTATCTATTAGAATCAGATGAATTAGATAAAATAGCAGAAATAAACAAAGAACTCAATACGCAAATAGATACATCAGATGTAGCTGGTAACATTCTATGGACACCAAAAGAGTTTCACTTTTCTAATATGTTCTCTTATGGTGAAGATAATAAAATCAGATTTGATAAAGCACAAGGTATTATGGGTATCTTCGCTCCAAACGCATCGGGTAAATCCTCTATGTGGGATGCTCTATCTTTTTGTATCTATGATAAAACTTCTCGTACTAATGTAGCAAAGAACATTCTGAATAATCGTAAGGATAAGTTTTATTGTAAATTTAACTTTGAGATAGATGGAGTAGATTACTTCATAGAAAGAACTGCTAAGTATGTTAGAAAGAAAACCGCAGTAAAAGTAGATGTAAACTTTTGGAGTGAAAGTGGTGGAGTAATAACTTCACTTAATGGAGAACAAAGAAGAGATACAAATCAAAATATAGAAAAATATTTAGGTAAGTTTGAGGATTTCGTTCTCACTGCTCTTTCCCTTCAAGGAAACAATGCACTATTCATTGATAAATCACAATCGGAAAGAAAAGAGATACTCTCACAATTTATTGGAGTAGATATCTTTGATAAACTATATCAAAAGGCTGCAGATGAAAATAGGGATAATGCAACACTTATCAGAAAATTCAAGTCTGATGATTTTACGACAAAATTAGCGAATATCGACACTGAATTAAAATCCGACAAGAATGAGTATAAACTTTTGGAGATGTCTCAAAAGGCATTAAAAGAAGAAGATGATATTCTTAATAGACAGATTATTAAACTAAACGAGAAAATCGTAAAGTTGAATGCTGATAGTGGGGTTTCAATTGAAGAATTAGAAAAAAGATTGAAAAACCTCGAATCGAAGAAGGAGGGAATCGAAACCACAAAGGGTTCAATACAAGATAGAATTACTTTTAGGGAAGAACAACAAATTACTCTTGATGAAATCCTTGACCAATTTGATGAAGAAGATTTAGAAGTTGGGATTAAAAATTTAAAAGATTCAAAAGATAAATTAAGAGATGTAGAAACTAATATAGATAAGATACAAGTAAAGTTGGATTCTTTATATGAAAGAAAAGAACATTTAGATTCACACAAATATAATGAAGAATGTGATATTTGTATAGAAAACTCTCAAACAATATTAGAACAAAAAGAAAAGGTAGATTTTGATATAAAAGAATATGCATCTATATTACAAAAGGAAAATGAATCCAAATTACATCTTAATTTAGATATTGAATCTTTATCAAAATATGAAGAGGAGTGGGATAAATTCCAAGATGCAAAAGATAAAGAAGATAAACTCGATAGGGAGATATCTCAACTTATTAACAAGTTATCAACAACAGAAACAGAAGAAATTAGATTAGATACTCAAGTTACACAACAAAAACAACTTATTGATGAGTATTATAAGAACGAAGAGCAAATTAAGAAGAACAAAGAAATTAGAGAACAAATTACTGGTGTTAGAGAAAAACAATCATCCGTAAAGGATGAATTGAAAAGAATTAATTCAGATGTTCTAAAATTAAATGGTAAAATATCTGCTCTTCAAAATCAAAAAGAAACTATTGAAGATAGAATTCAAGAAGTAAAAAATTTAGAAGAACAATCTAAATTATTTGATTTCTACTTAAACGCACTTTCTAAAGATGGTGTGAGTTACGAACTTATAGAAAAATCTCTACCAATGATTGAAGGTGAGGTAAATAATATACTTGCACAAATCGTAGAGTTTGGAATGCAGTTAGAGATTGATGGTAAGAACATTAATGCATATCTTGTGTATGGAGACCAAAGATGGAGTTTGGAAATGTGTAGTGGTATGGAAAGGTTTATTAGTGGTTTAGCAATTAGAGTTGCTCTAATCAATGTATGTAACCTACCAAGACCTAATTTCCTTGTGATAGATGAAGGATTTGGTACATTAGATAGTGAAAACTTACAATCCCTCTTTATGTTATTTACATATCTTAAAACTCAATTTGATTTCGTAATGGTAATATCACACATCGATTCAATGAGAGATGTTGTAGATGGTCTTATTGAGATTAAGAAAATTAATGGATTTTCAAATGTTAAGTTTTAACTCTTAATACATTATCTGGCTTTGAAGTTCCAACTCTTTGTTTAATTAGAGTTTCAACTAACCCACTTAACTTATACCCATGTTCCTTACAATATTCTTGTAAGAGTTCATGGGTTTCTTTATTTATCTGTATTGTGGTATATTTTCTCATTCTATAACTTTCTATGTATTTCTATGTATAAATATCTAATAAGTTTTTTTATCCAATATTTATAAACATAAAATAAAATTTTTCTGTATGGCTTGTGTAGTAAAAATTGGTAATAAATTTGAGAACTTATCTGGATATAATACATTTATAAAAGATTCAGACCCAAATTCTCAATACTTTCGTATAACAAAATTTCAAGAAACATTTACTGCTGGAAAAAACCTTTTCCTAATGGAAGGTTCTCAATATCTAAAAGAATCAACTGCTGTAAAAATTGAAATAGTTGATGTAAATGGTGGTACTCTTTATGTAGAACCAGGTAGAGGTGTACCTGATTATTACGAAGGAAACTCTGTTGTACTTTCTACTCATGTGTACGATGATATACCAGTAGGACCTGCAAAAATTACTGTTCTAGGTGAATTAAAGGAATATATAGATAATGAAGGTATTCTACGACCTGTACCTGATGATTGGAAAAATGTTTATAATGTAAAATGGGAAAAGGATTTTTACATTAACAAAAATATTGAAAACTCAACACCTGTAATTTTTTATAAAAGACCAGAAGTTACAATTTCTGAAACAGAAGCAGGATTGGTACAACAAGAAATACCAAATATAACACAAAGTGGTTCAGTTCAAGGTATTCCAGATATTCCACCACTTGGTACAGATATAAGAACATGGAGAGCAGGAACTCTTTATAGATTAGAAATTACAGGTGGACCAGGATTTACTGGTTCTATTGATGAAAATATAATATCAGTACCATCATTAGGATATTCAGCAACTGTAAAAGAAGTATTAAACAAAAATACAGTTTTAGTAGATAGACCATACTTGGTAGATAATAAAGTAGCAGAATTTCCTTCATCTGCATACACGAGTACTTTTGAATTTTTTGATGGTAGAAATTCAACAAATACAATAGTTACTGGTTCTTATCAAAAATTAGTTTTTAAAAATATTGATACATTTACTGGTAATTTGGATAAGGTAAAAATATTTAGAAAATCTCGTTCTGATATATCTGACTACAAGTTTTTAGAAGAAGTTAAATTAAGAGATGTAACAGATGATTTACTTTTAGATGAATCAATACCAGCAGGTGAAAAAACAGGTGGTCCTGGTAGGTTTACAGAATCTAACCTAATACAATATTGGGATACTCAATCTATACAAGTTAGTGGGTCTAATTCATCCATATCATTTGATGATGATTTACTTTATGAATCTATAAAAATAACTGTACCATCAAGTTCTTTTGCAACAGAATCCATTAATATCATTACAAAAAATGAATTTGATATTTTTAGTGGTGTTGATTATGAAGTAAGTGTTAAGACACTTGTAAGTGGTTCTTACTTTGATTCAATTGAAGGTGAAGAAACAATAGTTACTGAATCTATCACAACAACTAGATATTACTTATACGACCCAAGTGTAATGTCTATATATCCTGTATCGTTTCAAACATCGACTGGTTTTAATTCCATACTACTTCAATCATCATCACAAGATTTAACTCGTAATTACATTTATGATAATTCAAGATTATCATTTTACGATACACCCCCAAATCAGACAGGTTCTGTATTTACATCAATAAGTTCTGATTATACATATGATTCAAACATATCAACTTCTTTAACATTTGATACTACAAGTGGAGATTGGGGTACAACATCGAGAGTACAGACGGATTCATCAAATAACGCAAATGTAGTATCAGTTAGTGGTTCTTTTGGTGGTATTGACTTAATTGTAAATGTATGGTTAGATAGTGGTTCTTATACTATACCAATGAGTGGTAATCCAACAGATGTAAGTATCTACTCCGAAGTTTATACATCTGGTTCTGAAGAATTAGCTATACTTTCATTCGAAAATATTGGTGGAGATGCAAAATTTTATTACTATAATAGTTCAACTTATTTAGATGAGTTATCTTCATATAGAAATTCTACTGAATATTCACTTGAAGCGATTGATACAAATGATTATCAAACTACTCAAACTTGGCACACAAGTGGTACTGGTTCTCAAGTTGTAATTCCTTACGAACAAAGTGGATACAATTATGTACACATTGATTATAGAACAAATAGAAATGTAGAACCTCTAAATGGCGAGTTAATAACAGTTCAAAGATTAGATAGATTAAATGGTGATATTCTGTATGGAGAATCATATGATATTTTATCTATGAACTTTAATACAGGTGAAATTGAATTTACCGATGGAACTGAAGCAGATTTTAGTGGTACATTAAATATTCAAAATGGACAATTAATTCTTACAATTGATGGTGTAACTGAATATGCTTATATAGTTGAAGTAGATTTCAATAAATCTGTAATGGTGTTCGTTGGTAGAATTACTGTTGGTGAAATGGAACCATCATCTACTCGATATAATCTATATGATTTGTTCCAACTATCTGGTAGTACTGTACAAAACACATCTACTTCAAGTTTTGTTGTACCAAGAGTACCAACACAAGGGGGAGATTATTTATATACCGAAGCGGGATATCCACTCACAACTGCAACTGTAAGTAGTAGAGATTATTTAACACCTGTATTTGATTCACCATCATCATCTTTGGATTTTGTATCACCATTAGATATACCATATATTTTTAGAAACGATGATGGGCAAGTAACTGATGTATATACGTTTGATAGTTCAAGTGGACAAATTTATAATGTCTCATCTGTATCTTCATCTGGTGATATTAATTCTGATTCGTTTGTTTATGATAATGTAATAGTTCAAGAAGGGTTTGCACCAAGTGGTTCTATACATGATGATATATCAACTACTGAAACTGATAAATTTGTTAATCAGTATGTAAATCTTACATTTAAACAACATAATCATTTAAGTGGTTCGGTTATCATATCTTTACTTACAGATAGTGGTTCTTTAAGTTTACCAACTGGTACTGGTTCAGTTGAATATCATATAGAATCATTTGTTTCTGAATCTGGTTATCAATCTGGTAATACAATTTGGAGAAATGCATTTGCATTTAGAAACTTTAATACAGATGGGATGTTATTCTACAACCACTCATCAGTATCACAATCCGCGGTAGAAGCTATTAGTGGTTCTCTTAACTATCAACTATCTTCAATAGATACAAATGATTTCCAATCACTTCCACTTAATATGTTGGAAAGTGGTTCACAAGCTATATTTGATTTTGAAACAAGTGGTAGTGGATATAACTTTATTTATTTAGATTATAGAACAAATAGAACAAGACAGGTTTTAAATGCAGATTTGGAAGAAATTGGTTTGGTATCTGAAATAGATGGAAATCCTGTTGGTAGTGCAATAGATACGTTAGCTCTATCTGGTTCAGAAGTAACAGCGATTACATCGGCTTCTTATTTTACACAACAAATACCACCAACGACATCAAGTATATTTTATAGTGATGTAGAAGATTATCCATTCTTCCCCACAACTATAACCGCAGGTAATTATATTGGAGATAAAACAACACCTGGTCAAACCGAAACCATATTAAATTCTCCTCTTAATGTACCATATGTTCTTAATATTTCAGATTCTTCTCCAAATGAAGTAATTGTTCAAAGAATTGATTCAATTTATACTGCATCATCTGCTTACAACTCTACTGGTACATTTACAACATCTTCTGGTATATCCACAACTGTTTTTAAAGATGATGATACAATAGTAGATAAGACACTTAAATTATTTATAACAGGTTCAAGTGGTTCTGCTGATTTTAAACAATATCTATCAGAAGTTACTGCAAATGAAAATTACAAATCAAGACAAGATATCCAAAATATTATATCTTCTGACTTTGAAGGTACAAATGTAAAATTAGGTATAGAGGCCAGAGGAGATGGTTGGCAATTATCTAAATTAAATTTTAGACCAGCTTCTGCTAAAGGGTTTTCTCCCAAAGTATTTAAGACATTACAAGAAGAAGAAAGAAACTTACAAGACGAAACGTTTGATTACAACTTTGAATTGTACGATGTTAATAACAATTATATACCAGTTAAACTTGAAAAAACAGTAAGATTTACTCAAGGTAACAAACAAACTCTTGGAACATTAAAACTTTTAACTTTTGAATCAGATAGAACTGCTTTTAGATTTTATAGTGGTTCTATTGCAAATCCTGCTTTTCAACAAATAAGATTAGTAACAACAACACAGAACCTTACTGGTTCAGTTACTTATGCATCTGCAGCATTTGATTCAAGTGGTAATTATATAGACCCATCATCATATAGTGGTACTTATCCTGGTGGAATGACTTCGGTTGGTGATAATGGTGGTATTGTAACTATTGCGAACTTTAGTGGTAGTGATAGTAATTACCAAGTTGGTTCTGTGGTTTATACTGCATCAATAGATGGGTTAACTGAATTTGAAACTTTATTTAGATTAGAAGATGGACAACCAATAGCTGATTTAATTGTTAATAATGATAGAAATGTATTTACATACAAACTTTCAGATGGAAGTTTAAATCCATCAAATCAAAACTCAACAATTACTGTAAAGAGAAAAAATTTAGCTTCTAACACAGAAACAATTACCGCAAATTCATCATCGATATCAGGTAGTGCACCTCCATTGGTTCTTGTATCTGATAATTCTACAACAGGTGTTGCAACATATTTCTTGAGTGGTTCTACTTTAGATTTATCAACTGGCTCTGTTAATTATCAATTTACAGCTTCAGATTCATTTGGTGTACAAGTAGATAATGTAACAACAGTAACTCCTATATCTTTCTTGGAGGGAGTTGTCTTATACTTAACAAACGAAAGAGGAGTGTTACCTGCTTTTGCAAATGGAACAATACCATCATCATCATATCAATTTACAAGTGGTTCCACAAAATTATATGTAGGTGGGGAACAAGTTACATTTGATAATAGTGGTACAAATAACACATATCGAATTACTGGTGTAACTGGTTCTGGTATCACACCAAACGAAACTACACCAACCACTAATCAATATGGTGGTGTACCTGGTACAATGGCCAATGAATCATCTTCTTTAGAAATTAATGTACGATACACAGATTCTACTGGTGAACCATATGATTTCGGTAGAACGGCAAACTTTAATACTGTAAAAGAAGGTGAACAAGGACAACCTGGTCTTGATGGTTCAAATGGACCAGGATTAATATTTACTGGTCAATATAGTACAGATAGAACTTATATTGTAACAACTGGTTCTTTGGCAAGAAGAGATGCAGTTTTATATAATAATACATTTTTCCTTGCTAAATCAGGAAGTGGACCTGATAGTGGAGGATTTCAACATCCTTCTTCATCCGCTGCATATTGGGAAACACTAGGAACGGCATCGCGATTTGTTGCGGCAGAATTGGCAGTATTTGCAGAATCTTATGTACAAAACACAATCAACGTTGGTACAAACAATAGTGGTTCAGCATCAGCAGCAAACATTACAATAGCGG
>Ga0255743_10003195_pt1 | contig 13109 bp, 4 predicted proteins | sample 101ome_19_FD_179950 | JGI IMG/M metagenome (GOLD analysis project Ga0255743, IMG submission 179950) | Coastal salt marsh microbial communities from the Groves Creek Marsh, Skidaway Island, Georgia - 101405AT metaG (version 2) | ecosystem: Environmental > Aquatic > Marine > Intertidal zone > Salt... | reverse complement strand
GTGGTGAAGGGGGCGGCGATGGAGGTGGTGAAGGAGGCGGTGAAGGAGGTGGTGAAGGGGGCGGCGATGGAGGTGGTGAAGGAGGTGGCGATGGGGGCGGTGAAGGAGGCGGTGAAGGAGGCGGTGAAGGAGGCGGACTCGGAGGTGGACTCGGAGGTGGACTCGGAGGTGGAGGTGGACTCGGTGGCGGTGAAGGAGGCGGCGTGTAACGCTGTTTTACTCGCAAGAGTCTCTCTCTCAACTCCGCTGCCTTTTTCCTCAATTCCGCCAATCTCTTTTCCACGTCCACGTCCTCGTTTTCGCCTTGCGCGAACAATCTCTTTCGCACGACTAAGTTGTTCGCGCTCGCATTCGCATAGGAGATGATTTTCGCACGCGTACGCATCACATCCACGTTAACGTGTATTTCTCGTTCGTCTTTTGATACGAGAACAGTTTTCTCATGCTTACCGTCGAGATTTGTGATGATCGCGTTCATCGGTTTCGTCTCTCGCGCTCGCGTCGCGTCGTTTTTCTCAATGACGAAACACCCGTCCGCTACGCACTCCGCTTCGTAGGAAAGCTTCCCGTCTGACCCACACCGCGTCTGCTTACCCGCGTTCGCCAACATGTACCCTTCGTCGCAAATCGGTTTACACGTTTGTCCTGGTGAAAGGTTCGAAGAGCAGTTACCAATCGCGCCGTGCTTTGGCGCGATGGTAGCGTCGCAGAAGAGCGAGACACCTGCTTCGGCGCCCCGAGCGCTTATTGTCCAAAGAAACAGCTGAAGGAGGAGGAGGAGGTTAAAAAAAAGAATAAATAATCTCCCCGTCGAAGCGGCACGAGGCAGAGAAGACGACGACGACGACGACGACGACGACGAAGGACGACGGGTGCTGCTGTTCCTTCTCGTCGTCATCGTTTTCTCGTCGCTTTCCTTCACTTTTTTTCTTTCTCCGTCGTTCTTACGTTTGCGCGCGTTTTTTTGTATTTAAATGTTTATCCATAACCCGCCGTGAGGTCTGTTTTATAATTAATCACGCGAGCGGTACCGTCGACGTTTAAGACCTCTTCTCTTTGAGATCAATGAAGCCACCGAAAGAATGATAAGTGGCGATTGCGTTACGACAAGAAAGAACGCGGAGGTGAAGATAAAATAGTCGCAGAGACAGAGAGGCGCTTTGTGTGAGCAGCCGTCGCGCGATGGATTAAAAGGCAGCCGTCGGCGCGGTTTTTTTTTTCCCTTCGTTGCGCGTGAGGCGAATTTTGTGGGTGAAAATTCATTATTCAAAAAAAAAATTCAACTTTTTAAATTCTCTCTTTCTCTCTTCCTTTCCTTTTCGTCGCCGACTTTCCCCCGGCGCGAAGACGCCGTTCGCGAAAAAGTGAAAGCGTTTGGTAGAGTTCTTTCTTCTTTTTCCTTTTCTTCTTCTTCTTCTTTTTCCTTTTCTTCTTCTTCTTCTTCTTCTTTCTTTTTTCTCTTCTCTGCTCTTTTATTTTCCGGCGTCCTTCTCGCGGAAAGACAGCGAGGAGATTTTGAACGACTTCTTCTCTCGCTCTGGCAACGAGTGGATGAAGGTACCAGCCTCGATGAACTCGTCAAAATCCAAGGTATCTTGCTTCTCTTTGTCAAACTTGGAAAAGATTAAATCGCAGATGTCATCGCTGTCGTTCTTTTTCAAATCTCGGAGGAGCATTTTTAGCTCTTCGCGGTCCATGTCACCAGACATGTCGCTGTCGTATTTTGTAAAGTCGTGTCGATCTCTGTCTAAAACGAAAGCAATCAACACGCCACTCGCGACGCAGGTCAGGACTACCGATATCACTGCAAAAAGCACGAGACCGTTGACTACCTTTTCAGAGCCGAGACTGTCTGCTCCCGCCTTAATCGCGATTGCAATTAAAGCGATAAATCCTAATTCCATGTTTACGATTTGAGCGATCACGTTGTCGTCTTCGACGCGATATGGTTTCAACATGCCCAACAATACGAGAAAAGCCATGGTTACAAACACAATGACGTAAAGTTGCAAGTCAGACTCGTTATCGCCGACAAAAATAATGACAGCCCCGAGAAAAAGCTTTCGAAGCATATCGATAATCTCAAAGTACCAGTGTTGGGCTTTATAATCTTTCAACAGAATACGGAAATATTGAGAATGCGAATCGGATGACATAAAAGCCAGAAAAAGAAATGGTATGCTAATCACGTATACAGCGAGCATGATGTATACGAGAGGAGCGAAATTGTCGTATTTTTCTGTATCGCAAGACGTTTCGATGCTGAATCGTAAATAACGCACTCCGCCGCCAATATCACGGCAAGGGAAGTATTGCAAAATCGTACCCGATACCGAAGGATAGATAATGAACAAGAGCATGACGCATGTTTTCACGCCGTATCCGATATATCTTCGCGATGAATCCACTTTTCCAACTCGGGAAAATACGAACGAGGCGAAGCCAAAACATGACATTATAAATGCACATCCGACAAAAGGCGAAATCGTCGCCGCGAGGAATTTTGCATAATAATCTCTTTGAACCACGCAATCAATCGGCAAGAGCTCAAAATCCAACGCGAATACTTTCAGAGCTTGAATAAACTTATTGAAACCATTTGGCCAACTCACAAAATACAAAGTTTCTGGCCACAACATTATCACTTGCAAGAAACCGATGAGCATTTTCATTTTCGGCGCGAGATCTTCGAGGAAATCATAAATCTTTCGTCCGAGACGATAGCGAAACGTGGTTGGCATGACCGGACCCGATGCAAGTCGCTCCTTGAGAGTCTGACCATCGGTTATGAATTGAACTTGCTTTCTTCCGCTAGAAACATCGTTTCTGAATATGCCAAAACGCGTCCGAAATTCAGCTCGGACTGCCGCGCGGAACATTTCGATTTCATCAAGTTTGTCTCTAATGGGAACGACAAGCATAGCTACCCCGATGAAAATAGAAATTGCGATTATGATAACCGCGATAAACTCTGAAGAGAAATATCCATCTGGGTTAACAGAGCATTTTTCACACTGCTCGTCATCTTTATGCCAGTAATAATCCTTCTGACAAACAGAGCACAAAGGCCCCTCGCTCCCGCTTTTGCAACCGCTCGATGCTACGCCCGTAGCGTTATATTCGCAAGTGGCGCCGGTGCAAGATAAAACGGGAACCAACGGCGTCAGTTGGAGTAATTCAGCATCAGTCAACTCAATCGTCGCGGTTTCAGAACCTGGAATAACGAGGTCCCAACCTTCGTATTTATATCGATAATAATCTTGAAGAACTCCAACTGGTTTCCCTTCGAGAAATTCAACGCACTGTTTATACGTTCCGAGAGTTTCATCAATCTCACGATTTTCACAATATAACGAAGCCGACGCGCACGGGTAGGCATCCAGTGCAACTGTGTATGTATCCGGTAAGATACCTTGCACGCGAACATCGACCGTACCTGCGGGACAAATGCAATCCAGTAAAGAGCCAGCAGAAGTTTTGGCCGTTGTTCCGGTCGGACACGCAACACACTTTTTCGTTTGTTCTCCGGTATACACGTTTTCGCGTTCAGGAACCATGTTTGAACCGCAGCGTACACTTATATCCACCGTGTTTGGGGCAGGGTGTTCAAATTCGTATTCTTCATAAAATATGCTTTCAGGAGGCACGTTTACGCGGTAATCTTGTGTTCCGATTTCAACAGCATACATGCGCAAATTGTTCGTCAACGAAGTCGTCGAGAAACTGATTTCAGAATTACCATCAGACGTCGAAAATACCAGATACGTGCTTGCATACCCGACGGAAAAATCAACGCCTGATGCCAAAGCTTCCGCGGAAGGTAACGCCTCAATCGTGGCGATAAAATCATACGTGTGCATTTGACTTATCGCCGCTCCATCGTTGATGTTCGATGCATAAATTTTCTTCTTCCTCGCCACGATTGTGCGAGGAGAATATAGCGGGTACCGATTTGGCAGGGCGTACGTCCCACCAGGCGCAACATTCTCCATGACTACATACATTTTAGATGGATTCGTTGAGGCGTGTTGCAATTTGAACGTTTTCTCTCGCTCTCCTTCCCTGAATTCGAGATAACTGCTCGCTTCAGCATCAGATAATAATGAAGATGAAGGATCTGCGGAGTTTAAAATGTAATTTGTCACCACTGGATCGTTCGACGAATGGAATTCAAAACGCAAAGTGTTTCCTGCAGGAACCGCCGTGGGCAGTTTCATCACAAACTCCGTTGGATTCTTGACTAACATGTCATTCCCACTCTCCGCAGAAGAAAAATCAATGTCAAAGCAGAATTCAGCAGAACAACTCGATGCTATTGTCCCATCGCCACCAAAACTACACGTGTTTTCAGGGCACGAATCGCAGTTGGGAAAAGTACCATAGGTTCCCGGAATACACTCGTAACGACCCATGTATAAATAACTGCTTCTTAAATACGCCAACACCACTTTCCCGTCGTACGACAAAGCGATTTCATCCCAGCGGCTTGCGCTAGGATGACCATTCGCTGACCCAGTCCAAGTTTGCCCGTAGTCTTCAGAACGCACCACTTCCGAGAAAAACGCGGTAGCCATCATAACCCGTCCGTCTCCTGACACAGAAACGGAAGTATATTCATACGTGTCAATGTTTGGCACGAGCGCTTGTCCCGTTATTTTTGTCCACGTAACTCCTTCATCGCTGGAAAGTACCATGTGGCCACCAACATACTGCACCATGACGGTGGCCAACTGATACTTCCCATCTCTGCTCATGCGCACCCATTTCCACGATTCGGTGCTCGTCATTCCAGTCGGTACTGAAAAAGTAGCGCCGTAGTCATCGCTTCGATATAAATACCCGCTCTCGACGACAGCGGTTTGAAATTTGCCGTTCGCTGACATCGCGCACGACGTGAATGATTTAGCGCCCATGTTTGTACCGTCGCTCAATTTTGCCTCTATCCACGTCGCTCCGAAATCCGACGAAACAAACATCTTTCCATTATACGAGTTCACCGTTATGTATTGCCCATCTTGCGACATCGCTAAGCCTTTCCACGAGGGAAGCGCGCTCGTATCTGTTTGATTCATGAGCGCCGTATTCGTGATAGTTGTCCAAGTAGCCCCACCATCGGTAGTTTTATATAAATCTGAGTTTGTGGCTGCCACAATCATCAAGTTTGCGTCGTCATCCGCAATCGCCGCGATTTCGTATTGTTGCGTGCTCCCTGGTGTAATTTGCACTTCTCGCCATTTACTTCCCGAGTTTTTCGAAATCCAAATGTGTCCATTCAAAACCACGCCAACTTGAACTTCGCCATCCTTGTGCACCGTGATGCCCTGCCATTGCTGCGATCGAGGATTATTCGCCTTTATCGCCGCCCACGTCGGCGCGACAACTTCCGCCTCGACAGCCGCAAAACAAGAAAAGAGGGAATCTAAAGAATTCAAAAAAGCAAAAGCGAACGAGAGAAAAAGGAGAACCTCGGGGGCGCGTTTCCCTCCTCTTCCGCCGCGGCGTCGACGCGTCTCCATCATCAAAACGCGCTGCTGTTTCTTCTCGGGTCGTGCGGCTGTTCTCAATCAAACTTACCTCCCCTCCCACTTTTGTGCTTTAAGAAAAAAGGGAGAGGGAGTATAACTGTGAAGCCGTTGGCAGACCTTTCTTACGCGCAATTTTTCCGATTTTCCCGTACTTTTTGAAAAAATATGACACGTCAGCTAAGAAGAAGATATTTTTTCTCTTCTGTTTGATTAATTTCCTCTTTAATAAATCTTTTATTATTATTAAAGCGCGTGTCTAAAAGAGCTTTTCAATCTACGGAATATTTCTCGCATCCGACGTCGACGCTTTCGCTGAACTCAGACTTCCAAAACCCGTCAGTTTTATGGTTCATCATCCAATCTCTGTGAAACTCGTCGTCGCTGTAATCGGCGGAGGAATCCTTTTCGGCGGGCAAGCCGGTTAAGCCGCCGCCTTGGGACCAAGCGCAGATGGCTCCCGAAGCGGCACCGGCGAAGATGGAGACTTCAGAGGTAGATTCGTTGGCGCTCATGGCTGCGCACGTGAGGAGACCTTCTGTGCCTGGTAAAGAGTAGAGGTAGCCGCCGTTGATGTCGACGTCGGAGTCTAAGACGACTTCGCCTTCTTCGCGCTCGACGAAGAGAGAGCCGGAGAGGCCCACGCCTTGGCCGTCGACACACCGGACGTGGAGAAGGCCTAGGGGAGCATCGGAAGAGTCAGAATCGTCAGAATCGTTGGAGGTGTCGTCATCGTCGTCGTTGTAATAACTGGGGACGCGCATGTTCGCAGCATTGGCTAACGTGGACGTTTGGCCAAGGCCGCCGGTGGCCGTTTCGAGCACCGGGAGGTCTTTGTGATGGTCCGACGAAGCGTTCGCAGACGTTTTGCGCAACAACAAAGTGCTCGCGATGTTCGAAACAGCTTTAGACAACGGAGTTTCTTTGCTCTTTTGCGAAGGTGGAAAGTATGCCGCGGTGGAAACCAACACTCCAGCGGGTTGGCCGTTTTGTAAGTTTCTTTGATTCGTCGCGCTTCTAGGCGTAGCGTTTGGTAACGAGCAGTACTCTAATCCCGAAATAGGCGCTTCACAGCCGTCGATTCTTGGTGCGTTCGGCAAATCGCGAGGTCGCGCGGACGGCCTCGCTAACACGTGTGTTTTCACGGACGAGGAGAAATCCCCGGCGAAAATAACTCCGGGAGGCCCGGCGCACACCGAAAACACACGGCGTCTGTGTCCAGTCATTGTCGCTGCGGCAACTTCTTGCCTCGGATCCCAGACTTTGACGACACCATCCGCGCCTCCGGAAACGAATAAACCAGCGCCGTCTAAAGATGGTTCGTTATAGCTAATGACGCACGTTACGTCGTTTTGGTGACCTCGAATGCTCGCTCTTTTCTGACCGGTATTCAAATCCCATAAACTGAGAGCGCCTGATCTCGAACCAACCGCGATGGTCGCCGATTGCCAATCGACAGCGCCAGAAGTGACGGCGTCAAAGACGTACATTTTACGAGTCTCGCGCGATCTTTCTAAATCCCACACGCGCACGGTGTTATCTCTACCACCAGATACGCACAGGAATGGTTTTTGAATGACGCCCGCTCCGGCGTTGCTGTAATCAGCGATGGAGAGAAACTCAACGCGGTCTGTGTGTCCCGATAAAGAGTGGCCGCCGGACAAACCGACATTTGGATTCCATCGCCAACTGCGAATGGTCCCATCCCACCCGCCAGTGGCGACAATTTTCGCGTTCGGTAAAACGTTCGTCTTCGAACAGCCGACGCACGAAACGAGTTCGTTGTGCGCAAACGGATCCTCCTCTGGGACGATTGCGCGTCGGAAACTCGGCGCGCGGTCGCCAGCTCCGCCAAAACAGCCCAAATAAGGATTTAATATCGCTCTATTGTCCAAACCAAAGTTGTCCTTTTGATCTTTGCCGCTATATTTCTTCGCATTCAACGCGGGTGTTTTGAGTTGCGTCGGTGGAGCCTTCGCACCGCCTGGCAACGAGGGGAGATACGGGGGAGTTAAATATCCCGCATCAGAACCGCTCGTATACGTAGGCGTTCTTCCGGTCGATTGTTGCGACATGTTAATTAAGTTTTGACTCGAATTTTCTTTTCTGATGCGCTTCAAATTCGCTCTGGCTCTTCGTTGTGCCTCTTCGGTTTTCTTACTCGTGCCTCCCCGAAACCAATTCAAAATGGTGCTAAAAAATGCGCCTAAAGATTTCCAAAACACGTCCGTGAAGAAATAAACCCACTCGTCTAACTTATTTACAAAATGTGCCCAACGACCAGGCACCAAGGGTAAATCTTCTGAAAACGTGCGCTCAGACGAAAGCGTATGCCCGTGATGGCTTCTTTGTTGTTGCTGTTGGTATTGCTGCTGCTGTCTAGATGCCGAGGACAGTTGTCTTCGTAACGCGTTGATCTTACTACTCTCATCGCTCTCACGCCTTGCACGCGCTAACGACGGCGATGACGGTCGATGTACCGGCGAAGTTGAAGAAGTCAACGTCGGAGGCAATACGATAAGTTTTTCCGTGCTCGGAAAGCGAGTGGATGATTTTTCTCGTTCGTGTTGCTTCCTGCGTCGTTCGCTGACATCGTCGTCAGAATCGTCGGAATCAAAAGCGGTGTTCTTCGTGACCATTTGGGCAATTTCTTCGATGGCACTCTTCTTTTTAGTCGCTGTCATGGTAGCATCAGATGTTGATGTTATTGTTTTAATGTCTTTTAACTTCTTTTCCTGCGTTTTGGTACTCTCGCGAGGGTTTTCGGTCGAGGCGTCTATGCTCGTATTCAATCGACTCGCGGCGTTCATCGATGTCGTTCGTATGTGCGCAATGTTTTCCTGACTTGAATTCGCATTCGGCGTAGAAAGAGAAAACGAACTATCCGTGCCTAAAGGCGATTCCGGTTCGGACGAGTATCCAGAGGAAGAACCGCCTTTCTCTTCCTTCTTACTCGACTTACTTTTCTTCTTTTTCTTTTTCTGCTTGTTTTTACTCCCGTCGCTTGTACCGCGCTCTTCCTGCTGCAAATGTTGCGACGACAACGACATCGAAGTCAACTCCGTCGTCCCTGAATTATTTCGCATCATGGCCATTTTCGCTAAGTTCGATGCCGACGCCGAGTTGGACGAACCCGATTTCTTTTTCTTGCTTTCCACCATCTTCCACTCTTCGCTGTCTTGTTCTTCATCTTCATCACCTAACGAGTTCAACGACCCGCAACTCTCCGATTCTCTCATCATCGTCGCATTCGGTGATTTAGCGTCTCCCTTTCGAGAACTGCTCGAGCCAAGTTTACTCGTTGAAGTCGTCGTCGCTTCGGAGGTTTTAGTATTTTGCTCTTCCGGCGACTCTCCTTCCTCCTTTGCCAAAGTCGTACGCTGTTGTTGTTGTTGTTGTTGTTGTTGTTGTTCCAACTGCTGCTGCTGCTGCTGCGCCGCCTTCATCTTCCTCCGTAACTTTTTCTTCTCTTTTCTTCTCTGCTTCCGTCTCATCTCTTCCTCGTCTTCCTCCTCGCCTCTCGTCGTCGTCGTTCCTTCCGCGCTCAACAACTTGTCCTTCGCGTCTTCAAATTCCTCCGTCTGGCTCTCCTCCTCTTCCTCTTCTTCTTCTCTCTGCCGCAGCGCGTCCCACGAGTTCGTGCTTCTGATCCCACCGCCACCGATTCCTCCTCCTCCTCCTCTCGCACCGATCCTTCTCTGTTGTTGTTGTTGCTGCTCGATGCTCAGAGAGTTTCTCCTCGAGTTTTGCGCGCTCGACGAACAACTCCGTTCAAATTCGCTCGAATTTTTCCTCAAAGACGACGACGCGAAAGCGTCCGCGTTCGCACTCGGCGACGGCGCTCGCGGTGGTCTCAACGAGGACGACGACGAAGCTTTTTTCGACGACGCTTTCATCTTTGCGACGACGGTCCACGTTTCGTCGTCGTACTCGTCGTCGTCGTCGTCGTCCTCGCGACTTCGCGCTTCGTCCGCCGTGTCGTTCATGGTCAGAAAAGTTTTGTGTGTGCGTTTTTCCCCAAATAGGAGTTTAAAAAAGCTTCTAAAATCTTTAGGGTTTCAACCATTTTTTTTTGTCTTTTTCCCCAAGAGAGGAGAAAAAAAAACGCCTTTTGGAAAAGAGAAAGAAAAAAAGAAGCGCGCGCACGCGTTGCTTTTTTCGATATATAGCAGCATCGCAAAAAGAACGACGATGCCGTTACCACCACCGCCGACACCCGAAGAACGCGAGAAAGACGCGACGACGACGACGACGACGACGACGACGACAACGCCGTCGCTGCCGACGGTGCTTTGGGCGCAAAGACGCGATCGGATTTTTTTAACTTTTGAGATCAAAAATTCGATTCGGGATTCGATTCGAGTGGAGGTTGAAAATCCGTACCCGGTTTCGGACGCGATGGAGGATGGGGACGTTGGGATGATGGCGGGAGAGCCGTACGTGGGGACGAGCGTCGTGGTGTTTTCGTGCGAGAGTTTGGTGTATTGCGAGGAAGATGGAGATGGACGAAAAGAAGAAGGGATTTTGATGATTGACGATTGTTCGGTGGAAACGGTCGGGGAGAAGTTGAAAAGACAAGCGTTCGGGGGAGAAGAAGAAGGAGAAGAGGACGTTGGAAACGAAAAGGTGACGAAACCAAGGACGCCTGATTCTTCGCTTCACTCTTCTGGGACGACGAACACAACCACCATCGAAGGCGAAAGAATCGAGACCCAACCGGGCGTTCCTCGTAAGTCTTCGCCGACCTCGGTCGTCGACCACCATTCTCCTCTCTCTCGCCGACGAAGTAAAAAGCAATCGCACGCCATTCAATTGGAACTCTACAACGCCGTGCTTTCCACTCAAATCTCGCATAAACTCACCGTCACGGATAAAACCATCCACTTGGTTCTCTTCAAACCAAAACCTACCCCGCACTGGCCCAGGCTCCTTGCCACGCGCGAAAAGTTCCGACACGTCAAAACCGACTTCGACAGCTGGAAAGACGAAGACGAAGAGTTGGAGGACGAGAACAAATTCACATTCGACGCCAATAAGATGTTGAAAATCGATCAGTACGAAGACGCCGAATTGTTCGACGATATCTCCTCAGACGACGAGGATATGCCGGATTTAACCGAAATGGTGTGAGACGCCCGCGTTCTGCGCGAAAGAGAGAGAGAGAGAGAGAAAGCGAATTTACAGTTACAAAAAATCCGCGGGCGACGCGTTCACCCCATCCCGCGCGTAAATCGCCGAAACCAAAACGAATGGCCGTAAAATTTTGCACACGCGATGCACGCAATTTACATTCCAGTTTACGATGAATCTCGCGCGATGCGCTTCCCTAACCGCTCCCAGAACTCCTCCTTCGTTCGCATTTTCCTTCTCGCTTGCTTGTTTTTTCTTTTTCTCCCCTTATCTGAATTTTTTTTTGACCTATTCGTCGCGCCCTCTCGATAGAGATATAGATACCGCACAAAAACAAAAGCGAACGCGCGCGCGCATCACCAAACCGCTTTGATTTCGAAAAAAAAGGAATGACACCCCACGCCGCTCTGGACGTCAGCTTCGCGTCCACCGCCGTCGCCCAAACGCCAACCAGCGACAGCGAGGACGACGAGGACGAAGGCCTTCGCTGTCCAATCTCGCGATGCGTGTTCAAGGACCCGGTGCTGATAGTCGGAAGTGGGAACACGTACGAACGGAAATCGATCGAAACGTTCTTCGAAAAGCTCAAAAAAAGCAACATGCCGCTTCGCGACCCTCTGACAAACGAACCGTTGTCGAATTCTAGGAAAGCGAGCGAGTTAATCACGAATTGGGAGCGACGGAGAGCGGTGCAGAAATATTTGGAAAAGTTGCCCTTGGATAAATTGCCGAGCGGGTGGGAGACGAGAGAGGTGCCGAAAGCGAAAGAGTTTTTAATGGACGAGAAACGACGGAAAATGGGGAAAGTTGGGGTATTTCTGGAGCAGCTAGAAGAGGTTGGACGATGGACGGTGACGCACGCGCATTTGATGGCGATTGTTTTTCTGGTCGCGCTGGTGTTTCCGTTGGATTTGTATTCCGGCGAACATCCGATTTGGGGGAAGAACGGCGTGAGACGAGGCGCGGACGGGGAAGAGTTTGATAGCAGGAACCTGCTGTTTAAAATTGTATTTGGTAGAATGAGAGTAAAAGGGAAGGAGCAGAAGCGAATGGAGATGATTAACGAGGCTTTCGATTCGAAGTTGACGCAAGAGCACGGCGGCATGGCGCCGGTGACCTCGTTGAAACCGTACGGCTCGAGGGTGGTGGCGTATAAGAATAACAAATCGAATTTGTTGTATTTAGAAATCTCGCCGGCGAAGGTTTTCTCCGCGAGAAGTGTCTCTCAGTTTGGCTTCAGTTCGTTTTGGATCTTTTGTGTCTCGCAGTTTACGAGAGGTGCGTTGAGAGCGAACCAAGCGATGCACGGCGGCGCGCAGAATTTTTTCCTGCCCGTGTTTTCCGTTCCGTTTTGGGGAGTCGGGTTCGTCGTCGCCAGAGACGCCGTCTTGTCGGTGACGGAAACGAAAATAATCACGATTTCTCCCGAGACGTTCACCATCAAGAGTAAAATTGGTGGGTTCGATTACGACGTGAGATATGGAAACACGCAGGAATTGACGAGCGTGAAAAGAGAGGTTGCGAGTATCGTTAACGGCGTGAAATATTACGCCATAGTGTTGCGAAGAGGCGTGGAGAAGATGTTCGTCGAAAACGGCGGCCTCGAAAACGAAGACAATGATTTCGTGATTAAGCTCATCGCGGACGCTTTGAGGGCGAACAGCCCGAAGCGATGGTTGTTTTCGTAGTCACGCATAAAACAAAATGTATACTAGTACGATTAAAAAGCAAAATTCCTGTTGTTGTTCTTGTTGTAATTCTAAAATGTACACACCTATAATTACATGCTACAAATCTAAGTCGCTCATCAAATACTCCGCTTGTTTCCTCACGATGACTTCGCCTTCTTTGAAGAGTTTCGCGGTCATAGCGTTCCGTTGTAACGCGACAATTTTGTTGTGCGCGATGGGTAATGGCCCCGGAAACGACACGTCCACGTGTCTCCACGGCCCAGCAGAGCGAAGCCCGTGTTCCATGAATTTAGTCCATCGCTCGTTACCGACGCGACCGTTCTTCTTGACTAACTTCTCCATGCGTTCGCGCAACGGCGCGGTCGGTTGTACTTCCGCTAATCCACCCGCTTTGCGATCTTCTAATCTGATCACGTCGTCGAAAACAACCGTCGGCCCCGTGTTCAAACTCGCCCATTCGGCTTCTTGTCTTCTCGATAACTTTTCATGTCTAATCGAAGCCGTTTCGTAGGAAACGAGGAAATCGTTCGCGGCGTTTGCAAACGCGCATCTCCTTCTGAAAGCGCTCAACGCCTCGATAAAGTACATGTTATTCTCATCGTCGTCGATTGTCATTCGAGCTAAGAGCGGCATTTCATCAGCGCCCTCGCCGGTCTCTTCGACATCGAACAACGCTAAATCTTTGATGCTTTGGCCCAATCCTTCACCGGCCCACATCCGAAGCGGTCCCGGTACGAGCTCGAAATATCCGTATTCGCCCACTCCG
>Ga0255743_10003194_pt1 | contig 13111 bp, 9 predicted proteins | sample 101ome_19_FD_179950 | JGI IMG/M metagenome (GOLD analysis project Ga0255743, IMG submission 179950) | Coastal salt marsh microbial communities from the Groves Creek Marsh, Skidaway Island, Georgia - 101405AT metaG (version 2) | ecosystem: Environmental > Aquatic > Marine > Intertidal zone > Salt... | reverse complement strand
CTTTTAATATCATTTTCAGTAGGATTAGGATTCTTTTTTAGTAAATTATTTGCCGCCATAATCATTCCGCTTTGGCAAAAACCACATTGAGGAACTTGATGTTCAATCCATTTTTTTTGCAAAGTTGAAAGGGTTCCATTTGAAAGACCTTCAATAGTTATTACTTCTTTTCCCTCTACAGATGAAACTGGTAATACACAACTTCTTACTAACTCACCATTTACACTTAAAGAACAAGCGCCACATGCAGCAATGCCACAAGCATATTTAGTACCAGTTAACTTTAATTCGTCTCTAATGACCCATAATAAAGGCATCTCATTTTCAACATCAACGGATATTTTTTTTCCGTTTAATTTAAAATTCACCATAATTTCCTCAAATAAAATGATATATTTTTAAATATTTATAATACAGCAATTGAAAATATAATGAAAATATCAGATAGATCTTTAAATTTAGGCACCGAAAATGCATTTGTAGTTTTAGCTGAAGTCAATAAATTAATTCAATCTGGAAAAGAAATTATTTCTTTTTGCATCGGACAACCTGATTTCCATACGCCTGTAAATATTCAAAATGTTGCCATTGATGCCATAAAAAATGGAAAACATGGCTATACACCATCTGCGGGTATTCATGAATTAAGATTTGCAATTTCTAATTATTTTAATAGAACTAGAGATCTTAAAACTAAACCTGAAGAAATTGTTGTTGCTGCAGGTGCAAAACCATTTATTATGTACTCCATTCTTGCAACAACAGATTATGATTCTGGAAATGAAGTAATTTATCCAAATCCTGGATTTCCGATATATGAATCACAAATTAAGGCAATGGGAGCCAAGGCGGTACCATTACATTTAAATGAAAATCGTGAATTTAGTGTTGACCCTAATTTGTTGGAAAAATTAATTAATAAAAATACTAGACTCTTAATTTTAAATTCTCCTCATAACCCTACAGGAGGTATTATAAGCGATAAAGATTTCGATTCGATTGTACAAATTTTAAAAGACTATCCAGATGTTTGGATTTTTGCTGATGAAATATATTCAAATTTATGTTTTAAAGAAAAATATTTTTCAATTAGTAAATATTCTTCAATATTAGATAGATTAATTTTATGTGATGGTGTTTCGAAAACATGGGCAATGACAGGTTGGAGAATTGGATTTGCATGGTGTCCAAAATTAGCAGAGATTTTTACAAAGTGGATCACTAACACAGAATCTTGTGCTTCACATATATCCCAACTTGCAGCTGTCGAAGCTTTGGATGGTGATCAAAATGAAGCAAAAAAAATGTTTAATGAATTTAAAAAAAGAAAAAACTTTATAGTTGAAAAAATCAATCAAATACCTGGAATTACTTGTAAAGATCCGGGTGGGGCTTTTTACATATGGCCTAATATTACTAAAGCATGTGAAATGTTAGGTTTCAATTCAGCTGAAGAATTTAGAAAAAAACTTTTAGAACAAGAAGGAGTTGCTGTTTTATCAGATATTCATTTTGGGGTTAAAGTGCCAAATTCTGGTGAACATATACGATTTAGTTATGCGGCATCAATTGAAGAAATTGAAAAAGGTTTAAATAAGTTAGATAACTTTATTAAAACTAACCAAAAAAATAACTTTTAAATAGTTTGTATTTGTTCTCTCATCTTTAAAAATTCAATCTTTGGCCATCTTTCTTGAGTTAAATCTAGATTTGGTTTGGAAGTTGCAATAAAAGCTAAACTTCCTGAAGCATCGGTATAGATACTAGCAGAATTTTTTTTCTTAAATTCATCCAATTCTTTTAAATCATCAGACTTGATCCATCTAGCACCATAACGAGAAACTGAACGGTTTTGGGCTTCAACAGAGTATTCTGCTTTTAATCTGTGAAGAACAACTTCGAATTGTAATTGTCCAACAGCACCAAGAATAATTTCGTTTCCTAAGTAGGGTTTAAATACTTGAATGGCCCCTTCTTCTCCCAGCTGTTGTAAACCTTTATTAAGCTGTTTACTTTTTAGAGGATCTTTAAGTTGGATTGATTGAAATAATTCTGGAGCAAAAAATGGAATACCAGTAAAAGTTAATTTTTCTCCCTCGGTAAAACTATCCCCAATTTCAATATTTCCATGATTTATGAGGCCAATAATATCACCAGCAAATGCATCTTCGATAACTTCTCTTCTTTTTGACAAAAAAGATACAACTTGGCCGGCCCTAATTTCTTTTTTAGTTTTCACGTGATTAAGTTTCATGCCTCTTGTAAATCTTCCTGAACACACTCTAAGAAAGGCGATTCGATCTCTGTGTTGTGGATCCATATTTGCCTGAATTTTAAATACAAAAGAACTAAATTTTTTCTCATCCGTATTTACCAGTCTTTCAATAGATTGACGAGGCAACGGTTGAGGAGCATCAGCTACGAGCTTATCAAGAACATGGATGACTCCAAAATTGTTCATTGCGGAACCAAAGTAAACAGGGGTTTTTTCTCCCTTTATAAAATCTTCTTTATCGAAAGATCGTTCCTCTAATGAGATTAATTCAACCTCTTCTTTAGTTGAGTCAATATACATACTATCGATTTTTTTATCTCCTATATCGATCCCTTCAAATATTTGTTGTTCTTTATCTAATTCTTGGAGATTATTAGTAAATGTAAAAGTTTTATTCTTTTCAATATCATAAACACCGGAAAAACTTTTACCCATTCCAATTGGCCAAGTAATTGGCACGCATTTAATTTTAAGAATTGATTCAATTTCATCGATTAATTCAAGCGGAGACTTTCCTTCCCTATCTAACTTATTAATAAATGTAATTATCGGAGTTTTTCTTGAGCGGCAAACTTCTAAAAGTTTAATTGTTTGCGGCTCCACTCCTTTTGATGAGTCTATTATCATTAAGGCGCAATCAACAGCAGTTAAAACTCTATATGTATCCTCAGAAAAATCTCTATGCCCTGGAGTATCTAACAAATTTAAAATACAATTTTTATACTCAAATTGCATGACAGAACTAGCGACCGAAATTCCTCTTTCTTTTTCGATAGCCATCCAATCTGATGTGGCAAATTTTTTGCTTTTTTTGGCTTTTACCGTACCAGCCTCTTGAATTGCACCACCAAACAATAAAAGTTTTTCTGTTAGTGTGGTTTTACCAGCATCAGGGTGAGAAATAATAGCAAAGGTTCTTCTTCTAGAGACTTCAGATTTTATATCCATAATATATATTTAATTAATTATTGAATCTAACTATTTGGATTCACCATATTAATTATGTTGTCTGTTCTAGCCTTAATAGCAGATGTTATTTTTTTATGCGTAAGGATGTAGAATTTATCATTTTCAATTGCATCAAAGACATGGTTTGCTATATCTTCTGATGTTAGTTTTCCATGTTTTGTTGCATCGCGAAGATTAGATTTGATTTTCTCATAATTTTCTTTGTCATCTCTTATAAGTTCTCCAGTAAAATTTTCGCTAGAATTATGTATGTTAGTTGCAACAAATGCAGGACAAAGTAGTGATACCTTTACATGATCACATACTTCATTGAGATCATGAAAAAGACTTTCTGTAATGGCGACAACAGAATATTTTGTCATGCAATACAGACCCATGTTGGCATAAGAGTGTAAACCTGCAACAGAAGCAGTATTGATAATTCTCGATTTTTCATGATTTTTTATCATTGAGGGTACAAAGTATCTAATTCCATTTAGAACTCCATTAATATTTATGTCAGCTGCCCATTTAATTTCTTCACTTGAGTGTTCCCAAATTCTTCCCAAGGGAGCGACACCAGCGTTATTACATAAAATATGAATATTTTTAAATTTACTAAGACAGTCCTCGCTAAAATCTTTAAATATTTGTTCATCTGCAACATCACATAAGTAAGTACTAACATTAATGCTAAATGGAGAAAGGGTTTTTTTGAGTTTATTTAAATTTTCCTGATTTAAATCGACGCCGATAATATTCATACCATGAGAGGCAAGTTTTTTTGCGATAGCAAGTCCAATGCCATTGCCTGCACCTGTAATTAAGGCATTTTTATTATTGAAATTTTCCATTGTTTAAATATGATAATCTACAATTTTACAATTAAACAGACATAATTTTTTTGATATATGAATCAGCAATTTATTGGCACAAAACCTATTTCTGAAAATCTTTTTGATAAAGATAAACTTGAAGATTTTTTTAAAAAAAATGTTCGTGACTTTTCTGGTAATTTAAAAATTGAACAATTTAAGGGTGGTCAATCAAACCCAACTTTTAAAATTACTGCTGATGAAAAAAATTACGTTATTAGAAGAAAGCCTCCTGGAAAGCTTTTACCATCTGCACACGCTGTCGATCGTGAATATAAGGTAATTTCCGCACTTAGGAATACAAATGTACCAGTACCAAAAACGTATTGTCTTTGTGAAGATGAATCGATCATTGGAACTATGTTTTATGTAATGGACTTTGTGGATGGTATAGTTCTTTGGGACCAAACTCTCCCTGGTTACAGCCAAAAACAAAGAGAACAAATTTATCAACAGATGAATTATGTTATTTCAGAGTTACATAAAGTTGATCACAAAAAAATAGGGTTAGAGGATTTTGGAAAACCTGGCAATTATATTTCTCGTCAAATATCCAGATGGACAAGACAATATCGTGCATCTGAAACCGAAAAAATTGAATCGATGGAAAATTTAATGAATTGGTTACCTGAAAATATTCCAGATGATGAGATGGTTTCAATCGTTCACGGTGATTTTAGAATGGATAATTTAGTCTTTAATAAAGCTGGAACAGAAATTTTGGCAGTACTTGATTGGGAATTATCCACCCTAGGGCATCCACTTGCAGATTTTGCATACCACTCTATGTATTGGAGATTAACTGCTCAAGAGTTTCGAGGAATCAAGGGAGAAGACTTAAGTGCGCTTGGAATTCCTTCTGAGAATAATTATGTTGAGATGTATTGTAAGTCAATAGGAGTTAATTCTATTAATAACTGGGATTTTTATATGGCATATAACATGTTCAGGTTAGCTGGTATTTTGCAGGGAATCATGGGTAGGGTTGTAGATGGAACTGCTACAAGTGCACATGCATTGGAGCAAGGTAAAAAAGCTAAATTAATGGCGGATGCTGGTTGGGAACAAGTAAAAAAAATTAAAGGAGCATTGTAGGATTATGAAGGCGATTATATGCAAAAATTATGGTGACATCGATGAATTAGAATTTTTGGATGTTGATACTCCAGACTGTAAAGATAATGAAGTATTGATCTCAGTTGCAGCTTGTGGCGTTAATTTTCCAGATACATTAATTGTTCAGGGAAAATATCAATTTAAACCAAATCCGCCATTTTCTCCAGGGGGCGAGGTCTCAGGTGTAATAAAAAAAGTTGGTGCCAATGTTGAAAACTTTAAAATTGGTGACAAAGTAATTGCATTTACTACTTGGGGCGGTTTTGCTGAAGAAATATCTATCAATCAAACCAAGGTACTAAAGATTCCAGATACTTTTGATTTAATTGATGCTGCAGGTTTCGTTCTCACTTATGGTACTTCATACCATGCATTATTTGATCGAGCTCAATTTAGTGAAGGTGAGACCATACTTGTACTTGGTGCATCTGGGGGTGTTGGACTTGCTGCTATTCAATTATCTAAAATTCAAGGTCTTAAAGTTATAGCCGCTGCATCTACCGATAATAAATTAAATATATGTAAGGAAAATGGTGCTGACTTTTTAATTAATTATAAAGATGATGATATTAGAAAAAAAGTAAAAGAATTTACCCAAGGACAAGGGGTAGACGTTATATATGATCCTGTCGGAGGTGAACTTTCTGAAATTGTGGTTAGAGATATGAAATGGAATGGGAGATATTTAGTTGTTGGTTTTGCTGCAGGCACTATACCCAAGTTGCCGCTAAATCTTCCTTTGTTAAAAGGATGCTCAATAGTTGGAGTTTTTTGGGGATCATTTACTGAAAAAGAAAGCACAAAAAACTTTCAAAATAATCAAAAACTTTTTGAACTCTATCAAGATAATAAACTTAAGCCTCACATTCATAAAGTCTTTCCATTAAAAGATGCAATTGATGCACTGAAAGAACTACAGAGTCAAAAGGTAAGTGGAAAAGTTATTTTAAAAACGGATAATTTGGATTGAAAAAAACCAAAAATGCATTAGGTATAAAAGGTAAATTAACTCAATATGGCGATAAAGAATTTTCTTTATTTATAAGAAAATCATTTCTAAGATCTGCTGGATACTCTGATGATGCCTTAAATAAACCAATCGTTGGAATTTGTGCAGCGCAGAGTGACTATAATACTTGCCATGGAAATATAAATTCACTAATTGAATCTGTAAAAAGAGGAATATTAAGTGCTGGTGGTCTTCCAATGTTGTTTCCAACAATTTCACTTGGTGAAATAAATTGTTACCCAACCAGTTTGGTGTACAGAAATTTAATGTCTATGGATGTTGAGGAAATGATTGGAGCTCAGCCAATGGATGGTTGTATTTTAATCGGAGGTTGCGATAAAACTGTTCCAGCTCAGTTAATGGGAGCTACCTCTGCTAATATACTAACTGCCCAACTGGTAACAGGACCAATGAGCACAGATAATTTTAAGGGAGAAAGGTTAGGGGCATGTACTGATTGTCGTTCTAATTGGATGAAATATCGATCTGGATTAATTAATAAAATCGAAATAACTGAGATAGAAAAACATTTAGCAACCACTCATGGAACGTGTGCAGTGATGGGAACTGCAAGTACCATGGCATGTATTTCAGAAATACTGGGACTTATGTTACCGGGATCTGCCACAATTCCCTCGACCCATTCTGATAGATTGAGAATTTCTGAACAAACTGCATATAGTTTAACTTCTTTAATAATTAATAAAAAAGGTATTTTTCCAAAAAAACTTATTAATCAAAAGTCTATAGAAAACGCTATGGTTGTTATTCAAGCAATTGGCGGCTCAACAAATGCACTCATTCATCTTGCAGCTATCGCAGGTAGAAATAAAATTCCTTTAGACTATAAAAAATTTAATGCGATTGCTAAAAAAATTCCTGTGTTAATAAATTTAAAACCTTCAGGAGATTTTTATATGCAAGACTTTCATGCTGCTGGAGGATTACTTGCATTACTCAAAGAATTAAAGAAGTATCTTCATCTTGATACAAAATTTTTTAATGAAAAAAATTTAGGTTTTTATTTAAAGAAAAAAATTAATTATATCGATAATAAAGTTATAAAAAGTATTAAAAGACCTTTATATTCAGATGGAGGATTAATTTATTTATATGGAAATATTGCTCCTAGGGGAGCATTATTAAAAATTTCTGCTGGTTCAAAAAAATTTTTTGAAGTAAAAGCAAAAGCTTTTGTTTTTGATTCAATTGAAGAGATGTCAAAAAAAATTGATCGACAGGATTTAGATGTCAATGAAAATGATATTTTAGTTTTAAAAAATATTGGGCCCAAATCTCCCACTGGTATGCCGGAGTCTGGTTATATTCCTATTCCAAAAAAACTTGCAAAAAAAGGTGTTAAAGATATGATTAGAATTTCTGATGGAAGAATGAGTGGTTCTGCTTTTGGTACAGTAGTATTACATGTTAGCCCTGATGCTGCTTCATTTGGCCCTTTTGCAATAATTGAAACAGGTGATTTTATAAAGTTATCAGTAAAAAATAGGAAAATAGAGCTTTGTCTCAGTGACTTAGAAATTAGTAAAAGATTAAAAAAACTAAAGGTACCTAAAAAAAAGATTGAAAGAGGTTACCAAAAACTTTACCATGAACATGTGCTTCAAGCTGATTTAGGGTGTGACTTTGATTTTTTAATAGGAAAGTAAAAAAATGAAAATGGAATTTCAATTGCCTGACTTACCAACATTTAATTCTGTTGAAGAAGAAAGGCAAGAAGTAAAAAAAAAATTAGCCGCTTCATTTAGGCTATTTTCTAAGTTTGGTTTTAGTGAAGGTCTTGCAGGACATATCACTGCAAGGGACCCTGAGAATAAAAATACTTTTTGGGTCAATCCTTTCGGTGTTCATTTTAGTCAAATTTGTGTTTCCAACTTATCACTTATTGATGAAAATGGAAATGTTCTTGAAGGTGAACCCTGTAATGCTGCAGCTTTTGCTATACATTCTAGTATCCATAAAAAAAGAACTGATATTGTTGCAGCCGCTCATGCACACGCTCTGTACGGTAAAACTTGGTCTGCGCATAAAAAATTATTAAGTCCTCTTACCCAAGATGCTTGTGCCTTTTTTGATGACCACAGTTTATATGATGAATACAATGGTGTTGTTTATGACACTAATGAAGGAGATAGAATTGCCAAATCACTTGGTAACAACAAAGCTGTTATCTTGGCTAATCATGGTAATTTGACTGTAGGAAAAACAGTTGATGCTGCAGTTTGGTGGTTCATTTCAATGGAAAGAACATGTCAGTCTCAAATTCTTGCAAATTTATCAGGTAGACCAATCTCAATTGATGATAAAAGTGCCTCTTTTACAAGAGAACAGGTTGGAACAGAAGAAGGTGGTTGGTTATCTTTTCAACCCCTCTATCAGATGATCACAAAAGAACAACCTGATTTATTGGATTAATTCTTCCACTCTAAATCTTGAAGTTCTCGCCATTGGATTTTACCACTTCCACTTCTAGGTAGGGAATTCATAAAGCTAATTTTTCTTGGAATTTTATAAGCAGACATATTTTCTCTAGACCAACTAATAATTTCCTCTGCAGAAGATTGAATTCCATCTTTCAAAACAATAGCAGCCATTACAATTTCACCTTTCCTCTGGTCAGGTGAACTTATAATAGCAACTTCTTTAATATTTTTATTTTTATATAAAATTCCTTCAACTTCAGCTGGCCAAACTTTAAATCCAGCAGAATTGATCATTCTTTTTAATCTATCTGCAATATAAAAAAATCCATCTTTATCCATATAACCCAAATCGCCAGATCTAAAATATTTTTCATTATCAATAGTAATAAAAGCCTGGTCAGTAGCCTCTTTATTATTCCAATATGATTTCATAAGTTGAGGACAAGATATAATGATTTCACCAGAATTATTTGGCTCCAGAGGCTTTAGATTATCTGGATTAATGACCATTGATTTTGTATTAAAAGTAGGTATTCCTAAACATTGTTTTCTTAAATTACCAGCCGGATTCATATGCGTTTGTGACATTGCCTCTGTCATTCCATATCCTTCCATGTAATGAATTCCACATCTATCAAATAATTGTTGCGCGACGGCTTCGGGCATTGAGGCCCCACCCCCAAAAATATTTGATAACGATGATAAATCAGTTTCATTATTTTTTTCACTTGCCAATAAGTCAACTACCATAGTGGGAACATTTGCCCAATGAGTACATTTATATTTTTCAATCAATAACCCAGCATTCTCAGGGTTCCACCGCCGCATAATAACAAGTGTTCCCCCAACAAAAATAATTGAATTTAAGCTATGTTGCATACCAGTAACATGAAACATGGGAGCAGTTGAAAGTGCGATTGAATCGTCATTCATATTTTCCCATTTAACTGCACCGTACAAGGTATACATAATTGTCTCATGCGTATGAACACATCCTTTAGGTTTACCAGTCGTACCAGATGTATATAAAATGGCAGCTAAGTCTGTTTGACTTACTTCTACTTTACTTGTATTTGTGATTTCTTGATGATTCAAAATATGATTTAAAAAAGTAATTTTTTTGTTGGTATCAACTTTAGATTTAGTACTCTCTATAAAAGTGTAATCACAACAAATACTGTTAGTTAATTCAGCACCAATAAAGTCAGAAAAATGCTCAAGACTTTCCTCTGCAAAAATAGCCACCTTACTCCCACTATCTTGAATGTAATGTTCGATTTCATTTTTTACACTCATGGGACTTATAGGAACTACAACACATCCACTTTTTAAGATTGCATAATATGAAATAATAAAATGTGGGCTACTTTGAAGATCGAGTAAAATTCGATCACCTTTTTTTATTTTTAAATTATCAGTAAGAAAAAATGATAACTTATTTACATAGTTGTCTAACTGTTCATATGTGATTTCTAGATTTTCAAATATGATACATTTTTTTTTTGGAAATTTTAGACTAGAATTTTTTAAATTTGTATAAATATCTTGGTCAGGTATTTCCAAATTTTTCGGCAAATCTTTTGGCCAGTACTTAAAATGTAAGTTTTGCATAGGCGGATAAATTACTTAATTTGTCTTTAATTTTATACAAAAATTAAAATAGGGGTTTATTTTATGGAAATGTATTTAGAAAATAAAACTGCTGTAGTTACTGGCGGAAATAGAGGTTTGGGTAGAGCAATGGCTCTTGAATTAGCAAAGCATGGAGCAAAAGTTTTAATTGTTGGAAGAAATCAGGAAAAAACTGAAGAAACAATTGAAATTGGAAAAAAACAAAATTTAAATCTTGTGCCTTACTTTTGCGATGTGGCTGATGAAGTTGAAATAAACAATTTGAAAGCTAAAATAATTAAAGAACATAATTCCCCACATGTATTAATAAATAATGCCGGTACAGCAATTAGGAAAGTTGTTTCAGATTTATCTTTGTCTGAATGGAATAAAGTAATGGACATTAATCTCACTAGTGCATTTCTTTTATCTAAAGCATTTATACCGGGTATGAAAGAACATAAATGGGGTAGGATCATTAATTTGACTTCAATCATGGCACATATTGGTAGTGCTGAAAGAGCTGTTTATTGTGCAAGTAAACATGCTTTATTAGCTTTGACAAAATGTATGGCTTTAGAGTTAGTTGATCATGGAATTAATGTGGTGGCTATAAGTCCAGGTTATTATGAAACCGACCTAACTGCTCCTCTTAGACAAAATCAAGATGCAAATAATGAATTGATGAAAAATACTCCGGCTAAAAGATGGGGCAAACCAGAGGAAATAGGGAAAATTGCTGCTTTTATTTGTTCTCCTGCCGCCAATTTTATGACAGGTAACGATATTTTATCTGACGGAGGTTGGGTAGCTCAATAATGAAAGTTGCTGTTTTAGGTGCCGGGTTGTTAGGTGTAACATCGGCATGGTTTTTGAGACAAAATGGTCATGACGTTGTTGTTATTGATAAGGAAAAAGATGTTGCCATGGAATCAAGTTTTGCAAATGGTGGACAAATTTCAGTCAGTCAATCTGAACCATGGGCGAACCCATATGCACCAATAAAAATTTTAAAATGGCTAGGGTCAGAGAAGGCTCCGCTACTTTATAGATTTAAGTTTGATAAAAAACAATGGGAGTGGGGCCTAAAATTTTTTAGGGAATGTTTTCCTGGTAGAACAAAAAAAAATACTCAAGATATTTTAGGTTTGGCAATTTTGAGTCATAAAAAATTAAAAGAATTAAGAGAAAAACTGGATTTAAAATATGATCAAAAATCAAAGGGTATATTACAGATATACAGTGATGAAAAAGAACTAGAGTCAGCTGAAAAATATACTAACTTTTATAAAAAAAATGGATGGGATAAACGAGTTGTAACAAAGCAAGAGGCAATAAATATAGAGCCAGCTTTAAAAAATTCAAATTTAGAAATTTTTGGAGCTACTTATGCAAAAGACGATGAATCAGGTGATCCAAATCTTTTTTGTTTAGCCTTAAAAAAAGAATTAATGGATAGAGGAGTTGAGTTTTATTTTGACTCTAAAATTGATTCCTTTAATTTCGAAAACAATAAAATTACACATGTGAACTATTTTAATAATGATAATTTGAATTCTTTAAAATGTGATGCAGTAACTGTAGCTCTTGGATCTGCTTCTCGTTTTTTACTTGCAAAATATAATATAAATTTAGACTTATACCCAGTTAAAGGTTTTTCAATTACCTATGAAATAAAAGATTTATCTGTCGCACCAGAGGTGTGTATCACGGATGAAAGTGGAAAAATAGCAATTTCTAGATTAGGACATAGACTCAGGGCCGCTGGTACCGCTGAATTATCTGATTATAATACAGAAATAAATGAAGCAAGATGTAGTGCTTTAACAGAGAGGGTAAAGACAATATTTCCATTAATTGAAAATAATGGAGAAATAAAAAAATGGGCTTGTTTAAGACCAGCCACACCAAGTAATGTTCCTATTATTGGTAAAATCAAATATGATAACCTTTATGTTAATACTGGTCACGGAACTTTAGGGTGGACATTGGCCTGTGGGTCCTCTTTTTGTTTATCTGAAATTTTTGAAAAAAGATCTCCTTCTTTGGAGTTTCCCTTTTATGTGTAGATTGGATAATAAATGATTAGGTACTTAAAAAAAGGTATTTCTGAAAAAGAAGATAAAGTTAATCAAAATAATGTTTCTAACATAGTTAGTGAGATTATCAATAATATTCAAACTGACGGCGATAAGGCTGTAAGAGAATTATCTGTAAAATTTGATAAATGGGATCCAGATGATTTTAAACTTACAAATGATCAAATTAATCTTGCAATCAAAAAATTACCTAATTCAACCATTGAAGATATTAAATACGCGCAAAAACAGGTCAGAAATTTTGCTGAAATACAAAAAAAATCAATGTCAGATGTTGAGATTGAAACACTTCCCGGTATTGTATTAGGTCACAGACATATACCCGTTGAAAGTGTTGGTTGCTATGTCCCTGGTGGAAAATACCCTATGGTTGCATCTGCTCATATGTCAATTATTACAGCTAAGGTTGCTGGAGTTGAGAGAATTATTGCCTCTGCCCCTCCTTTTAATGGGGAACCACATCCTGCAATTATTGCTGCAATGCATTTTGGCGGTGCTAATGAAATTTATACTTTGGGTGGAGTCCAAGCCATTGTATCTATGGCCGTTGGTACAGAAACTATTCAATCAGTAGCTATGATAGCTGGACCAGGTAATGCTTTTGTTGCTGAGGCAAAAAGACAGTTGTCTGGAAAAGTTGGAATTGACCTTTTTGCTGGACCAACTGAGACTTTAGTAATTGCTGATGATTCTGTCGACGGTGAGTTATGCGCTACCGATTTACTGGGTCAAGCAGA
>Ga0255743_10003193_pt1 | contig 13112 bp, 7 predicted proteins | sample 101ome_19_FD_179950 | JGI IMG/M metagenome (GOLD analysis project Ga0255743, IMG submission 179950) | Coastal salt marsh microbial communities from the Groves Creek Marsh, Skidaway Island, Georgia - 101405AT metaG (version 2) | ecosystem: Environmental > Aquatic > Marine > Intertidal zone > Salt... | reverse complement strand
CACACCGAGGTGGGCCAAGACGGTTTCATCGGAAGGTGAAATCCAACGTTGCCGAGCTTGTTCGACAACGTAGGCTTCGCGCAAGTTCAGCTGATTCAAAGCGATGTGATTGAGCGGGTGCACGTCTTTGGGCCCGCGAGCCGGGCGTTGCCTCGCTTCGAAATACGACAACAGGGACGCAGATTGATCCGGTTTCAGCGCCATGACCAGCGTGCTGAGCATCTCATGAACTTCGTCCAAACGGCCGGCATCGAGGTGGGACGCCGCTGGCATGAATGCCTCGGGTCCATCGAAGTCCTGAGAATCAGCAAAGAAAGGACCCGGGACCTCGGCAGAGGGCAGGGTTTCCTGTGCACCATCATCCATTGACGACGGAGGTTTCGGGAGGGGGTCGTCGGGTTCGATGGCATCCGGTACATACAACGAACCTGGAACCACCCAAAATTCACCGCCATCGTCGCCGATTTCCCGAACCAATCCTTCCTTCGCCCATGCATCCACATCGTCTGAGGGGTCGGCCAACGAACCTCCTGCAACCTCGCCCAAGCCAAGGCTTCCCGTCGCAGCGGTAGAAGCAGGTGCACCCGCTCCCTCCTTGACCGACCGGTTGCGTTCTGCGAGCTTGCTGAACACGCCTTTGGGCAATGGAGCCACACTGGAGGCATCGATGATGCCGGAACCAAGGCTCGGACCTGGCAGCGGAGGAAGTGGTCCGTCCTCTGCCTGGGCTCGGCTCAAGCCATCAAAATCCAACTCAAACCCACGGTCCGACGGTGGTGAAAGGGAAGGGGTTGGCTCAACCCGCTCCATCCAAGGCGTCGACGCATCAAAAATGACCGGATCCAACGGGTCCAGCAACGCCGAGGGAAATGCATCGTTCACCCCGTTGCCTGGTGCATCCACCTGACCCTCGGCCACGCCCCTTCCCTGCGAAGCGCTGTCATGCGGCACCAAAGGTTGAGCAGAGGCCTCTTCAGGGGACGATGAAACGGATGGTGATGCTTCCAGAGCGCCGTCTGCGGCGTCAACCTGCGAAGGCAAGGGCATCGTATCAAACCCACCTGCAGCACCTTCAGGATGGGGTGGACGGCCTCCTTGCGGGTCACCGGCACCATCCAACACCCTGTGGTCGGACGGAACAGGGGGGTGAGCTGAGCCGCTGAGAACCCCCAGAGCATACGGCTCGTCACGTGGGAGGATTTTCGCTCGACCAAGGGCTGAGTTGGACGGCTCTGGAGCGTTGGAGCCCATGCGCACGGCATCCACAGCGTTGCGAAGCAAGGTCAGCACCGCCAACGGGGAGCCGTCGCATCGTGCCAGCAACGCCTCTGCGTCCATGGTCGTGAAGTCGAGTGAGGAAACGCCGACGGCCGCCAAGCGGTGCTCAACGAGACGGACAACCTCCTGTGGACCGAAAGGTTCCAAACGAATTTCATCGAACAAACCGGCCACATTTTGGGGCAACTGGCGTCGTTCATGCGGCTCGCACACCAACACCACGAGGGCACGCAGGCGCTCCAAGACGGCCAACGAATCCCGCAAAGCAACGTTCAGGACCGAAGTGTCACTGGCAGGGACATCGATGACGATGAGCGGAAGGCCGTTGGCAAAGCCAAAACAGGCATCGACCAACGATTTCACGAGGTCAGCATGATGGATTGGGGCTTGTGTCCCAACGAGTTGGGCGTGCAGATCCCGCAACAAAGCATCACCCGGGGCCTGCGCACGTAGGTGTTCCACGGACGCGTATGTCGAAGCATGGGGTTGTAGGCAGCGAAGCAGCGAGGTCCGCCCTGAACCAAACGAACCAACGAGCAAAATTCGTCTCGGCGACTGGTATTTCAGGTAATTTTTGAGTTCGAGGAACTCAGCATCCCTTGCGACCAAATGGCGCTCATCCCCTGCCTCCAGCGGCATGGAATTGAACGGGTTCACCTCCAGCAACGGCAGACCGAACGTGTTGGATGAAATCACCATGAACGAACGTGGTTCCATGAGTATATGATGTTTCGCCGAGAATGGCCCCGCGCCAAACACGTTCATTGACGTAAATCAGCACACCGTGCGGTAAAATGCAGCAGGATTAACGCCCAATTAACGCATCATTAACGCGTTAATTTTTCCGTGAATGCGTAAATCCAACACCGCCCCTGCGATGTGTTCAAGGACGGCACACGCCAGCCTCAACCGGGGACCTCGCATGGCCGTTGACAACAGTCGCCTCAAGGGATTTTACAAGAAAAGCGTCGCCGAGCGTCGAGCGGAGGTTGCAGAGGCAGCCAACTTGACCGTGGATGACGTGGCCGCCCTTGCTCAGCACGGTGAACTGGACGAAGCTGCAGCCGATCGAATGATCGAGAACGTGATTGGCACCATGTCCCTGCCCGTGGGCGTGGCCACCAATTTCGTCATCGATGGCGCTCACCACCTCATTCCATTCTGCTTGGAAGAATCCAGCGTCGTTGCCGCAGCATCGAACATGGCCAAACGGTGCTTGGCCAAGGGCGGCTTCACCACCAACAACGACGACCCCATCATGATCGCTCAAATTCAATTGTTGGACATTGAGGATGTTGAGGCGGCCCAAGCGGCCGTTTTGAAGGAGAAAACGGCGTTGATGACGTTTTGCAACGACACGCCATCCCGCATGATCGCCCTGGGCGGAGGGTGCAAGGACGTGGTGTGTCGACAGCTCCCTACCCCAATGGGCACGATGTTGATCGTTCACCTTCTGGTGGACTGCCGGGATGCCATGGGCGCCAACGCCGTGAACACCATGGCTGAACGGCTGGCGCCCCGATTGGAGGCACTGACAGGGGGGCGTGCCCACCTGCGCATTCTGTCGAACTTGGCTGCTCACCGGCTCGCCAGGGTCACGGCAACGTTCACCCCCGTGGAGATGTCCACCGACGGCTCAACGGGGGATGGAGCCGCTGTGATCAACGGCATCCTCGAGGCACAACAATTCGCTGTTCACGACCCCTTCCGAGCCGCCACGCACAACAAGGGGATCATGAATGCCATCAGCAGCGTGGGCGTGGCCTGTGGCCAAGACTGGCGAGCCATCGAAGCAGGCTGCCATGCTTGGGCGGCGCTGAACGAAGGCCGTTACACTTCCATGTCGTCATGGACCAAAGACGACGAAGGAAACCTCGTTGGACGATTGGAAGTGCCACTTGCCGTGGGCATTGTGGGTGGCGCCTCCAAGGTGCACCCCGCAGCGCGTGCTAACCTTGCCATTTTGGGGGTCGAAACGGCACAGGAACTCGCCGGCATCATGGCGTGTGCAGGACTCGCCCAAAACCTTGGAGCGCTTCGGGCGCTGTCCACCAAAGGCATTCAGGCGGGCCACATGAAGCTCCACGCCAAGAACATGGCCGTGACCGCAGGTGCAGAAGGCGATGAAATCGAGGCGTTGGCCGCACGATTGCAGGCGTACGATGGTGCGCGCACCCAAACGTTGGCAGAGTCTTGGCTCGCTGAAATGCGTCAGCGATGAGGCGTCACTCTTCTTCCTGCAGCGGCAGGTTGGACTGCACCGTTCCTTGATCTTCGGACTCTTCGCGAAACACATCGTGACCCGCACCCAATTCGTCGATGATGCCCACTTCCTGCACACGCTCGCGCCACCATGCCTTGACGCGCTTGCGGTCGGTGTAAGGGCACCCGAAGGATTCTGCAAACCGCCGCGTGGTGGTGAGGCGCCGCGTGTTTCCGTCCTTTCGGCGATCGATCATGCCCAATTGGGCCAATTCCCTCACATAATCGTAGGCCTTCTGACCCAACATGTCCACCAAACGGGACTGCGACATCGGTTGATGGTAGGCGATGAGGGCCGCAGCCTTGAGCAGTTTCTGAGGAAACGCCGTCTTGGTGGCCTTCGGCAGGTGCCCTGCGATGGTGGGCTTCACCTCGAGGGCCCAACGATTGCCCACCTCTGCCATTTGAAGCGCCGTCCCACGGCGCCGTTTCATGGTGGCTTGGAGGGAATACAGGCAATCGAGCATCTCGTCTTCGTCGTAACCGAGGGCCTCGGACAGTTCGGCCACCGACATGGATTTGCCGGAGCTGAACAACGTTGCCTCAATCAAGGTCTCAAGGGGCAATTCGCTCACACCATCACCTCATTCAACCAACCATTCGTGGGCCTGAACATCGCTTGGCCAAGCTTCGTGGGGAGCATCAATCGCTGCGTCAGCTGCCGCTTCCTCGGATTCGGCGTGACCCGCTGCTTCCTTGGATGGGCTGGAGGTGGCTGCCTCTCGGGCTCGTTGCCGTTCTGCTTTCAACTCCGCTTTCTTCGCCCGCTCGGCCATGGCTTCCAACCGGTGCATCGATCCCGTTGCTTCTCCTTCAAGGGCCTCGGCATCGTCCTGCATCGTGGCTTCAACCTGCGCCAGCACGTCAGAAAAGTCATTCACATTCGGCCATAGATCGTTCAGCATGACCGAACCAAGGGTGTCGCCTTCCTGCGTGATGCTGGCCACACGTCGATGTGTCAGGAACAACCCCGCAATGAAGGACGACACAAAGGCTTCGTTCTCGACGTCGAGCATTTGCTCACCGAATCGGGCCTCGAGGAGGGGTTGGAGGTGCTTCATGACGTCGAGCAGTGGAACGGTCTTCGCGTCGGCTTCAGCGCAAGCCGCCTTCATGGCCAGCCAACTGCGCTCAATGTCACCTTCGAGATCCTCGTTGTGCATCCGGCCACCAACATCGGCGAGGTAGGCGGCCAATTCCTCCTGGTGCAGGCGTCGATGGTGCTCCCTGCGCTTCATTTCATCCGCATCGTCGGCGGCTTGCTTGAACGCCGACAGAAGTTCGCCAAGCGTCACGGGGCGACCTTCCTCTCGACGGACCCGTTCATCAAACAAACCGGGAAGAGCACCGTCCGCTGAGCCGTCAAGAATCGACTGGGTGAACATGAACGCCTCGTCATCGAGTTCGGCTTCCCAACCAAACGCCATGTCGTCGAACCAATCCTCGGGTTCCTCATCCAGTTGAACACGATCAAACAGCGTGGCGGACTGATGGTGGAGCACCTCCCATGCCAAGCGAATCAACCGGCCACATGCAGGAAGGTCAAGGCCCACGCCTGTTTTGACCCGTTTCGAAAAGGACGCAATGAATTGGGACAGGTCAACATTCCATGGATCGAACGCTTCCTCCCGAACCAGCGAAAGAACGAGCGCCACTGATCGGTCAAAGGGGTCATGCAAACTCTGGTGCTCACCCTCCTCAGCGGATGCAATGGCGAGAATGCGTTGACTGAACGCATCGGCCTCGTCCTGCGCCTCGCCCGAGGCGAGCAAGCGGTCAATGATGTCCTGCTTGAGGAACCATTGGTCCAGCAACGCTTGACGTTCAACCATCCCAGCACCTCACACTTCAGCAACATCGTCCGTTGGCGTCTCAAATCTGCCCACTGCCTCAACATCCTCAACTTCAGTGAGTTGGCGTGCCACCTCAGCCCGTTCTTCGATGTCCTTGTTGGTGTCTTCCGTGCGTTCAACAAGGCCACCAAGCCCGCCGTCGGGACTGAGGTGCGGGACGAGTCCGCCAAGACTCTGGGGTACACTCAACGGTTCTGGAACCAATGGCATCCCTTGAGCAGCGGCAGCGGCGTCCAAAAGCCGCGTTGCGTTGGTGTTGGCATCGTTCTCGGCCTCCTTCAGTGCCGCCTCACCCAAGGCCATGGCACGGTCCCGGTCAAAGTCCATGATGCGGCGGCTGCATCCATCCCCACCGTGCGTGATGCCGATGTGGTGGTCGGCCAATTTCAACGACACTTTGCGCAGGGTGACCATGATGAATTGAGCACGCTGGCTGCGCTTTCTGCACATCTTTGCGATGCGTTCTGCGTTGTATGCGTCCAGGTTCTGGTCAACCTCATCGAAGTAGTAGAACGGGCTTGGATCGTAATCCTGAATGGCAAAAATCAGCGCAAGCGCCGCCATTGACTGTTCCCCTCCAGAGAGTTGCTGGCGGTTGACCTTGGAGGATTTCCCCCGGGGTTGCGCCCAGAGCTCGAGGCCGCCCTTGAAGGGCTCATCGGGGTGTTCAAGGAAGAGTTCACCACGGCCGCCGTCGGAGAGTTCCTTGTAGGCGACCTTGAAGTTCTTGTTCACCTGCTCCAACACCGAAAGCAACCTCGACTTGCGCTGATCTTCAAGTTGCACCGTGATGTCCAACAAGTCCTGGCGCCGTTGCTTGAGGAGGGTAAATTCGTCCTTCATCAAGTCCAAACGTGCTTGGCAGGCATCGTATTGTTCAATGGCCATCATGTTGACCTGGCCAAATTCGTCCAACCGTCGTTGCAAGCGGCGCAAGGTGCGCTCAAGTTCACCAACATTGCCAAGGTGTTCGGGGAAGGAGGTGATGGAAAGTCCAGCTTCGATCAACTCTTGCCCCATGCTGTGAAGTTCCAATTCCTTCTCGGACACCGTTCGCTGGAGTTCATCGGCAAGTCGCCGGTGTTGTTGTGCCTGCTCCAATCGATGTTCGTTCTTGATGCGCAGCTCTGTTCGTTCATCCGCCAACTCTTGACGTTCCGACTCCAGCCCTTTGTTTTCCTCGAGGTACACCGCTTGTTCGGCTTTTTTCTCCTTTAAAGCAATGCGATCGCTGGCCAATTGAGCTTCCAATGCATCGATGCGCTCGCTGCGCCCGACCTTCTGTTGTTCAAGGTGGTCAAGTGAGGCCTGGACTTCGTTCAAGCGACGTTGCAGCAACGCTTCCTGGCCTGAGCCGTTCGCCAGGGTCGCCTCTGCCTTACCGGCTTCGCCTTCGGCAGCCACGCGTTTGAGATGCGCTTCGTGCATGCGATCGCGGAGGTGCTGGGGGCTGGCCGCCTCCAATTCCGACTTGGCCGATTCCATGGCTTCAGCCGATGCTGCTTGTTGTTGCTGGGCCTTGGTCAGGCCGTCCAAAGCCACCCTGGCCTCCTGATGCAACCCCTCGAGCCGCTGCTCGATGCTCTTCACAGCCTCGGTGGCTTTGCGGTGCAAGGAGTTGGTTTGTTTGCGTTCGGCTTGCAGTTCACGCAAGGCGACGGCGTGACGGTCGTCCACCAAGGCGTTGATTTGTTGACGAAGCGCTTGCTGCGAGCGACGGGCCTCTGCAAGCGCGGCCTCAACGGTGTCGGCCATCAATTGGTACTGTTGCACCAGACCGGTTTGCTTCTCAACTTCACTTGCTCCCTGAATCCGTCCACCGAAGGCGATGCTCTGTCGGCGACGCGAACCGCCAATCATAGCACCCCCAGCTTCCGTCACATCGCCGCGAAGCGTGACCAGACGAACCCCCCCCATGTGACGACGTGCCGTCGCCATGTCCTTGACCACCAGCGTGTTTCTTAGGACAAAGCGAACCGCAACATCGATGCGTGGGTCGTAATCGAGCATTTCGTGAGCGAAGCCAAGGACACCGTCCTTCTTCGCCGTCATCACCGCACGACCCCCAGCACGGGTGTTGTTGAGTCGATTGAGGGGCAGGAACGTTGCTCGGCCAGCTTTGTGTTCAGCAAGCCACCGAATCGCACGCGCCGCATCTTCATCCGACTCCACCACCACGGACGCCATGCCGCCACCGATGGCCGTGGCGAGTGCGAGTTCGTGGCCGTCGTCCTTCGGGGCGCACAGCTCAGCGATGGTCCCAATGATGCCGTTCAGTTCACCACGGTCACGCGCACCGATCACCGCACTTGCCCCACCGGCAAGGCCCTTCGCACCCGAACGTTGCTCCATCTCGTGTTGAGCGGAAGCGAGTGCTCGCCGGGCGTTCTGAAGTTTGGCCTCGACCTGTTGCCGATCTTCGGCAAGTTGTGCTTCCGTCCGTTGAGCATCAGCCAGCGCTTTGGCCAGGGATGCACGGTCGTGTTGAGGCGCCTCGGCCGCAAGGCTCTCCTCTTTGACGTCCAGGTCGCCCAAGGCCAACCGGAGGTCTTCAGCGGCCTCCTGCGCTTCGCTGAGTTGCTGGGTGTGAAGTTCCGCTTCGATGGCCAAACGGTCGACCGCCGACTGGGCGAGTGCGACGGCTTCGTTTCTCTCGGCAAGATGGTCCTCAGCCGCTTGAAGGGCCCTCGAAAGCGCTTGGTTCTGTTCGCCGGCGTTGTCAAGCAACCGACGAACCTCGCCCTCCTCGTGCGCAGCCTCGTCCAGTGCGATGCGGGCTTGAGCCAGCACCTCCGTCGCCCGGTTGACCCCCTCCATGTGGGCCGCCAGTTCTCGGTTGGTTTCCTCCCGTTGCTCGTTGAGCAGCAGCATTTGGCCGGCATCGTCCTCGGCTTCTTTTTCAGCGTCGAGCACACGGTCAGCGTTCAATTCCAAATTGACCTGAAGCGCACGGATGGCTTGAGCGAGTTCCGAGGTCTCGCCACCGGTCAGCCGGTCGATTTCCCGCTGAAGTTCAGCGATGCGGTCGTCCAACCCGAGAAGGCGTTTCTCGTCCTCTCGATGTGCATCGATCAGGTCGTTGCTCGCCTTGATGTACTTCTGACGCTCCTCAATGTGAAACGCCAATTCATTCTTGATGCTCGCAAAGCGAGATTGGAGCAGCAAGGTGTTCGTGGTTTGGATTTGATCGGTCACATCGCGGGCCCGTTCCGCCACCTTTTTTTCCGCAGCCAGTGTTTTCAACCGTTCTTTCTGTTCGTTTTCCAATAACCCAATGCGCTCAAGGTAGGATTCAACGTGTTCCTTTTGTTTGGCCGCCTTGCGAATTTCATCATCGTAGGAGGTTACACCCGCCACGTTGTCCAGCACTTTGCGCCGTTCTTTGGCGGTCATTTTGGCAAGGCTCGTGACGTCGCCTTGGAGCACGATGTTGTAACCGTCTGGACGGGCATTGGCGGCCCCCAGCAAGCGGTGGAACGCCTTTTGCGAGCTTTCCTCGCCATCAAGCAGATAGCTGTTCACCGGGTTGCCGGATGACGTGAGACGGATGTGCCGCGTCATACGGACTTCGTCTTTTTCCAGCGGCACCCGACGACGGCCACTCGCCATGACAGGGTTGGCGAAGACGAGGGTCACGGTGCATGCACGGGCCGGTTTCGAGTTCTTCCCCCCATTGAAAATCAAGTCTGCCGAGTTTTTTGCCCGAATGACTTGATTTGACTTGGGACCCAACACGAATTGAATGGCGTCCCCGCAGTTCGATTTCCCCGAGCCATTGGGGCCCGTGATGGCCGTGAAACCTCGACCAAAGGGGATGGTCACCTCGCCGCGGAAGGATTTGAAATTCTCCACTTCCAGCGATTTCAGGTACATATCCATCCCTCATGGGAGGAGATTTTGCATCCCCACCACCCTGCGGCATGCCTGCTTACGGGTCTTAAAGAATGCGAAGAACAAGGATTGCGTCAAGCGTTTACAGACCGATGGAGTCGACGCCGAACGGCTTCAGAAGACACCAAATTCGTTGCAGCGCTTGCAACCTCCGCCTTGGCAATAAGGGCAGGTTGCCATCACGAGCAGTTGCTTTCGCCGTTTTTTCATGGCCAAATTCTTGTCCTGTTGAAGGAATCGCGAACGTTCAACACGGGCCAGCGCCTTCTCGCTGTGGCGCTCCTTGTTGTAGAACGACGACTTGAACACCTCCGCCTTCTCGGCCTTTCGTTCCATTTTGTCACGGGTTTGAGCGACGGCTTCAGCCTCCCAATATTTCGGGCCACGAATCATGAACACGCCCAATCCAGCGAAGGCGATTTGCACCAGCCACGCTTCGGTTTCAAAGGGAAAGAAATCGGCCAAACTTTGAGAGTTGGCCGAGGCTGGAAGCCAGCCCAATCGGTCAAGCAACGCCAGCCCAATGAACACCCATCCGACGACCTTCCCAATGCTGCGCAATCGGTTGGCCCAGGCTTTGTTTTGAGGGAGTTCAAGGCGACCAGCGAGCACGATCACAAGCCCTTCGACCAGCATCAGAATGTCGGCTCCGGACCATTGGCCAGCGTCGCCCAAACAGTACGAGGCACCCATGGTTTCGAGGTCGTTTTCCACGCTGTCAAAATTGCAGGTGGGGTCGGCCATCATCATGACATCGAGTTTGTGGCCGTCTGCACCGTCGATGGCCAGAGGCGCCACCATGCCGAACTGAACGTTGGCGACGACGAACACGACGATGGCGCCGCCAATCAACGTCCCTAAGCCACCTTTCATTCGCAGACCCGGTGCAACCAAGTGATGCCAATTCATAGCAGTATCGTGCTGAAACGGACCCCCATCAGCATGAAGAGGGGGCGCCACAACCGCCCTTGCAGGAGGGTATCGCGCTGGCCCACATCATGATCATCGGCAGCGGCATTGCTGGGCTGTTTGCTGCCAATCGGTTGGCGGACGCAGGCCACACGGTCACGGTCGTGACCAAACAGCGCACCAAGGATTCCTCCACGAACTGGGCACAAGGTGGCATTGCAGCCATTCTCGACACCACGGACCAGCAAGGCATTCGTGCCCACATCCACGACACGCTGATGTCGGGCGATGGCGCTTGCGACGAGGCGGTGGTGCGCTCCGTTATCACCGAAGCGTCACCACGCATCCACGACCTCATCGCGATTGGTGTCCAATTCCAGCCGTCGGCTGAGGGTGGGTTTGCTCTGGCGCAAGAAGGCGGCCACTCGGAACCCAGGATCTTGCATGCAAAGGACACAACCGGCCGTGAAATTGAACGAGCGCTGGCCGCCAAAGCCGAGGGCCACCCGAACATTCGGTTGCGGACCAACACCTTGGCCATCGATTTGATCCAACGCGTCCACGGCACCCCCGCTGAAGGCGTTGCTGGTGCATGGTGTTTGGACCAAATCAGCGGTGAAGTTGTGACGCTCAGCGCCGATGCTGTGGTCTTGGCCACCGGTGGCGTCGGCCAGCTTTGGGCCCACACCACCAACCCAAGCGTGGCGACCGGTGACGGTTTGGCGATGGGCTATAGAACAGGTGCGAGGGTTCGAGACATGGCCTTCATTCAATTCCACCCAACAGCGCTTCATTCGGATAACCCGACCCCGTTTCTGATCACCGAAGCCCTTCGAGGTGAAGGCGCCGCTCTGATGAGCAGCGACGACTTGGAAACCTGGCGCACAGCAGTGGCCAACGCCAACCAACTGGGCTCAACTCCGCCTTCACCTCATGCGCACTCGTTCACGTTGAAGCACGCAGCGCGCGGCTCCATGGCCACCCGAGACATCGTGGCAAGAGCGATTGACCGTGAATTGACCACCACTGGAGAGGACCACGTGTGGTTGGTGACCGAGCACTTGGATGCCCAACGCTTGAGGGAGCATTTCCCCAACATTGCCGCACGCCTGAGCAGCGAGGGACTTGACCTCGGCGTCGACCCCATTCCTGTTCTTCCCGCCGCGCACTACATGGTGGGTGGTTTGGACGTGGACGACACCGGCCGAGTCCAACTGCGAGAGGGCGAGGGTCATGTTCCGCATCTTTACGCCATTGGCGAAGTGGCGTGCACCGGCATGCACGGCGCCAACCGATTGGCATCGAACAGCCTGCTGGAAGCGGTCGTTTACGCCGCCCGTGTGGCGGAACACCTCATCGCCCATCCGCCTGCGACCTACCGCGGCGTGCACCCGGCTTGGCGAGCGGATGGATTGGACATGCTGGTTGAACACGCCCCTTTGCTTCACGATCGTCAAAGCCTGTTGACCACGATGACACGCGAGGTGGGCATCGTCCGCACCCATCGCCGCCTGCGACGAGCCAAACGCAGGCTGGCGTTGCTCGTGGAGGAGATCGCCATGATGTGGCGCACATCATTGCCTGACCGTGACATCATCGAATTGAGGAACCTCGCTTTGGTGGGTCAATTGGTCGTCGAAAGCGCCATTCAGCAACCCCAAAATGTGGGCCTGCATCACAACCTTGACCTGATCAAGGACGGCAGGCCTGAATGAGGGCAGCGAGCGCTTGATTCAACGGCAGCCGCAACCCGTGCCGCTCTGCAAGGGACACGACGGCTTGATTGAGCCACTTCATTTCCGTGGCTCGCCCTGCTTTGAGGTCCTGAAGCATGCTGCATTCGTTGTGGGACGTGACCTCCAGCACGGTTCGAAGACGACGTTCAAACGTCGATTCGTCCGGCACATCAATCCGCTCCAATCGAGCCACTTGAGCCGCCTCGCGGTACACCTCCATGCACGTGCTGAACAGCTCCGGACTCAACAAGGCCCCGTTGGTGAGTCCTCCGAGCGCTGCGACCGGATTCACAGCGAGGTTGATGAGCAATTTCTCCCAAACCATGCCTTGCACATCTTCGTGCAGGTCCGCATCAAGACCTGCCCCATTGAGCACACGAACGAAGGCTTCGGCGCGACGTGCGTCCCCAAGAGGCGAAACGCCACAGTGCACGACGCCCTTGCCAACCCATCGAACCTTGCCACTTGGTAACCGAAACGCACCGTTTGTGGTGGTCGCCACCGCAGCCCGTTCGTGCCCCACGGCGGACGCTGCGGCCTCGAGGTGCCCCAAACCGTTGGCCATGACCACCACGAGACCATCGTCCTTCACGGCCTCGCGTGCGACGGTCAGCAAACGGTGGACATCCGCCGCCTTGGAGGTCACCACGACCGCATCGGCCCATGTTCGCCGTTCTGGAGGCCAAGCGTGTTCGTCGAAGCTCCAGGAGAATCGGTCCGATTGAACCGTCTCGGTTCGAAGTCCATCAATGACCAAACCTGTCAACGCCATTTGAGCGCCACGTTCCCCTCGGACATGAAGGTGGATCTCGTGCCCAGCCTCCGCAAGCGAGGTGGCCAACACGGAGCCGATCGAACCGACCCCGAGCACAGCGATGTTCATGGCACACCCTCAGGAATACGTGGCCAAATGCAGCACCACAGCGTTGGATTCGTAGGCCAGCCACATGCTGGCCAAGCCGGAGGAAGGCGGTGTGAATTCAAGGCGAGTCAAGCCAGGTGAGAGGTTCTCGCCGTTCCAGTCGTGCGTCCAATCCTCACCAAAATCACCCTCTCGTGAGAGGCGGAACGGGATGGATTCGTTGGCGGGGTTGTCGAATTCCAACACACCCATGCCGGCGTTGAGCAGGGTGCCGTTCACCGACAAAGCCCACGGTTGATTCAGGAACCGTGTGGTGGTGTT